>Ga0335073_10010132_pt1 | contig 13232 bp, 13 predicted proteins | sample Lox_Sample_22_FD_207093 | JGI IMG/M metagenome (GOLD analysis project Ga0335073, IMG submission 207093) | Soil microbial communities from Loxahatchee National Wildlife Refuge, Florida, United States - Lox_Sample_2.2 | ecosystem: Environmental > Terrestrial > Soil > Wetlands | place: USA...
GAACACCGGATGCATCAGGCCCCAGTGCCGCATGTAGATCCCGCAGGTCATCTGGATGATCGGATTCAGCACATAGGTCAGCACGATGAGAAGCTGCGCGTAATCGAAGCGCTGCAACGAGCGGAAGAGATTGAAGAAAATTGCGATGAAGCCCGGGAACTGGATCAGCGTGTGTAGCACCACCATCCACGACAGGTAGGCGACGATCGTGTGCGGCATCCACGTGGCCGCGACCAGTCCCAGCACCGTGATCTGAAAGACGCCGGCCAGCGCGTGAAACCAGATAAAGAACTGCGCGAACATGATCGCGCGCGGTGGATTGGTCAGCCGATACTCCGCGACATACTTGACCATCGCCTGGTCGGTGCCGACGTTCAGCAGCGTGAAGAAGATCAGCATGAACTGCTGCACGCCGCCCCATGCGCCGCGCGCCTCGAGGAACGGATTGATGAAGCTGCGTTCGATGTAGAAGGTCACCGCGAAATTCAGCGGCACCATGATGAAGAGCGAGAGCAGGTAGTTATAAAAGAAACCGCTCAGCGGCCGATGGAATCCGACGATTTCCCATCGCGGATCGCCACGGCTCGGCTCCGCGCCCGTTTCGGCCGATGGCGCGGCGGCGGCGCCGAGCGATTGCGGATGGGGCGCGGCCGGCGCGCTGGACGCGTAGAAGCGCTCGAGCATCTCCGGATGCCGCATGCTGTAGCGGCGCGTGATCACGAACGCAACGAAGAAGAGCGCGGTCATCGTGAGAAAAATCGTCGCCAGCGTATGCGTCTGGGCGCGATCCGGAACCGGCGCCGCAATCCAGTCGCCAAACGGAGTTGGCGGAGCGCCGGCTGCCGTCCGCGACATCGCATAGAGCAGCCAGTTGAAATATGCCCAGCGCTGGAAGTCGTAGTTCTGTGCGTTCTTGATCCCGCCCAGCATCGCGACCCAGCTCTTGATGCGCGCGCTCTGGTCGCCCTGCCGCAGCCATTCGTTGAGCACGTAGATCGTGCCCTTGCCGAGATGCAGCCGCATCAGGATCGGAGTGCCCGGCCGCGCCGGATCGTAGGGATTCGTGCGCACCATCACTTCCGCATCGTGCACGTCGAGCAGAGAGCGCTCGTGGACACGCACCGCGGTCAGCCATCCGACGTTGGTGTTGATCGGATCGGCGCGCGGCCCGACGTACATCACGACCGCCGCGATTCCTTCATATGCGATGTCATGGTCCGGGCCGGGCGGGACGTTCACCTTTCCCGCTTGCGTGATCCGGCCGTCCGTCAGCGCAGCGAGCGCGGCTGAATCGGTATTCTCACCAAGAATGACGACGAGCCCCATCCCGTCGCTGACGCGCTGCTTGAGCGCATCGAGATCGGGACCGGGCGACGGCAGCTTCTCCTGGTAGACGGCGCTTTTCGCGTCAGAAAGATTCGGCACCTGGACAGTGGCCGGATCGAGCTTCAGTCGATCGATAACCAGGTTCTCAGTGCCGGAGTAGAAGATTTGAAAGGGGTAGGCCGCGAAAGAAGATCCGCTTACCGAGAGGAACAGAATGAAAAAGGCGGCCAGAGCCGCTAGACGCTTACATCGTGAGTCCGCCAAATTGACACCGGCTTTTGTGTAGTTGCGCGCAAGAAATCGCGAACGCTTGCATGCGTCTGGCAAATCGCTTGCCGCCACTGGCGATTAGCGCGATCTTGTCTTGGAGACGCATACTTTCGTTCGCGGCGGCAGAGATAGTACATATTTTGTCTGCAACTTAACACCTGTTAGTTTGCCAAGGAGTGCAGTGAAATGGATGCAGTCGAAGCAATCCTGAAACGGCGCGTGCAGCGCTCATTTGCCGACCAGCCGGTCGAGCTCGAGAAGCTCAACATGATCGTCGAAGCGGGGCGGCATGCGATGAGCGCGCGCAATCTCCAGCCCTGGCAGTTCGTCATCGTGCGCGAGCGCGAGACGCTAAAGAAACTCGGCGAGCTGTGCACGACCGGGAAGTTCATCGGCGAAGCGCCGTCCGCGGTCGCGATCCTGAAAGATCTCGCGAACACGCGATGGGCCGACGTCGATTGCGCGCAGGCCGTGCAGAACATGGCCGATGCGGCATGGGCGCTGGGCCTGGGCACCTGCTGGGCCGGCAACTTCGATGCGGACAAGATCGTCCAGCTTCTTGGCGTGCCGGTAGAATGGGGCATCTTCACGGTGCTGCCATTTGGCTATGCGAACCCCGCCAAGCCGCCCGAAGCGCGGCCGCTCAAGTCGCGCAAGGAGATGGTTCATTACGAGCGCTACGGGAATCCGAAACCGTAGCTCGCGCGCATCCGCGGCAGGACGACTTCTGCTAGGATGCGACCATCACAAGCGCGAGGTAAATCGCCGATGATCAACCAGCAGCAACCTGCCGAGGCTCACGAGACGCTCAAGAAAAATTCCGACGCGATCTACCTGGACGTTCGCACCGAGGCGGAGTTCGCCGCCGGCCATCCTGAGGGCGCGATCAATATTCCAGTGGTGTTCATCAAGGGGCCGGGCCAGATGGAAGTGAATCCGGACTTCGTCGAAGTGGCGCAGAAGGTGCTGTCGAAGAACAAGAAGCTGGTCGTCGGATGCATGGCCGGTGGTAGATCGCAGCGCGCCTGCGAGATGCTCGAGGACGCAGGCTACACGGATTTGACCAACGTGACCGGCGGCTTCGGCGGCCAACGCGACGCCTCGGGCGCAGTGGTAGTAAAAGGCTGGCGCGACTCCGGCCTGCCGGTATCGACGGACATCAGCGGCAACTCATACCAGGTGCAGAGAAAGAAGGCTGGATTGTGAGGGTGCAGCGTTCGAAGCTTGCGGCGATCGCCGTTGCGAACATTCTTGCTAGTTTCCACCGCAGCACCCTCACCCGGCTGGCGCGGAAGTTGAACTCAGACATCTCAACTTCCGCGCCAGCCGGCCTCTCCCGCAAGCGGGCGAGGCAATACAAAGAAGCAGCGGAACACATATGGCAATACGACTGAATCGCATTTATACGCGGACCGGCGATAAGGGCACTACGGCGCTCGTCGGCGGAAGGCGCGTGCCGAAGGAAAGCCTGCGACTCGAATCCTACGGCACTATCGACGAACTCAACTCGATCGTCGGTATCGTGCGCACTTACCTGCCGAACTATGCCGCCGGCTTCGGCGATGACTTCCAGTGGTACTCAGAGGCGCTGCGGCGTATCCAGAACGAGCTCTTCGATGTCGGCTCGGAACTCGCCACTCCGCCCGACGGCGAGTACGAGGGCATGCATAAGATGAGCGACGGCGAGCCCGCTCTTCTCGAGGAAGAGATGGATCGCATGGAGAAGGAGCTCGAGCCGCTGAAATCGTTCACGCTGCCGGGCGGCGGCGTGCTCAATGCTTTTCTGCACCAGGCACGCACGGTATGCCGCCGCGCGGAGCGCGTATGCTGGCGGCTCAAGCGCGAGGAAGACATCAACGACAAGTTGATTGTCTATGTTAACCGCCTGAGCGATCACCTGTTCGTGCAATCGCGATGGGTCGCGAAACGTCTGGGCGAACCGGAATTTGTGTGGGATCGCGGCCTTCGTATCGATGAGATCAGGCGCGCAGCGAGAAGGGCAGGCGCGCCGCGCAAGGAGTCGAAATAAGCCATGGCATCGGACCCGACACTTTACCTAAGGCAGGCGCAAATTGGCCCGATGGCCAACTTCGTGTACCTCGTCGGCGACAGCGCCGCGCGCAAGCTCGCGGTGGTCGATCCGGCGTGGGACGTGACCGCGATCTGTGATTTCGCCGAGAAAGAAGGCTACGAGATCGACAAGATTCTGATCACGCACTATCACCCCGATCACCTGGGCGGTTCCATGATGGGGCAGACGATCGAGGGTGCGGCCGAGATGCTGAATCGGGTCAAGGCGAAGATCTACGTGAACAAGCACGAGGCCGAGGGCGTGAAGAAAGTCGCGGGCCTGGCGGATTCCGATCTCGTCAAGATGGACGCCGGCGATATCGCCAAGGTCGGCGACCTGGAAGTCAAGTTTCTGCACACTCCCGGTCATACTCCCGGGTCGCAATGCTTCCTCATCGACGGCAACCTGATCTCGGGCGATACGCTGTTCGTGAATTCATGCGGCCGCGTCGATTTGCCAGGCTCGGATCCCGAGGCGATGTATTACAGCCTGAACAACACGCTGAAGAGCCTCGACGACGAGACGGTCGTTTATCCCGGCCACGCATATTCGAACGAGCCCAACACGACGATCGCGAAACAGAAGCGTCACAACATGTACATGCGCTTCGAAACCCTCGACGATTTCCTCGACGCGATGGGCGTCGCGCGGCGCTGATCGCTGAAAATCCGAACAATCCCTCTCCCGTGGTATAACGGGAGAGGGGTTTTGGGAATTTTGTTGGGCGCTTGCGCGCTCGCGCTCAATCGTCGTCGTCGCGGAGTTTTGCCAGGACCGAAAGATCTTCGAGCGTGGTTGTGTCGCCGAGGGTTTCGTCGCCGGCGGCGATCTGGCGGAGTAGGCGGCGCATTATTTTGCCGCTTCTGGTTTTTGGCAGTGCGTCGGTGAAGCGGATGTCGTCGGGGCGGGCCAAGGCGCCGATCTCCTTGACCACGTGGGCGCGGAGTTCTTCGCGGAGCTTGTTGTCGCCTTTGCGGCCGCCTTCGAGCGTGACGAATGCGACGACAGCCTGGCCTTTCATATCGTCGGGACGGCCGACGCATGCGGCTTCTGCGACTGTGATATGCGAGACCAGCGCGCTTTCGATTTCCATCGTGCCGAGGCGGTGTCCCGAGACGTTGATGACGTCGTCGACGCGGCCCATGATCCAGAAGTAGCCGTCCTCGTCGCGGCGCGCGCCGTCGCCGGTGAAGTACACGCCTTCCATCTGGCTGAAATACTGCTGCTTGTAGCGCTCCGGATCGCGGAAGATCGTTCGCAGCATCCCGGGCCACGGCTTGCGCACGATCAGCAGGCCTCCCTGTTTGGCGCCAACGCTCTTGCCGTCGGGGGTGACGACATCGGCTGCGATTCCAGGCAGCGGCCGCGTCGCGGAGCCGGGCTTGGCCGCGATCGCACCGGGCATCGGCGAGATCATGATGCCTCCGGTTTCGGTCTGCCACCACGTATCGACGATCGGGCAGCGGTCGCCGCCGATCACCTTGCGATACCACATCCAGGCTTCGGGATTGATTGGCTCGCCGACCGAGCCGAGCAGGCGCAGGCTCGAGAGGTCGTGCTTCTTCACCCACGAATCGCCCCACTTGATAAAGGTGCGAATCGCGGTCGGCGCGGTGTAGAAAATGTTGACGCGGTACTTCTCGATTATCTGCCAGAAGCGATCATTCTCGGGAAAATTCGGCGCGCCTTCGTACATCAGAACCGTCGCGCCCGCGGCGAGCGGTCCGTACACGGTATAGCTGTGACCGGTGACCCAGCCGATGTCCGCCGTGCACCAATAGATGTCGTCGTCCTTCATGTCGAACACCCAGCGCATCGTCATCAGCGTGTGCGTCAGGTATCCGCCGGTTGAATGGAGCACGCCCTTGGGCTTGCCCGTGGTGCCGGAGGTGTAGAGCGTGAACAGCGGATGCTCGCTGTCGAGCTGTGCGGCCTCGCACTTGGGGCTCTGCTTGGGAACGACTTCGTCCCACCATTCGTCGCGCCCCTTGCGCATATCGACGTGACTGCCGGTGCGCTTGAGCACTAACACTTTGTGAACAGACGGGCATTTCTTCAGCGCTTCGTCGACGTTGTGCTTGAGCTCGACGATCTGCCCGCGACGCCATCCGCCGTCGGCCGTGATGCAGACCTTGGCCTCGGCGTCGTTGATTCGATCGGCGAGCGCCTCCGACGAGAAGCCGCCGAATACGACCGAGTGAATTGCGCCGATTCGCGCGCACGCGAGCATCGCGATCGCGGCCTCGGGCAATAGCGGCATGTATATCGCAACGCGGTCGCCTTCCTTCACGCCGAGCGATTTGAGCGCGTTGGCGGCGCGGCCGACTTCCTCAGCCAGCATCTGGTAGGTGTAGACGCGCGAGTCGCCGGGCTCGCCTTCCCAGATGAGCGCCGCCTTGTTGCGGCGCGGCCCCTTGAGATGGCGATCGAGGCAATTGTAGGCGGCGTTGATCGTCCCGCCGAGGAACCATTTGGCGAACGGAAATTTCCATTCGAGCACCTGGCCGAATGGCTTGAACCAGTCGAGATTCTTCGCGCATTCGGACCAGAAGCCTTCCGGATCCTGGTCGGCGCGCTTGTAGAGCGCTTCGTATTCGTCCTTGCTCTTCACCCACGCGGCGGCGGAAAACTCGGCCGATGGCGCGAACTTGCGCGATTCGTTGAGCGTGACGTCGAGATGCGTGCTTTCGTTCGAGGCCATCGTGACTAAATCCTCCCGCGCGCTTCCCGCGTCTTGAGGCTCAGATACAAAGAAGCCGCATCGCCATTCTCACGCCGATTCGAGCGAATTTCACGCAGATGATCGAGCAGCTCCGCTTCGATCGATGGGGTCAGCTCGGCGGCGAGTTCCGAGGCGCGCGCGGCCCACTTGAGCGCGATGCGGCCTTCGAGGCCGCCGAAATCGTCGAAGAACCATGCGCAGCTCGTGAGCGAGGCGTAGCCTGCCCGCACCATCTCGAACATTCTCAGCAGGCGCTCGCGATTTACCTCGTCGCCGACGCCGAAGCGGGTGAAGAATTCCTCATGCACCGCCGCGTTGTCGTCGATTAGCAGGCGGACGGCGCCGTCGAGCGCCTCGTGATGGCGATCCTTGAGGAGCGGCGCGGCGAAGCGATCGTAAACCGCTTCGACGTGGTTCTTCACGAACTCCATCGCGCCACGAAACGGTGTGCGCCATTCCTGGCTCGAGGTTGGATCGAGACGGCATCCGCAGTTCGAGCGCCAACGCTCGATTCCATGCGGACAGCTCCACGAGCTCGCGGTCGGCAGCGAGAAGGCGCCGCGCGGCGCATGCGAGGCGAGATAGTTAGCGCAATTGGTTACGACGACATCCTCGCGCCGCTCGAGCATGATAAGCGCGCGTGCGAGCTCGGCTGCGCCGCTCTTTTTGTGATGGCCAAAGGTCTCGCCGTCGGTCGCGAGCATCAGTGCTTCACCCGGCGCGAAGCTGAGCGCGGTGTTGACGATCCATTCCGCGAGCCGGCCGCCATCCAACAGGCCTTCGGCGAACGAAACTGACGACGACAGATGGGTATCGAATCGAAAAACCGCGAGGCTATGCGTGCCGTTGCTCCACGCGAAGGGACCGGCCTGACGAGTATCGGCGCCGGGACCGCTGTAGCGGCCCTGCTCGGCGGAGAGGATCACGAACTTCATTCCGGCAGCGACGACCGAGGCGAGCGTGTCGTCATCGGCGGCGCATTCGGGCAGCCAAATGCCCTCGGGCTTGCGGCCGAAGCGGTAGACGAAATCCTCGATGCCCCACTGGATCTGCAGCTCGCGATCGCGCGGCGTGAGCATCGGCATGATCGCATGCGAGTACGGCTGCGCGATTGCGTTGCCGCGGCCCGCGTGGCGCTCGGCGGAGATCTGGTCGCCGCGGCGCATCGCCCGGTATGCGGGCTTGCCATGATGCTCGAGCCATCCGGCGAGCGTCGGGCCGAAATCGAAGTTAAGCGCCTCGTAGTTATTGCGGACGTGGACGACCGTACCCTCCATCGTATGGGCATGGGCGTTCGCCGTGTAGCATTCGCTCAGGATGCGCTCGTTCCAGTTCTGGAAGGGCGCGGCGCCGCCTTCGGGCGCGATAATCCCGGTCCACGGACTTTCGCGCGGCGGCTGATAAAAATGACCGTGAATTATGACGTATCGGGGTTCTGTCATGTGATGGTACTTAGCGCTTTCAGACGGACAGTCCCAAGACCGTCCATCCGATTTCATTAACAGATTTTATCCACAAGGCATCGCGACATTAGCCGCCAAGTCTTTTCGCCGATGAGGAGCGCAGCATTGCAGCCATCTATCGAAATGCCCGCCCGAGCAACTTCCCTTCCCGTGCGGGAAGGGAAAGAGGGTTAGGTTGTCTTTTCGCTCGCAGCCAAATCAAAAAAACGACCTAACCCCTATCCCCTTCCCGCACGGGAAGGGGGACCGGAGGCATCGCTTCGCAGCCGGGTGCGCTCTTCCCGCTAGGCGCAGGCGGCGCGGAAGGAGCCCCGGATTGCCGGTTCGCCTTTCTGATTGGTGACGATCAGATCGCCTTCGATCTGCTTCTCGCCGTCCTTCTCGAGCTTGCTCGTGATCTTGCCCGTGCAGGTCACGACGTCACCCGGCCATACGCGCGTGGCGAAGCGGACCTTGTACTGGCGCACGTTGCCGATCCCGACGTAGTCAGTGACCGCCTTGGAGAGCAGTCCCGCCGTGAACATCCCCTGCGCGAATACGGTCGGGATTCCGGCCGCCTCAACGAAGGTCTGATCGTAATGAAGCGGAACGAAATCGCCCGAAGCGCCGGCATAGCGCACGAAGTCGGGACGCGTCACGCCTTCGATCACCAGCTTGGGAATCTCGTCACCGACCTTGAGTGAATCGTATTTCAGCTTTGCTGCCATGATATTTCTCCGTAAATCGATGCGCGCGTTACGCCTTCACCGCCTGGCCGGTTTCGATAAGCGTCGAGCGGGACAGTGCGACCTTCTCGCCCTTCTGATTGGTGTACTCGGTTTCGGTGACGAGGAACGTCATCTTGCCGCCGCGTCCGCCTTCCTTCTCGTAAAAGTCGGAAACCTTGGTAACGCCAGTCAGAGTATCGCCGACGAAGATCGGCTTGAAGAACTCGAACTCCTGCTCGCCATGGAGGATACGGCGCAGATCGAAGCCGCCAAAACCGGGACTCGAGGTTTCGTCGGTCCAGAACGCGCTGGTCTGAAGGAAGGTCACAGGGACGGGAATTCCGCCGAGTTCCTTCTTGGCCGCATCCTGGTCGAAGTAAACGGCGCTGGGATCTTTGATCGCGCGGGCAAACTCGCGCACCTTGCTCCAGTCAACGTGCATCTTGAAGGGTTTGCCGGTCTTACCGATAACGCTTTTATCGGGCATCGAATCTCTCCTGGTTCAGTTCACGTTCTACGTGCGATACTTGTCGCTTATAGACGCTCTATAATGCTTACTAACGCAACCACTCTAGATCAGTAACACGACCATAATCGCCGGACAAGGATTCCTACTCGATCGCGCGCGGGGCTTGGCCTCCGTCGACGATTAGGAGCGCGCCGGATACGTAGCTCGATGCGTCCGAGGCGAGGAAGAGGCAGGGATAGGCGATTTCCTCGACGCGGCCGAAGCGCTGTAGGGCGCGCGATTTTCTCACGGCTTCCTTCACTTCTGGGTTCGGCCAGACGCGTGGGGCGGCGCCTTCGGTATCGATCGGACCCGGCGCAATACAGTTGACGCGGATTCCAAATTCGCCGAACTCGCCCGCATGCGAGGTCGTCAGGTTGATAACGCCGGCCTTCGATGCGCCGTAGGGGAGCATCGTCGGCGAACCGTGTACGCCCGCGGTTGACGAGATGTTGATGATTGATCCGGGTGACTTTTGCGCGAGGAACTGGCGCGCGGCCGCCTTGGTACAAAAGAACACGCCGTCGAGATTGATTCCGACCACGGCGCGCCATCCATTGGGCGACAGGTTGAGGCTCGGCGTGGTGATACTCGCGCCGTGATTGTTGATCAGCACATCGAGGCGGCCGAAATGCTTGACGGCCTCCGCCACCATCGCATCGCATTGTGCGGCATCGCGGACGTCTACCTTGGCGATTTCGCACTTGCCGCCGTTCTTGCGAATCTCGTCGCGCACGCGGCTGAGGTTTTCTACGTTGCGGCTCGCGATCAGAACCGGCGCGCCGCGCATCGCGAATTCTTTTGCGATCGATTCGCCGATGCCGGTGCCGCCGCCGGTGACGATCGTGACTTTGCCTTCAACGCTGAATGGATCCTTCAAGGTAGAACTTCCTCCGTAGCTGGAAATGCGAGCGCTGCATGAGCGGCGCCACGCGGTCGAATGGCAGGATGAAATTGTGCCGTTCGCCGATCGGAAATATATCGCACGGCCCGCGACAGAGAAGAAGAGGCGTGCGATTCAGATGGGCTAGAATGCGGGAAGCGGGACCCGGGCGCGGCTGCGCCGGCGGCTCATGCCTTTCTCACGGGGCGTGATCTTGAGCCGCAGATGGGGTGTCACGCGGCTCTCGACGTCGCCGCGCACGCGATGCTTCCACATGACCATGCGGCGGCGCAGGACCGACGGGTTGATCCCGAGCGCGTCGCACACGGTATCGAAGCTGAATGCGTGCCCAGCACGCGCGCCCGCCATGATCCACCGCTCAGCATCGACGTAGAGCAGGCGCTTTCGAGTGCTGCGCGATAAAACGCCTTGTTGATAGACGTTGATCGCATCGGCGAGCAGAGCCAGCATCAGGCGCTGCTCACCGCTCAGGCGATGGCCTCCCGAGGTGTCGTAATACTGGCACGGCAGGATCTGATGGAGCCCGACGAAGTTTTCTACGGCGTTATCCGGGGTTCCGAAAGCTGCGCCCATTCTCGCTATCCGACAGGGACACCAAAACCCGGCAGTCGAGGCCCACACCTCAAGCTCCGGGTACCATCACCCGCGATGGAATCGTCCCATTTCGTGAAGCAAAACAATCGGCAGCGAAGAATAGTTCCCAAATCGCAACATTTTTTTCGCAATCGCTAAACTTTGGTGACTTGGCGCGCTCAGCGCGCCTCTGAATCCCTCCCGATGGTCAGGGGGAGGGATTTCAGAGGGAACGGGAAGTTTGCCTGGAGACCTGCTCAGGTCGAAAGCCGGTGGACGAGATCAACCAGGGCTGGATTCAGATGGCGGCGTATTTCGACGGCTTCCGGCAGGGGAACGCGAATCATGTCGCCGCGTTCTTCGCCGATTAGAGATGGAACCGCGCCGTCGAGGATCGCTTGTACGGCTTCCGCGCCCATCCTGCTGGCGAGCAGGCGATCGCGTGCCGTCGGAGCGCCGCCGCGCTGGACGTGGCCGAGTACCACGACGCGGGCCTGCGTGCCGAGCCGGGCCGTGAGCGCATCGGCGACCGGGATAACGCCGCCTGTGCGTGGGCCTTCAGACACGATGATGATCGACGAGCGCTTGCCGCCCCGATGGCTCTCCTCGACGCGATTGCAAATCTCTTCGATCGCCGGTGGGAACTCCGGGACGATTACCGCTTCGGCGCCCGCCCCGATCGCAACCGCAAGCGCGATAAAGCCCGAGTCGCGGCCCATCACTTCCACGCAGAACACCCGCTCATACGCAAATGCGGTGTCGCGGATTCGATCGATCGCCTCAAGCGCCGTGTTCACCGCGGTATCGAAGCCGATCGCATACTCGCTGGCCGGGATATCGTTATCTATCGAAGCCGGGATCACATAAACCGGCAGGTCGGTTTCCTGCGCGAGCAGGGTCGCGCCGCGCATCGAGCCTTCACCGCCGATTACGACGAGCGCGTCGATCTCGCGGCGTCTCAGGTTGCGCGCGGCGAGCCCGCGTCCGGCCGCGGTGCGGAATTCATCTGATCGCGACGTTTCGAGAAACGTTCCGCCGCGCTGGATAATATTGGCGACGGCGCGCCCCGCGAGAGGCTCGGCTACGTCGCGGATCAGCCCATCGTAGCCGCGGCGAAAGCCCGTCACGGCCATTCCCGCCGTTGAGGCGCATCGCACCACCGCGCGAATCGCGGCGTTCATCCCGGGCGCATCGCCACCCGCCGTCAACACGCCGATATGGCGCGGAGCGGATCGCCCCGTCGTCACTATCATTCGTTCAATTTCGGGTTGAGAGTCGTTACCCATCTCTCGGAGGGACTAAAACACGTCCCACCGATCAATCTAACGAGGTGGTCGACCAGAACCAACTCGGAGGCTCGTTGCGCAGTGCAATCCTCACGGAGCGCCGGCGCCCAGACGCACCAGCGCGTTGCGCGCTTCTTCGATGGCACCCGGTGCCGAGGCGTCGCTGCTCGAGGCAGCCGCGCGGTAATGCTCGACGGCGCTATCGCGATTTCCCATCGCCTCGTAGGCGCGGGCGACGTTAATTTCAGCTTTGGGATCGGCTGGGCAGGCGGACAGCGCGTCCTTGTAGTATGCAAGGGCCTTTTCATACGAACCGGCCGCATAATCCGAGCCACCGTGCTGCGTCGCGGCCTGCTCGGTTGCGCGATCGCAGCCCCCGGGGGCAGATGGGAGCCCGGGCGTGTATGATGGCGCCTGCTGCTTCAGCGACTCGATCTCCTGCTGCTGCTGTTCGATCTGCTGCTGTTGTTGCTGGACCTGCTGCTGTTGGGCCTTGAGCGTCGCGTCGCCACATCCGGAAAGCGCGACAGTCAGGAAAATCGCAACGGTTGAGAGAGCTGCCAAGGGTGCGATCAAGTTCCGCATGAGGTCCTAATACTGGCGGAAGAACCTTTCATGTCAATGCTCTCGCTCTTGCGAGACACGCGACTTTTCATCAAAACGGTACGCATGTTGGGAAAAGCCAAAACCCTCGGATTCGCACTTATCGCCGCAACTCTCGCCGTGATTCCCCCGGCGTGGGCTGCCAACGTCAAGCCTACGATGAGCGCGGCGCGCGCGCTGCAACTGCTGCTCGACGGCAATCAGCGCTTCATTGCGGGCCGGTTGGATCATCCGGATCAGTCGCGGGAACGGCGCGAGGAAGTCGCCAAGGGGCAGCATCCCTTCGCTTCGGTGCTGTCGTGCTCGGACTCGCGCGTGCCGCCGGAGGTTATCTTCGATCAGGGCCTCGGCGATCTATTCGTGGTCCGTGTGGCCGGCAACGTCGCCACCGATATTACGATTCAGAGCCTCGATTACTCGGTGAAGCATCTCGGCGTGCGGGTCGTGATGATCCTCGGCCACACCGAGTGCGGCGCTGTGAAGGCTGCCATTCTGGGGCATGACGAGGAAGGCGATGTCGGCCCGCTGCTTAGCGAACTCAAGCCTGCAGTTGCCGACAGCAAGGGTCAGCCGGGTGATCCGGTCACGAACGCGGTCCGCGAAAACGTTAAGCTTGTAATGCAGAAGCTCGAGGAATCGCCCGAGTTGTCCGCGATGGTCAAGACCGGCGAACTCCGGATCATCGGCGGCGTGTACAATCTCAAGACCGGAAAAATCGATATTCTTTGATGATAGAATTGTCTGATGTCCGCTGAAATTGAAGCGCGCGTCGCCGCGCGTGAGCAAATAACCGCATCCG
>Ga0335073_10010133_pt1 | contig 13231 bp, 10 predicted proteins | sample Lox_Sample_22_FD_207093 | JGI IMG/M metagenome (GOLD analysis project Ga0335073, IMG submission 207093) | Soil microbial communities from Loxahatchee National Wildlife Refuge, Florida, United States - Lox_Sample_2.2 | ecosystem: Environmental > Terrestrial > Soil > Wetlands | place: USA...
AAGCGTGGCAAGACCGATCTGCTCGCCGTGAGCCGTCAGGTCTCGCACATGGTGCGCCTGTCGTATGTGCGGCAGAAGGAAGCCATGGGCCTGGGCCACGCCGTGCTGATGGCGCGCGATCTGGTCGGGGACGAACCCTTCGCGGTGATCCTGCCCGACGATGTGATTGACGCGCCTGTGCCCTGCCTGAAGCAGATGATGGACGTCTTCGAGAAGACGCAGTCGTCGGTGGTGGCGACGCAGGTGGTGGATGGGCCGGCGATCTCCGCCTACGGTGTGCTGAGCGGAAAGCAGGTGAACGGCAACGCGCGGCTGTTCGACGTTTCGGGTCTGGTGGAGAAGCCGAAGCCTGCCGATGCGCCTTCGAAAAACGCCATTATCGGCCGCTACATTCTCACGCCCAAAATTTTCGATCTGCTGGAGCACACGCCATTGGGCGCCGGAGGCGAACTGCAGCTTACTGACGGTATCAAGGGGCTGCTCGAAACGGAAAAGGTCTACGGTTACAGTTTTGAGGGTACCCGTCACGATGCGGGGGACAAATTCGGCATGCTCAAGGCCACGGTGGAATTCGCTTTGAAGCGTGATGACCTGGGCCCGGCCTTCCGTAGCTATCTGAAATCGCTCAAGCTGTAGCGCAGAGACGGCTCTTTACAAATTCTGCTCTGCGCTGAAACTTTATCTCCGGCCTGCTCGTCAGCAACGAAAGGGCCGGGAGTGTTGCTGAAAGCTCTGCGTTTCTCGCTCTGCTGTTGACCCCGGCCCGATTCCCTTCCCGCCTCCTGCTCCACTGACTCCATTTGTCATTCCCGGTTCTGTCGGCGTATCGTCGACTCAGGTTCGGGCGTCATCCTCTGCACGCTGGAGGAGCCGCACTGGAGACAACATGAGCGTTACGCAGTTCCGCACTTCAGATGGATCGGCATCCGCGCCGGTCCCGGTCACCTTCCAGACACTTCAGGAAAAAAAGCAAACGGGGCGCCCCATCGTCACGCTGACCGCGTACGACTACGCCACCGCGCGCCTTGTCGATGAGGCGGGCGTCGACCTCATTCTTGTTGGCGACTCGCTGGCCCAGGTCGTGCTTGGCTACGACAACACGCTCCCCGTTACGGTCGAAGAGATGTTGCACCATACGCGAGCCGTGCGCCGCGCTGTGAAGCGCGCCATTGTCGCGGCCGACATGCCGTGGGGCTCCTATCACCTCACCGTTGAAGACGGCGTGAAGAACGCCGTTCGCTTTGTGAAGGAAGCCGGAGCGCAGGCAGTGAAGATTGAAGGCGGCGCCAGCCGCGTCGAGCTGGTCGAGCGCCTCACCGCGGCCGAAATTCCTGTCATCGGCCACCTCGGCCTCACGCCCCAGTCCATCCATCGCATGGGCGGATACAAGGTGCAGGGCAAAACCATCGCAGCAATCGGCGAGTTGCTCCACGACGCGCATGCACTGGAGTCCGCAGGCGCTGTCCTGCTCGTGCTCGAAGGCGTACCGCGCGAAGTTGCGGCGCGCATCACCGCGGAGGTCAGTATTCCCACCATCGGCATCGGAGCCGGCCCGGACTGCGACGGGCAAATTCTCGTCTTACACGACCTCGTCAACCTCACCTTCACGCCTCCGGCAAAGTTCGTTCGCCAGTACGGCGACGCAGCAGCGCTGTTCCTCAACGCGATCGAGGGCTATCGCCAGGATGTCGAGAACCGCGCCTTCCCGGCCGACAGCGAGAGCTATCATCTGCCGAAAGACGTTGCGGTGGCGTTTGATCGCAGCCCTGTTCGCCAGAAGGCCTGACGTCCTCATGCTGATTGCCAGAACCATTGCCGAACTGCGCGCAGCGGTGGCAAAACTGCGCTCGGAGAAGAAGTGCATCGGCCTGGTGCCGACCATGGGCGCGCTCCATGAGGGGCATCTCTCGCTGGTGCGCGCAGCAAAATCCCACTGCAGCGCCGTCGTCGTGACCATCTTCGTTAACCCCACCCAGTTCGGCCCTAACGAAGACTTCGCAAAGTACCCGCGCACCTTCGACGCCGACTGCGCGCTGCTGGAGAAAGAAGCCGTCGATGTGGTCTTTGCGCCCGAACCCACCGAAATCTATCCTCCCGGCGCGAGTACGGTGGTGGAAGTAGCAGGCATCTCCGATCGCCTCGACGGCCAGTCGCGCCCCGGACATTTCGTTGGCGTCGCCACCGTGGTGGCCAAGCTGTTCAACATCGTGCAGCCCAACCACGCCTTCTTCGGCCAGAAGGACGCAGCCCAGGTGGCCGTTCTGCGCGGCATGGTCCGCGATCTGCACTTTAACCTGGAAATGATCGTCTGCCCCACAGTCCGCGAGCCCGATGGCCTGGCGATGAGTTCGCGCAACCGCTATCTGTCGCCCGAGCACCGGCAGCAGGCGCTCGTGCTGAGCCGCGCACTGCGCCGGGTGCAATCGGAAGTCGCCGCAGGAGTCGTCGATGCAGCGCCGCTCATCGACGCCGGCCTCGCCGTTCTCGCCAAAGAACCCGAGATTCGCGTGGACTACTTCAGCATTGTCGATCCCGACACACTCGAAAACGTGGCCGATGTATCGGCCGGCGCCCTGGTTGCAGTAGCGGCAGTGGTGGGGCCGGCTCGCCTCATCGACAACCTCCTGATCGCGCCTCGCTGACGTTCTCTCTGCCGGAGCGCGCTGCCGCTCCAGGTCGAGCGCTTTTTGATCCCACCAAAGTGGACTTTAGCTCGGTATTCACATTGTTTTAACTTTGCCGATACCTTCTTATGATCCGCCGTCCGGTGAACGGCGCTCAGGAGAGGCTCGGCGATGCGGAGATTCATCGTTGTCAGCGGGCTCTGTGCGATTGCCGTCGCCGGGTATCCCGCTGTGGCGCAGGACGTGACCTACACGGTAGCGATGTGGAGCGTCTCCACCATCGATCCGCATCCGGACGATTGTGCCGCCGGCGTTGCCGCCGTCCAGAATGCTCTCCGCCAACTCGATGTTCCTCAGGCCCGAAGGTTCAGCCATGCGGTATCGCGCGAGTTCAGCTGGGTGGTCATTTGCGACCAGCGCACCTGGTTCCGCGTGAAGAATTCGTCTCGCTACATTCAGGTCAACACCATCTCCGCTATGACCGATTTTGCGAACCATGTCGTCTTCCTCAGGGGATACGGTCGCAGCGCCGATGCCCTCAGGGACTCTGTCGCGCACGAGATGGGACACATGCTGTGCGAGTGTGCCGACGAGCCCGAAGCGGATCGCCTGCAGCACGTCCTGCTCGACGCGGTCCGTGAGCGATCGCGGCAGACCGGCGTGCAGGTTGCCGTCACGAACCACTAGAGCGCTTATTGCTGTTGCGGCTGCACCCCCGGCGCCCCGTCCGGTTGACGATGATGCTGTCCCGGTGGCGGCACGAAGTGCTCCGGCATGGAGTGCCCGCGATGGCAGGTTCCGCACGTGACGTGCTTATCCTCCGGCATCGCGTCGGGATCGTGAATCTGAGTCATGTACTGATCGTTGATCGATCGCGTCATGGCAATCATGGTGCGCGCAATGCCCTTGTCTTCCCTGGCGTCGGAAGGAAAGTCCAGCTTGTGCGTTTGCTGATTCACGGCGTGACAGAAGTTGCACTCGACGCCGAGCGAGCCGGCGTAGCCGCGCATGATCTTCATCAGCTCTTCCGGCGCGATATCTTTCGGCAGCACCTTCAGGTTGACTGGCTTCGGAAGCGGCCGCCGCGTCCGTGTTCCCGTTCTCGGTCCGTTCGTCGACTGAGGCCCGCCGTCCTGGGCGAAGAGGGCGGGAATGGCAAGAGTGAGGGCAATGACTGCTGTGGGGAAAAACCGGCTGCGCATGAGGGCAATATCCTGCGGATCTGGGGTCGACAGCTTTGCCTGAAACTTATCTTACTGGCCGGCGTTGAAGCGTCGCCCGCGCATCCTGGATCATGACGAAGAATTCATCCTGAGACGAAGCGGTTGCCGGCGATCGTAAAGCGCAGGGGGCGCTCGGCTGCCTTGCGAATGCCGATGCGCCGCGACACCGCAACGTCGACAGGCCCGTGTCTATCATTTTCGACATACAGGCCCGAATCCGCGCGCGTGACATCGATGCCGTTGTGCGTCTCGCGTACGATGCCCAGGGCCTGGCACAGGCGGCCTGGCCCCGACGTTAGAAGTTTTGGATTTGCGTGGGGTGCGAGCCCGCGCATTCGCGCCATGGTTTCAAGACCCTCCACCGGTTCGAGCGCGCGCAGCAGTACTCCAGCACCGTGGCCCTCCGCCTCACAGGAGAAATTCAGGCAGAAGTGCATGCCATAGATGAAGTAGACGTAGGCGAACCCGGGTGGCCCGAAGAGCACCGCGTTGCGCACGGTTTTTCCGGCGAAGGCGTGGGCGGCGGGGTCGTCGAGCCCGAAGTAGGCTTCGACTTCGACGATGCGCCCGGAGAGACGCTCGATCTTTTTGCGCGCGCCCGAACCGGTTTCGTACTCCCGCACCAGAAGCTTGCCGAGCAGACCGCGCGCGACCACATCCGGCGGGTCGAGGTAGAACTTCCGAGGCAGGATGCGGGCCTTCGCCATCTATTTCGCGGGCAATCCCTTCAGCGCTGCCAGCACCTCTTCGGCGTGGCCTTCGGGCTTCACCTTTGGAAAAATTTTCAGCAGGCGCTGATCCGGGCCGATGAGGAAGGTGGTCCGCTCGATCCCCATCACTTTCTTCCCATACATATTCTTTTCCTTCAGAACACCAAACTGATTGCAGACGTTTTCGTCTACATCAGCAAGGAGGGGATACGGAAGGTCGTACTTCTCGCGGAATTTGGCCTGCGCCTTCGGCGTGTCGCGCGAGATGCCGAGCACCACGGCGCCGGTCGCCTGGATTTTCCTGAACTGATCGCGAAAACCGCACGCTTCGATGGTGCAGCCCGGCGTATCCGCTTTCGGATAAAAGAACAGGACCACCGGTTTTCCGGCAAAATCCTTCAGATGGACGGTCTTTTCTGAGTCGTCCTGAAGCGCGAAATCGGCAACTTTGTCGTTGACTTCCATTTCTTTTCCCTTCCCGAGCAGGTAAGACAGGCGCAACCACGCACGATTAAGATTAAATCGAAGCGGCGAGGATTATGGTACGGGCTCAGACAGGACATTGGGGATGGCCGGCGGTTGCGGCACTGGCGGCGGTATGCGCTGTGCCGGCGCTGGCGCAATATGTGGGCCGCGTCGACGATCAGAAGGCATCCGGCACTCACCTGCGCTCCACCGCCATCCTCGAATACACCGGCGACCTGAAGGACATGAAGCAGAGCCGCCTGGTGCCCATCGCCATCTGGGATGGCGCGCAGTATCAGCCTGGCGGCCTCTATTTGGCGCAGCCGGCGCCGCTCGCCGTGCTCTCTGGCACGCAGTACGAACTGCAGGACGCGGGCAAGCCCCAGGGCTTCTTCAACATTCGTGACGCTGAAGACCTGGCCGGCCTCTGGATCGGCGTAGGAGCCTACGAGGCGCCGCCGAAACCCAAACCAAAAGCTCCAGCAGCGCGCAGCAATCACGTTTACGCAGTGAAAGACGTCGATCCCGATAAGCCGCACTTCGCGCATCGGCCCGCAGACGAGACACAGAATCAGACCGCCGCCGGCAACCCTCCGCCGGCGAGTGGTGTGCAGAAGACGCCGCCCGTCGATCCCGACCGCCCAACGCTGCATCCGCGGGCAGGCGGCGACTCCGGATCGGGTAGCGGCTCGGATACCAGCGCTTCAGGATCGAGTTCCTCCGACACCGACGCGGATCGCCCGACGTTCCATCGGCACGCGAACGCATCGGCTGAAACGCCGACGGCTCAGCCACCCGTCGATCCCAATCGCCCGCATCTGGAGTACAAGCAACCCACCGAGCAGGAAAAGATGGACAAGGCCGAAGCGTTGTTCGGTCTGCCGAAGGACATGAACCAGGTTGCCGGCGTCTCCGACAGCCGCACCGGCGGCGACACGCTCTCGTGGCAGTTTTTCTGGGCGAACCAGGATGACGAAGCAAAGATGAAAGCCGCGCTGGAGGAAATCGCTCAGAAAGCCATCGCTCCGCCAGCGGCAACGCCACCAACACCTGCCAAAACGCCTGCCAGCGCCGCAGTGCGGCACAGGATTCATCAGCCTCCTCCGCCGCCGCTGCCCGCTCTCGCCGATGAACAATTCAAGGCCTACAGCCTGAGTTTCGGCGGCGGGGCCACGATGGTTCTCACCGCGCGGTCTGCCGGCGAGCCCGAAAAGTACGTCACCATCATCGCGGCGCCGGATTTTTACGGGAACCCGAAGGTCCTGCTGCAGCAGGTCACCAGCGATGCATCGCTCGATGTCACGCCAGCCTTTCGTTTGATCGACGCAGTCGACACCGAGGGCAACGGCCGCGCCGATCTGCTCTTCGAACTGCGCGGCAGAACCTACCGCCAGTTCGCGATCTACCGAATCGCAGAGGGAACGGCCACCGAAGCCTTCGTCACCCAGCCCACGCCGGTCGGCTAGAGTCGGCGCCACAATTTAGAACACTAACAGTTACAGTTTAGGGAGCTGGCTGGTGTCCCATCCGCCGCCGAGCGCACGGATCAGCTGCACGCTTGCGACAAACTGCCGGGTGGCGATGTCTTCCTGGGTCCGCTGATTGCTGAGCAGTGTGGTCTGCGCGGTCAGGACCTGCAGATAAGTCGTCACGCCACCCTTGTACTGCGCCGTATTGATGTTCAGCGAGCGTTGTGCAGCCGCCACGGCCAGCTGCTCCTGTGCCGACTCCTGATCGAGGATGCGAATCGCCGCCAGATTGTCTTCCACGTCCTGAAACGCCGCCAGCACGCTCTGCCGGTAATTCGCCACTTGTTGTTCGTACAGGTCGCGCGCCTGCTGCGTGATCGCGTGCCTGCGCCCCGCATCGAACAACAGCTCAACGGCCGATGCGCCCAGCGACCACACTTCGCTCGGACCCTGAATCAGCGTGCCGGCATTGCCGCTGGTAAACCCGCCCGTTCCTGTCAGCGACACGTTGGGATAATACGCTGCAGTGGCGATGCCAATTTGCGCGTTCGCAGAGTCCACCTGCCGTTCTGCAGCGGCGATGTCCGGACGCCGCTCCAGCATCTGCGATGGCAGCCCGACCGGAATCTGTGGAATCTGTTCCCCAAGCGGCATCGTCGCCAGGCCGAACGCCGAAGCTGGCGTACCGGTGAGAGTCGCAATGGCATGCTCGTACTGTGCGCGCGCAACGCCTATGTCGATGTATTGAGCGCGCGTCGTCTCCAGCTGCGTCTGCGCCAGCGCTACATCGGCCTCTGTCGCCACTCCACCCTTGAAACGAACCTGCGTCAGTTTCAGAAATTCTTCGTACGACTTCACCGTGTTGTCGAGCAGTTGCTGCTGCGAATCGAGGCCCCGCAGTTCGTAATAGTCCGACGCCAGTTCAGCCTGCAGGCTCAGCGCGACATTCGCGAGCAGGGCGGCCGAGGCCTGAGCGTTGGCGCGAGCCTGCTCCACCGTGCGCCGCACCTGTCCCCACAGATCGGGTTCCCACTGGGCCTGCCCGGCGATGGTAAAGACGTTGTACTGGTAATTCGTAACGGCGCGATTCGTATTCGACTGGTTCAGCGACGTGCGGTTCCGGCTGGCCGCCGGGCCTGCACTGAGTGTTGGGTAATACTGCGAACGCGCCACCCGCACCTGCTCGCGCGCCGAATTGTACTGCTCCATCGCGGCGCGCAGTGTCTGGTTCGACACAGCGATCTTCGCCTCGAGCGTGTTCAGTTGCGGGTCGCCGTACATCTCCCACCATGCACCGCGCAGGGCTCCGTCGCTGGGCTCGGCCTGCTTCCAGGTGCCGTTCGGCGGATTCGGCGGTGGCGTAGTGTTCTCCTTCCACGCCGGCGCGGTTGCGGCATCCGGACGATGATAGTTGGGGCCCACCGTGCAGCCGGCCAGCAGCAACACTGCTGTCGAAAGAGCCAGCACCCACGGGCGCAGTCGCATCATGAACCGCCCTCCGGGCCCTGGCTGTTTTGGCCTGGCTCCTGCGGTTGTACGCCAGGCACGCCATCATTGGCCGGACGAACAACGCGGACTTTCTCCCCATCGACAATTGAGTCAGGAGGATTGTTCACGACCAGATCATTCGCATCGAGCCCTTCGAGAACCTGCACCACGCGGCCGTCATCCTGGCCGATCGTGATCGGCACCAGCTTCGCAACATCGCCGCCGTTCTTGTGGACGACCGTCGCCACGCGCAGCCCCTCCTGGCGAAAAAGCAGCGCCGAGACCGGCAGGATCAGGGTTTGCTTCACGACCTTCAGCTGAAAATGTACTTCCGTGTAGGCGCCGGGCACCAGAGTTCCATCGCCATTCGGAACATCTACCTCCACCAGCAGCGTTCGCGAGCTGGGATCGATGGAGCGCGCGGTGCGCGTCACCTTTCCATGAAAGCGGCGGCCCGGAAATTCACTCAGAGTCAGGTCCGCCGGCGTTCCCGGAGTGCACGACGGCGAATCCACCTGCGGCACATTCACGTACACGCGCATGATGTGCTCGTCGTCCATGTGGAACATCTCGCGCCCGCCAGTGCCTCCGGCGCCCGCATTGATCAGCGTGCCGATGTCCACGTCGCGCGCGGTCACGACGCCATCGAAGGGCGCGTAGACTTTCTCGAATCCGGTCAGCTGCTCGAGCCGCTGCACATTCGCCTGCGCAGATTTCACCTGCGTGTTGGTCGATGCCGCCTGCGTCACGAAGTTCTCCGTGTCCTGGGTGGCCACCGCGTTATTCGCGAGCAGATCGGTGTAACGGCTGGCCTGCTGCTTTGCATAGCGCGCATTCGACTCAGCCGTCGAGAGGTCGGCCTGCGCCTGCGCCAGCTGCTGATCTACTTCAGGACTGGCGATTGTCGCCAGCAGCTCGCCCTTCTTTACGTGCGCCCCAATGTCGAAATACCACTTCTCCAGATATCCATCGGTTCGCGCATAGATAGGCGAATCCACCCAGGCAAACATGTTGCCGGGCAGAATTAGTTCCTGGCTCGGACTGCCGGGCTCCGGCTTTGCCGCGGTGACGTTGGCCAGGGCAAGGGCGTCGGTGCGATCGGCGAGCGACTTCTCGGCGCGCAGCCGCGGGAGAATCCCGGCAATCGCGAGAACAATCGCAATGGCGATGAGAACGATGATCCCAACCAGCGCCTTGCTGCGCGAAACAGGCGGCCGGTCGTCGACGTACCCGTGCGCGTGCTGGTTGTGCTGACTCGGTTTGGTTTCACTCATGGGATGGCTCCCGTTGGCAGCTGCCGGTGGGCGTGACGCCGCGCCTCGCGCTCTTTGCGGCGGCGCTCCAGTCGCCCATGCAGCACGCTGAAAATCGTTGGAACAAAAAATAACGTCGAGACCGTTGCGAAAAGCAGGCCGCCGATCACGGCTCGCCCCAGCGGCGCATTCTGCTCACCGCCGGAGCCGAGGCCCAGCGACATCGGAATCATGCCGAGGATCATCGCCAGAGCCGTCATCAGCACCGGGCGGAATCGCACAAAGCCGGCGTTGAGCGCGGAGAGCGATGCGTCGCCGACCGTTTGCTCGAGCTGCTCGCGCGCGAAACTGATCACAAGGATCGAATTCGAAGTCGCCACGCCCATGCACATAATCGCGCCGGTCAGCGCGGGAACGCTCAGCCGGGTGTGCGTGAGGAACAGGAACCACACGATGCCGGAGATCGCCGCCGGCAGCGCGCACACAATGATGAACGGATCGAGCCACGACTGGAAGTTGACCACGATGAGCAGGTAGACCAGCAGGATGGAAAACACCAGCCCGCCCAGCAGACCTGCAAAGGAGCTGCGCATGGTCTGCACCTGTCCGCGAACAACAAGATGCGAACCGCGCGGCAGTTTCGACTGCTCCTGATCGACGATCTTCTGAATGCCTTTGCTCACGCTGGCCAGATCGGTGCCGACCACGTTGCCGTAAATGTCGATCACCGGCGTGATGTTGTAGTGATTCACGATCGCCGCCTCGGTGCCTGGCGCGATGGATGCCAGGTTGCCGAGAATCTGTACTGGCTTTCCTCCAACCGGGCCGCCTGCCGACGACGGCATGCCCGCGCCCAGCGAGGCACTGTTCGGTGAGGCTGTATCGCCGGCGCCGCTTCCCGGAGTGAGTGGAATATTGCGCAGATCCTGCATGCTATCCAGCGCGTACTGCGGCGATTGTGCCGCGATGCTGTATTCCACTCCGTTTTGCGGGTCCAGATAAAAAGTCGGCGACGTCTGAAAGCTGCCGCTGCTGGCCACCAGCAGGCTCTGCATCACATCGCGCTGCGCAAATCCTGCGCTCTGCGCCATCGAACGATTCACATTCACGGTCAGACTCGGGTTATCGAAAGTTTGCTGAATGCGCATGTCCGCTGCGCCCGGCACATATTTCACCTGATTCAGCAAATGCTCGGCAAAGGCGAAGTTCCCCTGCTGATTCGGCCCGACAATCTGAATGTCGATCGGGGAGGGCAGACCGAAGTTCAGGATCTGCGTCACCATATCCACCGGCAGCGTGTAGAACTCCGTGCCGGGAAAACGCCGCGGCAGCTCCTCGCGCAGCCGCGCCACATACTCCTCGGTAGGACGGTGATGCTCGGTCAGCGAAACCTGAATGTCGGCATCCGCGGGGCCAACCGGCGCGGAATTCGAATAGGAAGTGTTGATTCCCGAGTAGGGCAGGCCGATGTTGTCGATGATGGTGACCAGCTCGTTCTTCGGAATCACCTGGCGGATGGTGTTGTCGATTCGGTCGCACAGCGCCGCCATATCTTCAATGCGGGTTCCCGTGCGCGCGCGCACGTGTAGCTTGAACTGCCCCGCGTCCACGCTGGGGAAAAAATCCTCGCCCAGAAAAGGATAGAGAAGCGCTGCCGACCCCATGCTCAGCACAAAGAAAAGAACGATGAACAGGGTGGAGTGAGCGATGCAGAACTCCAGCATGCGCCGGTAGCCGCGGCGAATCTTCTCAAAGCGGCTCTCAAAGGCGAGCTGAAACACAGTGAAAGGGTTGCGGCTTTGGAGTTTGCGTTCCCCTTCCTCAGGGTCGTGCTCGCGCAGCAGATATTTCGCCATGGTGGGCACGACGGTTCGCGAAAGCAGATACGAAGCCAGCATGGCAAAGACCACCGCTTCGGCCAGGGGAACGAACAGGTATTTCGCCACGCCGCTCAGGAAGAACATCGGTACGAAGACAATGCAGATGGAGATGGTGGCCACCAGCGCTGGAACCGCAATCTGTGCAGCGCCGTCCAGAATCGCCTGCTCGATGGCCTTGCCCTGCTCCAGATTGCGGTTGATGTTTTCGATCTCCACGGTCGCGTCGTCCACCAGGATGCCGACCGCCAGCGCCAAACCGCCGAGCGTCATGATATTGATGGTCTCTCCCAGCGCGCTCAGCACCAGCAGCGAAGTGAGAATCGAAAGCGGAATGGAAACCGCAATAATCAGCGTGCTTCGCCAGCTGCCCAGGAAAATCAGAATCATGACCGCGGTGAGGCAGGCGGCGATGATGGCCTCATGGACGACGCCGTCAATCGAATTACGCACGAAAATCGACTGATCGGCCAGCGGAATGATCCTCAGCTGCGGCGGCAGCTGGGACTTCAGGCTGTCGACCTTCGCCAGAATGCCCTTCACGATGTTCAGCGTGGAGGTGTTTCCCGTCTTGATGATGGAAAGAAGCGCCGCACGCTGCCCGTCCACGCGCACGATGTTGGTCTGCGGCGGAAAGCCGTTGCGCACATGCGCCACGTCGTGGATGTAAACCATCGCGCCGTTCACCTGCCGGATGGGCAGGTCGTTCAGCCCCTGGATCGTGCTGGGCGCACTGTTGGTCTCCAGCTGATACTCGAACTGGCCGATCTTGATCGTGCCCGATGGCAGAATCAGGTTCTGCGCCGCAATCGCATTCACCACATCCGCGGGCGACAGTCCTTTCGACTGGAGCGCGGGCAGGTTCAGGTCCACCTGCACCTGGCGCTGCTTGCCGCCATAAGGATAGGGAATGCCCGCGCCGGGTACCGTCACCAGCTGGGTGCGGATGAAATTCAGCGCGTAGTCATTCAGTTGCATCTCCGAGAGGCCCGCCCCGGAAAGCCCCAGCTGAATGATCGGGACACTGGATGCGTTGTACTGGATCACAAGCGGCGGTGTGGTTCCCGGCGGCAGCTGATGGATTTGTGTCTGTGCAATGGACGTAATCTGCGCCACTGCATTCGCAATGTTGACCCCCGGCTGGAAATAGACCTTGATGACCGCGCGGCTGTTCACTGACATCGATTCGATGTGCTCGATATCGTTCACCGTCGTGGTCAGCGACCGCTCGCCGAGTGTCACGATGCGGTTCGCCATCTGCTCCGGCGAAAAACCCTGATATTGCCAGATGATCGAAACCACCGGAATGTCGATGTTCGGGAATATATCCACCGGCATGTTCAGAATGGCCAGCGGCCCCAGCACCATCAGCAGGAGCGCAACCACGGCAAACGTGTACGGCCGTCGCAGCGCGAGGCGGACTATCCACATATCAGTTCAGCTTCTCCTGCGGCTCCCGGAAGACTCCACGCTGGGGGGCGGGACTCGAAAGACAAATCGGTTTGCGCGACGCGGGGCACAACGCCCGCCTCTAACAGTATCTATCCTTTTCCTGTAGGGAAAGAATTTCGGACGTGAAAACAGCGTACGTCCTGAAAGACGAATGAAACGCCGAAAAAGACCCTGGAGCGAACGCCCTGAGCTGCGATTTCAGATGTCCGGCCACCGCTTTCTGATGCAGTGTTGCCGCTTGTATCGAGGTTCGTTACAGATTCAATCTCTTGAAAATCCGGCGGGGAATGCCGCGAACCATCAGCATGATCAGCCCCCAGAATGGCGGCGTGTAGACCACGTCCTTTCGCCTGTCGATGGCGCGGACGATGTCCCTCCCGATGCGTCCCGGCTCGGCGAAGAGAGCGTTTTTCTTCAGGTGCGCCGTCATCGGCGTCGCCACGAAGCCTGGCTTGATCGTGAGCACCTGTACCCCGGCCCGGTCGATGCGGTTCCGCACACCGTCGAGGAAAATGGTGAGACCGCCCTTGGACGCCCCGTAAACATAGTTGCTCTTCCGGCCGCGGTCGCCGGCGACCGAAGAGACGACGGCGATCGATCCCCGACGTTCGGCCTCGAAGTAGTTCGCAAGCCAGGTGACCAGCGAAACAGCAGAGAGAAAGTTTGTCTG
>Ga0335073_10010135_pt1 | contig 13230 bp, 11 predicted proteins | sample Lox_Sample_22_FD_207093 | JGI IMG/M metagenome (GOLD analysis project Ga0335073, IMG submission 207093) | Soil microbial communities from Loxahatchee National Wildlife Refuge, Florida, United States - Lox_Sample_2.2 | ecosystem: Environmental > Terrestrial > Soil > Wetlands | place: USA...
GCTGCGGCCCAATCCGCGCGGTTCCGGCGGATACGGCAAAACATTTCGCTTCGCCAACTACAACGACTGGGGCGGGAAAGATTACGAGGATATTCAAGCCGGCGTCGATCACCTGATTTCCATGGGTCTTGCCGATCCGCAAAAGCTCGCGGTGATGGGCTGGAGCTACGGCGGATTCATGACCAGCTGGACCATCACGCAGACCCATCGCTTCAAGGCCGCGGTGATCGGTGCGGGCGTCGAGGATCTGTGGAGCTTCACCGGAACCAGCGACGTGATGGGCTTCATCCCCGATTATTTCGGCGGCGAATTCTGGCAGCAATTCGACAACTTTCGCAAACATTCGCCGATTACTTACGTGAAAAACGTAACCACGCCGACACTGATCCTGCACGGCGAAGCCGATCCGCGGGTGCCCATCGGCCAGAGCTATGAGCTGTATCATTCGCTGAAGCGCGAAGGCGTGATCGCGAAAATGGTGGTGTATCCACGGCAGCCGCATGGTCCGCAGGAGCCGAAATTTGTTTTGGACATTATGAAACGGCATCTCGATTGGGTGGATGAATATGTCAGATAGAAAAAAGTGGCCACTTCTGTTCCTCACCATCGGCATCGCTTTCGGCCAATGGACGCCCGAGTTATCTATGAAGGTCAAGACCGTCACCGCGGCCGTTCCGTCGCCGGACGGCAAAATCGCGGTGTGGACCGAAACACATCCGGTGATGGATGGCGACAAGAGCGAAACCAACACCCAGATTTATCTCGCCGGCGTTGACGGATCGAATCGTGTGGAGCTTACGCGCGGCGAAAAAAGCTCCAACGCGCCCGCGTTTTCGCCCGATTCTCATTGGGTCTTTTTCGCTTCCGACCGCAGCGGCAAGCGCAACATTTATCGCATCCCGGTGGACGGCGGCGAAGCGGAAATGGTCACCAATTGGACCGGAACGCTGGCCGCGTTTTCGGTTTCGCCCAACGGGAAATGGATCGCCTTCACCGGCCGCGAGCCGGATCATGCGGAAGAGATCGCGCGGCGGGAAAAGATGGATTTTCGCGTGATCGACGAAAATCCGCACAACAATTCACTATGGATCATTCCAGTCGAGCCGAATGTCGAAGGCAAACGCGAAGTGAAGAAGATCGCCGCCGGGCCGTATAACGTCGGCCAGTTCGACTGGTCGCCCGATTCGACGCGCATCGCCTACGAAACGCGCCCCACTCCCGACGCCGACGACGGGCGCAAATCGGACCTTCTCGAAGTCGCCATCGAATCCGGCGCGATTCGCAATATCGCCGCCACGCGCGCTACCGAATCCGAGCCGCATTACTCTCCCGACGGCCGCTATCTCGCTTATGTTCGCAGCGGCATGGGCGCCAAGCGCATCGACGGCAGCCGCATCGTGCTGCTGACGCTGGCCGATCTCAAATCCCGTGAACTGCCGGCGACGCCCGACGAATCGCCGCGGCTCGATTCCTGGGCGCGCGATTCGTCGAAGATTTTTTTCAGCGAAGGCTGGCACACGCGCGAAGCGCTGTACGCGATGCCGGTGGATGGTCCGCCGTCGATCGTGTTTCAAACTTCGCGCGGAACATTCTCGCCGCAGGTTGTTTTTAATGCGGCGGGCAGTTACGCGGGGATGGCGATGCAGTCGCCGGATGAGCCGGTGGAGGCGTACGTGATGCCTGTCGCGTCCCTGAAGCCCGTGCGCGTGAGCGCGGCCAACACCAGTCTGCCGAAAGAGCCGATCGGGGAAACCCGCGTGATCCGCTGGAAGGCGAAAGACGGGAAAGAAATCGAAGGGCTGCTCACGCTGCCGGCCGGTTACGACCAATCGAAAAAATATCCGCTGATTTTGAACATTCACGGCGGGCCGTCGGGCGCGTTTCTGGAAACATTTATCGGGGCGAGTGGTTTATACCCGATCGCCTCGTTTGCCGCGCACGGATGGGCGGTGCTGCGCGCCAATCCTCGCGGCTCGACCAATTACGGTCTGCCGTTCCGCGTGGCCAACGTCGACGATTGGGGCGGCGGCGATTATCAGGACCTCATGAGCGGCGTCGATTCGGTGATTCAGATGGGCGTCGCCGATCCGAACCGGCTGGCGGTGATGGGCTGGAGCTACGGCGGATATATGACGGACTGGGTAATCACGCAGACTCATCGCTTCAAATGCGCGTCCAGCGGCGCGGGCATTTCCGATTTGATTTCGATGTGGGGAACCAACGATATTCCCAGCACGCTCGACGATTATTTCGAGGGAACCTGGTATGAGCAGCCGGAGCGGTATATAAAAATGTCGCCGCTCGCGCATGTGGCGAATGTCACCACGCCGACGCTGTTTCTGCACGGCGCCATCGATCCGCGCGTGCCCACCACGCAGGGCTACGAAATGTACCACGGCCTGAAGAGCAAGGGCGTGCCGGCGGAAATGGTAATTTATCCGCGCACACAGCATGGTCCGCAAGAGCCGAAGTTCATCCTTGATATCATGCACCGCAATATCGATTGGGTGGCGAAGTATATCGGGGAGTAGGAAGCGGGTGGGCTGTGGGTAGCCGGCACGTTGAGCGGGATCGCCGGCTGCCCACTTCCCGCTACCCACTCCCTAAAATGAAATTGTGCAGATCCTCGATGGCACGCTGGTCCGTGCCGAAATTCTCGCCGGTCTGAAGCCGCGCATCCATAAATTGAATCGCCCGCCGGGATTGGCGGTGGTGCTGGTGGGTCACAATCCGGCGTCGGAAATCTATGTTCGCGGGAAAATCAAGGCCTGCGCCGAACTGGAAATTTATAGCGAAAAAATCACTCCTCTGGAAACAATTTCGACCGGCGAACTGCTGGCGATCATCGACGATCTGAACCATCGTCCGGAAATCGACGGCATTCTGGTGCAGATGCCGCTGCCCTGGCAGGTGGACTCGCGGCGCGTGCTGGAGGCCGTCGCGCCGGATAAGGACGCCGACGGTTTTCATCCGGTGAACGTGGGCCATCTGGTCGCGGGACGGCCTGCGCCGCGCGCCTGCACGCCGGCAGGCATCATGGAGATGCTGAAGTATTATCACGTGGCCATCGACGGACGAAACGCGGTGGTGATCGGGCGCAGCGACATCGTCGGCAAGCCGATGGCGATGATGCTGCTGCACGAAAGCGCCACCGTGACCATCTGCCATTCGCATACCGCGAATCTCGCCGAAGAGTGCAGGCGCGCCGATATTCTGGTCGCGGCCATTGGACAGCCGGGGCTGGTGACCGGCGATTTTATCGCTCCGGGCGCGGTGGTGATCGACGTCGGCCAGAACCGGATCGCCGATCCCGCGCTGGCCGAGCGATTGGGCCGCATCGATGAGCTGGCGCGAAAGGGATTCGCGCTGGTGGGCGACGTCCATCCGATCGAGGTGTTGCATTCGGCCTCGGCCTACACGCCGGTGCCGGGTGGAGTGGGTCCGTTGACCATCGCGATGCTGATGTCCAACACCGTCGAATTAGCGGAGCGGCATCAATGAAAACATGCTGCGCGTAGGACTCACCGGCGGGCTCGCCAGCGGGAAAACGTTCGTCGGTGAACAGCTCGCCGCGCTGGGATGCTACGTCATTCAAGCCGACGAAATCGGCCACCAGGTGCAGGCGGCAGGCGCCGAGGCGTACGACGAAATCGTCCGCGAATTCGGCTCCGGCATTCTTCGCCCCGACCGGCAGATCGACCGGCGTCTGCTGGCGCAGCAGGTTTTCGGGAGCCCTTATCGCCTGCAAAAACTCAACGAAATCGTTCATCCGCTGGTCCGCGCGCGCATCGAAAAACTCATCTCCGAATTCGCCGCGCGCCAGCCGGACGGCATCGCCGTGGTGGAAGCTGCGATACTGGTGGAGACTGGCTCTTATCGCTTTTATGACCGCCTCATCGTGGTGGTGGCCAGCGAAGAACAGCAGATCGAGCGCGCCATGGCGCGGGACCATATCAACCGGCAGGAGGCGGTCGAACGTATGCGCCGCCAGATGCCGCTCGCCGAGAAAGTGAAGTACGCCGATTACATCATCGATACGACGGGAGCGAAAGAGCACACCATCGAACAGACGCGACGGGTGTATGAGTCGCTTCGGAGTCTGAGTACATGATATTGAGGACTCTCTTCATCGCCGCCCTTCTGGTGGGCGGATTCGTTTATATCACCGCGCACCCAAATGGTTTGTGGCATCGCGCCATGGCCGACCCCGGACCGCTGTGGAGTGGGCCGCAAATCGCCCATTCGGCCGGCCTCGGCAGCGATGAGCTGAACAACATCGAGATTTATAAAACAGCCAAGGACAGCGTGGTGTACATCACCAGCACGGTGTACACGCAGACGTGGTTTTTCGTGCAGCAGGGCCGCGCGCTCGGCTCCGGATTCGTGATCAATCCCGATGGCCAGATCCTGACGAATTTTCACGTGATCGAAGGCGGCCAGGATATCGAAGTGACCATGCCCGATCAGAAAACGTACAAAGCCACGGTGCTCGCTCCGGACCGGCAGGACGATCTGGCGCTGATCAAAATTCAGCCGCGAAAAAAGCTGGCGTACCTGCCGCTGGGCGATTCGGACCACTTGCAGGTCGGCCAGAAAGTGCTCGCGATCGGGCAGCCTTTCGGATTCAAAGGGACGCTGACGGTCGGCGTGGTCAGTTCACTGGGCGTGAGCATTCAAGGCGACAACAACCGCGAGCTCGACGGCATGATTCAGACCGATGCGGCCATCAATTCCGGAAACAGCGGCGGTCCGCTGCTCGATTCGCAGGGCAATGTCATCGGGATCAATACGGCGATTTACGCGCCCAACGGCGGCAACGTCGGGATCGGGTTCGCCAACCCGATCAATCGCGCCAAAACGATGCTGGAAGATTTTCGCGCGGGGCGCAGCTTCAAGCCGGCGAGGCTCGGCGTGACCACGGTGTACATCGCGGGCGATCTGGCCGAAGCCCTGAAATTGCCGTCGAGCGGCGGACTGCTGATTCAGGAGGTGGAGCGCAGATCTGCCGCGGACTTGGCGGGCCTGCGCGGCGCAACCGATCAAGTCCGCGTCGGCAACGCGCGATTGGGCGTTGGCGGCGATTTCGTCACCGCCATCGACGGCCAGGCGGTGACGGAGCCGGACGCGATTATTCGCGCCCTCGGCCGCAAACGTCCCGGCGACATTCTGAACCTGACCCTTTTCCGCAGCGGCCGGTCTTTGAACGTAAAAGTTAAGCTCGGAGAAGCAGATAGCCCGATCTAACCGGTGCTCCGCATGGGAGATATACTGATCAGGTGAATTCGCCGGCATCCGCGGATGTGCGTGCCGCGCAGGGCACGCTCGGTTCGGGCGAAGCGCGTAAAGCGCTGACCGGATTTTTCGTATCGGGCCTGCTGCTGGCGTTTCTCGGTGCCATTCTGCCGGCCTGGCGCCATCATCTCGATTCCGATTATTCGACCATCGCCTGGTATTTCATCGGAGTCATCGCCGGGCTGGCCGGCAGCATGTGGGTTTCGCCGCCGCTGCTCGCGCGCAAAGGCGCCGGCTGGACGCTGGCCTTCGCCTGCGGCCTGGCTTCCTGCGCGTTTCTGTATCTGGCCTTCGTTTCGCCGCCGTTTTCGCCCTGGTGGCGCGTCGGCGGACTGGTGCTCATCGGATTATCCGCTGGCGTACTGCACACCGCGATTTTTCAGGCTATTTCGCCGATTTACCGCCATGATCCGGTGGCCACCATCAATCTCGCCGGCATCTTGTTCGGCCTGGGATGCCTGACCGTCGCGCTGCTGGTTTCGGGCACCTTCTATGCTTATACCGCTCCGGCGATCCAGACCTGGATCGCGGTGATTCCCGCGCTGTTCGGCTGGTTCTATGTGCGCTCGCATTTCGAAGCGCGGCCCGCGCCGCCGCAACAATCGCCCAAGGAGATGCTGACCGAGCTGCGCAATCCGCCCGCGGTGCTGTTCAGCCTGCTGCTGTTCTTTCAATTCGGAAACGAGTGGGCCATCGCCGGATGGCTGCCCCTGTTCTTAAGCCAGCGTTTAGGCATCAGCCCGGCGACTTCGCTGATGATGCTGGCGCTGTACTGGTTTTCGCTGCTGGTGGGACGCGTGGCCGCGCAATGGGTGCTGCCGCGGATGCGTCACGGCCGTCTGCTGGCGCTGAGCGTATTCGCGGCGATCTTTGGTTGCCTGCTGCTGCTCGCCACCGATAACCGCTTCGGCGCGACCTGCGGAATTTTGCTCTTGGGCGGAGCTTTTGCGCCGATCTACCCGCTGGTGGTGGAAAAAATCGGCCATCGCTTTCCGAATTATCATCCCGGATTTTATAACGGGATTTTTTCGCTGGCGATCGCCGGAGGAATGCTGGCGCCGTGCACGCTCGGCTATTTCGCATCGTTGTGGGGCGTCGGCGTAGTCATGGGATTGCCGCTGGCCGGATCGATCGTGGTTTTCGTGTTGCTGATCCTGATTTCACTCGAAGCGCGGCTCAGCGCCGCGGTCGGCCGGTAGGGCCGATTACCGAAACTTTTTCGAATCCTTCTTCGACGCTCGGCGGCGTAAGGCGCGCGGCCATCTTTTCGATCACCAAATCGGGGACCACGCGTTGCCGTTTGCGATTGCGACGCTGGCAGATTTCCAGCGGCACGTCGAAGAAAATCGCTTCGATCGCGCAATCGTGCTCGGCCGCCATTTTCAAATAAGGTTTTCTCTCGATCCGGGTGAGGTTGGTCGCGTCGATGTAGGTCACCGGGCGCCGCAATTCGATACGCTGCTTCAGCAGCGCGCGCAACACGCCAAAAACCCGGGAATGAATCGTCTGATCGTCGGGATCGTCGGCCAGCAGCCGGCGGATTTCGTCGCTCGCAAGCGCGGCGCCGCGTTTCTTGACGTACGTCGATTTGCCGGAGCCGGGCAGCCCCACCAGCACGATGATTTTCGGCCTGGCAGGCACCCTGCTAGACGACGTAGCGTTCCGCCTGGATCAGCCGCGCCGCGATCTTGCGCCGCAGCCCGATCGCGTTCACCGGCTCGTATTTAGTGAACCGCTTCAGCACCGCGAGATTGGTTCGCAGCGCATCGCCCTCGGAGCACGCCGCCAGCGCGTTTCGCGCCGCGCATTCGATGGCAGCCATCGCCTCGCGTGCAAACACCATGGTCATCTCCACTGCATTTTCCGCGTTCCGGCCCCCTTGCGCGATCTTGTGCCCGCGCAGCGCAGCCGATTCCATCGCGTAGGCGTTCATCAAAATATCGGTGATGTTGGCGATCACTTCCTGCTGCTCCTCGATCGCCGTATTGTATTTCTGATACGCCACGCCCAACACGAAAAGTCCGATCTTCTTCGCATTCGCCAGGAGATTCGTTTGATTCGCCGCCGGCGCGCTGAGGATTTCATCTTGCAGCTTCATCACCGCCTCCACCAGCGGCAGCACGCCTTTTTGCCCGCGCTTGAGCAGCATGCCCGTCGCCAGCAGCCGGTTGATTTCGTTGGTGCCTTCGAAAATCCGGTTGATCCGCGAATCGCGATAGGCGTGCTCCACCGCGTAATCCTGATGAAATCCGTAGCCGCCGTGAATCTGCACGCCCTCATCAACAACGTAATCGAGCGTCTCCGACGCGAACACCTTCACGAAGGAGCATTCGGTCGCGAACTCCTCCGCCGCTTTCAGCATCTCGCGTCCTGCATTCGGCGCGTCCCAGGAAAAATTTTCAAGCTGCGCTTCGACGTCGCCCACCACGCGATAAGTCATGCTTTCGCTCGCGTACATGCGGATCGCCATTTCGGCGATTTTGTGCTGAATCATACCGAACTCGGCGATCGCTTTGCCGAATGCCTGGCGCTGTTTCGCGTACTTGATCGAAATCGCCAGAACGTCCTTGCACCCGCCATGGGCGAACGGTCCCAGCGCCAGCCGTCCAAGATTCAAAATGTTAAACGCGATGATGTGCCCGCGCCCGATCTCGCCCAAAACATTCGCCACCGGCACCCTGACATTGTCGAAATACACGGCCGTGGTCGAGCTGCCTTTGATGCCCATCTTCTGTTCTTCTTTTCCGTGCGAAACGCCGGGCCAGGCGCGTTCGACCAGAAACGCGGTGAATTTTTCGCCGCCGATTTTCGCGAACACGGTATACAGATCCGCGAATCCGCCGTTGGTGATCCACATTTTCTGGCCGTTCAAAACGTAATGCGTGCCGTCGGCCGAAAGATCCGCGCGCGTCCGCGCCGCCAGCGCGTCGGAGCCCGCCTGCGGCTCGCTCAAACAATACGCCGCGATCATTTCGGCCGACGCCAGCTTCGGCAGATATTTTTTCTTTTGCTCCGCGGTGCCGAACAGCAGCAGCGGCAGCGTCCCGATTCCGGTGTGCGCCCCGTGCCACGCCGCGTACGACCCATCCCCGGCGATCGCCTCGCCCACGATCATCATCGACGTCAGATCCATTTCCATGCCGCCGAATTCTTCCGGAATCACTACGGCGGTCAATCCCAGCGCGGCCGATTTTTTCAGAATCTGCGCGGCCACGGCGTGCTGCTGATGCTGAATTTCATCGAGGTGCGGCGCGACTTCGTTCACGAAAAACTCCTCAGTCGTTTTCGCGATGGCGCGATGTTCGTCGGTGAAATCCTCGGGCGTAAAAATCGTTTCCGGCGCGCGCCGTTCGATCAGAAACGCGCCGCCTTTGGTTTTGGGAATCGCCGCCGTCGCCATAATTTCCTCAATAATCTGTCGGGCAGGCTCGCAGCCTGCGGCGGATTCGTAATCCGCCTCTCCATTTGCAACACACGACTGCGCCGGTTGAGAACCGGCGCGCAGGCTACGAGCCTGCCCCACAAAAAAATCAGTTCAATCTTTCAAAAATCCCCGCCGCGCCTTGCCCGCCGCCGACGCACATCGTCACCATTCCATATTTCACCTTGCGCCGCGGCATTTCATGCAGCAGCGTCGCCGTCAGCTTCGCCCCGCTGCATCCCAACGGATGCCCCAGCGCGACCGCGCCGCCGTTCACGTTCAGCGTATCCATATTTAATCCCGCCTGCCGCACCACCGCCAGCGCCTGCACCGCGAAAGCTTCATTCAACTCGATCAGGCCGATGTCCGCAAGCTTCAACCCGGCAATCTTCAACGCCTTCGGAATCGCGACCACCGGTCCGACGCCCATAATCTCCGGAGGCACTCCCCCAACCGCGAAGCTCACGAACCGAGCCAGCGGTTTCAATCCCAACTCGCGAGCCTTGCGATCCGACATGACGATCGCCGCCGCCGCGCCATCGCTGGTCTGCGAAGAATTTCCCGCAGTCACGCTGCCGGTCGCGTGAAACACCGGCCGCAGCTTGGCCAATGCCTCCATCGAAGTGTCCGCGCGCGGACCTTCATCTTTCGCGAAAACAATTTTCTTGGTCCCGCTTAGCGTCGTCGTCTCGACCTCCAGCGGCACGATCTCTTCATCGAAATATCCCGCAGCCTGCGCCTTGAGCGCGTTCTGATGACTGCGCAGCGAAAACGCATCCTGATCCTCGCGCGAAATCGAATACTTCCGCGCGACCTCTTCCGCGGTCAATCCCATGCTCATATAAATTTCCGGCAAGTGATCGACCATCCAGGGATTCGGCGCGAATTTATTGCCCGCCATCGGCAGCAGACTCATCGATTCCGCCCCGCCTGCAATCACCAGTTCCGCTCCGCCCGCGCGAATTTTATCGGCCGCCATCGCGATGGTCTGCAATCCCGACGAGCAAAACCGGTTCACCGTCACTCCCGGCACCGTGTCCGGCAATCCCGCGCGCAGCGCCGCGATGCGAGCCATATTCATTCCCGATTCCGCCTCCTGAATCGCGCAGCCAAGAATCACGTCATCGATTTCATCTTTGGAAATCTGCGGATATTTTTCGAGCAGCCGTTTAAAAACCGCCGCGGCCATATCGTCCGGCCGGGAATTCTTCAACGTCCCACGCGGCGCCTTCCCAACCGCGGTGCGCAGGCAATCAATAATCACAGCTTCAGGCATTTTCCCTCAGATGTCCCCGGCATAACTGCCGGGGCCGCAAAGTAATCGAAGTTCGTTACAGCCCCGCCAGTCATGGCGGGGGTCGCTAATTTCTCAACGGCTTCCCCGTCTTCAACATAAACTGCATCCGCTCCTGCGTTTTCGCCTGACCGCACAAACTCAAAAACGCCTCCCGCTCCAGATCGAGCAGATGCTGTTCACTCACCGTCTGCTCTCCCGTAAGCCTGCCGCCGCTCAGCACATTCGCCAATTTCTCCGCGACCACCATGTCGTAATCGGTGATGTATCCACCCTTATGCATCGCCCACGCGCCGAGCTTCAGCATCGCGAACGCGCTTTCGCCGCCAACCTTTATATCCGTCCGCGGCACACCCGGCGCATAATCGCGAGCCAGTTCCAGCGCCAGCGCCTTCGCATCGCCGATCAATCGTTCCGGATTCATCGAAACATGATCGCTTTTATCCAAAAAACCCAGCGACCGCGCATCTTCCGCGCTGGATGAAACCTTGGCCATGCCGATCAGCTCGAACGCGCCCCGCGCGTCTTTCAATCGCAGCAGCATCTCCTTGCACCCGCCGCCCGCCGGAATCACCCCTACGCCAACCTCGACCAATCCCATATACGTTTCCGCCGACGCCTGCACCGCCGCGCAGTGCAGCGGAATCTCGCACCCTCCGCCGAGCGCCCGCGCAAACGGCGCCGCCACCACCGGCTTCGCCGCATATTTCAATGCCATATTGACCTGCTGGAAACGCTGGATCGCGAGATTCAGATCGTCCCATTCGCCCTCCTGCGCGGCCAGCAGCACCAGCATCAGGTTCGCGCCGGCGCTGAAATTTTCGCCCTGATTGGCGACAATCATCGCCTCGAAATTTTTCTGTGTTTCTTCGATGCCGGCGTAAAGCATCCCCATCTGATCTTCGCCGAGCGCATTCATCTTGCTGTGAAACTCGACGCACAGAACGCCGTCGCCCAAATCGACCAGCGAAGCTCCCGCGTTTCGTTTCACCACGCCCCGCGCGCGTTTCACCTCACTCAGCGAAACGATCCCCGGCCGCTCCTCCAGCCGCGCATAACGCGTGCAGGGCAGATCAAAATATTCCGTTCCCGGATTGCCCGCCGAATCCGCCGCGCGATACAGCGACGCCCCACCCGCGCGCCGCATCTTCTGAATATTTTCCGGCAGCTCGCGTTTTTCCGATTCGATCCGCCGGCAAACATCTTCCAATCCGAGCGCGTCCCACAACTCGAACGGGCCCAGCTTATGCGCGTAGCCCCAACGCATCGCCCGATCGATCTCCACAATCCGATCCGAAATTTCCGGCACCATCTCCGCCGAATACAAAAACAGGTCCCGATAAAGCGGCCACAAAAACGACCCCACGCGATCTTCGCCCTTCACCAGCACTCGCAACCGCTCGCCCAGATCCTCGATATTCCGCGCCGCATCCGCCGACGGAAACCGAACCTTCGCCGCCGGATGATATTCGAGCGTGTTCAAGTCGATCGCGTGAATCTCTTTTTCTTTGCCGACGCGCCGATAAAATCCCTGTCCCGACTTTTCTCCCAACCATCCGCGCTCGATCATTTTTTTCTGCGCGTCGGTCATCAGATAGCGATCGCGCCATCGATCCCCGGGAACCGCGTGATAAAGATTCGTCCCGACAAAGGCCCACACATCGAGACCGACAATATCGAGCAGACGGAAACTCGCGCTATTCGGCAACCCGATTAGCGGCCCGGTGATCGCGTCCACTTCTTCCACCGTGTAGCCGCCTTCCGCGGTGATTTTCGCGATGGTTCCGCCGAAAAAGCTGCCGATGCGATTGGCGATAAAATTCGGCGTATCCTTGCACGGCACCACGCCCTTGCCCAGCCGTTTGTCTGCGAAATTCGCGACGAACGCGACAATTTCCGGGTCGGTATCCGCGCCCGGAATCAATTCGAGCAGGTGCAAATAGCGCGGCGGATTGAAAAAATGCGTCCCCAGAAAATGCCGTCGAAAATCGTGCGAAAACCCTTCGGAAATCTCGCGCAGCGGGATTCCGCTGGTGTTCGTCGAAACGATCGAATCCGCCTTGCGCAGCGCTTCGACCTTCTTCCACAACGAGCGCTTGATTTCCAGATTCTCGACCACCGCCTCGATGATCCAATCGCAATCGCCAATTTTGTTTAAATCATTTTCGAGATTCCCCGTGGCAATCAGCGATGCCGCGGAATCGAGAAAAAATCCGCCGGGCCGCTGCCTGGCCGCGTTTTCGACGCCCTTCGCGGCCAGCGTGGTCGAAACATCCAGCAGCGTCGAAGGAATGCCGGCATTGGCGAAATGCGCGGCGATACGGGACCCCATTGTGCCGGCTCCGAGGACGGCAACACGCTTCATGATTCGCATCAGACTACCAACGTAACACCGTTCACCGGCGGAGCCACGGTCTCTGAACGCGGTACTCCGGCGTGCTGGTCACGGTATTTTTTTTCGAAAGAATCAGCCGCCGTTGCAGCAGAATCCGCACGCCCGATTGCACTGCGCTTTTTGATAGCCCGGTAGAATCGGCCATCTGCTGATGGCTCAGCGCCGCGGATTCGGCTCCGCGCCCCAGGGTCGCGCCCCATAGATGCAGATAAACCAGAAACGCCGACGGCGATTTATCGTGCCCCACCAAATCCCGCATTAAAACGTCGAGTATGTAATCGTCCAGAACGATCCCGGCCACCAAGGCCAGTTTACCTGCTCGATAACACGAACTGATTCCCGTCCGGGTCTTTGAAAATCGCCGACGTGCCCCAGGATTCTTTCTTGGGCGGCGCGGCAAATTCAACGCCTTTGACCGCAAGATCCTGGTAGGTTTTCTCGACGTCGTCGCATTCGAAGGAAATGCCGGTGAAGGTGCCGATCCGATCCTCGTATCCGGGCGGCGTAAATAGCGTGATTCCGGTTTTCGCGCCGGGAATGCTCAGCTCGATCCAGCGCTGTTGGCCGTTGAACGGCTGATCGGTGACGATCTGGAATCCCATCTTTTTCGTGTAAAACTCGAGCGCCCGATCCTGGTCGCGCACCGGAATCGAGGCAAATTTAATCGCTTTGATCATGTCGGCAGAATACGCGAACTGCCTCGCGCCAGGCAATGTCTTCCTAATCGCTATGCGGATTAAAGATACAGCCCCGCCAGTTATGGCGGGGGCTTATTTGGGTCCACGCCGCCGCGCCCGGATAGTTATCGCCAGATCCCCCGGATGCGTA
>Ga0335073_10010137_pt1 | contig 13229 bp, 11 predicted proteins | sample Lox_Sample_22_FD_207093 | JGI IMG/M metagenome (GOLD analysis project Ga0335073, IMG submission 207093) | Soil microbial communities from Loxahatchee National Wildlife Refuge, Florida, United States - Lox_Sample_2.2 | ecosystem: Environmental > Terrestrial > Soil > Wetlands | place: USA...
CAGACCGCGTCGGGCGGGCGGCCATAGCTGCCGGCGAAGCCGCGGGCCACGTCGGCGGCGGACACCAGGCCGGCCACGTCAGCCGGCCTCGTCCACAGCGTCCACAGCGTCCACAGCGTCCACGGCGGAACGCAGCCGCGCCGCGGCGGCCTCAGGCGCGATGTCGCCGATGAAAGCGCCCATGCCCGTCTCCGAGCCGGCCCGGAACTTCATCTTGTCGGCGGCCCGGCGCGGCGAGGTGATCTGCAGCATCAGCCTTATCGTGTCGCGCCCGCGCCGCACGGGCGCCTGGTGCCACGCCGCGATGTACGGGGTCGGGGTGTCGTAGAGCAGGTCGACCGCGCACACCAGCCGCCGGTACAGGACGGCGATCTCGTCGCGCTCGGCCGGGGTCGTCGCCGCGAAGTCGGGCACGTGCCGGTGCGGGAGCACGTGGATCTCGATCGGCCACCGCGCGGCGAACGGGACGAAGACCGTGAAGTACTCCCCCGCGATCAGCACACGCCCGGATTTCTGCTCGGACGCGAGGATGTCCCCCATCAGCCCAGGGCCGTAGGTGGCGATCGAGGCGAGCAGGTCGCGGGTCCGCGGCGTGACGTAGGGGTAGGCGTAGATCTGCCCGTGCGGGTGGTGCAGGGTGACCCCGATCTCCTTGCCGCGGTTCTCGAACACGTACACCTGCTGAACACCAGGCAGCGCGGACAGCTCCGCGGTGCGGTCGGCCCACGCCTCGACGACCGTGCGCGCCCGGGAGACGCTGAAGTCCGCCCACGACCCCGTGCGCCGCGGGCCGAAGCACACCACCTCGCACCGGCCCACCCCGGGCAGCGACCGGCCGATGCCGATCGTCTCGAGGTCGGCGAGGGCCGCCGCCGGGTCGGCTCCAGGCGGCGCGAGCGGCGGCCCGAACGACGGCGACTTGTTCTCGAAAACCACCACGTCGTAGTCGCTCGGCACTTCTGTGAGGTTTCCCGGGGTCGAGGGCGCCAGCGGGTCAAGCTCGTCCGGCGGCAGGAACGCGCGGTCCTGGCGGGCCGCCGCGATCGAGATCCACTCCCCCGTCAGCGGGTCCTGCCGCAGCGCCGGCGCCGGCGGGCGCGGCCGCGGCGGCCGCGCGTCCGCGGCCCGCTCGGGCGGCAGCGCGGTGTCCGCGTCGTCGAAGTAGATGAGCTCGCGCCCGTCGCTCATGCGGGTGACGCGCTTGGTGATGGCAGGCATCGGCCCGTGCTCTCCTCGTGTCCGGGTTCCCGTGTCCAGCCTCGCCGAGTTCCGCGGTGGCCGCCAGCGCTACGGCCCCATCCATCGCTACCGAACGGCCGTTGGCGCCTGAGCTTCGCTGACGCGAGGCAGGCGGCCGGGATCGTTCGGGATAAAAAGTCAGAGCCCCGAAGTATGGTGTGAGCTATGGCTGGGATCGTCGCACATCAGGACCTTGAGCTTTACCGGCGCGAGCTGACGGGGTACTGCTACCGGATGCTCGGCTCCGCGTTCGAGGCGGACGACGCCGTGCAGGAGACGATGCTGCGGGCGTGGAAGAACGCGGAGACGTTCGAGGGGCGATCCAGCCTGCGGTCCTGGCTCTACAAGATCGCCACGAACGTGTGCCTGGACGCGCTGCGCGGGGAGAAGCGCCGCGCGCTGCCGATGGACCTCGGGCCGTCGTCGCCGCCGCTTGAGTCGCTGCTGCGCCCGTGGCCGTCCGAAGACATCTGGGTCACTCCCATCCCCGACGCCAAGGTCATGCCGGAGGGCGGCGACCCGGCGGAGATCGCCGCGCTGCGCGACTCGGTGCGGCTCGCGTTCGTGACCGCGCTGCAGCACCTGCCGTCCCGGCAGCGCGCGGCGCTGATCTTGTGCGAGGTGCTCAGGCTGCCCGCGGCCGAGGCCGCGCAGGTGCTCGAAAGCACCGTGGCGTCGGTGAACAGCGCGCTGCAGCGGGCCCGCGCCACCCTCGCCGACCTGCCCGAGCACCAGCGGCCGGCCGACGTCGACCCGGAGAACGCCGAGCTGCTGGCCCGGTACGTCGACGCGTTCCAGCGCTACGACATGAAGGCGCTGCTCGGGCTGCTGCACGAGGACGCGATACAGACGATGCCGCCCTTCGAGCTGTGGATACAGGGCAGCGAGAACATCGTCGCGTGGATGGTCGAGCCGACGCCGAGCCAGTGCGCCGGGTCGGTGCTCGTCCCGGTCCGCGCGAACGGCGTGCAGGCCTGGGGCCAGTACAAGCCCGACCCGGCCGGCGGGTACATGCCGTGGGGGCTGCAGGTGCACGAGACCCGCGGTGGCAAGTTCAGCCGGCTCACGTACTTCATCGACTCGCCGCAGATCTTCCCGCTGTTCGGCCTGCCGGAGCATCTGGACTAGAGGGAGGCGGGACTGAGTTCGTGGCTCGGGCACTTTTCGTCAAGCAGGACCACGCGTCGCCCGGCGGGCTGGTCGAAGAAGCGTTCAGCGGACTCGGTTACGACGTGTCCGAGTTCCTCGTGGTGCCCGCGGAGCGCTACCACTGCCCCGACGTTACCGTGCGGTTCCCCGATCCGGCCGGCTACGACGCGATCGTGGCGTTCGGCGCGGCGTGGGCGGTGTACGACGACGCGGCGATCGGGACGTGGATACACGACCAGATCGCGTTCACGCGGACCGCGCTCGGGCTCGGCGTGCCGGTGCTCGGGATTTGCTTCGGCGGGCAGATGCTCGCCGCCGCCGTGGGCGGCCAGGTGTCGCGGGCGCCTGAGCCGGAGATCGGCTGGCATGTCATCTCGTCGGCCGACCCCGGGCTGATCGACCCGGGCCCGTGGTTCCAGTGGCACTTCGACCGGTTCACCGTGCCCGCCGGCATTCCGGTGCTTGCGCGGACCTCGCTAGCTTCGCAGGCTTTCGTCACGGGGCGGGCGCTCGGGCTGCAGTTCCACCCGGAGGTCACGGCCGAGGTGCTCGAGTGCTGGCTGGACGCCATGGGCGGCGCGGCCGAACTCGCCGCGCAGGGCGTGGACACCTCCGCGTTGATGGCGCAGACCCGGCGGCTCGCCGACGTGTCCCGTGCGCGCGCGCATGAGCTGGTCCGGCGGTTCTCGCGGCAGGTGGCCAGCTCGCCGGTGGTGATCCCCGCGCCGCTGACCCGTGCGAATGCGACCGGTATCACACAGCGCGCCTGAGGTCAGGTGGCCCCGCGGCCGTTAGCGTGAAGGTGTGCCGCATGGGATCGCTGAAGCGCTCGCTATCTTCGCAGCCGGGCTCGCGGCGGGCACGATCAACACGGTCGTCGGCTCGGGGACGCTGATCACGTTCCCGACGCTGCTGGCCTTTCACTACCCGCCGGTGCTCGCCAACGTGAGCAACAACGTCGGGCTGGTGCCCGGCGCGGTGAGCGGCGTGCACGGCTATCGCGCCGAGCTGCGCGGGCAGGCCGGCCGGGTGCGCGCGCTGAGCACGGCGTCGCTGTGCGGCGGCCTGACCGGGGCGATCCTGCTGCTCGTGCTGCCCGCGCAGGCGTTCAAGGCGATCGTCCCCGCGCTGATCGGCATCGCGCTGGTCATGGTCGTGGTCCAGCCATGGCTCGCCAGGTGGGTGGACAGGCGGCAGCGGAACCGGCGCGGTGGCGACGATTCCGGCGCGGACGCGGGTCTGGCTGGCGGGACTCCCGCTGACGTGGCCGCCGGGGGCAGGCACGTCGGGCCGCTGCTGTGGCTCCTGGTCTTCTGCACGGGGATCTACGGCGGGTATTTCGGCGCGGCGCAGGGCGTCCTGCTGATCGGGCTGCTCGGTGTCTGGTACAACGAGAGCCTGCAGCGGGTCAACGCGGCCAAGAACGTGCTCGCTGGCGTGGTCAACGGGACCGCCGCGGTCGTGTTCATCGCGGTCACGCACGTCGCCTGGGGCGCGGCCGCGCTGATCGCGGCCGGCTCCATCCTCGGCGGCCAGCTCGGCGCGCGGGTCGGCCGCCGGCTGCCGCCCTGGGGGCTGCGGCTGGTGATCGTCTTCGTCGGCACGGCGGCACTGGCCAAGCTCCTGGCGTGAGCGCTGGCGCGGCCAGGGGCGGCCTGGCCTGTAAGGAGCTGCTTATCGGCCGGCAGTTCCGCAAGCGGCTGCTGATGCGTAGCCTGCTGCCATGAGCGCACCTGCAGACGCCGGAGTCGGGCAGCCTGGGTTCGTCGCGCGGTACGGGCTGATGTCCCCCGAGACGACCTCCATGGCACGGGAGCTAGCCGAGCGGATCGTGACGCACGACCTGCGGACGGTGCGGCTGGTCGTGGTCGACCAGCACGGCGTGCCGCGCGCGAAGTCGCTGTCCCCGGCGGCGGCCGTCGGCGCGCTGACCAACGGCCTCGACTTCTCCGGCGCCATCTACAGTCTGGACACCGGCAACCAGGTGTTCCCGCCCGCGTTCGCGCGCGGCGGCGGCTTCGGCATCGAGGAGTTCACGGGGTTTCCTGACGTGATGCTCGTGCCGGACCCGACGACGTTCCGGATGCTGCCCTGGGCGGACCGGACAGCGTGGATGCTGTGCGACGCGTACTTCGCCAACGGCCAGCCGGTGCCGATGGACGGGCGCGGGCTGCTGAAGCGGCAACTCCGTTCACTCGGCGAGCTCGGGTATGACTACGTGGCCGGGCTCGAGGTGGAGTTCTACATCGTGGCCGTGTCTGGCGCCCCGCTCGCCCCGCAGGACGCCGGGTTCACTCCCCCGCCGCCGGCCGTGTCAGTGTTCGAGCGCGGCTACCAGTACCTGTCCGAGGTCAGGCTCGACTCCATGTCCTCGACGCTTGAGGCACTGCGAGACGCGCTGATCGCCGTCGGCCTGCCGCCGCGGTCGATGGAGGACGAGTGGGGGCCTGGCCAGCTCGAGTTCTCCTTCGCGCCGATGAAAGGCCTCGCCGCGGCGGACGCGGCGGTGCTCTTCCGGTCCGCGGCCAAGCAGGTCTGCCAGCGGCGCGGGCTGCTCGCCACGTTCATGTGCCGCCCCGCGCTGGCGAACTTCTTCTCCTCGGGCTGGCACCTGCACCAGTCGCTGACCTCGCGCGCGGACGGGGCGAACGCGTTCGCGTCCGCGACGGGACCGCTGTCCGAGCTGGGATCGCAGTACGTGGCCGGGCTGCTCGAGCACGCGATACCGTCGCTGGTGTTCGCCGCGCCGACAGTGAACGGGTACAAGCGATTCCGGCCCTACTCGTTCGCGCCGGACCGGGTGTGCTGGGCGGTGGAGAACCGCGGGGCGCTCGTCCGTGTGCAGGGGTCGCCCGGCGACGCGAGCTCGCACGTGGAGAACCGGATCGGCGAGCCCGCCGCGAACCCGTACCTGTACCTGGCCGCGAACATCGCCGCGGGCTTGGATGGAATCAAGCGCGGCCTGACGCCGCCGGCGCCCGTCGAGGCCGACCCGTACACCGCCGACGCGCCGCCGCTGCCCACCTCGCTGTCGGCCGCCGTCAAGGCGCTCGACGAGGACGGCTTCTACCGCGCGGCGTTCGGCGACACGCTGATCGACTACCTGGTGATGATGAAACGGGCCGAGATCGGGCGGTACGAGGCTTCGCTGGCCGCGGACGCGGACCTCGCGGACGCGGCCGCGGAGGTGAGCGACTGGGAGATGCGGGAGTACTTCGAGTTCTTCTGACGCCCTAGCGTCGCTGCGGGTTCGTTGTCGCGTGGGGCTATGGACATCACGTGGGGCGCGGCGCGAAGCTAGTGACCGACATTTCGGTATAGAGAGACGGACGCCAATGGCAACGGATTACCACGCTGAGCACGTCGGCAGCCTGCTGCGGCAGCCCTGGCTGCTCGAGGCACGCGCCGCGCACAAGCAGGGCACGCTGAGCGATGCCGGGCTGCGCGAGGTCGAAGACCGGGCGGCCGCGGAGAACATCGCCCTGCAGCGCGCGGCGGGCATCGTGGTGTTCACCGACGGCGAGGCGCGGCGGACGAACTGGATGACCAACATCCTGGAGTCGACCGGCGGGATGAGCGTCATCGAGACCCCGGCCGTGACGTGGCACCGCGAGGACGGCGGGATCCCGCCGACCGACGAGACGGACTTCGTGATGACCGCGGCGAGCGGCAAGGTGTTCAGGAAGAACCGGCTCACCAACGTCGAGGCGGACTACATGGCCAGCCAGGTGCCCGGCCAGTTCAAGATCACGATGATGAGCGCCGCGATGGGCGGCATGGTCTGGCGTCCCGAAGTCAGCGCCGACGCCTACCCCGACCCCGGCGAACTGATCGACGACCTGGTCGCGCTCCAGGTCGAGGAGATCAGCGACCTCGTCGAGCGCGGCACCGGGTGGGTCCAGCTTGACTCGCTGTCTTACAACCAGGTCTTCGACGACGAGTTCCGCGCGGCGACCGGCAACCCGCTCGACCCGGCGGTCATCCTCGCGGCCTCGGTGGCCGCCGACGCGAGGATCGTCAACGCGGTGAAGGCCAAGCACCCCCAGGTGACGATCGGCATGCACATATGCCGCGGCAACAACCGCAGCGCCCACATGGCCAAGGGCGGGTACGAGCCGGTGGCCGAGCAGCTGTTCGGCGGGGTGGGGGTGGACCGCTTCCTCCTGGAGTACGACACCGAACGCGCCGGCGGCTTCGAGCCGCTGCGCTTTGTCAGCCCCGGCACGGTGGTCGTCCTCGGGCTCGTCTCCTCCAAGCTCGCCGAGCTCGAGTCGCAGGACGACCTGCGGCGCCGGATCGACGAGGCGGCCAGGTACATGCCGCTTGAGAACCTCGCGCTCAGCCCGCAGTGCGGGTTCGCCTCCACGTCGGCGGGCAACACGCTGACCATGGACGAGCAGAAGCGCAAGCTCGAGCTCGTCGTCGACACGGCGCAGAAGGTCTGGGGTTAGCCGGGCCCCTTCCGCGTCAGTACAGGCCTACGATGTCGCCGTTCTCGTCGATGTCGATCTTCTCGGCGGCCGCGCTTGACGACAGGCCCGGCATCGTGCGCATGTCGCCGCAGATCGGGTAGATGAAGCCGGCGCCGACCGAGGCGCGGACCTCGCGGACCGGGAGGCGGAAGCCGCTCGGGGCGCCCTTCAGGTTCGCGTCGTGGGACAGGGAGTACTGGGTCTTGGCGATGCAGACCGGGAGGCTGCCGAAGCCGTTCTTCTCGTAGCCCTCGAGCTGCTTGCTGGCCAGGGCGGTGTAGTCCACGCCGTCGGCGCCGTAGATCTTCGTCGCCAGCGCCTCGATCTTTTCCTTCAGCGACGCCTGCGAGGCGTACAGGTGGTGGAAGTCATTGGGCTTCGACGCGACCTCGGCGACGGCCTCGGCGAGCTCGGTCGCGCCGCGGCCGCCGTCGGCGAAGTGGGTGCACACCGCCGAACGGATGCCCATCGATTCGGCCAGTTCCCTGATCGCGGCGTACTCGGAGGGGAAGTCGCTGGGCATCGAGTTGATCGCCACCACCGGCTCGACGCCGTGCGCCCGGACGTTCTCCAGCTGCTTGCGCAGGTTGGCGGCGCCGATCAGGACGTCGTCGGGGTTCTCCTTGAGCATCTCCTCGGGCAGCGGGCGGCCCGCGACGACGCGGTACTTGCCGGAGTGCGACTTGAGGGCGCGGACCGTGGCGACCACGACGGCGGCGTCCGGCTTGAGGCCGGAGACCCGGCACTTGATGTTGAAGAACCGCTCCGCGCCCATGTCCGCGCCGAACCCGGCCTCGGTGACCAGGAAGTCGCCGGTGTGGATGCCGATCAGGTCGCCGACCACCGAGGAGTTGCCGTGCGCGATGTTGCCGAACGGGCCGGCGTGCACGATCACCGGCGTGTTCTCCAGCGTCTGCAGCAGGTTCGGCTTCAGCGCCTCGCGCATGATCACGGTCATCGCGCCGGCGGCCTTGAGCTGCTCGGCGGTGACAGGCTCGCCGGACTTCGTGTAGCCGACCACGATCCGGCCGAGCCGGGCGCGCATGTCCTTCAAGGACGAGGAGAGCGCGAGCACGGCCATCGCCTCGGACGCGGCGGTGATGTCATAGCCGCTCTGCCTCGGCACGCCGTCAGCCGGCGCGCCCAGGCCGATCACGATGTTGCGCAGCGCCCGGTCGTTGACGTCGATGACGCGGCGCCAGGTGATCGCGCCCAAGTCGATGCCGAGGCTGTTGCCCATGTAGAGGTGGTTGTCCACCATCGCGGACAGCTGGTTGTGCGCCGCGGTGACCGCGTGCATGTCGCCGGTCAGGTGCAGGTTGAGCAGTTCGAACGGCACCGCCTGGCTGTAGCCGCCGCCGGCCGCGCCGCCCTTGATGCCGAACGTCGGGCCCATGGAGGCCTGCCTGATCGAGATCGTGGCGCGCTTGCCGATATGCCGGAACGCCTGGCCCAGGCCGATCGTCGTCGTGGTTTTGCCTTCACCGAGCGGCGTCGGGGTGATCGCGGTGACGACGACATATTTGGCCTTCGGCCGGTCCGCGAGTTCGGAGATCGCGCGCAGGTCGATCTTGGCGACGTGATCGCCGTGGAGTTCGGTCAGCCATGGCGGGATGCCGATGTCTTCGGCGATCTCGGCGATGGGCTTGAGCGTGGCCTGACGTGCGATCTCCAGGGCGCTGGGCATCGACATTGAGGGTGACCTCCGAGGCGCGGATAAAGCCTTCCTGAGGCGATTGTGGCTCTTGCCCCTAGTCGCCCGTCCATGGGCTGGAAGCCAAAAACGCAGGTCGTGTTTCTGCGCCCGCGGATATTGAGTTTTGGAATGAACCTGCCCGTTTGCGCGAAGTCACTATTCGTTCGGAATAACTTTATTAATACCTCACAAACCGCGGGGTGCCCAGGGGTAAGAGGGCCGGCGCCACGGGTCAGCGGGCAGGGGCACGGGGAGGGCAGGCGCGGGTCGGCGGGGGCGCGCGGACGCGGGCGCGGGGTGACGTTAGCCGCCTGGCGGTGCGTCGGGGGCGATTTGGGGCCACTGCGCGGCACTCGTGATGACTATCACGCCTCTGCGCTGGGTCAGAAACTTCTGGCTATCTTCAGACTGCCACGCGGTGCCTGGTCGCGGGACTAATCTGGTCGCTCGGCGCTTGGCGTGGGACAGACACGGCGGGTAGGCCAGACGCCACTGTCCGTTCGGGATAACTGGTTGTGAACTCCGGCACAGCAGAAAGGGAGCCTGACTGATGTCGCACCTCACCTATGCCCAGGCGATTGTGACTGGCCTCATTCAGGGCGTGACCGAACTGTTCCCTGTGTCGAGCCTTGGGCACAACGTGCTGCTGCCGGCGCTGATCGGCGGGCAGTGGGCGAAGGACCTGAACGTTTCCGCGCCGGGGTCACCGTATCTGGCGTTCATCGTCGGGCTGCACGTCGCGACCGCGGTGGCGATGATCGCGTATTTCTGGCGGGACTGGCTGCGGATCGTGCGCGGCTTTTTCTCGTCCGTGCGGCGGCGGCAGATCGTGACGGCGGACCAGCGGCTGGCGTGGATGATCATTCTGGCGACGATCCCGGTGGGCATCGCGGGAGCGGCGCTGCAGAAGGTCTTCACGAACGTGTTCGCCAAGCCGGAACTGACCGCGCTCTTCCTCGCTGCCAACGGGCTGATCCTGCTGTACAGCGAGCGGCAGCGGCGACTGCGGGCGGCGGCCACGGCCGGCCGGGCTGGGGTGGCGGGCGCCTCCCCCGTCACCGCGGGCTCGCCGGCCGCCGCGAGCAGCTATGAGGGTTACTCGCAGCAGCCACAGCAGCAGCAGTGGCAGGGGCCGGGCTACGGACAGGGCGGCCAGAGCGGGCAGGACCCGTGGGGCGGCCAGGACCCGTGGGGCGGTCAGCCACGGCAGCCCACGCGGGACCCGCGGACTGGACAGGGGCCAGTCCCGCAGCGTCCGGCTGGGCAGGGGCCGCGGGGGCCACAGGGGCCACAGGGGCCACAGGGACCGCAGGGGCCGCAGGGGCAAGACATCTGGGGCGGGCGGGATCCGTGGGACGGTCAGGGCTCGCGGGACGGTCAGGGCTCGCGGGACGGTCAGGGCTCGCGGGACGGCGGCGGCCAGGCGCGGCCCGCGGTGGCGGAGACCGACCCGGCGGTGGCCGCTGACCGGCGGCTGTCGGTGATGGGCTACGGGAAGGCGATCCTCGTGGGCTCCGCGCAGATCCTCGCGCTGCTGCCCGGCATCAGCCGGGACGGCATCGTGACCGTCGCGGGCATGGGGCGCGGGCTGCGCCGCGAGGACGCGGTGCGTTTCTCGTTCCTGCTGTCCGCGCCGGTGATCCTCGCGGCGGGGCTGTTGAAGGCGCATGACCTGTTCGGGCCGGCCGGGAAGGGCATCCACGGGCCGGTGCTCGTCGGCAGCGTGCTGTCCGGGATCGGCGCGTACCTTTCGGTCCGGTTCCTGACCAAGTACTTCAGCGAGTCGCGGTCACTGAACCCGTTCGGTATCTACTGCCTGGTCGCCGGGATCCTGAGCTTCGTCTACCTGGTGATCAAGTAGCCGCTGGCGCCGGTCGAGCGTCGCGCGTGTCGGCCGCGGCGAACGATCGCTGGTCTGGGCGAGTGCCGGATCCGGGTCCTACGCTTAATCAGACGATGCGCGGCTTGGAGGTCTCATTCGGGTGGACGGCCTGATCGATGAGCATGTCTGGGAAGTCCCGGCGGAGCTGCTGCGCCCGTTCGTCTCCTGGTACGCCGGGTACCGGCAGGCGGGCGTCGGCGCCAGGCGACACCGCGGGCTGCCGTCGCCGGCGCTGACCTTCATCCTCACACTGGACGATCCGCTCGTGATCGCCGCACACCCGGATCCGCGCCAGCCTGCGGCGTCCTATGACACGCTGCTCGGCGGGCTGCACACCTCGCCAGCGCTGATCACGCACGACGGGCGCCAGTCCGGCATCCAGCTCGCGCTCACCCCGCTTGGCGCCCGCGCACTGCTCGGCATGCCTGCCGGAGAGCTGGCCTATCGCGACGTCGCGGCGACCGAGGTGCTCGGCGGGTTCGCGGACGAGCTCAGGTCGCGTGTGCTGGCGCGGGGCACCTGGGCGTCGCGGTTCGCCGTTCTCGACGAGCTGCTCGGGCGGCGCTGCCTGGACTTCTTGCCCGCGGGCGGGGCGGGCCGTCCTGGGCCGCGGGCCGAGGTGGCGTTCGCGTGGCAGCGGCTGCGCGCGACGCGCGGCCGAGTGTCCGTATCCTCACTCACGGCCGAGACGGGGTGGAGTGCCAGGCACTTGAACGCGCAGTTCCGCGCGGAGACCGGACTGAGCCCGAAGGCGGCGGCGCGGGTCTTCCGGTTCGACTACGCCAGGCGACGCATCGCGCGGGAGGCTTCCGCCGTGTCGCTGGCCGACCTGGCGGCCGGGTGCGGCTACTACGACCAGGCGCACCTGGCCCGCGAGTTCCGCGAGATGGCGGGGTGCCCGCCGACACAGTGGCTGGCCGAGGAGTTCCGATTCGTCCAAGCGGAGCCCGCGCAGCCGCGGGAATGATCGGGAGTATGACACAGGCACCGCCACCGCAGGTGTGGCCCACGTTCGGCGCGCGGGACGCGCGCGCACTCATCAAGTTCCTCGTCGGCGCGTTCGGCTTCGAGGAGACCGCCGTCTACGGCGAGGGAGACCGCGTCGACCACGCCGAGCTCAGCTGGCCGCTCGGCGGCGGCGTGATGCTCGGCTCGCGGACAGGCGACGGGCCGGCCCAGGGCGCGCCTGGGACGTTCCACGCCTACGTGGTCTGCGATGATCCGGATTCGCTGCTGGCGCGGGCCGTCGAGAACGGGGCCGAGGTGGTCGCGGAGCTGTCCGACAAGGACTACGGCTCACGCGACTTCTCGGTGCTCGACCCGGAGGGAAACCGCTGGTCGTTCGGCACCTACCGCGGGCACCCGCGCTGATCGCGGTCGCGCGCCGATGGCTCGTGCAGCAGCGGGCCTGACGTGCGGGCGAGGAACTCGGCGTAGCTGTCGGGCCCCCGGTTCGGCGTCATCATGTAACGGTCAGGCGCGGCGCGCAGCACTGTCATCCGCCGCGAGGCCTCGTTCATCTCCGCCACTGCCGTCGCTATCCGCCCGGCCAGCCGCCGGAGCTGGTCTGCGTTCATATCTGCTGCCTCCTGTCAGTGCGGCTGTCGTTGTCGCACTTACAAGGCTGGTCCTAAGACTGGATCAAGACATCGGGAGAATTCCTTAACGTGCGGGTGTGGCTGGCTTAGCAGCGGCGCCGGCCTGGTTGGCGGCTTCTTGTTTGCGGCTTCTTGTTTGCGGCTTCTTGTTTGCGGCCTGTTCCCGGTGGCCTGGGATGCCGTCCGGGCTATCGCGCCGGCCCGCTACCTTGCCACTGCGCGCCTTTTGCCCTGTTGCAGACTCCGCAGAGAAGCTGGATGTTCGCCACAGTGTTGGCGCCACCCCTGCTCAGCGGGATGACGTGATCGAAGTGGAGCTTGTGGGTGGAACCGCAGCGACGGCACCGGCCGCCGTCGCGGGCGGATACGGCGATCTTGACATCTTGCGGGATCGCGCGCCTACTACGCTCTCCGACGGGATCTGGCACGACCGAAGGGACGGGCGCTGCCGGCGCGGACCCGGGCGGCGGCACGGGCGCTGATTCCCGCTCGCTCGGAAATGTGTACTGCTGTTCCTCCTGTCTCTCCTTGAGACTCTCAACGAGGCGTGTCACCACGATGAGCGACGCACTGATCAGGTTCAGGAGAGGAGTTTCGCTCTTGGCCATCCTCCTGCTCGCCTCCGCAAAGCTGCCGGGGAAAGGGGGTGGGTGGATGTGCGGACAAATATCCGTTATTTATCGCATACCCAGGTCAAAGCGCATCGTTTCCTCGGAACCGATAAATCCAGCAAATATTCACACTCCGTAAACTAAAATGACTCCTTTATTCGAAATTGCACATGCCATTGGCGATTGCCATCGACGGGGAGCGTGTCGCCTGCGCGCCTGGTGGCGAGGGTGTCATCAGTTATCACCGGGAACGGGATGCGGCTGCCGTCGGCGACCTGCCCTGATGCTCGCAATACAAGGCCGCCGTGTGCCGGTAATTATCAGGATGTGTACGGGTCGCGCCGGCTGCTGCCACCAGGACCGGTGTCACACCAGCCCCTGGCATGTCATCTTTGTGTAGGTCCCGGATGCTGGTAGCCAATTCGGACTGGTCCGGGGCCGGCTTCGGGCTGGCCCCGCAGGTGATGGCGGTCTCGGTCCGCGCCCGTGAACATCACCGGGCACGGCTGCCACTGGTGCCACGCTGACAGGGCCGACACGGGCAAGATCGCAAGATCGGGGATAGTAAACGTAGCCAGGGCT
>Ga0335073_10010138_pt1 | contig 13229 bp, 17 predicted proteins | sample Lox_Sample_22_FD_207093 | JGI IMG/M metagenome (GOLD analysis project Ga0335073, IMG submission 207093) | Soil microbial communities from Loxahatchee National Wildlife Refuge, Florida, United States - Lox_Sample_2.2 | ecosystem: Environmental > Terrestrial > Soil > Wetlands | place: USA...
TACTGCAAATGATGAGCTGAGCCGACGCAAAGCAAAAATCGGAGGAATTGTCCCTGTGGTGTCAGAGAGTGGTAACGGTGAGCCTTGTCTCCGGATTTGACTGAAACTCTAGATCCAAGCATCTCGTGGGAGGAGACCATACCTTGGCTAAAAGGCATCACTTCAATGAAGATTATTTTGAAGGTTCTCCTCGAGTGTCAATCTCTGATCCTTCAGGGTATACTCACTGCCGAAGATACCAAGCTTGCCGTTACAAACAACGTCGATGGTGTGTGGGTGTCAAATCATGGTGGCCGTCAGTTGGATACTTGTCCTTCATCCCTGGACGCTCTGCCGGAAATTGTTGACGTTCTCCGGCCCGCATATCCGCATATCCCGATTCTGTTTGACAGTGGGATTAACAGAGGCAGCGACGTGTTCAAAGCTCTTGCCCTTGGGGCTGACCTTTGCTTTATTGGCCGAGTCACTCTGTGGGGGCTTATATGGGGTGGGCAAGAAGGATTGGAATTGGCCTTAGAGATCCTCGAGAACGAACTGAGGTTAACTATGGCCCTCGCAGGTGTTAGAACAGTCAAGGAAATCAAAAGAAGCCACCTTGGATATTTAAAAGAAGGGGTTGGAATTCGTCCACTAGAATAGTCGTATGCTAGTTACAACGACGGTGTTTCCACGAGAGATCACTCGTGAGATGAAGGTTGCTAGGACAACGTAGGCTTCGTCGATTTCGAAATCGAACAATCGTGGAAAAATGGTGTCAACCTTTAATGGTGTGGACTCATACTCGAAACTAAACTCCCTGCCACGCCAGTGACCGCATCCACCCCTTTTTGGCCACCATGTCCGACGCTCCAGGCAGTCCGACAACGACATCTTTGAAAAGGAAACGACCTGCGAGTGACCAGCCCTCATTTGTTGAGCCCGCGCTCTCCTCTCCGGACAGCAAGCAGCCTCTCGTCGACCAGTCGTCTATTCCATCGTCTGCGGAAATTGCGATGACCACCCTCCCCACCGACTCCATGCCCGCGCTGGATCTTGATGGATTGTAAGTCAAAAGTTCGATGGCGTCGCTGAAAGTGTGTCAGTAAACACCAATCGCTGAGTCTGATAGAGACTTCCACCATGAGCGACTTCCTCCCACTCCTTTCCACAGCCGTAGATCAAGTGGTCGCACCTGGATCACTCGTTGCACCCGAACTCTTCGTCTCGGCTCTGGGCGAGATCCTCCCGTACAACCGCTCACTTCCTACTCAAATCCTCGACGTCATCAATCAATGTTGGGTAGATCAAAGTACCGATGCGAGGGGCTTGCTCGGCGCGATATTGCAAGGTCTCGTCTACACCAATATTGTCCCTCTCGATCTTGCTATTGAGCTCGTCGACAGAAACATCCTCCAAGACTCTTCGATAATATCCAGCTCCCAGATTTTAGCTACAAGGATCGCTCGCATCAAAACCGGCCTCCTGTACAAACAACAAAAGTTCAACCTGCTCCGCGAGGAGAACGAGGGTTATGCCAAGTTATCTCACGAGTTCAATGTCGCCCTTTCAGAGCTGCCAAAGGGTGCATTCATGGATGCCGCCGACATTACAGCCAAGTCGAACGATTTGTTGACAGTTGTCAATGCGTTGATTGGCTATTTTGAGCTCGATCCCAACCGTGTTCTGGACAACGTCCTTGACATCTGTTCGCAAAACCTTCTCTCGCATGCACGATTCATTCTCCTTTTCCTTCATTGCTCTCCATGGGCTCCCAAAACGCTGGCAGTAACTCAACCTTTCAACTCAGTCGATCAGCACGAAAGACGGCGCCGCTTAGACTTCATACAGAAGGATTTCAGCGGATACTTTACAACTGAAATGAAGAAAGAAGGAGGTAGTGCGCTCGCTGCTCAACTACTTGGATTCAAACTTCGACACTTCGCGTCGGCTGTAGACCGACACGAGAGAAGTTATACAGCTCCCGAATCCCTGATTTTCTTGACTGCGCTATTGATCAAATCTGGCTTCATCAAGCTAGGGGACATATATCCCTACGTATTTTCTCTCTGGGGTAAATTAGAGTCTAACTGTACAGTTAAATCCTCTTGATCATGCCATCACCGATGAATACAAAACATGGAAAGACGAAATGGACGAGAGGGCATTTATGGCCAAAAGCAATCCGTTAGCACTCGCTGGCGCTCTGGGGGACGATGACGGAGGGGACGGGCAAGCCTCACAAGCAATGGAAGCGGATTCGAAGGTACGCTGTACACTAAAACAGTGTTGAAATAATCAGGTTGCCGAAGCTCAAAAGGCATCAGAAACAAACCAGAAAGCCTCCCTATTGAATGCTCTTCTAGCCGTTGGAAGTCTTCCATCGGCTTTGCAGCTACTTTCCCTACATCCACAAATTTCAGGACCGCACATGTCAGTGTCGGACGGTATTCATCGTCTCTTACATGTTTCAATCGCGAAAGTTTATGCACCATTTTCTCCATCACGTTTGTTCGAGCCCCGCATAATGGATGGATTAGATGCTCAGAGAAAACGAGCAGCCGCGAGCAGGACAAATCCGGGAAGCGTAGAGTGGCTCGAGGATCTTGAAAGGAAGTCAGTTCGGGGCTATAGCCCGTTTCCAAATCAAGAATACGGCGATCGAAAAATTCGCTTCTTTCTCGATGATGAGTTTTGGGCCGACGATATCCCCGTTTGCGAATCGATGGACGACTTTTATGCATTTGCAGTGAACATGCTGAGATTCACCGGCCCGCGACTTGGAAATGACGTCTCTCTTCTCGTCAAGCTGGCGAGAATCGGGAAAGGACAATTCGTCAATGTAAGCAGCTATCCCCTCCATCTCATGTGATATTGATGAGATATAGGTGGGGCCCTCTCAATCACTCCTACGTCGGTGGGTGGAAATCGCTCGCATTAGCTTGATCCCCGCGATATCTCTGATCGGTGCAAATCCGGGTGCTGTAAATGAAATCTACGATCTCATACGATTTTTCAATTTCGAGGCTCGATTTTCTCTTTACGGCGAATGGCAGACTGTGGCTTACAAGAGTTATCCTGAATTGAAGCTGAAGGCCTCCGAGACAGACAAGGACACAAAGGGCATCTTGCGGAGGATATCGAAGCAAGACGTCAAGCGATTCGGCCGAGCACTTGCGAAAAAGTCGACATCAAACCCTCTCATTCTATGGGCTATCGCAATCAACCAGATCGAGAACTACGACAACTTTGTGGAAGTGGTTGTCGATGCTGCAAAGTTCTGCACAAATCTCGGCTACGATGTTCTAGAGTTTGTCATCCTAACGAGCTTGGCCAACCCATTCAAGAATCGAGTCAAAGAAGATGGGACAAGTATAGCACTCTGGCTCACCGGATTAAGCGCCTTTTGTGCGAAGGTATTCCGGAGATATGCGCACATGGATGTTTCCACCGCGACAACCTACGTCGCTTGTCAACTCAAGTCAAGTAATATCTATGACTTAATTGTTCTCCGTGACTTGATTACTCAGATGGCGGGGATTTTAGTTCGTGAAAACCTGTCGGATCATCAATTGAGATGCTACTCAGGCGGCGAAGCTCTCAAAGAGCAAGGAATGTCCTTGCTCCGCGAGTCTGGGACATTAGCTGGCTGGAAGAAATCTGGGGCAAGGTTACTGAGAGCTCTGTTGGATACGAATTTGGCTGGATTACTGCTCATGCTAATCGCCCAAGAGAGAGGTGTCTGTTTATTTGATTCAAAAATGGAGCACACTTCAAATTTAAAGCTTCTCGGAAATCTTTTCGACGAGGTAAATCGCTCATACCTCAAACCGAATCTCTAATAGGGTTGTAGTGCCACGGCGTCTTGGTCCAATTCCACGAGTTTATCGTTTCCAACTTAGATACTGTGTCTTTTGAAAGGCTTCTTCCTCCCTTCGACAAAATCGTGATTGAGTACGGAGTCGATCCCCCAACCGCTTTCTATCTATGGCGACCCATCCTAGCGGAAAAAATCAGACAGTACGACGTCGACCTATCACTGGAGATGCAAAAGCAAAAGATTCTCAAAGGTTTGGCAAACACCGAAAAGTCGAGCGATTCTCGTGTCGATACTATAAATCAGTCCTTGACAACCGATACCGAAATGCAAGCTATTTCTCAGGAAAGCTCTTCGACAACCTCGGCCCTTGCTGGCGGACTGGGGGAAGCTGGTGGTGTGGAGTCTACTCCCCTCAAAACCGAGGAGTACATCCACCACATCGTCTTCTTAACTGACAGAATCAGACCTTGGCATCCAGCGTTAAGGAACATTATAGGCGATGTACGGCTCGTTCTCGGGGAGGAAGTTTGGAACTACCTTAGGTATACTCTACTTCTTTCATTCGGTTCCATGCTAATGTGAAGTCCCCAATTTTACACAACGTTCTGGCAGCTGAGTCTCTATGACATTTTGGTCCCCATGCAAGCCTATAGTCAAGAATCCCAGAAGCTCACTACCGAAATCAAGAAAAAGGATGCCGATAAGACGGACATGAGCCCGCAAGCCATGCAACGACGGCGACGTGAACGAGAGCGGTTCCAAGCGATTGTCGATCAACTGAATCAAGAGTTTAAAGTTCAGACCACCGCATATAAGAGTACGAAGGCGCGTTTGTCAAGAGAAAAAGATTTTTGGTTCGATTGGGCCAACCTCCCATCTGGCCCAGAAATCAATCCTCCCAGAAACAAAACTGTTTTGGCTATCTTACAGCACTGCGTCATCCCTCGATGTCTCTTTGGTCCCAATGAGGCTATTTTCTGTGCAAGGTTTATTAAAGAGATGCACCGGCTTGGGACAAAAAATTTCTCCTCATTGACTTTAATGGACAAGGTAATTATTCATATTGTAGACTCGCTGAATCGATGCCTAGATTTTTGTCAGTGTCTCTGAGACAGTCATCTTTACATGCACAAACCGCGAGGCCGAAAATTACGGACGCTTTCTGCACGAGATCTTATTCGAGCTAAGTCGATGGCACGCGGACAAGTCAGCATACGAGAAGGAAGCTATTGGACCGACGATTCCTGGATTCCTGAAAAAATGGAGCGTAAACCCAGTCGAGGCCATACATCTTCAATACGACGAATATCGGACGGTAATGTCGAAATGGCATAAAAATCTTACCACCACCTTCAAAAATTGTCTCGAATCGAGAGATTATATGCATGTACGTAACGCACTCGCAGTTCTGGAAAAGATCGTTGGACAATATCCTCAAGTAGATTTCCAGGGGACTACTCTTGAGGAGAAAGTCGGCGCCATTGCGGCAAAAGGCGAAACTCGCGGCGATCTCCAAGTGCGAGCACAGGGATATCTCGCCCTACTTCGAAAGTCCTCCAAGTCGTGGGTCTCATTTGCCAAATTCGGCTCGCAAGCGAAAATCTCATCATCTGCGGCTAATTCGCCCAATCCGAATCGACCGATGACTCCTCAAGCAACGCTTTCCCCAGCGAGGACGGCCTCAAGCACCGCAAGTGACCGTGAGATTTTGCGAGCCAAGTCGACTCTTAATCCTACAGCACCGTCCTTCAAACCTCTTGACGATGAGCACAGGTATGCTTATATAGGTCACAATAGTAATTCAATTCTAGAAAGGCCGAAAACTCGACGAACGGGAGTGCGAGCCTCTCCAGATCTGCTAGTGGAGACGCTGAACATTTGTCGGCTGACAAAGCTTCTTTAAGATGGAGTGGAAGTTCTCGCAATGTCAAACAACCTCCCTCTAAGACCGATCTAGCCCCACCGGTAGAATCAACGGACGGACTGAGCCGAAGTTCCAAATCTCAGGAAATTGTGCAAGGCAAACCTGACAATTTAAGACATGAACGCCCCTCCCGTCAACGAGAAGAATCTATCGTGTCAATGGATCGGGCGTCGAACAACGGGCAGATCCCATTCTCGGATAAAATGGAGGCAAAATCGGGAACCGCCTTGAAAAGTCGGGACGATGTCCAGAGTAACATTGGTGGAACTGATCAACTACGTACTTCGCGAAATCCAGTGACCACATCGGCACAAGGTGATGACAACAGTGAAAGGAGACCCCGGACCCCAGAAGGACCTCGTGCAAATGTTGGCGTCACGCGATCCGATTCTCCGGCCCAGCGAAATGCTGCTCAACGCGATCCTCAGTCGTTGAGACACCTCCGTTATGATGGTAACAGAACTGCCAATGTCAACAGTCCACGGTCCATTCAGGGATTCCGCGCTCCCCCGCCGACTGGACCGCGTTCTGCTGCTATTTCTGGCGGCTTGTCCACTTCGGCAAACGTCAACGTATCCCGTCAGCAGCCTGGACGCTCAGTGGGAGCTGAATCCCAGCGCACTGTAAGCAACGTTGTACCCAGGCCATCGGCTCCTGCAACTGGAAAATCGGAAATTAGTTCATCCTCTCCTACCGCGCCGACAATCCTATCTGATCGAGGTCTACCACGCTCGAATTCTCATCGCGATAATCAGAGTGATTCAGCTATTCTGCCCCCAGCGAATGAATCTCGTCGACCGCATACTACTCAATCTGATAGCAACAGCAAACCTGACAACCTTCCGACGAATGATTCATCGCGGCCATCGGACTGGCGAGGGCGTCAAAGGCGAGATATACAGGACGAAGATCCACGACGCCTTTCGAGAGGACCCGACAGCACGACAACCGAAATGGACAACATCGCTCGCCCCTTACGACAAGCCGATGAGCCGAGCCGCCCAGCCTTGTCGAAGCAGTCTGAAAGCATGAAAGAGCCGTTGCCAAGCACTTCGCGAGTACCACGCGATAAAGACGAAAAAGATCGCCATCAATCTTCTCGACAAACGCGGGACCTGAGGCCAGAAAATGAGAAATCTGAAGTCGAGGACGGAAGAAGAACAAGAGCAACCGTCCGCGCGGAGCCAAGTGAAGCCAGTGGCCGATCGCGTGGAAATCAGGCGGCGAATATTCAATCGGAACGTGCCAAATTGTCAAGTGGCCACGATTCGAAATCGACGGAGTCCGGGAGTACGCTTGAAAAGAACAAATCCTCTACTCGAGAGCAGAAGGAGTCGATTCCTGCAGAGCGAAAAGAAATCCCTAAAGAGAAAGCAGAATCAATTTCCCGTGAATCGAAGGAGACTACCTCGAAAGAACAGAGAAGTTCAAGAGGTCACCGCGACGATGATGGTGGGAGAAGACGTGAGGAAAGGGACGGTTCCACGAGATCTCAGCGAGAAGATCCGAGGGACTCGCGTAACGATCGTCCTCGTGCAAGTCATCATGGACGCCGACGATCGCCAAGCAGAACCCACAGCGATCGCGGGGATAAGAAAGAGAGAGATCGAGAAAGCGAAAGGCGAAACGGGAACCACCGAGATTCGAGAGAAGCAGAGCATCGTGACAAGGAGAGATCTTCACGCGAGTCCGAGCACCGACAAGATGCTAGGGATCGAGATCGATCCAGCCGTGAGAAGGAGCCGGAGAATCGACGAGGATCACGAAAGCACGACCGTGATAGGTCGGCCGATGCTGTAGATCGAGGCACGCGCTCCGGAGATGGAGCAGATAGCTCAGGGCAAGTGGATTCATCCAACAAGCGGAGGCGAGTAGTACGGTAGCACGCGATGTAGCTTAAAGATTGATAATCCGCTCAAGGTAAATTGCGTTGAGATCTCCGATGATCGAGGGGAGAGTCGTGACACTATTCAAACGATATACCGTGTCTAAGTGTCCCAATATCTTGAATATATACTTCAACTTCATCTCCAGGCTTTAGAAATTGAGGTTCCTTCATAGCATATCCCACCCCTGCAGTTGATTAATCTCTTGATAAACATGAGTGAGCCAGATACCCTCCGGTGTTCCTGTCATGATGATACTTCCAGCTTCTAAGGTGGTTCCTTGTGATAGGAAAGATACCAAGGTCTTTACATCAAAAAGCATATCGCTGGTGTTCGTGTCTTGCCTAAGGTCTCCGTTGATCCTCGTCTGCAATGTTAAGTCATTTGGATTCGGAATGAGCTTTAAAGTAAGTTAAAAAGACGAAATAGACGGAGAACTTTGCTGGAAACAATCACCGGGCCGAGTGGAGCATATTGATCAAACCTGAGTGAGATAATGACGATTGAGAGTGATACGATTTCGAGAATCCCCATTGAGGCACGCCTCCTGCGAGTTTCGGATCACGCTGCCATTTTCTAATCTCAGTTACTTTGAATGAGGCAAGGGAGCAATTTGAACCTTGAGGAGACATCATTACCCGCTGTATATCCAAGGATATAATTGAGAGCCTTTTCTTTTGAGACGTTCTTTGCATCCTTTCCAATAATAACGACCAATTCGCCCTCGTAGTCTGCTTGGCCGTCCTGGCAAATCTTGGGGATTTCAACCACGTCTCCGTGACCAGCAATTGAGGTTGAACCTTTGAAGAATAAAGACGGAAGGGGTGGGACTGGTCTGCCACCTTCTTTGACTAAAGAAAGTTAGAAAAGCTCCAAACTTGAGATGTCACTGTGCTTGGCGTAGTTAAGGCCGATACATCGAGTTGTGGGGACATCATATCGGGTCAGCGGGCCCAAAAGTTTCTTGACTTGCAAAACCTTGTCCGTGACCTTACAATCCTCTGAGAAGACATTCTTTCCCTCCACGAGCTTCGCCGTCAATTCTCCCTCTAATTTGCCAACATCGGCTCGTTCCGAGGGAAGGATTGGTTGGCCGTAATGGACTTCGCCATCTGATCCGATGAAGCGAATCAATCTATCCCAGGGTGGAGCTAGCGTCAGGACGACTAGTAGAGATGTTTACACATTGAAAAGTCTTTAATCGCAGTTGTATAGAGATCTTGATTTTGGGGTCGTTGAAATATAGATGGGATGGATGTGGGGAAATCCACAGTCATGTTTTCCTCGGTAAAGGTTCTCGACCGGGCCGGGGCGGCGGGCAGTCATCGCTTGGTTGGTTGCGTAGCCAATCATGAGCCTTGTTTGGAAAATTTCAAATGATCGACGCTCAATTGGACCTACTACCCCGTTCCGTTCGAGCATAAACGCATTTTCCTGCACTTCTGCATCCAATTACTGCTGTGTTATTTTCGTATCTCTTATTCTCACCAGCCATATTTCAACTTGCTCATCTGCATCTTTCTTCACTTTTTCACCATTTTTCTTCTCTCGTATCGGTCTATCTTTTCTAATAATCATTCTTTTCGCGTTTCCAGTTTCTCGTCGTTATTCTCTGTTCCCAAAATAGACTGCACGACGATTTGTGATGGCTGGATCTTCCTTTATCATCAAACTCCTTTTTTCTATTGCTTTTGTCCTTTTGGCATATGCGCAGAGCTCCCCGCAGCCAACAATCTCTTCTGTCATCACAATGTCATCGGAATCCGCAAGTGAATCGTCTTCTTCCATTCAGATGGCTTGGTGGAATAAAACTTGGGATGTTGTTGTTGTCGGATCTGGGCCAGCTGGTATCATTGGTAAGATCCCTTTCTCTCATTTCCCTTCGAGGTTTGTTTGCGTTTTTGACGACCCCATGATTCTTGGGATTTTCGATTAGCCTGTGTTTACGGCTTTGCTAATTGTTCTTGGAAGCTGCTTCGAAATGCGCTGCGTCCTCTTCCAATATGTCTGTTCTCCTTATGGAGGCTGGCGGCCCATCGTACGCATCTGTCGGTGGAACAGCTCACCCAGATTGGTTGAACGGCGCAAACATCTCTCGTGTCGATTGCCCTGGCCTTTACAACTCCATCTACGACAATTCGCAACCTTCGACCTCGTCTCTGCTTTGCAATGGTGCCATCAATGCTTTTGGAGGCTGCTGCGTTGGCGGTTCATCCTCTGTTAATGCCGGCCTCTACATCGCTCCCCCGGATCGTGATTGGGATTCGTGGGGTATTGCCTCGTGGTCGAGTTCCAGTATCAATCAGAGCGCCACTGCTCTGGAACAAATGTGTGGTCGCGGAGAATCAGTGACTTCGACAGATGGACAACTCTATCTCCAATCGTCCTATAACGCAATGTCCAAGTGGCTTTCTGGTGCCGGATACTCTGAAGTAGACATCAATGGCCAACAAAACTCGAAGTCAAAGGTAATCACCATCCTTCTGTCTAAGTATATGTGTCGCACGACGTCTATTGTATTCTGGTTCTGACAAGTGACAGGTTTTCGGACATAGCGAGTTTGATATTTCTGGGGGCCAACGTGGAGGGCCGGTCACCAACTATCTGCAGGGCTTTTTGGCCAACGGAAATCGGACAGCCCTGGCTCAATACGCGAATGTAACCAGAGTCATTCGATCTGGCGGCAAGGCATCGGGTGTTGAAGTACAATATTGCAACCCGTCCACCTCGTCCTCCTGCCAGCAATTCAATGTCTCTGTCTCCGATAGCCTCGGCCAAGTTATCCTCTCTGCGGGAAGTCTCCTGACGCCAAAAATACTCTACTTCTCTGGCATTGGTCCAAGCGACATTTTGAGTCGACTTGGCAATTCAGGTCAACTCGGTATGTCGAGTGCGGATTGGATTGTTAACGACAATGTTGGTTCTGGCTTGTACGACAATCCCAACACTTTTATGGTGCTGCAATCTCCCAACGTCCAAAGTTATGGATTTGGTTATAACGGCAACGGCATCGGAGTTTTACCGACCGATCTTTCGGCATATGCTGATCATCGAAGTGGGCCATACGCCAGTCCTGGCCAAACGGGTCTGTTCTGGAGTTCGGTAAACAGTTCAGATGGACGGACAGTCGGGGTAATTCTTTTATGAGACGTGATACTGACTCTTCAGATGCAAGGCACAGTCTCTTCATACGGATACGGAGCATATCAATGTCCGACTTGTTTTACACTGAACGTCTACGGTACCTCTGGGCTGCAATCCCGAGGTCGTGTTGAGTTGGATGACAACTGGATTCCCACTCCTACTGATGATACTTACTACCAACCCAACACAACCGACGCCAATGATGTCGCCACTTTCGTACATGGTCTTTTGCAGTCGATGAACGGAACGGACCTCACGTGCTTGAACCTTCCTCAGAACTCTACTCAATCTCAAGTTATCAATTATATCACTTCCAACTCTCCATACACCCGCGGAATGACAAATCATTGGGGAGGATCAACGAAGATGAGCGAAAGCTGCGACACCGGTGTAGTTACGCCGAACGCGAAAGTCTGCGGCATGAATAATCTGTACATTGTCGATGGCGGTATCATTCCGAATATGTTCACAGTCAATCCCCAGTACGGTATCATGATCGCTGGCGAGCATGCATCTGACAGGATCATCGCGGATCGGGGTGACTGTTGCGGTTGTTTGGGCCAAACGACTGCCATATGCCCTCCCTCGAATTCTTCAAGCCTTGCTGCCAACGTGACCTCGGCTCCGTCTGTAAAATCCTGGGCATCTCATCCGCACAGACAAGGTCAATTTTCTATCGCTCTTGGTGTTTTTGCAGTTTTGATTGCCTGGCTTCTTTTTCATTAGCATTGTCGCACCATGATGGTTTTATTCTAAGTGGCTATCTGATAGTTTTTTCTGTGATGGCATGGCTGGCAGAGATACCTTGGCTTCTTCTTTCACTTCATAGTTGTATTCTGTATTGTAAATCATGATCAATTTGGCATATTCTGAACTTCAAGTTCAATTGCTAACCTCGTTTTTTACTTCGTCCTTGATTCGCGTCCGTTGAGATCCGTTTTCAACCATATCGAGAAAATCTTTGAAAGTTTTCAAGCATCCGGTTTTTAGAATAGCGCAGGAACGTGGAGCTTAGAATGCTTCCTCTTGGCTCATCAATCCTGCTGGCTGGGGTGGAAGAGAGACGTATTCGCAACTTCTATGGGATTCATACACTCTGGCGAAGTGTGCGAGGAATGTGCGAGCGAGGCCGTTAACGTGGCATCCGAATAATCATCGTTATAGTAGAGGCGCTGGTGGCCGAAGCTGGTGAGAATGATGTCCTTCAAGTTTCTTGGGGTTCAAATCCTCCACCATCCTGGGGCAGATTTTCGTTCACACTGCGCGAGGACACATCGTGCAACTTGAAGTCCTAGTACTCCTGAAGATAGTCTAGCTCTTCGGATTTCGCTTCAATAATTTATAGTAGTATTAGTAGTAGTACTACTATTGTCCCAAGTGCTAATATTCAAGTTGATTTTGCTGAATAATGATTGTACCGCGAAAGGGCTGGACCACTTCAAGTTGTCCTCCGTCAGTACTACTAGGAGCTAATATTTACGTTCCTAGTACTACTAGTACTACTGTGATACTACTAGTGCTATTACATGGCTCAATTTAGGCCTAATCATAGTATTACACGAAGTAAACTATTAGTAAGTAGGAGTAAATTGTGCCATCAAGCTTCCGCTAGTACCACTAGTACACATACCTTACTAGTAGTGATTGTCGACCATAGTCGTACTACTAGTACTACTAACGGCTCACTAGTATCACTGGTTCATCGATCCCCGGCGGTCCATTCATCGATGCCTTCAAGAGCTCGAGCTCAGTAGCACAAGTTGATTCACAACTAGTACATACCCGCATCAGGGGATATTACAGAAAGGCTGTCAACAGATTTGGACATGCAACACCTGTCCACATCCACGCAATGTTTGCTAGTGTGGACATCAAATTGAAATCCATTTGATATCGTGCCGACTTCATGATGACAGATTTCTAGAAAGCCTGTCTGCAAATGTCCAGCTCATGTTTCAGTTCACATGATGTCGACATTAGTTCTACGTCATGCCAAAAGTATCTCATAAATAGTACTAGGATGCAGAGGATGCCGATGCAAACTACCTATGATCAATCAATAGAGTACATATCAAACAGCAAAGTCCACAGTCTGTTCAAGGAGCCTATATTATCATCAAAATATGATGAATCAAGTCGTCATCAAAGCATGATGAATCAAGTTGTTTGTTTGTTTGGATGTGACTGTTTTCTAGCGCTAGGGCACATAAGACCTACTTTATGCAGAGCGTGTTTCACGCTTAGCTGGCATGGATCACTCGCCTAGCCAAAAATTGATCGGCACGAAATGATTTTCCTGACGTGGACACAATTTCTGTGTGTGGATATTGCTGTAGACTTGTTAAACTTTGTGTTGTCTAACTTTCAGTTTATGTTTCTAATGTCTACGCTGTTTCTTTGTTTCTCTTCAAACTCTACACAGATGTTCGACAACATGCTGGAATCATGTTGACGGATCAACATGGTGTTGACGATGTCC
>Ga0335073_10010139_pt1 | contig 13229 bp, 9 predicted proteins | sample Lox_Sample_22_FD_207093 | JGI IMG/M metagenome (GOLD analysis project Ga0335073, IMG submission 207093) | Soil microbial communities from Loxahatchee National Wildlife Refuge, Florida, United States - Lox_Sample_2.2 | ecosystem: Environmental > Terrestrial > Soil > Wetlands | place: USA: Florida...
CATACTTTAGGCGGATTCGCGTGCTGTGTGTGAGTGCCTAGAGTTCTACCCGGCTACAACCCAGATGCGCGGGCGTTTTGTAACTGACCCGAACTATCATCTATCCCCGTGAAATCGACACCCAAAAGGAAAGGGTGCTGCGATCACGGATTCTGAGGAGCCGTGTATGACGCAAGTGAGCGTTTCCCAGGTTTCATTCGCCAGAAAACACCACCTAGCCATATTGATCCCGCTGCTGTGCCTCATATTGTCGCTGGTTCCTTCCGCCAGCGCCCAGGCCATCTTTGGCTCCATCAACGGCGTGGTCACCGATCAAAGCGGCGCTGTTATACCGAATGCTTCGATCACCATCACCGATACAGATAAAGGCACCAGCCGTATTGTCAAGACGTCCGGCAGCGGTGAGTACCTGGTGCACGATCTGATTCCGGACCACTACAAACTCAAAATTGAAGCGCCAGGATTCGCCGCCGAGGAGTCGCCGATCCTCACGGTCTCGGCCGATAGTTCGGCACAGTTGAATTTCCAACTGAAGACGGGGACCGCCTCGCAGACAGTTGAAGTATCCGCCGAGGCGCCCGCGCTCAAGACCGACCGCGCAGACGTCTCCACAACACTCAATACACTGACTGTCGAAGAGACACCGAATCTGATACGCAACACCACGAGCCTGGTCTTACTTGCACCGGCAACCACAGCCTCGACCTTTTCCAACGCCAATGCCGAAGACCCTCAACGCTCGATTCCGATCTCTTCCAACGGTCAATCGCCGTTCTCCGCGGGCTTCATCCTCGATGGAGCAAACGATAAAGATGGGTTCATCGGAGAGATCGTGGTCAATCCGCCGCTTGATTCGATCCAGGAAATGAAGTTCATCAACCAGAATTACGACGCCGAGTTCGGGGCCGCGGTCGCGGGCGTGACGGTGATGCAAACCAAATCCGGGACAAACAATTTCCACGGCTCGGTTTACGATTACCGGCATAGCGACGCCCAGCAGGCACGCGACCCATTCACGCAGTATCCAGGAAACAACCCGGTCGGACCTGATATTCCGAGTACCCTGTCCAATGTTTTCGGTGGCACCATCGGCGGCCCTATCAAGCGGGACAAGCTCTTCTTTTTCGCCGACTATCAGGGAACCCGGCAGAAGGCCGGAAACTCCTTCAAGCTTACGGTTCCTACCGCTGAGGTTCATTCCACCTGTACGGGCACAGGCCCAGGCAACTGCGATTTAAGTGAATATCTTCAGGGTGGCCAGGGACAGGCTTACGATCCGGCGACCGGTGCTTTGAACGCGAATGGCGCGAATACCGGCGCTGGCCGCGTACCTTTCGTCAATAATCAGATTCCCAACTCCCGCTTGTCGCCCGCCGCGATCAATCTGCTGAAGTTGATTGCGGCTCCCAGCCTGCCGGGTGTGCAGAACAATTACGTCGCCAGTGGCTTTGGCGTGTACAACTTCAACCAGGCTGACGCACGCATCGACTACCAGTTGAAAGCCAACCTCCACATCTTTGGCCGGTATGGCTATCTCGGCTCCAATCAAAATTCACCCGCTGCGCTGGGCGCCGTGGGGGGTAATGGATTTGGTGTAGGCGGTTGGGCCGGGAGCGAAACGGGCGGCAATCACAGCCTGGTAACCGGCGGCGACCTTGTTGTCTCGCCCAAGCTGGTAACGGATTTTCGATTCTCTTATTTTCGCTATGCCTTCGTAGAAGCCAAGTATGACGGGACGACTCCACTCATGACCAACCTGGGCTGGGTAGGCCTGAATACCGATGCCCCGGGATCCGGCGGAGCATCGCAAATCGAGATTGGCGACGGCGGCAGCAAAATCGGGGAGATGGCTTACCTCGGCTCCGGCAACAATGGGGCCAACCACTGCAACTGCCCCCTCAATATGACCGAACAGGAGTACGCGTTTGTGAATGACTGGACGCGCGACATCGGCCGCCACTCTGTCAAATTCGGTGCTGAGGTTCGCCGCCTTCAGGAACTGCGGATTCCCAGCGACGTGAATCGCACCGGCCAACTGCAGTTTGCGGACGAACGCACTGCTACCTCCTCTGGCTCTACTCCAGGAGGTTTGGGCATCGCCTCACTTCTTTTTGGAGATGTTTCCCAAATCTCTCGGTACTTCAGCACGTCGACAACTGCCGAGGAACACCAGTACCGTACATTCTTTTATGTACAGGACAATTGGAAATTTTCGCCCAGGTTGACGCTCAACCTGGGACTGCGTTGGGAGATCTATTTCCCCGAAGCGGTGAATGGAAAGGGTATGGGCGGCTTCTATGACCTGAACACGAACACGATTCGCGTGGCAGGTTATGGAAATATCGGGATGAACCTGAACATCCAAAACAATTACAAATTCCTTGCACCACGGGTGGGATTCGCTTATCAGGCGAGGCCTTCGACAGTCATCCGCGGCGGGTATGGCCGCGCCTTCGATCCCGGATTCTTTGGGGACATCTTCGGTCAGTTGGTAACCCAGACCATCCCTGTTTTGCAAAACCAGCAGTTGAACCAACTCGATGGTGAACTCTATGATGCCGCCCGCAACCTCGATGGTAGCGTCTATAACATCGCTACCGGGCCTTCGGCTCCGGTGAACCAATACAACATCCCAGCCAATGGGCAACTTCCATTGCCTCCGGGAATTTCTCCCACTTCCCGCCCGGACCAGATGAGAATTCCGTATGTAGACGGTTGGAACCTCACGCTGCAACAGCAAGTCGGTGCGACAACGAGTTTCAGCCTGGCCTATGTTGGAAATAAATCGACTCACTCGATTCCCAATTCAACCTGGGGCGGCGTGAATTGGAACGATTACACGGTAGTCGGTTTCGCTGAAGGGCTCAGCCAGTGCCAACGCTCCATCTTCTTCGCGAAATGGGGTTACTGTGGCCCAAGCTACATCGGCTATTACGTAAACGAGGCGAATGCTCATTACAACTCACTGCAGGCAACGCTCGAAAAGCGTCTCTCACACGGCCTGCAGTTTGGTTCCAGCTATGTCTGGTCGGCCGCTATCGGCACCGGCTCAGGCACCTACTTCATGATTGATCCTCACGCCGAGTGGGGCCGCTTCGATTTCAATCGTACGAACGATTTCAAGCTCTACGGAAACTATGTCTTGCCCTTCGGGCATGGGCAACAATTTGCTTCCAACCTACCTGGGTGGGCCAATGGGGTCGTAGGCGGTTTAGCGCTGAACGCAAATCTGCACCTGGCGAGTGGGCTTCCCTATAGTCCCAGCTACGGTGAGTGCGGTTCGGACGTAGACAACGGACCGTGCCGGCCGAATCTCGTCCATCAAATTTCGCAAAACGCGGGTTCGCTGAATACCGCGACTCATTCCGCAACCTACCTTGTGCCGGTCGCACCTATGACCACCAATGGGGTAGTCAGCGGTCCGTATTCCCGCCCCCAGGTCGAGCATTTTGGTGATGTTCCTTATAACGGCTTCACGGGTCCAGGGTACTTCTCTACCGATCTCGCCCTCAGCAAGGTCTTCAATCTGTATGAAAGCCTGAGCATGAAGCTCGAGGTGCAGGCACAAAATGCTTTCAATCATCCCAATCTTGCGGTTCCGAGCACGACTTGCGTCGATTGTGCGGGCAATGGCCAGGTCACGGATATTCTCGGGGGCACATTTGGCGGCATGCGGCAACTGCAGTTTGTTGCTCGCTTCTCTTTCTGAGGATGCCCATTCCTCAGGGGGCCGAGCGCCTGCGATGAAAATGAGGATCGGGTAGGCTCGGGTCTAAGTGGCTGGGTGAGAGTTCACGAATTGTCACAGCGGCGGTGCCTCAGGGGCTGAAGCCCAAACCAATTTGACGTATCAGGGCACGACTAAGAGTCGTGCCCTGATACAAAACACGTGTTCAGTGACGGTTACTCTTCGTCTTCAACGCCCTTTACGGGGTGGCGGAGAATTTGCTCCAGGCTCCTGGGAGCAGCGGTGAAGGCTTTGCCGTGGTACTTGTCGATCTCGTATCGGTAACTCATGCGCGGCCCCGGAAAGCCGATCAACTTCCAGCCAACCATCTCGATATTGCCGCCGTGAAGCGGGTCACAAAACATGCCTTCGATGGTGTGGGAGCGCAAGAGCTGGAAGAACCGGCTGTCCTGAATCTTCTCCAGGCGCATGTCCTGCTGGTCGGCCAAAACGCTTGAAAAATCGTCTCCGAGCAATGGGATGCCGGCGCGGTAGGTCTGCTGAGGATTTTCCTTACCCTGGTAGCCGTGTTCAGGGACCGATTCAATCCAGGGTCCCTTAGTGTAACGATATTTGTCTTTTCCGTATGGACCTGCGAGCTGACGGTCAATATAAATGACTACCCCTGCCTCCGTTGCCCCAGGACCGCTTTCGTCACTAGGAAAGATACGTTGTGCGGCGGCCTGGACGGTTTTTGCCTCCTGGGCTGTAAAGAAACGCAGCGGTAGCTTGACGGCATCCTGAGCAACCGCGGGGATTAGCTCACCCACGAGTGAAGACAACAAGAGGCCGCTCAGTGCCTTGGCCGGAACCATTATGAATTCGCGCCGTTTCATATACCTCCTAGCCGACTACGGAAAACCCAGGGGCGAAAGCCCAAACTATTTTCAAGCATGTGCGAACGACTAAAGTCGTGCCCTGATCCAAGATCGGCCCCTCCGCAAGCTGCTAAACAATGAGTCCCGGCCTTTTTAGATAGTGGTCGATCAAACCATCGGCCGCCCGGTGGCTGACGGCCACAATCGTCAGAGTCGGATTCGCGGACGAATTTTGCGGGAAGGAAGAAGATCCCACGACAAAAAGGTTTGGCATCTTCCAATGCTGAAGCCAGGGGTTGACCACGCCTCTTTCGGGTGATGTGCCCATGATGGCTCCGCCCTGGATGTGCGTGGTGATGTATTGCGAAGCATTGTAGTGACGGAAACCTGCGGGGCGATCTATCCGGATCAGCGTGGCGCCGGAAACCTGCGCAATCTCCTCCAGAAGCTCGGTTCCAATGCGCGCGCCAAACGCCATCTGGCGCATTTCATAGTCGGTCCAGTCCAGTGTCATGCGCAAGAGTGGATCGCCCCACTTATCGGTATAAGTAGGATCCAAGTCCATGAAGTTCTGCCGGTAGGCAAAATGCTCTCCGCGCATCTCCACTCCGGGGCCAACCCTGTCCCAATGCTCGATCGCGGCCTTCTTCCAGGCCGAACCCCAATTGCGTGAGACCGTGCCCCGCGGGATTCGGCCAAAGGAGCCGGCGGGAGCTTCGCCAGTTGCGGCGCCGCGCAGGAAAGCTCCACCACGCAGGATTTTCTCCGGTACCTCCTGCTTGAGATCGCCCTCAAAATCCGAGATGCCATACCCGACTGCACCCGATCCCATAAACAGGTTCAGGCGCTCTTTGAACACCAGCATCCCTGCTCCTCCGCTGGTGACCTGATGAGTCAGGTTCTTGCCCAATGTCCCCTTACCTGCCACGGGATCATAGCGTTCTCCGATGCCGGAGAGGAGCAGAAGGCGCACGCTATTTGGGGTCCATGCCGAAAGCACAACTACATCGGCGGGCTGCAGGGTCTCCTCGCCATTTTCGTCCATGTACACCACACCCTCGGCCTTACCGTCGCGATGGACGATCTTCCGCACCCAGCAGTTGTTGCGCAAGACAAAGTTGGCCCTGGTGCTGAGTAGCGGCAGAATCGTATTGCTCGGCTGTGCCTTGGCGCCAATCATGCAGCCATGTCCTGGGCAATAGCCACAAAACGCGCAGCCCGGGCGTGATACTTTGTCGGGATTTGTATAGCCCTGACTTAGATTAGCCGCCGGCAGCGGGAACGGATGATAGCCTAACTTGACCGCCGCCTGATGAAAGAATCCCATGGTGTAGGTGGGCGTCAGGGGCGGCGTGGGGTACTCGTGCTGTCGCGGACCCTCGAAGATGTTGCCGCCCTCAATAAGCTTGCCCTGCAAGTTACCAGCCTTGCCGCTGATTCCCATCAACTGTTCAGCGCGCCAATAGTCATTCTCAAACTCGTCGTAGGTGAAGCCCCAATCCTGGATGGTCCACTCCGGCGACAAGCGAGAAGCGCCGAATTTTTCGCGCAAATGCGTGGCCAACACAAAAAAGTCCGGCAGATAACGATCAGAGATCCCTCCCCAATGTTCCGAGGTGCCGCCCGTCCCCGTCCCCGGCGTGAAGGATCCATATTGGCGTATGGGCGCAGCTCGATCTTTGAGGGAGTGGCGATGAGTGATGGTCTGTTCAGCGGGGTTCTGCAAAAGGCCAATGCGACGTGTATTGATTTCGTCCATGCCGCTGGCATATTGAGAAATATTGCGGGCCGGGCCACGCTCCAACATGACTACGTTCAAAGCGGTGCGCGTGACGACTTCTTTTGCCACCACCATGCCGGCCCAACCGCTACCAATGACGACAATATCCGTGGGTTTGAGGCGCTTCAACGGCTATCTCCAGCGAAAGATGCGCAACGAAAATACTAAATGCCACGAGCAGCCAAAGTCAGCAAGATAGATTGATCGATGATGTGCCGGAGCTTCCGCGAGGATCCTGCCCAGCGAAGATATATTCTGGACACCTATGATCCGCCGCTGTAGCGAGCAGGACTTCGAGCCCATCTGGAACATCATCAACGATGGAGCGGAAGCTTACCGGGGAACGATCCCGGAAGATCGCTTTACGACGCCATACATGTCCAAAGAAAAACTGCGCCACGAAATCGCGGACGGCGTCATGTTTTGGGGATATCAGGATGATGCGGCCTTGACAGGGGTGATGGGTCTACAACATGTCGACGATGTCACCCTGATACGGCACGCCTACGTACGCACCGAAAACCAAAAGCAGGGCATAGGGTCGAAGTTACTGTTCCATCTGCGACAGCTCACGAGCGAGCCGGTGCTGATCGGCACATGGGCAGACGCAATTTGGGCCATCCGCTTTTATGAGAGTCACGGCTTTCGCCTGGTGAGCGTCGCGGACAAGAGCAGGCTGCTCGAAAAATATTGGAAGATTCCACAGCGCCAGGTGGAAACGTCGGTGGTATTGGCTGATGCGAACTGGTGGAGGTTAAGGACAGGCTGAGTGTTTTGTGGTTTAGCGATACCTCGGGGCGTCAACGGTCTGCGTGAGAACTCAAGAAATGTGAAAGCGGGAGTGCCTCAGGGGCTGAAGAGTCTGCGTGAGAACTATTTTCAAGCCTTCTATCGGCACGACTTAAAGTCGTGGGCTGATACAAAATCGCGTTCAGGTCGTGCTGCTGCTCAGTGCCTTCCATCATGTTCGGCGTTCCGTTTCCGCGCGAGTATGGCCAGGGAGCTATAGAGCCCGTCGGCATCGAGGTAGCAACCCTGCAAATGCTGAGCCCCGCTGGAAAAGGCGGTGCGACCATGAAGAATGCGCGTATTGTCGAAAAGCACCAGGTCGCCCGGCTCCAGCCGGCAAACCACCAGGCGATCGGGCTCGCGAACCATCTCGGCAAGCTGGCGGTAGGCCAGATAGTATTTCTTGAGCCTGGGTCCCTTGAACGGCAACGGAGCTATGGAGCGGTCATTGTAGTAAATGGCCCGGAATTCGCCTCGGGCGTCGAGCTCGATCATGGTTCGCTCAGCAGTGAGGTCGGCCACGGCATCCTGAAAACGAAACAAGACCGGCGTCTGGGACAAGGCATTGAAGTTGTCCGAATCGCCGGCGCGAATGCGTTCGGCAATCGCTAAGCCATCGACAAAGATGCTTTCGCCACCCTCGCCGGCAGACGCCAGGCAATGCAGCATCTGGAAACCAGGCACCGGATCGCGGTAAGGGTTGTCGGTGTGTACCGGCAATGCGCGGCTTGTGTAGGCAAGATTGTTGGGTTCCGGAACGCTGCGTACGTCGAAGAGATAGCCATAATTGGTTTCACGCACGAAACCGATGAGATCGGCAACGCGAAGGATCGCCCCATCCTCTACGGGCACGTCGCTCAGAAACGCCAGTCCGTCGCGTCCCACATAGTAGAGCCAATCTTCACGGCTGGCCGGATTCTTGATCCACTCCACGAAATCACAGCGGGCAAAGGCCGTGGCCGGATGGCCCATCCATGGCAGGCGCGCGGGACGGTGACTCATGCGCAGGCTGCGATCAAAAGCACGCAACCACGCGAGATCGAATACGCTGGTCGGGCCGTCCTCCCAACTCAGCGTGAGTTGACCGGGCGGTTGCGCCTCGGCCCCTCGGAGCCGGGGTTCCCTTGGAAAATCCAGCAGGCTAATCAGGCGCTGCCCGGTACGAGGGTCGCGATTGGCAGGGTCGTTGTCGCGGAGCCATATTGCGGGATATACGCTGTAGGCGGAATTCTCCCAAGTAAGCGTGACCTCGACCGGCGTGCATTTCACATGAGTGACGCCGATGTCCGCTACTTTCGCGATCATTGTCCCTCCACTGGACGGAGCAGGCCAATCGCACGCAGGCGGCGATACTGCCGCCTGACAGCGAGGACGGCCGCGACGCTGGTGAGTCTCGCAGCGAGGGCAAGCACTAAGAACATTGTCTGCCATCCGTACGCAACTGCCAAATGCGCCATACCATTGGTAGAGAGAATGCCCGCCGAAGAGTCCATCAACAGGCCGGAAGCAGTCGCACCACGATCTGTCTGGGGGACTAGTAGCTGGAGCCCTAGCTACGACCTGTTAACGACGGATAAATTCACAAGCCTGGCCGTACCGATCGGTGACGGGGCCCTCGACTTGCAGCCCGATCGCTTCCAAGCGGCTCTCCGCTCCCCGGCGAACTCAGGCTCTCCTGGCGTAAAATCATAGGAGAGCTATTCAGCCGGGAGGAAGTGCAATGGCACAACTGATGAGGACCTCAAACCCTGTCTTGAGCGAGAAGGGATTTGAGGGTTTTGGCGTAATGGGAGAGAGAATGACTCTCCAGGGCACGGTCAATAAGACCGGAATCCTTCTCCTTTGCGCGATCGCATCGGCTGCGTGGACATGGCACTTATTTATCCAGTCGCAGTCCGCACTGGCGGTTATGCCCTGGCTGTGGATAGGAACCATCGGCGGGCTCGTCTGCGCCCTGGTCACCGTCTTCAAGAAGGAATGGGCTCCGGTGACAGCACCCGCCTACGCCCTGCTGGAAGGGCTGGCGCTTGGCGCCATCTCGTCTGTTCTCGAGGTACGCTTCCCCGGAATCGCGATCCAGTCAGTGAGCCTGACATTCGGCACATTGCTGGTTCTCTTACTCGCGTATCGCTCCGGGTTGATCCCGGTAACCCAGAACTTCAAGCTGGGAATTGTAGCCGCTACCGGCGCGATCATGCTGTTTTATCTGCTCGAGTTCGTGCTGGGCTTCTTCGGCATTCACTTCACGACGATCAACGGCTCGGGCCCGATCGGCATCGGCATCAGCCTGATTATCGTTGGCATCGCCGCCCTCAACCTGGTGCTCGACTTCGATTTCATCGAGAACGGAGCCAGGATGGGCGCTCCTAAATACATGGAGTGGTACGGCGCGTTTGGCTTGATGGTTACGCTGGTCTGGCTATACCTCGAGATCCTGCGGCTGCTGACGAAACTTCGCGGACGCGACTGATTTAAATTATCCCAGCATCGTTCATTGCGGGCGATGGAAACAGGGATTTAGAGTGTGCGTGAGAACTCAAGAACTGCGAAAGCGGCAGTGCCTCAGAGGCTAAAGCCCAAGCTATTTTAAGCACTTGCGGCACGACTAAAGTCGTGCCCTGATACAAACCAGGGTTCTCACGCAGACTCTAAAGCCCGACTCTTGGCGGGCTCTTGCGGCACGACTAAAGTTGTGCCCTGATACGAACGACAAACCGTTCCTTCATGTCTGGCCCTAAGTGCGATCGAGATTGGTGTAGATATCGGCGATGTTTACGTTGACGCCGTTTTGTAGCGGCGACAGCTTTGCGTAAGGGGAGTGGCCCTCCCTGCTCATTCGCGCCAGGTATTTCTCGTAGCCGTTCGAATGCAGCGATCGGAGTGAAGCGACAGTAATCAGTTGTTGCATCTCGGCCACCGTGCGGCCGGCCTTCTTACCTTCTTCTACCCGTCCTGTCAGTTCTTCAATGTAGTTACGCATATTCGTCATCACAACGCGGCCAGTTTGCAAGGCAGCGTGGCCGGGGATGATTTTGTCGAAGTCAGCGCTGCCCACGGAGTCGATCGTGCGCGGCCAGACGCGCGGAAAACCGTCAGCAATAAACGGAAGCTGGCCGTGAATCGCATCCCCGGTGGCCATGGTTCGTTCTTGCGGGCAGTAGACGAAAACATCTCCAGCGGTGTGAGCGTGCCCATGAAACTCGAGGTGCAGTTCATAAGCCGGGTCCTGTAGCACATAGGATTTGTCGAATGTGATCGTCGGCAATTCCAGGACATAATTTTTCAGCTCCGCCTGGTAGGCCTGCAGTTGGGCTATCTGCTCGGCGCAAAAATTCTTTTCGCCCGCTGAAGTGGCGTGCGCTGCCTGATCGCGTAGCGCATCAATCTGCCTGGGAACGCCGTCGACCGAAGCCTTCATCCTGGCGACCGCGAGGTCGGCCATCAGTTGTTTGGTCATCGAACTGGCGATGAAGTCCACCTTCTCACCTGTTAAGCGGTACGCGTGATTTCCCTGGGTATGGTCCCAATGGAAATGGGTGTTGATGACGTAGCGCACCGGCTTAGGGGTAACTTCCCGCTTGATCTGCGCAATCAGCGAAGCGGCCGCGGATGGCTTGGAATGTGCGTCGACCACCACAACGTCCTTGGAGCGGACGAAAATGCCGGCGTTGCAATTCTCCATTGCCTGCGGACGCGCGCGGGCGAAATAAATTCCATTCGCGACCGTCTCGATATTGAACAGCTCGGAATTGGAGCCAGGAGCGGCGGCCCGCGCCCAGGCGGCGCGGTGCCACGCCATCTCCAGAATCGATGCGCCCGCCAACGTGCTCATCATCGATTGCCACAGGAAATCGCGGCGCGAGACACGGGAATGATGCGAATGCGAGTGTGTGTGGCCGTGCATGTTTTCCCTCCTTCGACGAAGTGAACTGAACCACAATCCTAAACCGGCCGAAAGTCGAACATTGACAATGCCGGAATCGTTGTGAAAATATCCCGTCCGTTAGTAAGTCGGACATTCGAGGGCCCGCGAAATGGCGGCCAAAAGGAGATCGATTCAATGAAGAGACTAGCGATCTACGCGGGCTGTTTGCTGGCGTCGCTGAGCATTTTTGCCCAGGCACCGCAGACCTTTAAAGGTGAGATCATGGACAGCCAGTGCGCTGCTTTAGGCGGCCACCAGGTAATGGAGCAAAAGGGCGAAAGTCCCAAAGACTGCACCAATCGCTGCGTCAGCATGGGCGGCCGATACACGCTCTTCGACTCCTCCACCAGGACCGCTTACCAGCTTGACGATCCGAAGAAAGCCGCTGCATTTGCAGGCGCCAAGGTTTTAGTTACCGGAACACTGAACCCGACTACTAAGACCATCAAAGTTGCCAGCATCAAGGCCGGATCTTAACTAAGTTCCAGCGAGTTGCTTCACCTGCCAGGCGCCTGCCTGCTGGAGGCGCCTTTCCAATTCCGGTCGCGTGTTTTCGGGCGGATTCAGCACCCCTACCAGAATCTTGCCCTTCCCCGTCTCGGGATCGCTGATCACTCCCTTGAAGTTCGGCAACCTGGCGCCGATGAGCAGCACGGCCAGCGTGGTAAGAATGGCGCCCAACATGGTCAACTCGTAAACGATGATGCCGTTCGTCCACCCCGGCGTTAGCGACATTCCCCCGGTGAAAATAGGGTAGGACTTCTGCGAAAGCGTGGTCAGAAGATAGCCGGTGGCGCCCCCAGCGATGGCGCCGAGAAGCGCCCAGCGATAGGGACTCGAAGTGACGTGCGAATCGGTAAACTCGTAGCCCTCGTGCGGCTCGCCGGAGACAATGATGATCTGTTGAGCATCGAAGCTGAGCTCGGAGCTGGCGACACGCAGCGCGTCGACCGCGCGCTGTGCGCTTTCCGCATCGGAGTAAAGACCATAAAGTGCCTTCATTCCACCACGTCCGTGGGCAGCGGCCCTTCCAGTATCAAACCATGATGCTTGCCTTCGGCAGTGACTACGGGAACGCCGCCATGCGGTTGGAGCCCGACCTTCAGCTCCCAAATGGAGATCATAGGTACGAATTTCGAGAACAGCAGGTAGAGCAGCGCCATCATGCCAAAGCTCGATGCCATCAGCGTGTCTTCTACCCAAGTTGGCCGGTAGGTTCCCCACGAGTAGGGCAGGAACTTGTGTTCCAGCGAGGGCACCACAATCAAAAACCGCTCCAGCCACATACCCACGACTACGGTACAGGAGGCGATCGCCGTTCCGGTGATTGTGCGCAGCCGCCTGATCGCGAGAATCGGCACCGGGATGATGAAGTTACACACCACCATAGTCCAGAACAGCGGGGCAAACTGCTTACGAACCCCATCCCAGAAGACCACCATTTCCGGCGGCGAATTTCCATACCAGGTGGTCAGGCGCTCGGCGAACGTGAAGTAGAACCACAAGAGGCTCATCGTGAGGAGCAGCTTGCCCAGATTCTCGAAATGGATAGGCCGGAGATATGCCTCCAGATGTAGAAACCTGCGAAGGAGGGCCATAGCCAGGATCAGGGCCGCAATGCCGCTGAAAATGGCTCCGGCAACGAAGTAGGGCCCGAAGATGCTGGAATGCCACATGGGCACCGGTGTCATCGCGAAATCCCAGGAGACGATGGTATGCACCGAAACTGCCACCGGAACGATTACAATCGCCATAATATGCATGGCGATTTCCAGCCGCTGCCATTGTCGCGGCGTGCCTTGCCAGCCCAGCGCCAGTATTCCGTAGATTTTTCTTCGCCATCCAGTGGTAACATCGCGCACCGAAGCAAAATCAGGGATGGTCGGCAAATATAAAAAGGTCGTGCTGCCGGTGAGATAAGTGGATATGGCAAAAAAATCCCATGCCAGCGGCGAACGAAAGTTCGGCCAGATCTGGCGTTCGCTGGGATAAGGGATCATCCAAAAAGCCAGCCATGGCCGGCCGATGTGGCAGAGCGGAATGATGGCGCCGATCAACACGGAGAATACAGTGATGGCTTCCGCGCAGCGCGTAACCGGACGCCGCCAGGTAGCGTTGGTGAGCCGCAGAATGGCAGAGATCAGCGTTCCGGCGTGGCTGATACCGATCCAGAAGACAAAGTTGGTTATG
>Ga0335073_10010140_pt1 | contig 13229 bp, 11 predicted proteins | sample Lox_Sample_22_FD_207093 | JGI IMG/M metagenome (GOLD analysis project Ga0335073, IMG submission 207093) | Soil microbial communities from Loxahatchee National Wildlife Refuge, Florida, United States - Lox_Sample_2.2 | ecosystem: Environmental > Terrestrial > Soil > Wetlands | place: USA...
CGCCTTCGTCGGCCACACCGGCGCGGGCAAGACGACGATCATTTCGCTGCTGCTGCGCTTTTATGACGTGCAGCGTGGCGCCATTCGCATCGACGGCGTCGATCTTCGCGACATGGAGTTGAGCGATCTACGGCGCCGCTACGGCGTGGTGTTGCAGGACCCGTTCCTGTTCAGCGGCACGGTCGCGGGCAACATTCGCCTGGGCACGCGCTGGATTGAAGACGAAATGGTCGAGGATGCGGCCGAGCAGGTCAATGTCGCCGAGTTCATCCGCTCGCTGCCCGCCGGCTTCGACGAAGAAGTGAAGGAGCGCGGCGGCACACTCTCGACCGGGCAGAAGCAGCTCATCTCGTTTGCGCGCGCGCTGGCGCACAATCCGCGCGTTCTCGTCCTCGACGAAGCGACCTCGAGCGTGGACACCGACACCGAATTCCGCGTGCGCGAGGCGCTGACCCGCATGGTCGAGGGACGGACGTCGATCATCATCGCGCACCGGTTGAGCACCATCCAGCGCGCCAACCAGATCGTCGTTCTACATAAGGGCCGGTTGCGCGAGATGGGCTCGCATCAACAACTGCTGGCGCAGCGTGGGATTTACTGGAAGCTGTATCAGTTGCAGTACAAGGACCAGGAGATCCCAGTGCCGGCGGGCGAGTTCGCTGCACCGGGAGTTCAGGTTTCGGCGGACGATTAGAGGCAAGGCGTAGCTGAACTTGGAACACGGAAGCATAGCGTGGAAGCCGGGTGGAGTACGCCCTTCAGGCGTACAGCGTAGCAATGGCTTTAGCCACTGAGGTAATCCACCGTGCGGAATGTACCTCAGGGGCTGAAGCCGTACTCAACAGGAGCGGCAGTTTCTGGACGCGTAAACGCGTGCTCCACCCGGTCTACATCAACAGTGAATTCACTCTACCATCCGTTCAGAGCTTTGCGTTTCGGACCCACCCAACGTCCCGCGTCTCGCTCATCGCATCTACATAACAAAGCCTGATGAGTACCCTGGTCCCGGAGCGCCTGACCCTCCAGCGGCAGTTGCTGACGGCCGAACTAACGAAGTCTGTCCTCTTGTCTCCGCAGACCAAGCACCTGGCATTCAAGGTTGCGGGCATCGATAAGTTCCCTTTCGTTGCTGGACAGTTTGTGTCGATTGTGCAGCCGCGACCCGATGGCAAGCTGCACACGCGTGCCTATTCCATCGCCTCGGCGCCGGGGCCGGAGCCGACGTTCGATCTCTGTCTCAACCGCGTCGAGGATGGCTTCCTCTCGAACTGGCTCTGCGATTTGGAGGTCGGCGGAGCGGTGACCTTCCATGGACCGCACGGATTGTTCGTACTACGCGAGCCGAGACAGGACGCGATCTTCATCGCCACCGGCACGGGCATTGCGCCGATCCGCAGCATGATCGAATGGCTCTTTGCCGAGCCGGAGCGCAATCGCGGCCACGAGTACTGGCTGGTCTTCGGCACGCGCTACGAGCACAGCCTCTATTACCGCGGCGAATTCGAGCAGATCGCGCGAGAGAACCCGAACCTCCACTATGTACCGACTTTAAGCCGCTGCGGTGATGAGTGGCCAGGCTGCCGGGGCTACGTGCAGGATCATGTGCGCCTGATCGTCGCTACCCGCAAGGTTATGCAGGCCTACATCTGCGGGCTGAATCAGATGGTCGCAGCTGTTCGCAAGCTGCTCACCGAAGAGATGGCGTGGGAACGCAAGCAGGTCATCTTCGAGCGATTCGATTGAGGAGCAGTGGGTAGTGGTTAGTGCATAGAAGTCACGCATGCATCCTCTAACCACTATCCACTTGTTTCCCCGCTTACCCTCCGGCATCATGTTGATGATGCGTCGGCTCGCCATCCTCTTCGCGTTTCTGTTGCTCCCTTTGCTGGCCTTTGCTCAGAACTGGAAGCAAGTGCACAAGAAAGACGAAGAAAAGTGGGCCAAGGCGACGGGCCTCGATGCCTTCACCATTCACAAGCTGTGGCGCAGCGCCTCGCGCGTTCCCGACGAGAAGGACGATGATTCGCGCATCGCGGACCTCGACCTGGAAGGTCTGGCCGAGCGGCACGACGTGCTGCTGGTCACCTACGCGGGCGAAAAGAATTGCCTGACCCTGACGGTGTTCCGGCAATTCTCGGAGAGCAAGTTTGAGAAGGTCTGGTCGGCGGAGAAACCGCCGGATGCCACCGGCTTCTGCGACACCGACTTCGCGAGCGCCAAAGCCATCGCCGACAACGGCGTGATTACGGTCAGAGTGCCGCGCTCCATGAGCGAGGGTGTAGTGACCTACGCTGTCTACACCTACGAATGGAAGGGCATCACCTACCGCGTGGCAGACGAGAAGGCCCTGCAGGCGCGGTAACGCTGCGCACCCATGAGGACCGTCGGATGCCACGCTGTTCCAGCCAGCACTGTACGAACGCGGCAGCAATCGCAGGAATTAGAAGATTGTCATCCCGAGCGAAGCGAGGGATCTGCTGTCCTTCCGAGTCACGAAAAGCAGATTCCTCGCTTCGCTCGTAATTACAACCCTCTAACCCGATACGACGTTTATTGAGTCGAACCGTGATGCTCTAAGTCGCCACCTCGCCGCTTCTGGCCGAGATGCGGCGTTCGCGTTCGGCTTTCGCGGCCTGGCGGCGGCGCAGCGCGCCTTCGTACCGTCGCTTGTCGTCTTCAGTCTCAGGAATCACGGGTGGAACGTCGAGTTTTCTGCCAAAGCGATCGACCGCGACAAAGGTGAGGTAGGCGGCCGCGACCTTCTGCCGGCTGCCGGAGATGTAATTCTCCACCAGCACCTTCACGCCCACTTCCATCGACGTTTTGAACACGCGGTTTACCGCCGATTGCAGGATCACCATGTCGCCGACGTGCACGGGCACGAGGAAGTCAATGTGGTCCATCGAGGCCGTAACGGCATAGGAACGCGAATGCCGGTGCGCCGCGAGCGCGCCCGCCAGATCGATCCAGTGCATCAGGCGTCCGCCAAGCAGCGCGCCCAGCGGGTTGGTGTCGTTCGGCAGCACGAGCTCGATCATCTCCGACTTCGACTCGCCTACCGGCTTGGGTGCCAGATTGCCGTCGTGGTGTTCCATGAGTCAGTTTCAAGTTTCCAGTTTCAAATTTCGCCGCTCAACCTGCGCTTGCAGATAGCATTCCGCCATGCGCTGAATGCAAGCTTCTTCGTGGGGCTTGATCCAAACGCGACCTGCTTTGTCGTACAGCAACTCGCCATAACTCGCCGGCAGATAGGCGCGCTCGCAGACGAACAGCACATGCAGCACACCATTTCGCTCCTCGCCTAGCGCAAAGCGCACCGCGTCGGCGGAACGCTCAGCCGGCAATCGGCAGCAGGTTTTCGCATAGCCAACGTTGCATCCTGACGTGAGCTCTTCCGCCGTGGGGCTCGCGCCATCATGCCCCGGCGCGGTACACCTTCCCTGCCAGCCCGCGCCGAGCGGAAGCCGCTGCGGAAAGGGCCACGTCGAATGGAATCGTTTCTCCGGCATGAAAAATGGGCAGGCCACAATCCCTCGCGCGATCATGCCAATTGTACTGGCGGCAGTTGGCACTTGGCACTTAGCATTTGGCGATTCGCTTAGCCGTTCGTGTTCCTCTCGACCATGGGAACGAGAACGGCATGCCTCGTCCAAATACTCAGTGCGAGATGCTCCGTAGCCAAGTACCAAGTGCCAAGCGCCAAATGCGGAGTGCTACCATTCCGTATGCCTGACGTCGAACGCTTAGCCGCACTGAAGCAGGTCCTCGAAGCCAATCCGAACGACGCCTTTGCCCGCTACGCTCTGGGGCTGGAGTACTCGAACTCGGGCGACACCAGCGCGGCGCTCACCGAATTCCAGTGCCTGCTCGCCGCCCATCCCGACTACACCAACGGATACTTTATGGCTGCGCAGACCCTGCTGCGCGCCGAGCGCCCCGAGGAAGCGCGCGCAATGTTGCAGAACGGCATCGAATGCGCGCGGCGCACTCGTAACCAGCACGCGCAGGCGGAGATGGAAGGTATGCTGGAGGAGATCGAGGCGCGCTAATTGCTAACTGCTCCAATGCGCGATAATGGGCGTCAATGATGGCTTATCGGCCCATATCAGACCAGATTTCCCATCCGCCTTCGCGGCGCGGGCGCGCGCGATCTCTCGCCTGCTGTGCCGCACTGCTTTGCCTTGTCGCGGCGGCACACGCGCAGAAGACGGCCGGGGGCGCGCTAGGTTCGCTGCTCGGAACGAATCAGCCGAAGCCGGCCACGGAAGCGCCTGCGCCGACTCCGGCACCCTCGACACAGCCGGGGCATCCCTCCGCGATCCCTTTGCCCGACGTCGCAGCTCGTTCGGAAGACTTGAAGCGCCAACTGCGCAGCATCTCCAATCAACTGCCCGCCGCGGACCAACTCCAAAGCGCGCAGGACGAACTAGACGAGCGCGACACTGAGCTCGATTCGCGGGAGAAGGAGGTCGAGGCGCTGCTGGCGGGCATGCCCAGCACGCTGGAATTGCGCGAGCAAGACCATTATTGGCGGACGGAGCAGAAACAGACCGCCGAGCTGCGCGGCCAGCTGCTCGATTGGGCCAATGCTGCGCAGTCGGCGATGCAGGAGGTCGGAACCCAGACGCCCATCTGGCAGGTCACACTGGAGCAGAACGAGCACACTCTGGGCCTGCAGCCGACGCTGCAAGTCATCCAGCAAACGCTGGACGCGCTCCAGCGTCTCGGGACGCAAGCCCAGGATCAGCTCAAGACCATCGTGAATCTCCAGGTGCGCGCCGCCAGCCAGGACCAGGTTGCTCTCGACACCATGGATCGCGTCAGCAAGGTCCGCGAGCGCATCGATCGCCGCCTGCTGGAGCGCGACAGCTTGCCGCTATGGCGGCTGAGCGACCGGCGGCAGATGGGCGAAAACAGCCAACTCTACGTTTCGGCTGCCTCACGCCTGGGGATGGTTCACGCCTTTGCCGCCCACGTACGAGGCGCGCTGGTCGCGTTGTTCCTGCTCCTGCTGGCTTCGATGTTCGGGGCCTATCGGCTTTACCGGGCGACGCGCGGCGTGGAACCGGGCACGCCTGCGCGCGCTACGGCGTTGCTGCTCGTCCGGCGTTGGTGGGCTCTGGGCCTGCTACCACCCGTATGGTGCTCGTATCTGCTGGCGCCGCTGGCGCCGCTGCCGCTGATCAGCCTGGTCACGATTCTGTCGTTTGTGCCGATCCTGTCTCTGCTTCCTCCACTCATTCCCGCGCGCCTGCGCCTGCTTTTGTACGGGCTCTCCGGCGTGTACCTGGTGAGCGCTTGCGTGGCCTGGACCGGCTTCTCGCCCTTTTACAAGCGACAGGCACAGTTCCTGATCTACGTTATTGTGTTTGCCGTGTTCGCTCATCTTCTGCGGCCAGCGCGCATGTCGCGTGTCCCGGATGGCGAACGCATCCGGGGAGAGCGGCTGTTCCTTCTTCGCGCCGCGCTGGCAGTGCTGGGATTTTCCATCGTCGCCAACTTCTTCGGCTACATGAAGCTGGCGCAGTTTCTCGGCGTGTTGATTTTGTACAGCACTTTCATCGCGATCAGCATGATCACCGGCGTACAGGTCTTCACACTGCTGTTGTTGGAGGGACTGGAGACCGCGGCGGCGCAGCAATTGGCCATGGTGCGGTGCCATGGCAGCATGATCGCCCGCTGGGTACCGCGGGTTTTGCAAACCGGCGCCATGCTGATTTGGTTCGTCGTTACCATGAACTTGCTGGGCCTGGGGGCGTGGCTGACGGGAACACTGGCTGCGTTCAGCAACTTCCATATCGCCGGCGGCTCGTACAGCATCACCCTAGGCGGGGTTATCGGGTTCTTTGTCATCCTGCTCGTCGGTTACGCCATCTCCGCCAGCATCCGTTTTTTGTTGCGCGAGGAATTGCTGAGCCGCTTTCACATGGCGCGCGGCGTGCCGGACTTGATCGCCACCACCCTGCACTACCTGCTGTTGCTGTTGGTCTTCTTCTTCGCGGTGAACGCCGGCGGCGTGGAGCTGAACAAATTCACCGTGCTGACCGGCGCGTTGGGCGTGGGCGTCGGCTTCGGCCTGCAAAATATCGTCAACAACTTTATCTCCGGATTGATTCTGCAATTCGAGCGCCCCATCCACATCGGCGATGTGCTTGAAGTTGACGGCATCAACGGCACTGTGACCCGCATCGGCATTCGCTCCAGCACGGTCAGGACATTCCAGGGAGCCGAGCTCATTATCCCCAATGGGAGCTTCATCTCCGGCAAGGTGACGAACTGGACGCTGACCAACCCGCAGCGCCGGCTGGAATTGCCGGTGGGGGTCGGGTATGGAAGCGATGCCAAGACTGTCGCCAGGCTGCTGGAGCAGGCGGCCACCGAGCATGAGAGCGTGCTCACCGCGCCTCCGCCGGCGGTTTACTTCAAGGAATTTGGCGACAGCGCGCTCAATTTCGAGCTGCAGTTCTGGGTGATGCAGGAGAGCAATACCACGCGGGTGAAGAGCGAAGTGGCGCTCCGGGTGATGGAGTTGCTCACCGAGGGGGGCATCGAGATTCCCTTCCCGCAACGCGACCTGCGTCTGCGCTCCGTCGATCCGGAGGCAGCGGCGCTGCTCTCGCCGAACGGCTCGCAGGCCGGCTACGAGCCGCAGCTCGAGCCGCGTCCCGAGCCGAGCCTGGTGGGGAAACGGGCCCAACGCCAGCGGGCCGGAGAGTGATGCCTTGAAGGGGCGCGGCTTCAGCCGCGCCGTTACGGCCGCGAATAGAATGGCCTTTAGGCCCTGAGGGCAGTCCCTCAGTGGCTAAAGCCAGCTTCCTAACGCAGACTTAGGCACGCTTAACCGCGTGCCCCTTCAAGGCAGGGCTACGCCGATTGTCGAATCGCTCCGCCAGGTTCCAGAAACTCGCGCTCACCGTCGCTGCCCTGGCGGGCATCGCCGCCTTGCTCTGCGCTTCCCTGCCCGGCGTCGGCTTGGCTCTCCGCTGGATCGCGCTTGCCGGGCTCATCTTCTACGGCTGCCTGCGCCGCACGCTGACCGCGTGGATCTTCATCGCCATGCTGCTGGGCGCGGAAATCGGACGCGACTTCCCGAATCTCGCGACGCATCTGCGCGTGCTGGCACTGATCTTCCTGCGGCTGATCAAGACCATCATCGCACCGCTGCTGTTCGGCACCCTGGTCGTCGGCATCGCCGGACACTCCAACCTGCGACAAGTTGGCCGGCTGGGCCTGCGCTCCATCATCTTCTTTGAAGTCGTGACAACCATCGCGATTTTTCTCGGACTCGGGGCCATTAACCTGAGCAAAGCTGGGGTCGGCGTGCAGTTGACTGTGACGGCGACGGACACGAGCTCGGTTGGAAAGCTCAGCGCCGAGGACACCATCCTGCATGTCTTCCCGGAGAACGTCGCGAAATCCGTCGGCGACGGCGCGGTGTTGCAGGTGGTGGTCTTCAGCCTGATCTTCGCGGTTGCGCTGGCGATGCTGAACGAAGAGAAGCGGCGCCCGATGCTGGCCTTCTGCGAGAGCCTAAGCGAGGTCATGTTCAAGTTCACGAACATCGTGATGTACATGGCGCCGCTCGGGGTGGGCGCGGCGGTGGTCTACACTGTGGGACATACGGGGATCGCTGTGCTCGGCAGCCTGCTGAAGCTGCTGCTGACGCTCTACGCGACGCTGGTTGTTTTCATCGTCGGGGTCCTGCTGCCGATCGCGTTGATGTTTGGCGTGCCGCTGCGGGCATTTCTGAGGGCGGTCGCCGAGCCGGTCACGATTGCCTTCGGCACGGCCAGCTCCGAAGCCGCGCTGCCACGCGCCATGGAAGCGATGGAAGCCATCGGCGTGCCGCGGCAAATCGTCGCCTTCGTGATCCCCACCGGCTATAGCTTCAACCTGACGGGCAGCTCGCTGTATCTCTCCGTGGCCGCGATCTTTGTGGCGCAGGTCTCGGGCATTCATCTGTCGCTGGGGCAGCAGTTGATGATCATGCTGACGCTAATGCTCACCAGCAAAGGCGTCGCCGGAGTGTCGCGCGCGGCGCTGGTCATTCTGCTGGCAACGGCAACCTCGACTGGGCTGCCGACCGAGCCTGTATTTCTGCTGCTGGGAATCGATCAGTTGCTCGACATGGGCCGCACCGCCGTCAACGTGTTAGGGAATTGTCTCGCCGCAGTCGTGGTGGCCAAGTGGGAAGGCGAGTTCGCCGCGGAGCCGGCATCACCCGTCGTCGCGGCGGCGATCGAGTAGCACTTCCCTGAGATGCTTGGCGGGGTATAGTGCGATGGTTATGATAACTCGCCCTGACCATCACCCCTGTTCATGTGCCCCAGCCAGAGCTTGAATTTTCAACTCTTCGATCTGCCGAAGTTGGGCCTCCGGGATGGCCGCAAGAACCGCTCTTCCTCATTCACTCCCCAGCACCTGAAACGACTCCGAGGGGATAGCCCGAATAGCAACGGTTGAAGAATTGTCTCCGCTGTAGAGATAGGCTCGGGACGGCCCGTTGCTCTGGCCCCAAAAGGCGTCACTACCAAACCGAGTCTGCACGTTGTCGACCTGGAGCCAGTAGGTTCCCGCGGGCAGGTTCGCATTGACGTAGATTGCCATCTCCCACACACAAAGCTGATTTTGGATTGGTTGGCACCCTTGGACGAGTCCCAAATACGAGTTGCCTGAAGCCACCGTCCGGCCACCAAAAGGCTCGGTCGTGATCTCCCATCCGGCGGAAAGTGGGTTGTTCAAGTCGTCGGCGTCCCAGATGGAGAGGACAATCTCGTCAACCTGTGCTGGTCGATTCAGGACGAAGGAATCGGTGACCGAGTAGCCGAAGTTAATTTGCCAGGCGTAAGTGCCGGTGTCAGAGCCGTTGTTGTACAGAGTTTGCGCGTGAGCTACGAGAGCGGGCGAGACCAACATCGAGAGCAACAGTCCGGCCAATATTGCTTTGCGTTCGCACATGCGGCACCCCACGATTCCGGTGAAGGTCAATTGCATCGTCGGGCCTGAGTGCCCCCGAGTATATCAGGACGGGTCAAGGTCCTCGGCTATTGGCTCGTATTACCGTCGTCACTCGGGTGGCGGGGTTACGCTCGGCCGGAATTTCGATATGGCTTGTTGGCTGCTTAGGAACGCAGCAGGTCAGCTGGAGAAGACAGTGTCGCCGACGCCTGGGCTTCAGGATTGCAGATTGCTGCCAGGCAATGGAATCGCGTTCCTTTGGCGCCGTATCTGGAGATGTCTCTGCCGGAAGTGTCCGATGGCGCGCTCGCCCCACAACTTCACGAAGTAGTAGTTCAGTCCCGCGCCGATGGCTGAGCTGACTATCGGAATCAGTCGCGCGGTCCATTTCTCTACAATTTCAGCGCTGGCGCTGACGGCGATGCGTTGGATGACGCGCGGAATGAAGCGTTTCACAAACTGCCGCTCCAGCAGGTCGCGGCTGATGTCCACCCCGGCCGCGCTGGCCGCGGCGATCCACAACTCGGCTTCCTCGTCCTCCGTGTCGTAGGAAAACCCGTAAATCAGGCTGAGCTTCTGGATCATGCGCAGAGTGATGCCGGCGAGGATGCCGAGATCGGGCAGCATGGTAAACAACCCGCCCATGCCTAGCCCCGCCCCTTCGGCGGCCGCGATGCGCATGTGGGCGCGAATCGTGTCTTCAGCGATCTGATCGAGCAGATCGGGATTCACCGAGTACACGCCGTTGTAGGTCAGCGCGGGCAGGTTGTAGGCAATGCGCAGATGTTCGAGGTAGTGGCCGGGATCGACCTTGATGGTGTCATACGCCTTCAGAAAAGCGTTGCGGATGGCATCTTCTACGCGACGGCGCACCCAGGATTTCTTTTCTGTGTACAACATTACATCCAGTATAAGGCGACCGGACGCCTCGATCATCCTCACCGCTCCAGCGTCGATCCGTATCCACTGAAGTTCAGCCGCCCCTCAGACGATGTACTACACGGAAGCCAGTCTTGAACGGATGGAGTTACGGGGCAGGCTGGCAGCCCTTGGGAAGTTAGGGTTCAGTTACCTTGCGGTAGCTGACGCTGGGCCGGTGGGTTTAAAAGGGGGAGCCTGCCGGCTCTAGTTGTCCAGGAGCCTATATGCTGCCGACCCTGCCGCGCGCCGGTCGAGCTTCACAAGTTGTTAGCTTCCTGCTGAATTCGCTGCCACGCCCGCTCTACATGCTTGTGCTCGGTGTTAGTTTGGCCCACGCAGAAGCGTAACGTAAACTTCCCGCCGAGCCTGGTGTGCGTGAGATACAGGTCGCCGCTGTGATTCAGTCGATTCATAAGCTCCTGGTTGGCCTCGTCGCCACTCCGGTGACGAAAGCACACCAGGTTCAGCGGAGCCGGCGCGGCTATCTCGAATCTCTCATCGCTTTGCAGCCACGCAAGGAACTTCTGCGCGAGTTCTACGTGACGGCGAATGTGGAATTGCAGGCCTTTCACGCCGTAGTGGCGAATCACGAACCACAACTTCAGAGAGCGAAAACGGCGGCCGAGGGGAATATGCCAGTCGCGATAGTCGAAGACCGCGCCCGACTCGGTGGCCTGGTTGCGCAGGTACTCCGGAAGGATGCTCAGAGTATCGATAAGCGACTTGCGATCGGCGACATAGAAGCAGTTGCAATCGAAGTTGGTGAACATCCATTTATGGGGATTGAACGTATAGCTGTCGGCAAACTCGATGCCATTCTGGATATAGCGCAACTCGGGACATAGCGCTGCCGTCCCCGACATGGCCGCATCCACATGGAACCAGAGGTTATGTCGAGCGCAGATTTCGCCGATTGCCGGCAACGGGTCCAAAGCATTGGACGAAGTAGTTCCCACCGTGGCCGAGACGAAAAAGGGGGTTAAACCCCGGCCCCGGTCTTTTTCGATTTGTGCCGCCAGCGCGTCGGGGCGCATAGCAAAATGTTCATCGACATCAACCAGACGCAGGTTATCCGTACCTATTCCGCACACCATCGCCGCCTTTTCCAGTGAGGAATGCGCTTGGGTGGAGGTATAGGCGACCAGGTTCCCCTTGCAACCCTGGCGGTTGGTCGTGTAATTCGTGATGCGCTCGCGCGCGGCCAGCATGGCGCAAAGCGAAGAACTGGAGGCGGTGTCCTGAATAACGCCGCCCCCAGAACTGGTTGAGAGAAATTTTTCGGGTAATCCCAGCAGCGGAACCAGCCAGTCCAGCACCCGGGTTTCTAGTTCGGTGCAGGCCGGACTGGTTGCCCAAAGCATTCCCTGGACTCCCAATGCGGAGCAGAGAAGGTCGCCAAGTATAGCAGGTCCGGATGCGTTGGCGGGAAAGTAGGCGAAGAAGTTGGGGGACTGCCAGTGGGTTATTCCCGGCAGAATGATCCGGTTCATGTCTTGCAGTATGGCGGCGAATTCCTCGCCCGTGGCGGGAGCGTGGGCCGGCAGGCTTCGCTGAATGTCACCGGGTTTTAGCTGCGACAATACCGGCAAGTCTTCGATTTTCTGTTGATACTGCACCACCCAGTCCACCACTTCGCGGGCACAGTTCCTGAACTGCTCCGGCGTCATGTGATAACTTTTTTCCGACACTATGAATTCCTTTCGTTCTGCTCTGACTTAACAACCAGGGCGTACAACAAGGGATGGATACGTCAAAATGCGACGCCGTTTAATCCCGGTACTTGTCATCGTAAGTGGTATCCTGCATGAATAGCATGTGGGACTTTAGACATACCACTAAGAAATGAGTATCTTTCTGGTCAATTTATAGGTATTATCACAACTAGTCTTGATGTGGTCGATTATTTCAGCTTGCAAAGGAGAAGCATGGATATTCAGAGCATACTCGCGGACCTCAAAAGAGAGCGCGACCGCCTCAATTCAGCCATAACCGCCCTGGAAGGTTCTGGACCACGCCGCCGTGGCCGTCCGGCCGGAAGCGGGGCGGGCAGCAGCAGCAGCGCCCCTCCTGCAGCCAAGCGCCCTCGCCGTCACATGAGCCCGGCCGCGCGCAAGCGCATTTCCGAAATGATGAAGCAGCGCTGGGCCGAACGTAAGCGGAAGGGGAAAGCATAGGCAACCAGGATTGCTGCCTGCGGGCCTTCGTTCATCTTAAGAAATGCCACTCATGCGGGTGGCATTTCTTATTCGCGCGCATTGAAAGAACAGCCGGGGTAGAGTTGCCAACCGGAGCTGTGCCAACAACGTGCAACAGCTCCGGTTTTATTTTTCGCAGCGACGGCAGTCTAGAAGTGAAATCCGATCTGGCCGGTAATCGCTCGCGGCGTTACGTAGTGCGTGCCGCTGAACGTGGACAGAAAGTTATAGAGCGCGTAGTTGTTCGCCAGGTTGATGACGGTTACTCGCGCGCTCCATTTGTATCTGTCCCCCTTGAAGATGTTTTCATCGCCAACCGCGAGATCAAAAAGATTGCGGTGCGCGATGCGTGGCGGGTTCTTATCGTCGTTCTCAGTTCCTGGCGCTGGAACGCGGGTCAGGGTGCCACCGAATTCCGATGCTGGACAGATAAAGGGCAGCGGCATTGTAGGCGTGGCGTGTACGCCATTGCATGTGAATCCGGCCTGAAATTCCTGATCTGCGGTTAGCGGGATTCCCAACACGTCAGTCATTTCTATGGCCGGCGCTCCGTTGAGCGTGGTCGATTGTGGGCAATCGTTGGCTGCGCCAATTCCATAACATGGCACATTTCCAGCGACCAGTCCGCTGTCGAAACGCCAGTTGAAGCCGAACCATGGCGCTATGCGCTTCCAAGGAGTCTGATATTGCAAATGCGATGTTTGGTTGAACGCCTCGTCATGGTCGATACGGAAAACTCCCGAGGGCGCCGAAGGAGCGGCTCCTGCTCCAGCGACCTGTGGTTCAAAGAACCGGGCCGCGACGCTGGACATGACCACCAGGGCGCTGAAGCCGTGATACACCGGCACACTGGCGCGAATGGCAAATCCCGGAATTTTCGAGTTATGCCACTCAATGGGGAATGTGATCGGTGTATCGCCCAGCACGCTGAAGTCGTAGGCGCTGTGGGTGTACTTCCAGATATATTCGCCATCAATGACCAGAAATTTCCCAATGGCCTGCTGCAGGCCTGCGTGGAATTCGTTGCGATAGCCGGGAACCAATCGCGTCAAGTTAGTTGATGTGCAAGCCAGAAGAGGATTCAGGATGGGATTGCCGCACGCCAGGCTGGATAGCACCAGGTTCTCGTTGAAAGGAGTCTCCAGCGAGCGAGCA
>Ga0335073_10010141_pt1 | contig 13228 bp, 9 predicted proteins | sample Lox_Sample_22_FD_207093 | JGI IMG/M metagenome (GOLD analysis project Ga0335073, IMG submission 207093) | Soil microbial communities from Loxahatchee National Wildlife Refuge, Florida, United States - Lox_Sample_2.2 | ecosystem: Environmental > Terrestrial > Soil > Wetlands | place: USA: Florida...
TCTCGAAATCTGCCGGCGCTTAAGGGCGCGCGAGGCGACCCGCACGTTGCCGGTGATCATGGTCACCGCCCGCGGCGAGGAGGCCGAGCGGGTGCGGGGTCTCTCGGTCGGCGCCGATGATTACGTGGTCAAGCCCTTCTCGGTGCCCGAACTCTTGGCGCGCGTCCGCGCGCTCCTGAGACGCAGCAGGCCCGAGCGGATCGCGGAGCGTCTCTATGCCGGAGATCTCGATCTGGACCGGGAGACGCGGCGGGTCCGGCGCGGCGCGCGCGACATCCACCTCGGTCCCACCGAGTTCCGGCTGCTCGAATATCTTCTGGAAAAGCCCGGCCGGGTGTTCTCGCGCGCGCAATTGCTCGACGGCGTATGGGGTCAGGCGGCGGAGATCGACGAGCGCACGGTGGACGTTCACGTCGGGCGGCTGCGCAAGGCGCTGTCGCGAGGCCGGGAGCGGGATCCGATCCGCACAGTGCGCGGCACCGGCTACGCTTTCGACGAGACCTTCGGCAAGTAGCGCCGCGGGTTAGGCTCCGACCGCTCACCCTCGCCGCGCAAAGACCTCAGCCCGGGCCGCCGCGAAATCGCCAAGAAGAGCCATCACGGCGTCAGGAAAGCGCAGCGTCTTGCAGCGCGCCGTCCCAATTGACACCCAGCGCGAACCATGTCCTCCCCCTCGGCCGATGGTCAAACATAACAGCGGCCTAATCGTTTCTGCGATCGCGCGGGTCGTGCGCCTGTCGACCCGCCATGCGTGGATCATCATTCCCGCCTTCCTCTTCGCTGCGGCGCTCGCCGGCGCCTATGTCTCGCGCCACATCGCCATCAACACCGACTCGAGCAAGCTCTTGTCGAGCTCGCTGCCCTGGCGCCAGCAGGAGATGAAGCTCAATCGGCTGTTCCCGCAGCGGACCGACCTGATGATCGCGGTCATCGACGGGACCACGCCGGAAGCGGCTGACGAAGCTGCGGACGCGCTGGTCCATGCGCTCTCCGGTCGGTCGGACATCGTCCGCACCATCACCCGGCCGGACGGCGGCGAATTCTTTGCCCGCAACGGCGTCCTCTTCCTCAGCGTCGATGACGTGAAGAGCAACATGGCCCAGTTGATCAAGGCGGAGCCTTTCTTAGGCACCCTCGCCGCCGATCCGAGCTTTCGCGGGATCCTTGGCTCCGTCTCGCAGTCGCTCGAGGGCGTGCGGCACGAAAAAACGACGCTCGAAGATCTGAGGCCCGCCTTTACCGCGATCGGCGACGCCGTGGAACAGGTCGAGCAGGGCAAGCATCCTGCCTTCTCGTGGCGCCGGCTGCTCTCCGGGAAGGCGCCGGAGCCGTCGGATCTCCGCCGGTTCGTCAACATCCAGCCTGTGCTCAATTACGGCGATCTGGAGCCCGGAGGCCAGGCGACCAAGGCGATCCGGGCGACGATCGCGAAACTGGGCCTGACGCCGGACAGGGGCGTCACGGTGCGCCTTACCGGTTCGGTGCCGCTTGCGGACGAGGAATTCGCCACCATAGCCGACGGCGCGGCGCTCAACGGCGTGGTGACGATCCTCATCGTTCTTCTGATCCTCTGGTTGGCCCTCAAGCAGGCCCGGATCATGCTGGCCGTCCTCGTTAATCTTGCGGTCGGCCTAAGTTTCACCGCCGCCATCGGCCTATGGATGGTCGGGGCGCTGAACCTCATCTCCGTCGCCTTCGCGGTGCTGTTCATTGGCCTTGGCGTCGATTTCGGCATCCAGTTCAGCGTCCGCTACCGCGCCGAGCGCTTCACGGACCGTGATCTGCTTGAAGCTCTCGAACACACCGGGCGCGGGGTGGGTGGCCCGCTTCTGCTTGCGGCGGCCTCGATCGCGGCCGCTTTCTACTCCTTCCTGCCGACCGCCTATGTGGGTCTCTCCGAGCTTGGACTGATCGCCGGAACCGGCATGATCGTGGCGTTCTTGACCACGATCACCCTGCTTCCGGCGCTGCTTTCCGTGCTTAAGCCGGCCGGCGAGCGAGCGCCCGTCGGCTGGGCTTGGCTCGCGCCTCTCGACCATTTCCTCGACAAGCAGCGCAACTGGGTCGTGGGCCTGACGCTCGCGGCTGTCATTCTCGGCCTGCCGCTGCTCGGCGGCTTGAGTTTCGACTTCAACCCGCTGAACCTGCGCTCAAAGCATGTCGAATCGGTCTCGACCCTCCTGGATCTCATGCGCGATCCGGACACGAGCCCTAACACCATCGATATCCTCAAGCCCGATCTCGGCAGCGCCTCCGCCCTGGCGGAAAAGCTCAAGCAGCTGCCGGAGGTCGCCAAAGTACGGACGTTGCAGAGCTTCGTGCCGAAGGACCAGGACGAGAAGCTCGCGCTCATCGACGACGCCAGCTTCTTCTTCGAGAACACGTTCAATCCACCCACGGTCGACCCCGCGCCGACCCAGGCCGAGACGCTGGAGGCGATCAACAAGACGGCGGGCGATCTTTCCGCCGCCGCCCCGGACAATCTGGCGACCCCGGCCGCCGCTGCGGCGCGCCGCCTCGCGAGCCTGCTGACGGCTTTGGCGAAGGCCTCCCCTGCCATCAGAGACGAGGCGGAGCGGGTCCTTGTCACGCCGCTCGCGACGACGCTCCGCCAGGTGCGGGATCTCCTCTCGGCCGAGCACGTAACCATGGACACGCTTCCGCCCTCGCTGAAAAGCGCGTGGGTCGCGCCCGACGGCGAGGTCAGGGTCGAGGCGGCGCCGAGTGGCGACGGCAACGACAACGCCGTCCTGCATCGCTTCGTCGATGCGGTCCGCAAGGTGGCGCCTGAGGCCACTGGCGCACCGGTCTTCGTCGTCGAGGCCGCCGCGACTATCGTCAAGGCGTTTCTTCAGGCCGCCGTCTGGTCGCTCTTGTCGATCGCGCTGATCCTGTTCGTCGCGCTCAAGCGTTGGAGGGATGTCGCGCTCACGCTCGTGCCTTTGCTGGTCGCCATTATCGTCACCCTCGAAATCTGCGTGGCGATTGGGCTCAAGCTGAATTTCGCCAACATTATCGCCCTGCCGCTCTTGCTGGGCGTGGGCGTTGCGTTCAAAATCTACTACATCATGGCGTGGAGGGCGGGAGAGCGCAACTTTCTGCAGTCGAGCCTGACGCGGGCCGTTTTCTTCAGCGCCTGCACGACTGCGACCGCCTTTGGCAGCCTGTGGTTTTCGCACCATCCCGGCACGTCCAGCATGGGCAAGCTGATGGCGCTGTCGCTGGTGACGACGCTTTGCGCCGCCGTGCTGTTCCAGCCCGCCCTTTTGGCGACCCAGGGCAAGTCCCACCCCGAAGACTAACCGTCCGAGCCTCACGCACAATTGGACGGCACTGTGGCAAAAGGGTGATAGTCGCCGGTGACCGGCTCTGCTAGCGTGCTTCAGGGCTTGGTCTGATTTCTCAGAACCGGAGCTAGACGTCCCCGTGCAAGTCCCTTAGCCGGACCCGCGCGGAAGGACGCCGTGTCGCGCAGAATTTCGAGAGGAATCGTCAACGCATGCGGGGCGTTGGACGTTGGATCGGATGCTTAAGCGCGGCGGGGCTGGCGGCGCTGGTCGGCGCGTGCGCGGGCGCGCCCCGCGATGCGTCGCTGCCGATCGACGACCCCAACGAGCAATTAAATCGCACCGTTCTTCGCGGGAACCAGATCGTGCTCGACCCGGTCGCCAATGTCGTCAAGGCGGCGCCGTCGCCCGTGACCAACCGTATCCGCGATCTGGACGACAACCTGAACGAGCCGCGCATCTTGGGCAACAACATCCTGCAGGGCCGCTTCGGCGCGGCGAGCATCACGCTCGAGCGCTTCGTATTCAATTCGATCTTTGGTCTTGGCGGCCTATTCGACGTCGCGACGCAAGGAGGGTTGCCGAAGCAGACGGGCGATTTTGGCCAGACCCTGTTCGTGTGGGGCGTCCCTGCCGGTCCGTACGTCGTGCGGCCCTACTATGGCCCCTCGACATTCAGGGATTCCATCGGGGGCGCCGTCGACACGATCGGTGACCCGCTCGGCTGGGTGGTTGGCTATTGGCTGATTGGCTGGCCGTGGTCCGTTGGCTCGGCCGGGGTATCGGCGACGGCTCATCTTGGCCAATGGAAACAGGCGGAGAACGCCTCGATCGATTTCTACACATTCCTGCGGTCAGATTTCTATCAAACCCGCCGGGCGGACCTGCGTGAGGCGCTCGGCTTGCCCCCCGGTGTCCAATCGCCGGCCACGCCAGGCCCAGTCGCGGGATCGCCGGCCGCCGTACGGCCGGTTGTACAAGCGCCGGGTTACGAGATCCCGCCGCCTCAGTAACAGGCGATCATTGAGGCGCAGACCTTGCCTTATCGGCGCGGCGGCTGAGCCAACGGCGCCCCTCAAGCCATTGCCAGACAGCCAGACCCGGCACGCCTAGCGCCAGCTCGCGAACCCTTTTGGTCAGCGCAACCGCCAGCGCCAGGTCCGCGGGCAGTCCGAATAGCGCGCCGAACAAGACCAGGCCGCCCTCTTGGGCGCCCCATCCTCCCGGGACCATGAACGCCGCCGCTCTCACGCCCGAGCCGAGGCTTTCGAGGACAAACGAATCGGTGAGGCTCAGGGGCTTGCTCAGCAGGAGCGTCGTCAGCCAGATCTCGCCGGCGCCGACACCCAACCCGGTAAGCCGCAGCAGGCTCGAGCGCGACAAGGCGGACCGGCGGCGATATGTGGCGACCACGGCGTCGTCGATCGCGTCGGCGCGGCCGGCGAAGCCGCTCACCCAATTCTTCGGCGCCAGCCGGTGGGCGACGCCGAGGAACAGACCGAACATGTTATTGTGTTGGACGAGCACGAAGGCGCCGATCGCCGCTGCGAACACGGCCGCGCCGGCCAGCAGCGCCCATGCCGTTGCGACCGTGACCTTGCCGCTCGCTCCGGCGGCGAGCAGGATCACCCCGGCGACGACAAAGACGACCTGGGTCGCCGCGCCGACCGTGATGTCGACGACCATGCTGGCCGCCGCCTGCGCACCCGGAACGCCGCGTTGATGCGCGAGACGCGCGCCGACAGCGTCGCCGCCAACGCCGGCCACCGGCAGCAGCGAACTCACCGATTCGCGGATCCAGCGCATCCAGACGAAGTCGAGGAGGCCGGGACGGCCTGACGCCGGAAACAGCTCTCGCCAGGAGACCGCGTCCAGATATAACGGCGCGAGGTGAAAGATCGTGATTGGCAATAGCCACCAGCCGAGAACCAGCATGGCGGAAGCCACCTCGGAGGCGCCGCTGTGGACGATAAGAAAGACGACAACCAGGAAGCCGACGAACGCGGCGACGATGAGCGATCTTGAAATAATATGGCTCCCTGTCCGGGCACGGCTCGCGCCAAAGATTGCGCAGGACTACGATCGCAGCGCCCAATCGTCTATCAGCAATCGTCGTCCAGGTGGAGCAAGGGCGTCGCCCGTCCCGTTCGTTTTGCGGATGCCCGAGTCATTATGCGCGAAGCGCCGATCCTGATCCTTCTTGCCCCTCCCGTTTCCTCCCTGCGCGCGTCGAACGTCGCGCGGGGGTCGGACAGCGACCCGGTGATTCTGGGGCTGAGCCTCATCCAGCGGGCGGCGCTCGCGGCTCGGCGCGCCGGGTATGGGCAGGTCCTTCTCCTAGGAGGAAATGGCGCGCTCCTAGGAGGAAATGGCGCGGCGCCGCGCGGGGTCGCCGCAATCGCCGATTGGCGGAGCCTCGCCGCAACCATCTCCTCTCACGCGGGGCCGCTGATCATCGCGCCCGCCGCCATCCTTGCGGAAAGCGATTGGCTCGAACGGCTGGCCTTGGCCCGGACCGAGCGGGCCGCCTGGGCGGGGATCCCGAAGCGGATTGTCATGCTTCCCGCCGGGTCGGTCGTGGATGCGGTGCAAGCGCTGGACGAGGGCGGCGGCGCGCGAGACATAGCCGCGGTCGAGGGTCGGCTCACTCACCTTTTTGGCCCGCCGTCGCCGATTCCCGCTCGCGTCGATCCGATGGTCGTGGAGACGCCTGCGGACGTCCGCGCAGCGGAACGGCGGCTCCTCAGGGGGCTAGTCAAGGACACCGACGGGTTCATGGCGCGCCATGTCGAGCGGCCGATCTCGCTTATGATTTCGCGGCGCCTCGCGGGAACTGCGATCACGCCCAATCAGATGAGCCTGATTTCGATTGCGGTCGGAATCTGCGGCGGGCCGTTTTTCCTGTCCGCTCGCCCGCTCATGCAAACGATCGGCGCTCTCCTGTTCTTGGCGCATTCAATCCTCGACGGCTGCGACGGCGAACTGGCGAGGCTCAAATTCCAGCAATCGCGGTGGGGCGGAATCCTCGATTTCTGGGGGGACAACATCGTCCACACCGTCATATTCAGCTGCATGGGCGTCGGCTGGAGCCTGTCCGCCCGCGCGACGTGGCCGCTTGCGCTCGGCGCCGCGGCCGTTTTCGGCACGCTGGGCTCGGCCGGCTTCGTCTATTGGCGGCTGATGCGCTCAAAGGACGACGGCGCGTTCGCGTCGGTCACGGCTTCGCCCGACCTCCCTCTCGCGCGGCTGCTTGATTCCGCCTCGCGCCGCGATTTCATCTACCTGGTGACCCTGCTCGCGCTCTTCGGCCGATCGGACTGGTTCCTGGTCATGGCCGCGATCGGCGCCCCCATCTACTTTCTTCTCGTGCTGTTTGCCTCGCGCGCGCCGGCGTCACTCAAGGGCTCGGCGGAATAGCGCTCCGGCCTCGCGCCGGGCGCAAATCCATTTGGTTGCCTTCGCGTCATCGCGAGGCGGCCGACAGGCCGACGCGGCGATCCGCTTGCGTCGCGGTGCGAAATGAGGCTTGGACGCGCCCTATTGACAGAGCGCGCGCGCGTTGACGGTCCAAGCGCCGAACCCGCTCGCGATCATGTTGCGGATGACCGAGCAGACGTAGGTTTTCTCCGCGGCCGGATTGCCTGGCCCGGCGTTGTAGCGGGCAACCGCAAGCGTCCACGAGCCTTCCTGCGCCTTGAGCGCCTTGAGGAAGGTCGCCGCATATTCGACGTTGCGAACGGGATCGAACATCTCACTCAACGAACGAAACTCCGCGCCGTGGAAGCGGTGGTTGATCTGCATGCAGCCGATGTCGATGAACTTCGCGCCGCGTCCCTTCGCCTGGGCGAAGCGCGCCATCGCCTCGGCGAGACTCGTGGAGTGCACGGCCTGTCCGTCGACGTTCATGTCATAGGGGCTGAGCTCGCCGCGGCGCCCGGTCTCAGTCAGGCCGACCGAATAGAGCACGTTGAGCGGCACGCCGTGCGCCGCCGCGGCGCGCGTCATTTCCCGCTCGCAGGCGCGCGAGCCCTCCGCGCGCGTGGTCCCGCCGCTAGAAACCGCGATCGCGACCAGCGCCGCGCCGAGAAAGGCTCGCATCATTCGAACTGCTCCGATCGCCGGAGCCTTGCGCCGATCGCCATCGGTCTCCCGGCGCGCCGTCATCGGCGGAGGTCGCGTTTCCGTTCGTGTTTCCATCGGCGTTGACGCCCGTTTGTTTGACAATGAGCGAGTCGAGCGGTTGCCCGATCGCCGCGAGACGATCGGCGATCGCGTCGCGCGCTCCTTCGATTGAACCCAGGGTCTGAGAGCTCGCGGCCCGGATAACGACCGAGAGCTTCTCGCCAGCGAGCCGCATCGTCATCGAGACGTTTTCGAGGCCGCCCGGCGAAAGATCGACATCGATCTCCCTGACCGGCTGGGCGGAAGGCGCGGGGCTTGGGCCTAGCACGCTGGCGCGCGGCCCGATGTCCGCGGCTCCCCCTGTCGAACCGTCGGGCTGGAACGACGTCGCCGCGGCGAGAGGCGCCGCGAGCTGCGTGCCGAACGGATCGGCTTGCGCCGCCGACGGCGCCGCAAAAGCGGCCGGATCGGGCGGGCGACCACCAGCCCCTTTGGGGCTCGACTCCGTAGTCGTGGCCGCCGCGGCTGGACTCGCGGTCCGGACGATCGGAGGCGAAGTCGCGGCTTCGGGCGTCCATCCGCTACGTGCGCCCTCGTGCGTCGCAGCTCGCGCGGCGGTCGCCCGATTTGCGAGGAGCGCGCGCGTTGTGTGTGCGGCGATCGGAGTCGAGGCCGCCGCGGCGCCGCTGGACGCGTTTGCGCCCGACCCGGTTGTGGCCGTGGTCAAGCCGGCGGCGGCGCTTTCGCCGCTCAGATTCATTTGCGCCACGAGGTCCTGCCCTGAGGCGCCGGCGAGCGAGAACGACGCCTCGCCCGTGAGCCCGCGGGCGGCGATCGCGCTCGCGGTCCCGGAGGCGCCGAAGTGAAAGGCGCGTTCGCCAGTGAGCCGTGCGACGGCGGTCAGTCCACCGCTGGCGTCGACCGATGCGCCGTCCGCCTTGCCTCCCGACGCTTTAGCGAGGGAAGGGGCGAGCGCAGACGCATCGTCCGTGGCCTCAGAACCTGCATCGAGCGCGGAGGCGACGCCGAGGGCGAATGGCAAGGCGGCCAAAAGCGCGCTGTCGCTCAGAAGTGAATGACCGGCGGACTTTCCGCCCGACGAAGCGTCCTCGCGCGACTGCTTCGAAACACGCGGCTGCTCCTCGACGGTTGATGCGCCCGCTTTCGCTGTCCCGCCGGGAAGCGAGTCGAGCATGGCGGTAAAGGCGAGGCGATCGACCGCCGGCTGGGAAGCGGCGCGCGGCGCGGCCGGCGCGATGGGTCCCGCAACGGGCGCGGCAGCGGGCGCGGTCACGGCGAGGCTCCATTTTGTAAGCGCGCGAGGGCCGAGGTGCGTTGAATCGCATCCTGCGCCTGCTCGATCGTGAGCGCCGGTCCGCTGGGCTTGTCCTTGTCGCCGTCGTCGGGGGCGCCTTGGGCGTTAACGGCGCCGGGGTCGGGGGCGATCCGCAACTCCACCGCCGCCCGTCGGGCCGCAGCCAAGAGACCGGCGTCGGCCCGGTCCAATTTCGATGGCGACAGAGCCCGCAGATCGGCGATCGCCGCATCGTATGCGTCCGAGAACAGTCGACTGGCCGCAAGATAGAGGCGGGCGCGCATGGCCTCCGGACTGTCGGCCTTCGAGCTTTCGAGAGCCTCCGTCGCGGCCCCCGCCGCGGCGGCGAATTTCGCGCTGACGAGCGCGGACCTGGCGAGGCTGAGCAGAAATTCCCGCCGGCTGTCGAGAGGCAGCGACGAAACTGCGTTGGAAAGCAGCCCATAATTGGCCGTTTCGTCAGCGAGTCCGAGCCGCGCCACGGCGCCCGCCAGATCGCGCAAGAAATCCGCCGCGTAAAGCGAGGCGGCGAAACGGGTCACATACTGCCGGGTCAACATCGCGACGCGGCTCACATCCTTGGCCTCGGCGAGCAGGGCGATCTCGCGCCTGAGCGCCGCTTCCTCGACCAGTCCGCCAGGCGCAAGCAGGCGCGCCCAATCGAGAAGCTCGATCGCGGCCTTTACGTCCCGCTTCGTCTCCAGAACGGAGCGGGCGAAGGCGACCTCGCCCGCAAGGCGCGCGTCGAGCGCGGTCAAGTTCGTTGCCTTAAGCAGTGTGACGGCGTCGGATTCGTGATTGGTGACATAGGCGAGCGCGCCGCGGGCGAGCGACCGCTCGGACTCGACCAGCGCGTCGCCTTTGAGCAGCGGCGCGACATCGGCGAGAGACCCGCCGCTCAGGATGTAGATGACGAGCGAATCGGCTTCGCGCTTGCTCTTCCAAGTTTCGGGACTGGCCGCCGCGATCGCGGCGGCGATGGTCTTCAATTGAGCGAGCTGAGCCGGGTAGGCCGCCTTGTCGCCGTGAGCGATCCTGAGCTGCATCCGCTGCAGGTCGTCGACGAGGTCCGAGATCTTCGCCGAATCGGCGAACGCCGCGACAGGCGCGATGACCGCGAACGCCGCCAAAGCCAATCGAGGCCAGCGGCGGGTCACGGCTTCGCCTCGCGGACGAGAATCTCGATGCGGCGGTTTTCCGCCGCGAGGGGGTGGGCAGGGTCCTTGAGATGATGGTCGGCGTAGCCCTCGACCCGCTCGAACCGCTTTTCCGGCAACCCGCCGCGAATCAGCATGTAATAGGCCATTTGCGCCCGCGCCGAGGACAGCCGCCAATTGTCGTAGGTCGCGGACCGGTAGGGACGCGCGTCGGTGTGTCCGCGCACGATGATGGCGCCCCTGAGGCTTTGCAGGCTCGCGGCGATGGCGTCCATCATCTTCACGACCCGCGGCTGCGGCTCGGCGGAGCCGATCGCGAACATTGAGAAATTCTGCCGGTCGGTGAGGCTGATGAGGATTCCATCCTCGGTCGCCTGGACGTCGAGTTCCGGGCCCTGCATCGCCTTGGCCTCGCCGGCCAACCGCTTCTTCAAGTCGGCGAGCAGATTGGATGCGGCTGTCTCGCGCGCGTCGGCGGCGTCTGGAGCCAGGGGGTACGGCGTCGACGGAGCCGGCGATCCCGCGCCTTGAGCCGCTGCAGCGTCTGCCACCGGCGGAGACTGCGATGCCGCGCCTTGGGATTCGGCGGAGCCCACCGCCGGCGCGGCCTGCGATTTTGCGCCTTGAGCCTCGACAGAGCCCGCCGCCGGCGCTGACGGCGATCCCGCGTCTTGACCTTCCGCGGGGTGTGTCGGCGATCCAGCGGCTGGCGCAATCGACGTCGACATGGAAACCGGTTCGTCGCTCGGAGCGGCGGCGGCGGGCGGGGCGCCCGGATCATGGGCCACTACATTGACCGCCTGGTCGCTGCCGAGCGGACGGAACGGATCGCGCAACGCCTCGTCGACGCTCGGCCCCACCTGGCCGTAGCCCTTGAGCGCCGCCGAAGGGTCGATGCGAGGTCCAGGCGGCGGCGCGCCGGCGATCTTGTCGAGGCTGGCGCGAGGATCGCTGAACAGTTCCTGCTCCGACATCGTCGGATAGGGCTTCGCCGGATCCTGTGGCGGCAAAGGCGACGGGGCGGGCGGACGCGCTCGCTCATTTTGGTTCGATGAACCCGCCGGCGCGCCCTCGCCATCTTTTTCCCCCGCTCCTTCGGAGCGCTCAGCGTTCGGCTTCCCGCCGCTCGGCGCGGCCGTGTCCGCGCCGGGCGTATAGGCGTCCTTTTCGGGAACGCCGTGGATGCCCTTCTGCGCCTTCGCCGGCTCCTCGACCTTCACCGGATTGAAGTAGCGCGCGATGAGGGTCTTGGTGTTCTTGTCCGTGGCGCTGATGATCCACAGCACAAGAAAAAAGGCCATCATCGCGGTCATGAAATCGGCAAAGGCGATCTTCCAGGCGCCGCCATGATGCCCATCCTCCTCCGGGCCGCGGCGCCTGACGACGATGATTTCCGGATGTGGCGCGGTCATCGGCTTGGGTTTAAGCCTCGAACGAAGCCAAGAGTTCGGCCCAGGGGCGAAGCTCGGCGACGATTTGTGTCGCGTTGGCCTCGACGACGGTTTCCACCCCCTCGTCTCCGACATACTCGACCTCGATCGGCAGATCGGCGATCCGCTCCCGCAGAAGCGCGAGCACGCGCTCGGGTCCGCGAATCTTGATCAATCCGCGCGAGCCGCCCGCGCTGAGCCTAGCGATGGCCTGGCGCAATTCGTCCGCCGCCTGGATGACGACCTGCTCGGCGAGAAACGGGGCAAGGATACGCGTGACGGCGGCGCCGATATTGTTCTCGATCTGCCTCAAGCCTGACCGGATCGCCCCCTCGAACTCAATGTATTCGTTAATATGGAACTCCTGCCCCTGTGTTGCAGCCTGCTCCCGCACAGCGGCGAGCTCTGCCGCGTGGCGGTCCGAAGCCTCGGCGCAGCCTTGGGCCAAGCCTTCCTCGCGGCCGCGCGCGTGCGCTTCGGCGAGCCTGGCAGATATGTCCTCCTCGGCCTTGACCGGTTCCTCGGCCGAAGGCGATTGCCGCGCCGCGAGCGGAACCGGCTTTGGCGCCCACGGCGTGCGCCGGGATGCCTCCTCCGCTCGCGTTTCGCCGCCGTCGTCCGCCTTGGTTGCGCGGTCGAAGAGCGGCCTCGGACTAGGCTCGCCGTTCTGCGGACTCGGCAGGCTCCGGGGACGAAACGGCGAACCCTCGCGCCGCTGCGGCGCCTTTTCGCCTGCCGCTCGGCCAAGATGATCGAGATAGTCGGCGATCGATAGGGGTTTCATGCGTTCGCTCCTTGACGAATCCATTGTTTGAGGATCGTGGCGGCGTGGTTCTCATCGAATTCGACTAGCTTCTGCAGCTTGCGCTCAGGACCGTTGTCGCGCCTCGCGAGCAGCGCCTGCATGAATTCATCGCCGCCCGAGTCGCTCTCGATGAGGATGCTTTCGCCGGGCTGACCGTCGCCGTCCGGCGCTCCCAATGCGGGGGTTTGCCCGCGCGCGTCCGCGGTCGCGACGAGGCGCGGGGGAGCGAACGCCATTCTGACTGCGGGCCGCACCCCGAACCAGAGCATCATGCCGGCGACCGCGACGATGGCCCCGGCGTTGAGGATCGATCCCGTCTGGCGCGCGAGAATCTCGATGAGCGAGGGACCCGGCGCCGGCTCGAGGTCGCGGCTCGAATCGACAAAATCGACGACCGAGATCTTGACCGCGTCGCCCCGCTCACGATTGAGCCCGGCGGCCGAGGCGACGAGCTGCTCGATCTCGTGGACCTGGGCGGCGATCGCGTCGGCCGACGGCTTGCCGCCGAGCGAGGCGGCAAGCGCGGCGCGGTTGATCAGCACGGCGATAGAGAGATGCTGGACGACGAAGCCGGCGCTCGTCGTCTGAATCGACTTCGAGGAGATTTCGTAGTTCGTCAGCTCCTCGCGCTTCTGCGTCTGATCGTTCGACTGCTTCGATTCGCCGCCTGTCGTTTTCGGCTTCGGAAGATTGGCCTCGACGCTTGCGGGCTGCTCGCCTGCCGCGTTCTGCGAACTCTGCTGCTCCTTGGTCACGCGCACCGACCGTTCGACACGGCTGTCGGGGTTGTAAATGGTCTCATTGGTTTGCGTTTTGTCGGCGTTGAGCCTGGCGGCGACCGAGATCTGAAAGTTCTGGGCGCTGAGGTAAGGCGTCAGCGTGCGGCTGACGTTCTCGCGAATCTGCTGCGACACCTCCTTCTCGAGCGCGAGCAGATTATCCGGCGACTTCTCGACCGAATCGGCGCCGTAAGCCAGGAGGCTGCCGTCGACGTTGAGAACGGTCACGTCCTCGAGCTTCATCCCGGGAACCGCCGAGGCGACGAGGTGGCGAATCGCCTGCCCGGCCGCGCGGTCGTCGCCGCCGTCGGTGCGGATCACCACGGAGGCGGA
>Ga0335073_10010142_pt1 | contig 13225 bp, 10 predicted proteins | sample Lox_Sample_22_FD_207093 | JGI IMG/M metagenome (GOLD analysis project Ga0335073, IMG submission 207093) | Soil microbial communities from Loxahatchee National Wildlife Refuge, Florida, United States - Lox_Sample_2.2 | ecosystem: Environmental > Terrestrial > Soil > Wetlands | place: USA...
CGGCGGCGGCGCGCTGGCGGAGGATTTCTTCGCTGAAGGGGCCGGAGATGACGTCACGGATGCGCTCGAAGTGGGCCATGCTGACGCTCCTGTGCTGGCGCGATCAGGAGCACGCGAGGGGCCAGTCGGGATGAGGGGCTAAGGCGTTGGAAATGCAGGGGTGAGAGGCTGGGTGCAGGATGCGCGGATGGAACGGGGGTGTCCGTTTGCGGCGAGGGATGTCCGGGAACGAACGGGGGAGTGGAGCGGCGCGACGAGGGCCGGGGCCGCTGGGTGGATTTTGAGGGCTGGTGATCTTCCCAGTCGGATTGGCGGGTTCCGAAAGAGGGTGGAGGCAGGGTTTCTCCCGAATTGGTACGGCACGGTACTTTTGCGAGAGCGGGAGCGCCGGATTGTGCGGAAATTCGGGCGGCAAGAGCGTTTGCTTCTTGCTATGGGGTGAACCTGGCCGGGAGCGCGGCGGGGGGACGGGGCGGCTTTTCGAACGCTGTGAGGTCATGTCCTGATTCAGCAGCCGGTTCGCAACTGTTAAAAGTCCACGCAAGAGGGGATTGATTCGAGAGTCTTGTGCTGTTGTTTGCCGCGGCAGGTGATTGTCGGGACGCTGGGGTGAGGTTTCCTGCAAACGAAGGGTGCGCAATGCCGGTGATTCGGCCAGAACGGCGTTTCCTGCAGGGCAAGCTCGTTTGGCCGTAGTGGAGCATTCAAGGGCGACTGTGGACGACCAACTCCAGGTCATCCAGGAGACCGGAGGGTGAGGACTCATGGTCATGAATTTGGTCGCCGCCCTCCGGTTCTTTTACGGTCTCCTCTAGTAAACCTTTGTGACGACGCCGTGAATCGCCTGAGTGCCAAAATGCTTCGTCGCCGGCGAAGGCGCCCCGGATGCCAAATTCACGAACTTCATCGTCAGATTCGAGTAGGGGACGGAACCCGCGACGAAGTTCCCCCCGGTCACGCAAATTTGCAGCACCGAGGACGGCGGGCTGGTTTCAAATGGGGCGGGACTCCCATTTCCCGTCAGCTGAGTTACCGTGCCAGTGAACTGAAAGCCCTGCAGGACTGCCGGAGAGAATCCGGGACAGCCGGACATGTTCCAGATGACTTTGGCGCCGGTTACGACGATGTGGTGCGTGTGGGCTCCTCGAGTCGTGGGATCCGCGGGATTGACAACTCCCGTTTGTATCCCATAGTCGGATGTTTCCATATTCATTTCGGCGGTAAAGTCGGCGGTCCCCGAAAACACGTTTAAGTCGATCTTCCAAGTGCCGCGCATCTCGTAGGGGCCGTTCGTCACCGTGTCGGGGGTGTAGTCGTTAAGAAGACCGCTGAGCTGCACCAGAGGTGGTTGCCGCACCTGGGCGTGGGTTGGCCATCCGGCGAGCAGGAGGACGGGCAACAGGCTGAATATCCATAGTGGCGTTTTGCCGCGCATTCTCATGGAAAATCTCCGGTTTTGAGATGGGCGCCGGGCAGCCGGTACCGCTGGTCAGCCGGGGACTCTCCGGGAACGACCTGCGGCGTGCGTGACGGCGTGCGGCGCCTGAACTGTCCCACACCTTCCCGCAATGGTGCGGACTTCTTCAAGCGGCAAGACGCGGAGGGGGCCCTATACCGTCAAATACCGCCTCTTGCAGTCCGGCCAGCCGGCGTTACAATCTCCCCATCTTCTGCGACCAACGCTGGAATGCCAGGAGATCGCCATGGCTGAGCCGTCGTATGATGTCCCGTCTCTGGAAAAGTCCCCGGATCGGCGGCTGGACTCGTGGAAAGAGATCGCGGCTTACCTGAGCCGCGACATAACGACTGTTCAGCGATGGGAAAAACGGGAGGGGATGCCGGTCCATCGTCACCGGCATGACAAGCGGGGCTCCGTATACGCTCTCGCCGGCGAGCTGGATGCATGGATCGAGAGTCGCCGTTTGCCGGTGGACGAGCCGGAAACAGAGCCGGAGACGGCAGTGATCCCGATGCCTGTGGTTCTGCGCCCGGCACGGGAAGCCTGGAGCGCACGTCTTTGGTTTGGTCTGGGCGCTCTTGTCTGCCTCTGCCTGGTGACGGCCGGGTGGCTCCTGTTGCGGCATCGGGCCAGCGTCGTGACTTCGACCCCGATCCGATCGATCGCCGTGCTGCCCTTTCGCAACCTTTCCGAGGATCCAGGGCAGGAATACCTGGCCGACGGCATCACTGAGGCCCTGATCGGGCGCCTCTCGGGCATCCATGACCTCCGCGTGACCTCGCACACTTCAGTCATGCGCTTCAGGAATCCGCAGCAATCGGTGCCCGAAATCGCAAGAACTCTGGGCGCAGACGCCGTTGTCGAAGGATCGGTCATCCGCGAGGGCAGCCGGATTCGCGTGACGGCGCAGTTGATTCGCGGAGCGACCGATGAACACTTCTGGTCGGTGAGCTACGACCGGTGGATGCGGGACGCGCTCACCCTGGAAAGCGAACTGGCTCAGCTCATCGCCGCCAAAGTGGAGGTAACGGTGACCGGGGAGGAGCGCCAACGGCTGGCCGCCGCCCATCCCGTCGAGCCCGAGGTCTACGAAAGCTATCTGAAGGGGCAGTTTGCGCTGACCCATGGAAATGGGAGGGCCGACGTTGAGCAAAGCATCCGCTATTTTGAGGATGCGATCGACCGGGATGCCAGCTTTGCTCCCGCTTACCTGGGAGCGGCCGAGGCGTGGAGCGATATGGGAACGGTCTTCGTGGGCGTGGCTCCGGAGCAAACCAGGCCTCAGGTCGTTCGCCTCGCCCGCCAGGCGCTCTCACTGGATCCGAATCTTGTGGGGGCGCACCTCGTTCTGGCCGATGTCCTTCAGGAAGAATGGCAGTGGACCGAAGCCGAGTCGGAATACAAGCGCGCCCTTGAACTGAGCCCAAACGACGCGTCTGCCCACGCTGGGTTTGCCTCCTGGCTGTCCTGCCAGGGCCGGATTGACGAGTCTGTGACCTGGATCCGGGAGGCTCGCGCTCTGGACCCGCTGGGCGTTTCCGGCGATAGCGTCTCGTGGATCCTCTTTCAGGCCCACCGCTACGGTGAGGCCATTCGGGAGTCCCGCAGCGTTCTGGCTGTGGAGCCGGACAATGCCGGCGCTCTTATGGATCTGGGATTTTCGCTGATTGCCAACAACCAGGCTGCAGATGCCGTTCCCGTACTGGAGAAGGTCGTATCGCTCACCCAGGGCAGCCCCGCCGCAACCGGCATCCTGATCCGCGCGTATGCCCACGCGGGGCGGCGCAGCGACGCGCTGCGGCTGCTCGCCAAACTGAAACAGCGCCGCAACTCGGGCTATATTCCCGCAGCCGCATTCGTGAACGCCTACCTCGGCCTCGGCGACAACGAAGAGGCCTTTTATTGGCTCGACCAGGCCCGGCGCGAGCAGTCGAATATCCTTCAATTCGTCAAAACTCATCCCTACTTCGATCCGATCCGCAGCGATCCTCGATTCGAGGATCTGATCCATCGTGTTGGGCTCGGATAGCAAGCTGCGCGGTCATTCGGGATGGCCGTAGATTCGGCTTTCCGAAAGGTTTGGCCTGCGATTGGATGTGCGAGATTCATCGGCCGTGAATCGTCACTGGTCCTGGAGCTGGAGGGTTAGGACCTGCTGGCCGCTGAGGACGGCGTCCAGAGGCACGGAGGCCATGGGAAGCGCCGACTCGCCATTGAGGGCCATGCCGCGGTTTTCCCGCAGAGGCTCCAGGATATTGGCGTAGGAGAGCGGGATGGCGGAGAGCGTGCGGCCGTCGACGGCGGCCTGGGCCTCGGGCGCGAGGAGGGTGACGTAGAGGCGGTCGCTGGGGTGGGAGCTGTTCAGCTGGGCGATGGTTTCTGAGATGTTCAGCGACTGCGTGCGCATCAGCGGAGGCTGGAGCAGGCGGTCGAGGGTCGCTCCGTCGCTGACGAGGAGGCGGACCGGGCCGGCGGAGAGATTGGCGGGGAGGGTGACGGGGATGCGGACGTTGCGGGGCTCGCCATGCCAGGGAAGGATGGTGGCGTTGACGGTGACGGTATCTCCGGCGTGGAGGAGGGTGCGGCTGACCTGGGCGCTTTCGATCTCCGCGGTGAGGCGGCGGGGAATGGCGGCGACGTCGAGCTCGACGCTTTCAATGGGGGTGCGGCGGGCGGCGTTGTCGTAGAGGCGGGTGAAGCGCTGGCCAAGATCGATGGCGGTGAGGATGTTGGCGGGAATGGCGTCGGTGGGGGCCACCAGGTTATCGATGGTGACGGAGGGGTAGCCGGAGAGCTTGACGGTTCCCTGGACGCGATAGGTGGTGAGGGCGGAGTAACCGTTCTGCTGCATCAGGCCCTGGAAGACGGCGACCATGACGGCGGTGGGGGTGATCTGGGGCTGGTCGACAACCTCGAAGTGGAGGGCCTGGGTCTGGTCGGGCTGGCCGTCGGAGACGCCGTCGCGGGAGACGCGGAGGGTGACGGGGATCATGCGAGCGGGACGGCCGAAGACGCCCATGATGGCGGACTGTCGGTCCTCAGTGATGGAGCCGATGGTCTGGGTAGTGTTGATGATCTTGAAGGAGTCGTAGGGCGAAGGCAGCGTGGCCAGCACCTCGGCCTTGGTCATGGGCATGGAGACGGGGCCGAACTGGGTGATGGGGTGGCCGCAGGCGAGCATCTTCTGCGGGTCGACGTAGGTGACCGTGCAGGTGGCGGCGATGTCGAGGTCGCCGCGAACGAGGACGGCGCTGACGGCGGAGCCGGGGATGAGCGGGCCCTGGCCGGGATCGTCGCCGGCCGAGCCGCCGATGCCCTGAACGGGCATGAGGCCGGCGGGTGCGTGTTCTTTCCAGAGCTGGAGAGCGGCGGGGCTGAAGCCGCTGAAGGTCAGCGGGGTATCCATGGGCTGAATGAGCGGCTGGGAGGAACCGGGTGCGCTGACGGCGGTGGGGGACGGATCGGCGAGGGCGGCGGGCTGGAAGGCGGCCTCGGCGACATCTTCAGCGGGAGCGGCGGACTGGTGCTCGACGCCGAGCATCTGCTCGATGGGGGTAATGCCGGCGATGGGCTCCTTGCTGAACATGCCGATGCGGTAGGAGAGCGCGCCGACGAGGCGGCCATCGATGTAGACGGGGCTGCCGCTCATGCCGGCGACGACGCCGGTGTAGTCGGGTTTGGCGCCTTCGAGGCGGGCGAGGATCATGTCCTGACGGGGGCCGATGGCGTTGTGGAGGACGCCGAGGATTTCGACGCCCATGGGCTCGGGTTTGGTGCCTTCAAAGACGGTCCAGGCGACTCCCTGCTGGCCGCGATGAATCTGGCTGAGGGGAAAGAATTTGGTAACGGCGGGCGGAGCGGGGGGGAAGGAGGCGAGGGGAGCGGAGCCGGGGGCCTGCGCGAGGAGCACGCAGGCGGAGGCGAGGAGCAGCGCGGGAGCGGCTGCCCGGCGGATATCTTTCAGGCCTGTTCGCACGTCCATAGACTAAGCTTGTTGCGCGCTTGTCGCCAAGACACAAGCGGCTCGACAATGAATCGAGAGGATTTTGCCATGAGGGTCACACGGTGCGGAACTTCGGTGATGGCTGCCGCCGCCCTGCTGTTCTGTCAGACGCTGTTTGCGGGCAATTTGTTACAGGCGCAATCGGACGGGTCGAGTCAGCAGACGAGCCAACAGCAAAACACGGGATCGCAGCAACAGACTCAGCAGCAGACGGATCAGAGCACGCCGGCGGCGGGAGGACCGGGAAGCGATAACGGGCCGATTGCGATTCCGAAGAAGGCGCCGGCGCCGCCACCCCCGCCACCGCCGACGACGATCAAGAATCCTCCGGGGCTGAATAACTACTCGCTGCGGGTGGACGTGCCGGTGGTGAATGTGGACGTGGGGGTGCTGACGGAAAAGACGCACCAGTTCATTCCCAATCTGCAGGAAGACAACTTTCGGGTATTCGAGGACGGCATTCCGCAGCAGATCATCGGATTCCGGCAGGTGAAGGCGTCGATCACGGCGGTGCTGCTGCTGGAATTTGCGGCCAACAGCTACTGGTTCATCCAGGATATGTGGAACGCGGCGTGGGCCTTTACGCAGCAACTGGAGCCGCAGGACTACGTGGCGGTGGTGACCTACGACATGCACACGAACATCCTGACGGACTTCACGCAGAACAAGATGGTGGTCCAGCAGGCGCTGAACTCGCTGCAGATTCCGACGTGGAACGAATCGAACATGTTCGACGCGCTGTACGAGACGCTGGATCGGCTGTCGCGGGTGGAGGGGCGGAAATACATCATCCTGGTGGGGTCGGGGATCGATACGTTCTCGAAGATCACGCTGGACAAGATGCTGGAGAAGATCAAGGAGACGCCGAACGTAACGATCTTTACGATCAGCACGGGCGGATATGTGCGGGCGATGACGGATGACAGCGTGGGCCCGTACACCGGGATGCCGGGATTCGGCGGCTCGAGCGGGCGGATCACGATGCTGCAGGCGGATAACGAAATGCAGACCTTCGCGCGGATGACGGGCGGGATGTGGTTCGAGCCGCGCTTCCAGGCGGAGTTCCCGGACATTTTCGCGCAGATCAATGCGTCGATCCGGAACCAGTACCAGATCACGTACAAGCCGAGCAATCCGAAGATGGACGGGACGTACCGGCGCATCCGGGTGGAGCTGGTGGACAACGAAGGACATCCGCTGCGCATGGTGGATGAGAAGCACAAGCCGCTGAAGTACGACATCATCGCGCGGGACGGGTATCGGGCGCGGCAGGAAGTGCAGTGAAGCAGCGGGTAGCGGGTAGCGTTTAGGGTGTAGGGACTGGTGCATCCGTTTGGTTTCGTGGCTGCGGGTTGGGAGCCGTGCTGGGATCGACGGAAGACGTTCACCACAGAGGACGCGGAGAGCGCAGAGTTGGGAGTGGGCTCTGCCTGTTGGGGCACGCGGGACAAAGGGAACAGGTTACAGGTTGCAGGTTACGGGGAGCGGGGAACAGGGAGCAGGGAGCGCGCCTGCTGATGGCGGAGCGCGCATTTTGCGCAGCCTGTAGTCTGACATTGATCCTATGGAGCCGATCCTTGTAGCCCTGCCGGGACCGACCGGCAGCGGCAAGACCGCGCTGTCGCTCAGGCTGGCGCAGCGGTTCGGCGGAGAGATCGTCAGCTGCGACTCGGTGGCGGTGTATCGAGGGATGGAACTGGGCACGGCGAAGCCGACGGCGGAGGAGCGGCGGCTGGCGCCGCATCATCTGATCGACGTGCTGGAGCCGGATCAGTTTTGCACGGCGGGCGATTACAGCCGGATGGCGCGAGCGGCGCTGGGAGAGATTGCCGCGCGCGGGCATTTGCCGATTGTGAGCGGGGGGACGGGGCTGTATCTGCGGGCGCTGCTGGAAGGACTGTTCGCGGGGCCGGAGCGGTCGGAGGAACTGCGGGCGCGGTTGCGGCGCAGCGCCGAGCGGCGGGGCAGCGGATGGCTGCATCGAGTGCTGGCGAGGCTGGATCGCAGCGCGGCGGAGCGGATCCACAAAAACGATGAACCGAAGCTGATTCGCGCGATCGAGGTTTGCCTGACGGCGCGGCAGCCGCTGAGCGCGGCGTGGGAGGCGGGACGCGATGCGCTGAAGGGGTTCCGGATTTTGCGAATCGGGCTGGATCCGCCGCGGGCGCAACTGTACGAGCGGCTGGATGCGCGGGCGGGGGGGATGTTTGCGGCGGGGTTGGTGGAGGAGATGCGCGGGCTGATGGCGCGCTACGGCGAGGAGCCGCGGGCCTTCGATGCGCTGGGGTACCGGCAGGCGCGGGCTGTGGTTCGCGGCGAGATGAGCGAGGCGGAAGCGATAGCGGCGACGGCGCAGGGACATCGCAATTACGCGAAACGGCAGATGACGTGGTTCCGGCGCGAGGCTGAGGTGCACTGGCTGCGGGAATTCGGAGACGATGCCGCGGCGGGGGAGCAGGCGACGGCGCTGATCGAGAGCCATTTGTGAGCACCGCGGTTACAGATCGGCCGGAGATCGGCGCAAGCGGGGAGACAAAGCGCGGCGAACGCGCCTGGGCGAAGTTGCGGGGGTGCGGATGGATGCTGCTGCTGACGGCGGCAGTGTTTCTGGGAGATGGATTCCATCCGTTTGCGGGCGACGCGGGGATTTACGTGGCGGGGGTGCGGCATGCGCTGGACCCGTCGCTGTATCCGGTGAATGCGGCGTTGGTGACGGCGTTCAGCCGGTGGTCGATATTTGCAGACGCCATGGCGGTAGCGGTGCGGGTGACGCATTTGCCGGTCGCGTGGGCGCTGCTGGCGGCGCACCTGCTGTCGATCTTTCTGTTCCTGGCTGCGAACCGGGCCGTCGCGGCGGGACTGTTTGAGGAAGAGCGGGCAAGGGGTTGCGCGGTGATCCTTGCGGCGGCGTGTTTTACGCTGCCAGTGGCGGGGACGGCGCTGCCGTTGATGGATCCGTACGTGACGGCGCGGTCGTTTTCGACGCCGCTGTGCCTGCTGGCGGTGGCGGCGTGCCTGGAGGGCGAGTGGGGATGGACGGCGCTGTGGCTGGCGCTGGCGGCGGTGGTGCATCCACTGATGGCGGCGTACGCGGTTGCGTTTGTTGTGCTGTGCGCGGCGCTGAGAGCGGGACGGTGGCGGCTGGCTCTGGGAATGTGTGCGATGGGAATTGCGGCGTGCGGTGCGGCGTTTGTGTGGGCGCACGCGACGCCGGATTCGGCAGCGTACCGGGAAGCGGTGGATCTGGCGCCGCGATCGTTTTTGTTTCTGTCGCGATGGCGATGGTATGAGGACCTGGGGCTGGCGATGCCGCTGGCGCTGTTTGGGATAGCTGTGTGGAAGTTGGGAACTGCGGGCCGGCGGGGCGCGGTGTGCCTGACGTGCGTGCTGCTGGGGAGCTGCAGCGTGGCGGTGGCTGCGTGGTTTGTGCCGGCGGCGGGGCCAGCTTTGCTGGTGCGGCTGCAGGTGCTGCGCAGCTTTCACGTGATCTACGCGCTGGGCGTGATCTTGTGCGGAGGGGTGCTGGCGACGGCGATACAGCGAGCGCGATGGGCGGGCATCGCGCTGGCGACGCTGGCGTTTGCGGGGATGATTGCGGCACAGTTCGCTGCGTGGCCGGGATGCCGGCATGTGGAATGGCCGGGTGCGAGGCCGGCGAACGAGTACGTGCAGGCGTTCCTGTGGATTCGGGAGAACACGCCGCGGGATGCGGTGTTCGCGTTCGATCCACGGCTGGATTATTTGCGGGACGAGGACGAGCAGGGATTTCGCGCGATCGCGGAGCGGGAAGCGCTGGCGGACGATAAGGATGCCGGGGTGGTGGCGGAAGTTCCGCGGCTGGCGGAGCGATGGGCCGAGCAGAGGAATGCGGAGCTGCGGGTGGATGAGATGACGGACGCCGAACGCGTGGCGGCGCTGGCTCCGCTGGGAGCGACGTGGGTGCTGCTGAGGCCGGATGCGGCGACGAGCTTTGCGTGTCCGTACCGGAACGGCGCGGTGATGGTCTGCCGGATGAGGCGGTAGCCGCGGGCGCGAGGTATCCGGACTCGATCGATTGCGGACCTTTCATCATCAGCAGGTGAGGGCTCATAGCTTCGCCCTATCTATTGGATTGGGCAGAATCGGGTGCGATGATAGAAGTAATCCAGGCAGGGTTACTAATATAGCCGGAGAAGTTATCCTGAGAAGAAAGGCAAGAGCAGGGCTGACGCTGTGAAGAGCCATGATTCAGGGAGATGAAGGCGCGCATTGAGCAGGAGGGCGATGCAATGATCATAGAAATGCGCACTTATAAGACGAAGCCGGGGCGGCGAGGCGAGTTTCTGGAGATATTCAGCCACAAGTCTGTGCCGGCGCACGAAGAGATCGGGATGAAGATTCTGGGGCCGTTTCTGTCGGTGGAAGATCCGGATGCGTTTTTCTTCATGCGCGGATTTCCCGACCTGGGTTCGCGGGAGGCGATGAAGGCGAAGTTCTACGAAGGCGAGCTGTGGCGGAAAGAACTGGAAGGCACGCTGATGCCGATGCTGGACAAGTTCGACGTGGCGCTGGTGGATGATCCGGAGGGAAAGATTCGGTGGTAGGTGGGAGGCCGAATTTCACCACAGAGGACGCAGAGAACACAGAGTTGAGGATGGGCCCACCCTGTCGTCCACTGCGGGCGACAAGGGTGGAGCAGGCGGGACCAAGGGAACAGGTTACAGGTTGCAGGTTACAGGGAGCGGGGTGCAGGGAGCAGGGAATGCCACTCTGTCGTCAATTGCGGGCGACAAGGGTGGGGCACTTGACCTGGGCGGGGCAACCGCTGCTTTAGTGGCGGAAGTGGCGGATGCCGGTCAGGACCATGGCGAGACCGAGGCGGTCGGCGGCGGCGATGACGTCGCTGTCGCGGACGGAGCCGCCGGGCTGGATGACGGCGGTGGCTCCGGCCTGAGCGACGACCTCGAGACCATCGGGAAACGGGAAGAAGGCGTCGGAAGCGGCGACGCATTGGGCGAGCGGGAGCACGGCTTTCATGGCGCCGAAGCGGGCGGCATCGACGCGTGACATCTGGCCGGCGCCGACGCCGAGGGTCTGGCCGTCGCGGGCGTAGACGATGGCGTTGGACTTAACGTGCTTGCAGATTCTCCACGCAAAGAGGAGCGAGTCGAGCTCGCCGGGTGTGGGTGCGCGGCGGGTGACAGTTTTCACGTCAGCGGCAGAAACGCGGCCGAGATCGGCGTCCTGAAGAAGCAGTCCGCCGGAGACCTGCTTCAGCACGCGCTTGTCGGCGGCGGGGCGGACAATGACGAGGCGGAGATTCTTTTTGGCGGCGAAGCGCTCGCGGGCTTCGGGAGTGAAGCCGGGAGCGGCGATGGCTTCGACAAAGAGCGCAGACATTTCTTCGGCGGCGTCGCCGTCGACTTCGCGATTGACGCCGATGACCGATCCGAAAGCGGAGACGGGATCGGCGACGAGGGCCTTGCGGTAAGCGTCAAGAACGTCGGAGCCGGTGGCTGCGCCGCAGGGATTGGTGTGCTTGATGATGGCGACCATGGGATCGTCGAATTCCTGGCAGAGGGCCCAGCAGGCGTCGAGGTCGACGAGGTTGTTGTAGCTGAGCTCCTTGCCCTGAAGCTGCTCGGCGGCGGCGACACCGGCACCGGAGCCGTCGACATAAAGGGCGGCTCGCTGGTGAGGGTTTTCGCCGTAGCGCAGGGACTGCGCGAGGGGGTAGACGATGCGCAGGGCGGCGGGAAAGTCGTCGCTGAATTGCACGGGGGCGTGCGCGCCGGCCTGGGGAGCGGGCAGCCGTTCGAGGGTGTTAGCGATCGCGGTGTCGTAGGCAGCGGTAGCGGCAAAGGCACGCTGGGCGAGGCGCCAGCGGGTTTCGAGCGAGAGCGCGCCGTGATGAGCGGCGAGCTCTTCGGCGAGGGAGGGGTAGTCGCCGGGCGACGTGACGATGGCGACGTCCTCGAAGTTCTTGGCGGCGGAGCGGACCATGGAGGGCCCGCCGATGTCGATGTTCTCGATGATTTCGGGGAAGGCGACGCCGGGCTGGGCGGCGGTTTTCTCAAAAGCGTAGAGATTGACGACCACCATATCGACGGGCTCGATGCCGTGGGCGGCGACCTGGTCGCGATGGCGGGGATCGTCGCGGCGGAAGAGGATGCCACCGTGGACTTTGGGGTGGAGGGTCTTCACGCGGCCGTCGAGCATCTCAGGAAAGCCGGTGAGATCGGCGATGTCGCGGACGGCGAGGCCGGCGTCGCGGAGGGCTTTGGCGGTGCCTCCGGTGGAGACGAGCTCGACGCCGAGGGCGGCGAGCTGCCGGGCGAAGGGGACGAGGCCTGATTTATCCGTCACGCTCAGCAGCGCGCGGGCGATACGTTTTTCACCGCTCAAAGATTTTCTCCGCAGGAATGGGAATGGGATGAGAGTGCCGACATAAAAAATTGTAAACAACTGCGGGCGGCGGCGCGCATTTGTCAGGGCGCGGAGAGGACGGTAGGGTAGGACTATGGACGGAGATCGGAGCACGGGGCGGCGTCCAGCGGCGCAACCGGAGATTCTGCTTCCGGGGGCGATTCCGGAGCCGCAGCCGCGGGGGTGGTATCCGCCGCCGGAGTACGCGCCGCCGCCTCCGCGGCCGCGCCGGCGGCACTGGGCTTCGGCGCCGGCGACCTATTTTCTGGTGGGCGTGAACGTGGCGGTGTTCCTGTTCACCCTGTATCAGAGCCACTCGCTGGCGGGGCCGAAGTTTGAGGACCCGCTTTCGCAGGCGCTGCTGTGCAACGGCGGAGCGGTGCTGCAGTACGGAGAGTGGTGGCGGATTGCGACCTCGATCTTCGTGCACTTCGGATGGATCCACATTGGAACCAATATGTGGTGCCTGTGGAACCTGGGATTACTGGGCGAGCCGCTGCTGGGCGAGTTCGGGATGATCGCGGCGTATCTGCTGACGGGGATCGCGGGGAATCTGCTGAGCGTGGCGGTGCATCCGGGGCTGCCGGAGCAGGGCGGGGTGCTGAGCGCGGGCGCGTCGGGGGCGGTGTTCGGGATCGCCGGGGTGCTGCTGATGCTGCTGCGGTCGCCGCTGCTGCCGATACCGGCGTTCGAGCGGAAGAAGCTGCAGCGCAGCGTGTGGTACTTTGCGCTGCTGAATTTTGTGGTGGACTTCGGGCTGCTGGTGGCGCACACGCGGCTGCAGGTGGACAACATGGCGCACCTGGGGGGATTCCTGAGCGGGATCGCGCTGGGGATTCCGCTGGTGCCGCGGATCGGGGCGCCGCGGACGACCTTTGTGCGGCGGCGGGCGATGGCGGTGGGAGTGATGACGTTCCTGCTATTGCTGTTCGCGTGGGGGATGCGCGCGGCGTACGGGGCGGGACCGGGATAGAGCGCGGGCGGCGTTCCCGGGAGCCAATTGGGGAACGCCGTGGGATTTCAGGAAAAAATCAGGGGGAACTGCGCCCGGTTGGGTGTGTCAGCGGGCGGCGGTGGTGGAGAATTTCTTGACCATGGCAAGCAGAAGCTTGCGGTCGCTGTCGTTGAGGTTGGTGGAGTACCGACGAATCTGAGTGAGGAAGCGGAGCTCGTCGTCGGAAAGCTTCTGAGACTGCAGCTGGCGTCCGAGATTATCTTCAGCAAACAACTGAGCAAGAGGCAGCTCGAGAGCGCCGGCGATTTTGGCGAGGGTGTCGAGGGACGGGACAGTGTGCCCGTTTTCCACGCGTGAGAGATAGCAACGCAGAAGGCCGGTGCGTTTCTCGATGTCGCCCTGG
>Ga0335073_10010143_pt1 | contig 13225 bp, 11 predicted proteins | sample Lox_Sample_22_FD_207093 | JGI IMG/M metagenome (GOLD analysis project Ga0335073, IMG submission 207093) | Soil microbial communities from Loxahatchee National Wildlife Refuge, Florida, United States - Lox_Sample_2.2 | ecosystem: Environmental > Terrestrial > Soil > Wetlands | place: USA...
ATTACGTCTATCAGACTTCGCAGTTTGCGCAGACGACGCTGCGGTCCGTCTTGGGCGAGCAGGAACTCGATGAGTTGCTGGCGCATCGCGACAAGATCAATTTGCGGCTGCAGAGCATTCTCGATACTCATACTTCGCCGTGGGGCGTGAAGGTCACCAACGTCGAGGTCAAGCAGGTTGATCTGCCCGAGTCAATGCTGCGCGCGATGGCAAAGCAGGCCGAGGCCGAGCGCGAGAAACGCTCGAAGATCATTCATGCGGAAGGCGAATTCTCGGCGGCGCAGCGGCTGGTCGACGCGGCACGCCTGTTGGCGACGGAATCGGTCAGCGTGCAGTTGCGCTACCTGCAGACGTTGACGGAAATCGGCGTCGAGAAGAATACGACGGTTGTCTTCCCTGTGCCGGTGGACTTTTTCTCGGGCTGGCAGAAGATGATGAGCGGTGCCGGCGGAAACGGAGCGACCGCTCCGGTTGCGCCGGCGAAGACGACGTAGTGGGTCATGCGGTCTTTGTTTGAAAGGGACGGCCTTCCGGTCCGTCCGCAGAGTGGAGCGTATCGAATGCGGCTTTGGCCGCTGCTTTTCATTCACATTTGCGCGCCTGTGGAGTGGAACCTATGGCTTCGTCGGAAGATACGGAAATTACGCTGGGAACGGGCAAGCTGCTGGTCCTGTTCTTCGGGCTGGTCGCGATCTGCGCATTGTTTTTTGCGTTTGGATATTCACTCGGCCGAAAATCTGAGCCAATACTCGCGGCCACTTCTGCGGCGCAGCCCGCGGCCAGCCCTGCAAAAACAAGTTCCACGACTACACCCACACCGCCGATGACGTTCTATAAGAACGTCGAGCAGAAAGACGCGAATGCAGAACTCACGCCGGCCACGGACACGAAAACCGATGCGCCAGCCGCTCCTACGGACGCCGCGGCTGCAACGCAGCCGGCAACCTCTGCTTCGCAAACGCCCGGCGCGAACTCCCAAGGACCCAGCACGGTTCTTCCGACTTCCGCATATTTCGTGCAGGTTGCGGCCGTGACCAAACAGGAAGACGCCGATGCCCTTGTCGATGCGCTGAAGAAGAAAGATTATCCGGCGTTTGTGGCTCCGCAGACCAAGATCGACACTTTCTTTCATGTGCAGGTCGGGCCGTATTCCGATGTGAAAGACGCCGAAGCGATGAGGGCGCGGCTCATTGCAGATGGATATAGCCCGATCGTGAAGAAGTGACCCCACCCGGACCTGAACGAATCACCGCCCCACAAATGATAACGGACCTTCACAGCCCACGCGGAACGAGCACGAAGCGATCGATCGCGATTCTGGCACCGTAGTCGGCGCGGGAGCTGTCCAGTCGAAACACGACCTTGAGTTCGTCAAACCGGCGGATCGGCAAATTCGCAGGGATCATGAAATTCAATGTTTCGCGTCTGAGCCGTTGCGTCTCGTAGATTCCCCAGGGTTGCGAAGATTCAACGACGACGCTTCCAAGGGATGCGGTTGGCCTTCCCGGCACACTGCTGTTGATGAGCACCAGCTCCAAAGAAACCGTTCCCGAGTAGCGGTCTGCATTTCGGATTGCGATTTGAATTTTGCCGCAGCAGTCCGAGTCGATTTCACTTCCGAGATTCTGGTGCGCCTCCATAAGAAGCGGCCGGAAGTCGGTAGAGCGGATATTGAGCACCTCGGGGCTGCCATGGGCCTGGCGGGAGGATCGCGGCGGACGAATGTCGGGCGCTTTGAAGAACCAGTAAACGCCATTGAACGGGATGACCAGCGGCTTGGGACTGCGGCTGCCGTTCAGCCATCCGTTTCCGAGTACCGCGGAGGGCGCGACCAGTTTTGTTCGGACCAATTTTTCGGGCCAAAGAATGATGCCGGGACTCCCTTCGGCGTGACCGGTGGCTGGCCCTTCCGACGCGTGAGCTGAGCCCTCCGGGTGACCTTGTCGCTGAGGGACTCGGTGTATTCCGTGAATCAGGGAAGCGATCCCGTAGCCATGCAACCGAGGGGCCTGGCGCAGATACCCGATCAGCCCTCCGGCAGTGAAGAGAATCGAGAGAGCCATCGCAAATAGCAGACGGTTGAACTCCGTCGCATGCGAAGTTTGAGCATTCGATTCCCTTTTGAAAACCCACATCCAGAAGGCAAAACCAATTCCGACCAATAGTGCTGCGGTGAACGAATACCCGGTGAAAGCAACGACGACCCCGACTTGGACGACCAGGGCCGCGGCCGCAATAGAGGGGAATCGGAGGTCAAACGATGCTGCTGGAGGGCCGAGCGCATAGTCTTTCAGACAGAGCACCGGAGATTGCCAAACACCTTTGGTGAGGAAGCTTCGAGGCTGGCCGAAAAATTGAGCGGCGGCACAGGCCAGGGCGGCCGAGATCGCGATTGCCCAGGGAGAATTTTCCCGGATGAAAAGTGCGAGGGGAGTAAGCCAGAGTGCCGCAGCGGAGGCTCGCAGCGCGACGAGTCCCGCATCTGCGCGTTGCTCTCGATCTACGGTCGAGTACAACATCCAAACTGCAACAGTGGCGGCCAGTAAAACGGCGAGAACCCGCACAGCAGCCGAACTTATCAACTCGGCCCAGGACAGAGAACGAGTCCGGGGAAGCACGGTCACGAAACCGGCGACTGCGGCGGCGAGGGTCAAGGCCGCAATCGGCGCCAAGCACTTGGGGAGGCGCCTTGGAGCGGAAGCTTCCAGTAGGAGATGAACAGTCATTCCCTTGCCTATTGTTGCCAGGAACGAAAGCCGGTTAGGGGCCCACGACCCGGCCGCAGCTTTCTGACTTGACCCACTACCACGCCTGTGGCTTGGACACCGAAGTGGTCGCGAAGGTTCCTTGCCTAGATCACGGACGCGTAAATGCAGCCTGACTGATCGTAGATTGACAGTCATCGATTCTCGCGCTATTCCTAGTCGTGCCATGAGCTCTGACGATGCTTCGCTCGACCGCTCGCTTCACGCTATTGCTGATCCCACAAGAAGACGCATTTTGCAGGCTTTGAAGGAAGGCCTGGCCACAACGAAAGCTTCGCGCCAAGCTGGCAGCGGGCACGGGACTTGCCTGTGTGCGGGAGATATCGAAGACCGGGTGGAGCTGTCGCAGCCGACGATTTCGCATCATATGGCGATCCTGACGCGAGCCGGGCTGGTGGAAGCGACGAAACGGGGCCAGTGGCGCTGGTATCGGCGGAATGAGAAGGCGATCCGGCAGGTGGTGAAGTCGCTGCGCGGGAAGCTGTAGCCCGCCGTTCGGCAACATGCTCACAACCTTGTCATTCTGAGGCGATGTGAATCTTGTCGCCGAAGGATCAATGCATTTCGGAAACGCATAGGTCCTTCGCTCCGCTCAGGATGACAAAGCAGGATTCACGAATTGTTTAGCGGCTTTGCTGCCCGCTTCTGCCTTGCCCATCCTTCTTTGACGACCTGACGCGCGCGGCCGAGCGCGAGTGCGTCTTCGGGGACATCATCCGTAATGCAGGAAGCTGCGGCGATGTACGCTCCCTTGCCGACGCGCACCGGCGCGACAAGAGTGCTGTCGCTGCCGACAAAGACTCCATCGGCGATCACCGTTTTATGTTTGTTGACGCCATCGTAGTTGCATGTGATCGTGCCGGCGCCGACGTTTACTCCCGCACCAATCTCCGCGTCGCCGAGGTAGGTGAGGTGATTGGCCTTCGATCCTTTGCCTAGCTTGATTTTCTTGGTCTCGACGAAATTGCCGATATGTGCGCCTTCGCCGATCTCGCTGCCCGGCCGCAGATGCGAATACGGGCCGATGATCGCGCCCGCGCCGACGCGCGAAGCTTCCATGATGCAGCCGGGGCGAATGGTTACGCCATCGCCGATTTCACAATCGCGAATGACCGAATAAGACCGCACGCGACATCCCGTGCCGACGCGCGTCGCGCCTAGTAGCTGAACGTAAGGCTCAATCACGGTATCGGGCGCAACACAAACGTCGGCATCGACCACACAAGTAGCCGGATAAAAAATCGTCACGCCGTCTGCCATCAGCTGGCGCGCTTTCGCCACGCGCAGGAAGTGATCAATGTCGGCGAGTTCGGCACGCGTGTTGCCCCCAAGAACTTCCCCAGGATTGTCGGTTTTCCATGCAACCACACGCCTGCGGGCGCGGCGCAGCACGCCGGCCATGTCGGTGAGGTAGTACTCGGAGTGAGGGTTGTCGGTGGAGAGGTCGCCGATGTGAGAGTAAAGATCTTTGACGGAAAAACAATAGAATCCGGAATTAATCTCGCGAATTTTCTTCTGCGCTGGGCTGGCGGATTTTTCCTCCACAATCGCTTGGATTTCGGGGCTGTTCGCGCTTTTGCGGAGAACGCGCCCATATCCAGTCGGATTGTCGAGATCGGCACTCAGCAGCGTCATGGACGCGTTCTGGCCGGTGTGAAAATCGATCAGGCGGCGGATCGTTTCAGAGGTGATGAGCGGTGCGTCTCCAGAGAGCACAATTACGTGGTCATAGCCGGCCAGCGCATCGCGCGCGACCATGAGGGCATGTCCGGTACCGCGCTGCTCGGCCTGCAGAATGAAATTGATTCCCGTATGGGCCATCGCCCTGTGGACGCGCTCGGCTTCGTGTCCGATGACAGCGTACACGTCAGTCGCTGAAGCCACATGAAGGGCGGCTCGAATGACATGCTCGAGCAGAGGCTTGCCGCCGACCTCATGCAAGACCTTAGGAATCTTGGATCGCAGGCGAGTTCCCTTACCTGCGGCCATGATAGCGATGGCGACCCGGGGTAGAGACGGCTGGCTAGCGGTTTTTTCCGCGTTTGTGGCGCGGACTGGGCGCTTACTTTTCGTTTTTTTCATTCGCATCAATATACCGCGTCATGCGCGGGATGCCGTTACCCGAACCTCCCAGCGGCTAAAGCCGCATCGCGGAGAAAACGCGATCGGCACGGATGAAGCCGTGCCCTTCCCAAGACTGTTCTTACATGCTTGACCTGCGCAATCTTGATTCATAGGCTGAGGCCGCCATCGACCGCAAGAATCTGCCCGGTGATGAATTGGGGAGCAGTCGCGAAAAAGAGAACAGCTTCCGCAATTTCGTCGGCGCGGCCGTTGCGCTGCATGGGAGTTTCACGGGCCATGCGGCGCATAAATGCGGCTGCAGATTTCTCTCCCAGGTCGATCATGCCTGGAGCGACAGCATTCACCGCGATCTCAGGCGCGAGAGCCTTGGCCATCACTTTGGTCAGCATGTGCAGTGCGGCTTTCGAGGAGCAGTAATGCGCGTGCGTCGACCAGGGACGAATTCCGCCCAGTGATCCCATGTTGATGATCTTGGCTTCGGCCTTTGGGCTCGAAACGGCGCTGCGGTGGCGATTGCCCCGGCTGGAGCGCATGTATTTCAGGGCCTCGCGAGTGACCAGGAACGGCCCGCGCGTGTTGGTTGCGAAGATGGCGTCCCACTGCGCTAGCGTCAATTTTTCGAATTCAACCGTCTCGTAATTCGCGGCATTATTCACCAGAATATCGATGCGGCCGAGTTCTCGGCCAGCTTCTTTCATCATGGCGCGAATGCTCGCCTCGTCGGTGACATCGCAGCGGAATGCAAAAGCGCGCACGCCCCAACCGGAGATGTCGACGACAGTCCGCTGGGCTTCGCGCACCGAATGGTTGAACGTAATGGCGACGTCTGCACCGGCGCGCGCCAAAGAGAGGGCGCTGGCGCGGCCCAGGCGGCGCGCGGCTCCAGTCAGCAAAGCGGTTTTACCCAGAAGTGGTTTGGAGGCTAGATCGGCCATGCGGAATTTTACCCCGTGAGGCGCTGGAAAGAGGAAGTGGAGGAGATTCGACCTCGACGCGCTATTGACGCAACGCTAGCAATTCGCGAACGCGATCAGGAAGAACAAGTTCCTCTTCCGATTTGAGCACGACGGCATCGGCCTGATCAGTCGCGTCGGGGATAAGGCTTTCCCGCTTCCCGATCAGCATGATTATCGGCAACTTCGGATCCAGTCTTTTCAATTCGCCCGCAATTAGGGCAGCCTCCGCGCCATCTGTGTCGAGGTCGAGGACAGCCAAATCGATCCCGCCCTGAGCAAAGCGGAAGACACCGTCGTGTCCGTTACCTGCGCTAACGGTTTCCCATCCGTGATTCTTAAGCAGCGAGCAGCGAAGATTCAGGTTTACGAAGTCGCTTCCGATGCACAGCACGCACCTGGCAACACGCTTTCTCATTGCCACCCGTCCCCGTGGCGCGCGATTCGACACATCTGCGGACCCCGCAGACTCGCGACATTCTCAGCGCATCTCTGGCTGTCGCGCAATGAGCGGAATCACGGAGCTAAGCCATGCCGACTCATGGAGTTGCAGGCCCTGGTCTTCTGGTGTGGCAACCCCAGCGATTGGAAATTTTTCCAGCTGTTGTCTACGACGATCTCAATGTGTTGAGGTGGAAAACGAGTAAGACAGCGCGCTAGAATCTCCGCGCATGCCAGAGCAGCGAAAGGTCGTTCTGTACTCCCGAAGGGGATGCCATCTTTGCGAGGTCGTAAAAGAGAGTCTGACCAAACTCGCGCGCCGGGGAGGCTTTACGTGGCAAGAGCTGGATGTAGACTCAGATCCCGAGCTGCGGCGCCGCTTCAACGATGAAGTTCCGGTAGTTTTCATTGACGACCGAAAAGCATTCAAATACCGCATGGACGAGCAGGAGTTTCTGCGCAAGCTCGCCCGGTGACCGGCTCTCCGAAAGTCCTTGGTATATTCGCGACTTTCGGTACAATCTCTTCCCGGATGTTAAGAACGCGCCTCTACGCCGATCCCATCGGTTTGTTTGTGCACGAGGTCGTGCTGGAGTCTTGCCGGCGGCACGGCGAGAAGATAGCGCTGGTCGATGTTTCCTCCGGCCGTCGGCTTTCCTACGCGGAGTACGGCGAGCAAGTTGAGCGTCTGGCCCGCGGGCTGGTGGCCGCGGGCATCCAGACCGGCGAGACGGTTGCGATTTTTCTTCCCAATTCATGGGAGTTCGCGATTGCGTTTCATGCCATCCAGTTGGCCGGGGCAATTCCCACCTTGCTCAATCCCACATATCGCGAACGTGAGGTGCGATATCAGTTGGAGAATTCCGATGCGGTCTGCCTGATTACCGATGGCGCGCAGATTGCCGGGACCAATCTCGGAGGGTTGCCGACCTTGCGGAGGGTCTATGCCACGCGGCAGCCTGCCACAGGATCCGAACCATTTGCTGAGCTTCTGAAATCCACAACGGCGTCGCTTTCCAGTCCGAAGCAGGCTCCCGAACAGATGATCGCCGCACTTCCCTACTCCAGCGGAACCACTGGGCTGCCCAAGGGCGCGATGCTCTCGCATTTCAACCTGATCGCCAATGTGTATCAGCTGGTGGCGCCAAATACGTCGAAAATCAGTGGCTCGGATCGCATGCTTTGCTGCCTTCCCCTGTATCACATCTACGGGTTGAATGTTGCGCTCAATCCCGTGCTGATTCTGGGAGGGACGCTGGTTCTCGTTCCTCGTTTCAACATCGAACAGATGATGCAGCTGATGACGAGCGAGGAAATCAGCATGATGCCGCTGGTGCCGCCCGCGATGAATGCATTCTGCCAAGCTGCCGAGGCGGGACAGTTCCCTCGCGAGCACAAGCTGCAGTGGGTGAAATCGGGAGCCGCGCCTTTAGCGCCCGATCTTGCGCGCCGTTTCACCGCCCTCACCGGTATTCCTGTGTGCCAGGGATATGGCATGACGGAAGCGTCACCGGTCACGCATGTGGGATATCTCGAGCCAGAGCTCTACCGTCCGGATTCCATCGGCCATCCGGTGGCGCAAACGGATTGCCGCGTGCTTTCGCAGTCGGACCTCGACCCCACCGAAGACATCGGCGATCTCACGCAGGCTCCATCCGATCTGCCCGGAGAACTCGTCATGCGTGGTCCGCAATTCATGCTGGGGTATTGGAAAGATCCGCAAGCCACCGCTGCGGTATTGCGCGACGGCTGGTACTGGTCGGGAGATATTGTTACGCGTGATCGCGAAGGCTTTTACCGCGTCGTAGATCGACGCAAGGAAATGATCAAATACAAAGGTTTCTCCGTTGCACCCGCGGAAGTGGAGGCGGTATTGATGGAACATCCCGCGGTGAAGGAATGCGGAGTCGTCGGTCGCGCCGACGCTGCGGCGGGCGAAATCCCGGTCGCGTTCGTCGCCCTACGCAACGGATTCGTCGAGAGCGGGAAACTCAGCGATGAACTCTGCGCGTTTGTGGCCGAACGCTTGACACACTATAAGCAGCCGCGAGAGATCCATTTTGTGGACGCGGTGCCGAAGACAGCGTCGGGAAAAATCCTGCGGCGCGAACTCAGAAAAGCCATCGCATAAAACCGAAACTCTTATTGAACCAGCGATGCCCCGGCGTGCTGTGCGGGTAACTGCAAGGCGTGCCCAAACAGGATTCCGGTCTCTACTTCAACTGGCCTGCCATCGACGACATAAGGTCTAAACTTCCATTGCTCGAGCGCGTCGCTGATCGCCTTTGCCTGATCGGGAAAAGCGCTGATGAAGTGGATGTGCCTTATCCTGCCCTGTTTATCGATGATGACCCGGACCGGAATCGCGTTGAACCGATGCTCAGAAAAGACTGGATCAACGCGGGCAATTATGTTTTCGTCCCGGGCGTAATCCTTGATGCAGACGGGGAAGGACCCTCCGCCGCCTCCGGCTATAGCGCTGACATCTGTTGGTAATTTCATCGTGTTTAGATCGAGCATCAAGCGGTTCAGTAGTTTGGTATCGCGGCTGGTCAGGACGAACTGCACCGCGTGACAGCGGATTTGGATCGCCAGAACCTCCCAATGCAGCTCTGCCACCGGCGACCAGTAGGAAAAAAAGCTGAAAGAGCGACCGGCGAGTTGAATCAAGGTGGGCGCAGTTTCCACTTTGTAATCCGCCTGCAAATGGTCCCTCGTGTACGCGGCGAGTTCCAAAGCGTTGTTCGCCGAAAGAGGAGTGAAAAACATGTCCAGGGCCGTAATCAACATGCTCGCCGAAGCCGGTCCGTCTTTTGTTTCCGGGGGCCCGATTTGCGCGAGCACGTAACTGCCGATTTCGGATGGGGGTGGGCCTTCGAACTCCTGAGTCCAACCTTGCGGCATCGTGTAGCTGATTCCAAAGTACGTATCGTTAAACACGCCTTGGGAAACGGTCGCAGCTTCTGGGACCGGTGTCACGGAGTCACTCGCGCTCGACCATGCGCCCTTCACCAGAATCGCGTCCGTCGGGAGCTTCCTCGATGATCGCTGATTGCGGGAAACAGCGCCGCTCTCCACACCCTTGTCGGAATTCGCAGCTTGGCCTTCAGCCATGAGCGAAGCAGCTAAGATCACTGAGCAGAAATGCGAAACCCGGAATTTCATATCGGCCTTGAATTGAAAATGTCACCGGCTAGAAGCCACGACTGATCATGCGTCCCTAGCGGCGCGACTGGAAATCGCTCCCTTTCAAAAACGGGCGTTGGGCAAATTGTTCGCGACTTAAAAGCGGACAAGGGGCTGGCGAGATGCTCAGCATCTCGCCAGTCGAAAACGAGAATCGTCACAAGGAACGCAGAAAGTCCAGCAACGCTTGCTGCTGAGCAGTGTTGAGTTTGTTGAAGTTGTTGATTACAGTCGTCGCTTCGCTCTTGCTGCTCTTGTGATCCTCGATCGCCGTATACACATCAGTGGTCCGGCCATCGTGCAGGAGGAAGATTCGTTGTCCCAAGCCCCACAGCGGAGCCGTGCGGAACTGGGCGCCCCCCGCGTTGCCTTGGGAAACGTTATCCGCGAGGCGAGTGCCCATGTTATGGATCTCAATATCCGAGAACGCATTCACCGGAACGCCGCTGAGGGCCGGGACGAAGTTTGAGACCTGCGTCGTGCCGGGACTCGGGTTGTGGCAAGCGGCACAGCCAATCGAACTGAACAAAGCGCTGCCGGTGGCGATCGTACTGGCGGGAACCTGCGATCCATTGAGCACAACTGGACCGGTTGGTGGCGGAGCCAGGAAGCGCATGAAATTGGCAAACGCCGAAACATCGTCAAGCACTGCGGCATTCGATGTCTGAGTTGGATTCGACGTATCTTCCGGGTAACCGGTTCCTGACAGATTCAAACAACTCGACGGCAGCCCCGCACGCTGCTCTTCCTCTGGCAAAGGCCGGTCCTGAGGGAACAGTTCGTTGCTGATTCCCATCTCGAGGTTGTAGGCCTCACCGGCAAAGATGTGCAGCGATTTGTTCTGCGCCTTCCAGCCGAAACGCGTGATGGTGCCGTCATTGCCGTTGCGGTTAAAGGTGCCGGAGATGCCGAGTGAGTTGCTCAAATTCTTCGCCCGATTCGTGAGCAGCGTCGAATCATCCAGGTTTTCGATCAGGCCAGCGCCGTAGGTAGGGGTCGGGATGCGGAAGATGAGATCATTCGCCGCCAGATAAGCGGCAAAGTTCGGCTGCCCTAGATTGCAGCTGCCGGCATCGGAACGGCCCGCAACCGTGAACAGGTCTTCGACGCCGCCATTCGGAGCAGCGGTATTGGCTTCCCCGGAAGAGTTGAGGAAGAACGGAGCCCGAGCTTCAAGCGTCGGACCATTAGCCGTAACGAACGGCGGCGTGGTGTTGTTGGGAGCAACACCACCACTGACGATCAGGAACTGTGGATTCACGGGAGCTCCGGATCCGCCGACTGTCGGTTGTGCGTGACAGGAGCTGCATTGATTGGAATTAAATCGTGGACCCAGACCGACGTTGGCGGAGTTGGAAACTGTTTCCACCTCCTGGAAGCGATTGAGACCGTCGTTGAAAAACGCCGTGAAGCCGTTTGGATCATTCGACGGATTGATGATGGTCGCGCCCGTGCCGCGGCTGGCGCTCTGAACTCCAGGGTCGGTTTGAGCTGAGGCTACGCTGATGACAAACAACAGCGCCAAAGGTAGAGATGCAAATCTCAACTTAGACACAACTACCCTCCTGTTTGTTCGCTGAAATGGTTAAGACAGCCGGAATGGCGCTGGAGAGTGACGCGGTAAAACGTGCTGTTTCCGACCAGTGGACACAGGGAGCCGGATTCAGCGTGCGGATTTTTTAACTCTGAATTTATTCGATAGCAAGTAAAATCGCCGCTCTCTTACGAAACTGGAACAAGACAGTGCACCTCGTCCGTTGTGATCTGCATTGTTTTCTTTTTGCTAGGAGCAAGAAAGGCTGCGCCAATCGTAGGGACTAAGCCCAGTTAAGAATTGCCGCATCGCGTTACAAAACCCGAACGAAGCTGTGCGCGATCTGCCTTGTTTCGATTGGCGCGGAAATGGCACCGTTATTTCAACGTTGACGCCCAGAGCTGAAACGACAACTCGCATTTCAATCTAGCCAATGCCGCATTACAAAAATCGCGGAGAGTCCTTATGGCCCTCCGCGATGCAGAGTGAGTAAGTGGAATGCGAGACGCTTCTACGGTCCGGAATTACTCTTGGCTTCCATTTTCTTGGTCACGAGAAAATTCCAGATCACTTCATTGGCGTTGAAATCGTTGCTGGTCTTGCCGATGGTGTTCTCGGGCTCGTATTGCTCGCCGCCCGGCCAGGTATTGCCGGCGCCTTTTACGTTGTAAAGTACAACCTGCGCGCCTTGCCCACAGCCGTCATAGGTATCAATCTTCGTCTCCATTCCCCCTTTGCCATGCGACGGAAGCTTGCTGTGCGCGGGCTTCTCTGCGCAGTGATCAATCTTTGCCCAGGCCTTGGCGCTATCGTCAGCCGATAAAGTTGCGAGATTCAGATTCTTCTCGGTCCCACCGCCATGGGGAACAACCGGGTCCGACGTACCGGTAATCATCATGAGCGATACCGTGCGGCTCGGAAGACAGACCATCGTTTTGGGCATGGTCGCGCCGACGGTTGCAATTGCAGTGACTTTGTCCGATACGGCGCAGCCGACGTGCATCGCCATAAAGCCACCTTCGGATAATCCAGACACGTAGACGCGAGACGGGTCCGCCGAGAACTTCGACGTGAGCTGATCGATCATCTGATTGAAAAATCCGATGTCGTCAACTTCTGGCTCTTGCTGATGTCGAGTCTGTGGCTGCTGCTGGCCGCCGGGATATCCTCCGCCACCACCGGGATAGCCACCGCCGCCTCCCCCTCCGCCGCCCGGGTAGCCACCCCCAGGATATCCACCCCCGTAGCGGCGCCGCCTGGGATACATAGGCTGCTCCTCGCGCTCTTTGGGACGCACGCCAACATTCCAGCGCCCGTGCAGGGCAAAGGGATAGACGGCGATGATGCCGTCTTTGTCGGCGATCTGGTCGAAGCCGGTCAGGCGCTCGATGTCGTTGGCATCCTGATTCATGCCATGCAGCAGAATCACCACTGGATAGTGCTGCTGGGCGTTGAAGCCTTTGGGCAACCGAACGAGAAACGTGCGGTCGACATCATCGACTGTGACTTTTTCTTTGGTTTCCTGGGCGCGAAGAGACTGGCCGACTAAGAAAATGGTCAGAAAAGCGAAAGCGGGAAATGCGGAACGCATCCCGCGAGATATTGCAATGTTCATGCATTCTCCGAGAGCGACCCGAGCTCACCCCAAGTTAACACAAAATGCTTGGAAGCGTCGGTGCGGCCCCGAGTTGGCCCCAGTGGAACTTTTTACTTGCTGAGAGCGTATTCCATGTTGAGTAGCAAACCATCCCAGCTCGGAGTGGAACCGGGCGGATTCGAGGCCACATCATGGACGGAATCACGGGTTTAGCAGCGGTCGTGATGATTTTTGGAATGCCCACGGCGGTTTTCGCCATGTACATGTTTTACCGCGTGCGGAAGTTGCGCAGCGAGGAGCGGCTGGCAGCGATTCAGCGGGGCGTCAGCGTGCCCATGGAAGCGGAGCTTTCCGAAACGGCGCGCTCGCGGCGAAACGGAATTCTGTTTATTGCCGGAGCCTTGGGATACATGCTGGCCTTCAGCATCGTGGCTAAATACGAGCCGGATGCCATGATCGCAGCTGCTTTCGGAGCGATCCCATTCACGCTGGGATTGGGATTCCTGCTGGATGCATTTCTGATCCGGCGCGATGCGAAAACGGCATAGAAATCAACCCTGAGGGGTGCCCCTCGATAAGAGCGAAGGCTCTGTCAAGGGCGTAGTTCTCCTGGGTGGTGCGCAAGCACCGCCTGCTTTGTCGTGCCAGAGAAGGTTGAGGACCA
>Ga0335073_10010144_pt1 | contig 13224 bp, 13 predicted proteins | sample Lox_Sample_22_FD_207093 | JGI IMG/M metagenome (GOLD analysis project Ga0335073, IMG submission 207093) | Soil microbial communities from Loxahatchee National Wildlife Refuge, Florida, United States - Lox_Sample_2.2 | ecosystem: Environmental > Terrestrial > Soil > Wetlands | place: USA...
CGCGCAGCATCGGCCAGGTTCACCCCACAGCAAGAAGCAAACGCCTCGGGCCACCCCAACTTCCACGCAATTCATCCCTGCGCCCGTCGCGAAAGTACTCTGCTGCACCATTTCGGGAGCACACCCCGTCACCCGCGTCCTGGTCTCTTTCCAAATTCCAGACCTTCCCCAAACCTGACAAGGGAAGACCGTCCCCCAATCCCCACCCCCTCCCTACCCTCTAAAATCGTAACGATGCCGACGACCCTCCGATCCTTCTGCAAGATCAACCTCGGCCTGGCGATCGGCCCTCCCCGCCCCGACGGCTTCCACTCGCTCCTCACCTGCTACCAGACCCTCGAAGCCCATGATCTTGTGACCGTTCTCGTCACCGTCGCCGCCCCTGCCGCGACCACCACCCTCCGCCTCACCAGCAACGACGCCCGCGTCCCCACCGACGCCACCAATACCGCCTGGAAGATCGTCGATCTCGCCCTCCGCGCCCACGCCATCACCGCCGACGTCTCCATCCACATCGACAAGCGTCTCCCCGTCCAGGGCGGCCTCGGCGCCGGATCGGCCAACGCCGTCGCCGCCCTCCTCGCCCTCGAATCCGAGCTGGCTCATCACGGCATCGCCCCGCTCCCCGACGCCGAAAAGTTACGCATCGCCGCCCAGGTCGGCTCCGACGTCCCCCTCTTCCTCATCGGCGGAGCCGTCCTCGGCCTCGGCCGCGGCGAAGACGTCCATCCCCTCCCCGATTTCCCGCCCACTGAATGTGTCCTGGCTCTCCCCGACATCGGCGTCTCCACCCCCCAGGCCTTTCGCGACTGGGATGCCCTCCACGCGCAATTGACCCCCGCTCGCCCCTCCGATACACTTTCTATGTTGAGTCGAGCTCTGGCCTCGGCCTTCGGGCCTGGGCTTCCGGAGGGTTTTTCCGCCGGAGCAGCCACGCACTCCTCCGGTGTTTCCGCCTCGGGCGGAAACCTTGGCGAGATCACGGGGACCCCAGCGAACATGTTCGACGGGGTTTCAAATCCGCTTCTCGCGCTTGTCCGTGCCGGGATTGCAAACGACTTCGAAGAAGTCGTCTTCCTGCAACATCCCCGTCTCGGTGAAGTCAGGCGCCTGCTCGCGGAATCCCCTCGCCCGGAGGAATCTGCGCTCGTCGCAGCGCTTTCCGGTTCCGGATCGGCCCTCTTCGGCCTCTACGGATCGGCTGAGGCTGCATCGGCTGCCGAAGCAAGGCTCAGCGCCTCCGGCATTCGCTCGTTGCGGACCAGGACCTTGCCGCGCAACGAATACTGGAAGCAGTTGCACGAACAGGATGAACCCCGGGCCTAGCCCGGAGTCGAGCAGAATTACTGGGCGATCGACTAATGGTAGGTCAAGTGCCTTTGGAGCACTTTGTCCAGGTTCGAATCCTGGTCGCCCAGCCAGAGTTTCGCAGTGTAGTCAGGACCCGGCGCCAACCGCGCCGGTCAACACCAGGCAGGATGCCACGCCAACCAGCTGGAGGATCTTGTGATGTCGGACACGACGGAGAGGGCAGCAGCAGCCGTGCCAACCACCCTGGCCGGCTCGACCAACGGCAATGCAGCGGACGATTCCAGTGACCCCGGCCAGGCTCCAGGCCGGCCCAGGCGCGACGGCGACAATCCCGCCGAGGGCAAAGCGAAGCCTCAGGCGCGCCGCTCCCGTGTCTCCAACGAAGACCGCCGCTTCAAAATCTTTTCCGGCACCGCCAACCGCACCCTCGCCGAATCCATCTGCGAGCACATCGGCGTCCGCCTCGGCGAAACCAAGATGCAGCGCTTCGCCGACGGCGAAGTCTACTTCCAGCTCCTCGAAAACGTCCGCGGCGCCGACGTCTTCGTCGTTCAGCCCACCTGCTACCCCGTCGACCAGCACCTGGTGGAGCTGCTCATTATGATCGACGCCCTCAAGCGCGCCTCCGCCGGCCGCATCACCGTCGTCGTTCCCTACTACGGATACGCCCGCCAGGACCGCAAAGACCGTCCCCGCGTCGCCATCTCCTCCAAGCTGGTCGCCGACCTCATCACCACCGCCGGCGCCCACCGCGCCCTCTTCATGGACCTCCACGCCGCGCAGATTCAGGGCTTCTTCAACATCCCCGTCGACCACATGTTCGCCAGCCCTGTCCTCATCAGCTATTTCCGCGAACTCAATCTGCCCAACCTCACCATCGTTTCCCCCGATGCCGGCGGCGTCGAGCGCGCTCGCTTCTTCGCCACCAAGCTCGGCGTCCCCATGGCCATCGTCGACAAGCGCCGTACCGACATCAACGTCACCGAAGTCATGCACATCATCGGCGAGGTCAAAGGCCAGAACTGCCTCATCGTCGACGACATCGTCGACACCGCCAGCACCCTCGTCAAGACCGCCGACGCGCTCCTCGAACAGGGCGCCATCGGCGTCTACGCCTGCGCCTCGCATCCCGTCCTTTCCGGACCGGCCATCGAGCGCATCGCCGGCTCCCGCATCGAGCAGGTCGTCGTCACCGACTCCATCCCGCTCCGCGAGGAAGCCCGCAATTTACCGAAGATTAAGGTTCGTTCTGTGGCCGGCCTGCTCGCCGCCACCATCGAAAGCATTCACATGGAAACCAGCGTCAGTGCGCTCTTCAACTGACCGCAACAATTCGGGACCAGGATTTGAGTTAGAGCAGTTTGCAAGTGTGGGACTTTAGAATCTGCGGGGTTCATCCTCGGGGTTCTGCAACATTAACCGCGACGTGGCTCAAATCACCTCGCCGCAAAGGGAGTGGAAACCAGCACTGTGGCAGTTCACTGATCGCTGACTACTGATCACTGTTCGCTGCTTCTCCATGCCCGAAGGACAAAACTTATGATCACCCAGGAAACCGTTACCGCCATCGCCCGCGAGGGCAAGTTCAACAAGAACGCGGCTCGCCGCGTGCGCGCCAAAGGCAAAATTCCCGCCGTCGTCTATGGCGCCGCTCAGCCCGCCGTCGCCGTCGAGGTCGATCCCAAACAGATCCAGCGCATCCTCCACTCCGACGCCGGCCACAACTCCATCTTTGATCTCGAAGTCGCCGGCGCAACCGCCAAGGCCATGATCGTCGACTGGCAGTACGAGCCCATCAAGGGCAAGCTCATCCACATCGACTTCAAACGCATCGCCCTCGACAAGCCCATCCGCGTCGAAGTTCCCATCCAGCTCACCGGCGTTCCCGTCGGCGTCAAGACCCAGGGCGGAATCCTCGACCAGACCCTGCGCGAAGTCGAAATCGAGTGCCTCCCGGCCGACATTCCCGGCCACATCGACGTCGATGTCACCGAGCTGGCATTCGGTATGGTGCTGCGCGTCTCCGGCCTGCCGCACGCCGGCAGCCTGCGTTTCATCACCTCGGAAGATACCCCGGTCGCGCACATCACCTCGGTCAAGGAAGAAGTGGTGGCCACACCGGAAGCCGAAGCGGCAGCTGCCGCAGCGGCCCCGGCCGAGCCGGAAGTCGTCAAGAAAGGCAAGCAGGAAACCGCCGAAGCTGCTCCCGCCGAGAAGGGCGCGAGCGACAAAGGCGGCAAGAAGTAGGTGTCGGATACGGGCGGCGTCTTTCTGGTCATCGGTCTCGGCAATCCCGGCATCGAGTACCAGTTCACGCCGCACAATGCGGGGTTTTTGGCGATCGACCGCATCGCCGGTGAGCACAACGCGGCCGTGGTCAACCGCCGCTGCCGCGCCCTCACCGCAAAGGTTCACCTGGCTGGCAGGGAAGTCATCCTCGCCAAGCCGGAGACCTGGATGAATCTCAGCGGGATCTCCGTGGGGGCTCTCGTCGACGAGTTCGACGTCGACCCCTCCGGTGGCCTGCTGGTGCTGTACGACGAGCTGGACCTGCCCCTCGGAACCTTGCGCGTGCGCGAGCGGGGCAGCACAGCCGGGCATAACGGAGCGGCGTCTGTCTCCGGCGCGCTCGGCACCGACGAATGGGCGCGCATTCGCATCGGCGTTGGACCGGAGCCGGAAGCTCCGGCAGGAGTTCGGCGTGGCAAGGATTACCTGCTCACGCCGATGAGCAAACGGGATCTGGCCGCGATCGATCCGGTCCTCGACCGGACGGCGCGTGCCGTGGAAATGGTGGTGGCCCGAGGAGTCAAAGCCGCCATGAACGAATTCAACCGCCGGGACGAACCGCCTCCCGGAGGAAAGTAGCAAGGCCCTGCTTGAGCAGGGATGGGAGAAAGCACCGAGCTTTAGCCCGGTGAACAGAGGGCAGGAAGAATCGGGGCTTTAGCTCCGGAGAAGCTTTGTACCAGGCACGACCCCCGGGTGCCCCATCGCCTGGCCTGAGCAAGGCAAAGCCGAGTCGAACGGCTCTGCCTGAATTTGGCAGATGTGGGAGAGCACGAAACCATCCTGGGCTCGATGCCAGGCTTTGTATCAGGGCACGACTTTAGTCGTGCCGTAACGGAGAGCTCAAAAGTCGGGGCTTCAGCCCCTGAAACAAATATGTAACTCGGAAGCGAATTTTCGCAGGGAAAGAGAACCAAATCATGCAGCGTTTCTACGAAGTAATGTTTATCGTTCGGCCCGATGTCGCCGACGAAGATCTCGACAAGCTGATCGCCGGCCTCGAACAGACGGTCACCAACGGCGGCGGCGCCGTTCGCTCCACTGAGAAGCTCGGCCGCCGCAAACTGGCTTACACCGTCCGCAAATTCAACGACGGCAACTACATTCTCCTCACCATCGACGCCGGCGGTCCGCTGGTCGCCGAGCTCGAGCGCCGTCTGCGCGTCTCCGAGCCGGTCATCAAGTTCATCACCGTGCGCATGGACGAGGAAGACAAGCGCCTGGCCAAAGTTCGGGCCATCCGCGCCACGCGCAAAAAGCTCAGCGCAATTCCCGTTCCCGCCGAGCCGCCTGCCCCCGCCGAGCCCGCCTCGACGCCGGCCGCCGCTCCCGCGGAAACCGCAACCCCCGCCGGCGCGTAACCCCGCCGACGATTTGTATCACGGCACGACCCCCGGGTGCCCCACAACTGTCCGTCTTTGGCAGATATGGGAAAGCACGAAACCATCCCGGGCTCGATGCCAGGCTTTGTATCAGGGCACGACTTCAGTCGTGCCGTAAGTGGCGCCAAATCGACGGGGCTTCAGCCCCTGAGATTCTGCCGAATCAACCAGGTTCATGGCCCGCGCTCGGCGCCGGCCGGAAGGAAAAAGGAAATGCCTGACGAAACCACCAACGCTCCTGCACCTCGCTCCGAATCCCGCCCCGACGCCCCTCAGGGCCGTCCTGCCGGTCCCGGCGGACGCGGCCCCGGCGGTCCTGGCGGCCGCAAATTCTTCCGCCGCCGTAAGGTCTGCAAGTTCTGCACCGAGAAGATCGACGCCATCTCCTATCGCGACGTCCGTCTGCTCCAGGGCTTCGTGGCCGAGCGCGGCAAGATCGTGCCTCGCCGCCTCACCGGCGTCTGCACCACGCATCAGCGGCGACTCGCCAAAGCCATCAAGCAGGCCCGCAACATCGCCCTGCTGCCCTTCGCCGCCGGATTCTAACGAGCCGGTTTTCAGCTAACCGCCTTTTCGCTAACCGGCCTTGAGCTAGCCGTTTTATCGCCAACCGGCTCTTAGCTGCTTTTAGGAGATTGCAATGGAAGTGATCCTCAAAGAAGATATCTCGAACCTCGGCCATCGCGGCGACGTCATCAAAGTCGCCGACGGATACGGCCGCAACTACCTGCTGCCCCGCAAGCTCGCCATGGAAGCCACCGCAGACAACAAGGCCCAGGTCGAGCAGATGAAAGTCTCCGCCCTGCGCCGCTCCGCGAAGGAAAAGGCCGATGCCGAGCAGCTGGTCACCCAGCTCAACGCCGTCGCCCTCGTCTTCACCCGCAAGGTCGGCGATCACGACCACCTCTTCGGCTCGGTCACCTCTGCCGACATCGCCCAGGGCCTCGCCGACAAGGGTTTCAACGTTGATCGCCGCAAGGTCCAGCTCGACGAGCCGCTCAAGTCCACCGGCGAATTCCACGTCCCCGTCAAGCTGCACCGCGAAGTCACCGCGCACGTCAGCGTCACCGTCAAAGGCGAAGAAGCCCCCGCCGAATAATTCCCGGATCTTCGGGTGCCCCACCCGTGTCGCCGTAGTTTGGCGACCGGGTGGGACCGGGGACCGTCCACCGGGGACCGGGAACTGTCAACTGGGGACTAACTCTCCCGGGTGCCCCAGATCTGCCCGGTTTTGGCAGATGTGGGAGAGCACACTGTCAACCAGACACCCGGGGACCAAAAACTGGAGACTGTCCACCCCTACCGGTGCGGCCGGTCCCGATTCTCCGTCCGTTTTGCCTGCTGTTTTTCGCCTTGCGCCGTCCGCCCCTGGCGCGCCGCAGCGGCCCGGTCGTTATTGGCGTTGTGCTTGTCGTTGTAGATCGAGCGGCTCACGTTATTCTGCCGCGCGTTGATCTGCTGCCGCTCCTGCCCGGTCAGCCGCCCTCCGTTCGCCGCGCGGTCGGCCTGCGCCTCGCGGTTGATGCTCGAGTCGCGGTTCTCCAGGTTGCGCGTCTCGCCCGGCGTCAGCTGACCCGACCGCACGCCCTGATTGATGCGCTGCTGCTGGTTGCCCTGGCGGCTGTTCACCTCGTTCGCGTGCCCGAAGCCGTCCCGCGCATTCTGCGTCGCCTGGTTCCGGAACGCTTCCTGCCGCGCCGTCGGCTGGAAGTGCTGCTCGTTCATCGCCACCCGCTCCTGCGCAGTCGGCCGCGCCATCACTCCGCCCGGCCCGTTGAAGCTCGCGTGATTGTTGATCACCGTCCGGTTAATCACCGTCCGGTCCACATACGTGTTGTGGATCACCGTCGTGTTCACCCGCACCACCGCCGTGTTGTACTGGAACACCCCGCCCCGCCACACGCCGCCCACAAAACCCACTCCGCCGTAGCCGAAGCCGTAATTCACCCCGCCATAGAACCCGACGTGTGCGCCCCAGTACCCCGCGTGCCAGCCATACACCCCGCCCGCAAAGCCCCAGTAGCCCGGCGTCCACAGCAGCCCCGGATGCGGCGGCGCTACCCACACGCCCTGCACCCAGTAATAGCCTGCCGGCCCATAAGCCCAGTAGCCCGGCGTCCATAAGTATCCCGGCGTCGGGCACGGCGGCTGCACGTACACCGGCAGCGCCGGCGGCGCGATCCGCACCGAGATCCCGACCGCGATCTGCGCGAACGATGCCATGGGGAGCGCGCTCAGCAGCAGCGCAAAAATCACATTGCGAATTTTGTGGGTTTTCGACATGAGAAACTCGCTTTCGGTTGAGTGTGGTTTTCGATTGATCCGATTGGAGCGCGGACCTACAGGTTACCGCCCGGCGCAGCCGGTGCTTCTGTCTGCTGCTCCTTGCGCTGCTCCCGCTTCGCGCGCTGTTCCTGCTTCCACTGCATGTACGCCTGCTTCTGCGCGTCGGTCAGGACCGCTGTGATCTTGCTGTCGCTGTCCTGGGATATCCCTCGCAAGCTGATCCTCCGCTCTTTCGGCGTCAGCGTAGCGTCGGCCCGGATGCTCGCCACCTGTTGCTGCCGAGCCGCCAGGATCGTTTCCACCTTCGACTCCTGATCCGGCGTCAGCGCCAGCCGTCTCGCCAGCATGCGCGCCTGCCGCTGCGGGTTGGGCCCGCGGCGATCCTGCATGTCCGGCGGCGCTGGAGCCTCGTTATCCGCCGGTGGTGGCGGAGCCGCGTCATCTGCTGGCGGAGCCGCCTGGTTGTTCTGCACAGGCGCCGTCGTGCTCGCCGGGGGAGGCGACCCGGCCGCCGGCTGGTCCTGAGCCAGAGCAGCGCCGCCGCACAGGCTGAAGACCAGGGCAACGCCGAGAGCCATCGAATAAGTGATGTTTCGCATGTGGGTCATCCTGAGAAGAATCTCGATTTCACAACTGCCTTGCCATCCTAAACACAGGAAACAGGGGAACGTTTCGCCACACTCGCGAAAGGCTGAAACTTTCCCGGGTGCCCCACATCTGCCTGTCGTTGGCAGATGTGGGAGAGCACGGATGAGCCCTTATCAACATACAGGCCCGCAGGTATCTGGCCGAACAAAAGTCATGTGTCATCCCGAGCGGAGCGCACCTGGGACCCGCCGCGCGCACTGCGCGTGGTGGGCAAGCGGAGCCGAGGGATCTGCGGTCCCCAACCATCTTCTTATAGAAGGCAGACCGCCAGCACTTCACAGAACCCCCTAACCGCCAGCCCCTAAACGCTGCCCGCTACCCCCAGGTGAGAATATAGAACCAGCCCCGTATGCTCAAGGTCCTCTCCACCCACGTCCTGCTTACCCACCGCCTGCATCCCGGTTTGCTCGACGTCTTCGCCCGCGCCGGCGCCCAGGGCGTCGAGCTCTTTGCCGCGCGCCAGCACTTCGACTACACCAGCCGCTCCCACGTCCGCGAGCTCGCCGAGTGGTTCCGCTCCAACACCCTCGAGCCCTTCTCCATGCACGCGCCCATGTTCCCCGACACGGAAATGGGCCGCAGCGGCGCCCCCTCCGTCAACGTCATCCACCCCGAGAAGACCCGCCGCATCGACGCCATGGACGAGATCAAGCGCGCCCTCGAGGCCGCCGAGCAGATCCCCCTCCGCTTCCTCATCCTCCACCTCGGCGACCGCGAAGACACCTGGAGCCTGCGCTCCCTCGAGCACTCCATCACCGCCCTCGAGCACCTCAAAGCTTTCTCGAGCCCCCTCGGCGTCAAACTCCTCATCGAAAACCTCGAAGGCGATGTCGCCCGCCCCGCGCACCTCATCGAGATTCTGAACAGCGGACACCTCACCGACATCGGCATCTGCCTCGACGTCGGCCACGCCCATCTCGGCGACGGCATCCCCGCGGCCTTCTCCGAGCTGCGCGGCCGCATCCGCTCCTCGCACCTGCACGACAACAAGGGCGACAAGGACACGCACCTCTGGCCCGGCGACGGCACCATCGACTGGAACCAGACCCTCGGCGATCTCAAATCCGCCCCGCAAACCCCCGCCGGCGTCCTCGAGATCCACTACAACCTGGCCGAATCCGCCGACACCATCGCCGAAAAAGCCCGCCAGGCCTTCGAAAAGCTCGACCGCGCGCAATCGACCCCGGTCCCAACCCCTGAACGCTGATTCCGGAATCCCATGACCAACCCCAACCCCGCTCCCGCAACCGACGCTATTGCAAATCCCCCCCTCTCCACCATCGCCCGCATCGGCGAGCACGAAGGCCAGTCCGTCACTCTCCACGGCTGGCTCTACAACCTGCGCGAGAGCGGCAAGCTCCTCTTTCCCATCTTTCGCGACGGCACCGGAACCATCCAGGGCATCGTCCCCAAAGCCGCCGTCACCCCTGAAGTCTTCGACACCGTCAAAGGTCTCACCCAGGAATCCTCCCTCATCGTCACCGGCAGGGTCCGCGCCGATAAACGTGCGCCCGGCGGTTACGAATTGGACGTCGAGAACGTTCAGGTCCTCCAGCGCGTCCCTGCCGACGATCCCTTCCCCATCTCCCTCAAGGAGCACGGCACCGACTTCCTCATGGAGCACCGCCATCTCTGGCTGCGCACCCCGCGCCAGGCGGCCATCCTCCGCATTCGAGCCGAAATCATCAAGGCCGCCCGCGACTTCCTCGACGACAACGGCTTCATCCTCACCGATCCGCCCATCCTCACCCCCGCCGCCTGCGAAGGCACCAGCACCCTCTTTCCCGTCGAGTATTTCGGCGACGAAGCCTACCTCACCCAGAGCGGCCAGCTCTACATCGAGAGCACCGCCCTCGCCCTCGGCAAGGTCTACTCCTTTGGCCCCACCTTCCGCGCCGAAAAGTCCAAGACCCGCCGCCACCTCACCGAGTTCTGGATGGTCGAGCCGGAGTGGGCCTTCGCCGATCTCGACGACCTCATGGGTCTCGCCGAAAACTTCATCAGCTTCATCGTCGACCGCGTTCTCACCCGCCGCGCCGCCGAGCTGAAGACCATCAACCGCGACGTCGCGAAGCTCCAGGCCATCAAGCCGCCCTTCCCGCGCCTGCGCTACGACGAAGCCGTCGACCTGCTCAACGACGCGCACAAGAAAGGCCTCCTCGAGCAGCCCTTCGAGTACGGCAACGACTTCGGCTCGCCCGACGAAACCTATATCTCCTCTCAATACGACCGCCCCGTCATGATCCATCGCTATCCCGCCGCCGTCAAAGCCTTCTACATGGAGCCCGACCCCGAGGACCCGAAGTACGCTCTCTGCGTCGACGTCCTCGCGCCCGAAGGCTACGGCGAAGTCATCGGCGGCTCGCAGCGCATCTCGTCCTACGAGCTCCTCAATAAGCGCATCGAGGATCACCAGCTCCCCCTCGAAGCCTTCCAGTGGTATCTCGATCTGCGCCGCTACGGCTCCGTCCCTCACTCCGGATTCGGCATGGGCATCGAGCGCGCCGTCGCCTGGATCTGCTCCCTCGATCACGTCCGCGAAACTATCCCCTTCGCCCGCACCCTGAACCGCATCTACCCCTAACCGGGCGCCGGGGACTGGCAACTGGGGACTAGCAACTGGCAACTGGGGCCTGGCAACTGGCGACTGGGGCGTGGCGACTTGGGGCTGGCAACTGAGGACTGGGGCCTGGCAACTGGCAACTGGGGACTGACAACCGGGGCCTGGCGACTGGCAACTGGGGCCTGGCAACTGGCAACTGGGGCCTGGCAACTGGCAACTGGGGACTGGCAACTGGCAACTGGGGACTGGCAACTGGGGACTGGCAACTGGGGTCAGGCAACCGTGAGCTCGTCCCCGGACTCTGCCGCGCCTCTCCGCTCCTCCGGCCCGGCTTTTCCCCGAGTAACACCCGATTCCACCCCTGCAGTCACACATAGCAGCGGGCCAGATGATTACGACCGTACTCGCAATCCGGTAAAGTCGTGCTTACCCCTCATCCCCCGCTGTTTTTTGCCGCAATCGCGCAACTAACATTTCCAAGAGGGACGATCCCAGGGGAGTTGGCGCGGGCATGAGGTGCGGTGTTTTTGAACAGGCTGCCAGTGAGGCAAGAACCGCCAGGAAAGAAATTGACGCGGAGATCGATCGGCTCCAGGCACACCGGGAATTGCTGGAGGTGCTGGAGACGGTGGTGCGCCAGGTGCTGGCATTTGTCTCCGTCAGCACCGTGGCAGTTCCCGCTGCCCGAGCCGCCCACGCTGCCACCGGACCGGACCCGTCCCTCGCCGAGCGTGCTTCCGGCCCCGCGCCGCCGGCAGCAGCCGGGCAGTTTTCCCTTACCAGTCTTCTGTCGGAGAGCAACGCTCTCTCGCGCAGGCTCGCAGAGATGCTTGAAGGCGATCGGCGCGAGCTTCAGGTGCTGGCAACGCACGATTCCTTAACGGGGCTCTTCAACCGGGCGGCCATCCTCGAGCATCTGGACCGCGAAATTTCCCGCGCCGTCAGGAACGCCGAGCCCTTGGGCGTCATGCTCGCCGACCTCGACCACTTCAAGTCGGTGAACGACCAGCACGGGCACCTGTGCGGCGATGAAGTTCTGCGCGAGGCGGCTTCGCGCTTTCGCGCAGCCATCCGAAGCTACGATGTGGCGGGGCGCTACGGCGGCGAGGAGTTTCTGATCCTCTTCCCCGGATGGAACCCCGACCACGGAGCCGGACGCATCGATCAGGTGCTCGATGCGATCCGCTCGCAGCCCTTCCCGGTGAAGAGCGGGGATGCGGAGCTGCGCCTCACCTGCAGCGCGGGCGTTGCCGTCTTCCTTCCCGGCCACGACGAGCCGAGTGTGAGCGAGCTCCTCAGCCGCGCCGACTCCGCGCTCTACGTGGCCAAGAGCTCGGGCCGCAACACCGCCCGCATCGAAACCCGCCTGCCCTGAAAAACCCTCAGCTCCCGCCGCAAAACTGATTTTGTTTGTATCAGGGCACAACTCCCGGGCGCCCCACCCCCGTCCGCGGTTTCATCGCGAAGCAACCGGGGACTGGGGACTGGCGACCGGAGACTCGCTCCCTTGGGGACTGGCAACTGACACCTGGCAACCGGAGACTCCTTCCGCGGGTGTGCCACCCTTGTCCGCATCGCGGAGGGGGTGGGAACGAACCAACTGGCAACTGGGGACTGGCAACTGGCAACTGGGGACTTCCCCCCGCGATTGTCATTCCCCCCTGGCGAATTCGGGTGATTGTCTCCCCTAAAAGTGATCCCTACAGTAAGGACACATAAGCGTGGCACCAAAGCCGCTCATCCCCCCGGAAGAGTCTCCCGAACCGGCGCCGTTCGATGCCAGCAGATTTTCGTGGTCCAGAGGGTGCCTGAAATGCGCCGCTTCAGCGTTATCCTGCCCGGCAGGCTTGTCCTTGCCCTCGGCTTATTGGCTGTCTCCGCCCCCGCGGCGCTCTGCCAGCTGAACTCCCGCGCGGCATCGGTCGCGATCACCGCCACCCTGGCAGACTCGCTCACCGTCGCCGCTACGCCCGCTGCGGTCAGTTTCAACCTCGTCACCGGAGGCAAATCCACCGGCAGCGCACCGGTCGTCATCACCACCACCTGGGCCATGGGCGCCACGCGTTCCACCATCACCCTTACCGGCTACTTCTCCAGCGCCGCCTCCGCGCTCACCACCGGCGGAACCGCCGCGGCGAATATCCCCACCTCCGACGTCTTCGGAGAAGTGACCACTGGAACGCCAACCACCTACACCGCATTTACCCAGTCTCCCAGGCGCAATCGGCCAGGCGTTGCCGGAGCCAGCCTGGTGCTCTTCACCCAGGCCGTCACCGCCGCCAAACCGTCCTCCAGCCGCACCGACGCCCTGAACCTCGAGATCAATTTGGCCACCAATCGGCAACTCCCCGCCGGCCAGTACACCGGCACTCTGAACCTTCAGGCCCAGGACTTCTAGCGATCCACCGCGGCCCGACACCAGGCTTTGCAATGGGGACACGGCTTCAGTCGTGCCAAACAGGCGCGACGTAAAATGGCGGCCCAGTCCCTGCGGGATGTTCACCAACTCCGCTCGCGGGCTACCCTCTGCCGGCATCCCGACGAACCCTTCGGGAATAGAAAAAAATGTCATCCTGTCGATAAGCCGAAAGGCCCTGTCAAGGACAAGGAGGGGCGGAGAGCTGCGGGAGCAGCCCGCGTGGCGAGGTTTGTGGAGACCAGAGCCATCGCGGAGAACCTCATCCCTCAATCAACTGCGGTTGAACGATACGTTCCACCGAACCATCGATACGGTCTCGTACAGCG
>Ga0335073_10010145_pt1 | contig 13224 bp, 8 predicted proteins | sample Lox_Sample_22_FD_207093 | JGI IMG/M metagenome (GOLD analysis project Ga0335073, IMG submission 207093) | Soil microbial communities from Loxahatchee National Wildlife Refuge, Florida, United States - Lox_Sample_2.2 | ecosystem: Environmental > Terrestrial > Soil > Wetlands | place: USA: Florida...
CAATTTTGCCGAGATCACGGCCAAGGCGGACACGGAGTTGACGCCGAAGGACAAGGTCACCTTCCGGTATTTCTCCGACGCATACATCCTGCAAGGCGTGGAAAATCTTTCGAACCTGCTCTCCATCGAGGATGGAGCCGCCAACCACTACTACAACTCGCTGATCTCGGAGACGCATACATTCAACAGTCACATTGTGAACAATTTCATCATCAGCAACCAGCTTGATAACGACTCGCGCGGGCCGGTCACGCCCAACGGCATCGATGTGGCCGATCTGGGAGCCAATGTCTGGCAGCCGGCATTCAAGCAGATCAATCAAATTTATGTAGAGGGCGGGTTTTTCGAGATCAGCGTCAACCCTCAGGCTTTTTTCCGCCGGGATAATTACACGCTGACCGACGACATCCACTTCCTGCTCGGACGGCATAATCTCGACGCCGGCTTCCACGGCGAGGTGTCGAAAGTCGATGTGAACAACCTCTTCGAGCAGCCGGGACAGTTTAACTTTAGTTCCAACGCCAACATCTCCGGCGGCGGCGACTCCATGGCCGACTTCCTGTTCGGCTATCTCTACCAATTCAACCAGGCGTCGGGGCAGTTCTTCAATCCTCGCGGCAAGTTCATTGGCGCTTACGTCCAGGATAGCTGGAAGGCGACTCCCCGCGTGACTCTGGACTACGGGATCCGCTATGAGCCGTTCAAGCCTTGGCACGAACTACAGGGGCGCATGGGTAGTTTCTTCCCCGGCCTTTGGGCTTCGGACACCCATTCCACAAAGTATCCGAATGCTCCGGCTGGAATGCAGTTCGCCGGTGATCCTGGCTTCAATCCCAATGGAGTTGCCTCGTCCTACGTCCACTTCATGCCGCGGCTTGGTTTTGCTTACGATGTCTTCGGCAATGGCAAAACGGCCCTTCGCGGCGGCACGGGACTTTTCTTCGACAGCCGTATCAACAGCACCTTATTCAACATCTACTCGAACCTGGAGCCGTTCATTACTTCAGTGGGTCTGCAATCCAGCCCCACCGGCTACCAGATGAGCTGGGCCAATCCATACGGCACGGCAGGAGTCACCAACCCCTTCCCGGCTCCTCAGCCGCCTCTGCCATCCACGCCAATCGGACCGCAAAGCTGGCTGACCTACGACCCGTTCAAGGGCTTCCACGATCCCCTCACCTACGACTGGAATCTGGCCGTGGAACAGCAACTCTCGAGCAGCCTCTCTTTGCGCGTAGCCTATGTAGCCGAGCACAGCAGCCATGAGTGGACCGATATGGAGCTGAATCCCGTGGTAGGTGCGGTGAATGGAACAGGCGGAACGCGCATCTACAATCAGCCGGGTTGCCCGGCGACCAACAGTTGCTACTCCGGCACCATCACCGCGGCGAACACCGGCGGCAATACGAACTTCAATTCGATGCAGGTTTCTGCCGAGCAGCGCGTGCGCTACGGGCTGAACCTGCTCTTTAACTACACCTGGTCGAAGGCGCTCAACAACCTGCCCTGGAACCAGGCAGCAACGTCGATTGGCAACAACAACTCCTACGTCTACCCGATTACCGTTCCGAACTATAAGCGGCTGGACTACGGACCGGCGGACTTCAACCACACCAACGTCCTGGCTACGTCCTACGTCTACACGATTCCCAAGTTCCTGAACGATGCACCCAGCGTCGCGCGGTATATCGTCAACGGCTGGTCGACGACCGGCCTGATCCAGTACCGGAGCGGCGATCCGTTGACGATCTTCGCGAATAGCGGCAACTTCGATGGTTCACAGCAGAGCCGCGATCGCGCGGTATTTAACGGGGGCTCGGCTTACTCCAACAGCACCTGCACGACGACCGTAAATTGCCGCTCATGGCTGAACACGGCCGCATTCTCGAACCCGGCTGCCGGCAGCTATGGAACTGTGGTGAAAGGCTCCTTTCTGGGACCGCATTACGTAGATTGGGACGGCAGCATCGCCCGCAAATTCCCGTTCACCGAACAGACCAGCCTGACGTTCCGCGCCGAGTACTTTAACTTGTTTAACCATACGAACCTCGGCGATCCAAACACCACATGTGGCGGCTCTGGGGCGGGTAACTCGTGCACCAACCCGAATAGCTCGTTCGGAAAGATCACCAGCACCAGCCCGCAGAACTGGGCGGGGACGGCGCCGCAGAACGATCCGCGCATCGCGCAGTTGTCGTTAAAGTTGGATTTCTAGATGAACCGGGAGCGCGGCTAAATGCCGCGCTCCTCCACCTTACCGCGTGCATTTCCGGCGCACAGAATTTTCGCCCATGACTGCAGATTGACCGTATCCGAGCGCCGACCACGGCGAAGCGGGAAACCGTTTTCTTCTCTCAAAACCTCGAAAACGCGGGACGTGAAGGCAGTGCAATGATCGAGACGACCGAATGGCAGACCGCAAGCCGATTGCGCAGCGTAATGGCGGTCGCGTGTCTGGCGGCAGGCGCTGCTGCGTTGCACGCGCAACATGCGCCCCCGGTTCAAGTCTCGTATCACAATCCGGTTCTCTTCGCCGACTACTCCGATCCCGACGTCATCCGCGACGGCGCAAATTTCTACCTGGTTGCTTCGACTTTTCATTTTGTCCCGGGCATTCCGATTCTCCAGTCGACCGACCTTGTGCACTGGACGATTGTGGGTCATGTCGTACAGCGCATGACCATGGACCCGCGCTACAGCATGATCGGCGGAAATCGCTATGGGAAAGGCGTCTGGGCTCCGGCGATCAGGAAGCACCACGGGCTTTTTTATGTCTATTTTCCAACGCCAAATGAAGGTATTTTTGTCAGCACTGCGGCGCGGATCGCCGGCCCGTGGAGCGCACCCGCCGTGGTGATGGCGCAAGCCGGACTGGAGGATCCTTGTCCGTTCTGGGACGATGACGGCAGCGCTTATCTGATCCACTCCAAGACTGGCGCCGGCCCGCTCATCCTGCACCGCATGTCTTCCGACGGCAGGCACGTACTCGACGCGGGAAAAGTGATCGTCGAGGATCCGGAGCATCTTCCCATCCTGGAAGGACCAAAGCTCTACAAGCGGCACGGCTTCTATTACATCTTTGCTCCCTTTGGGGGTGTTGGCTCGGGCGCGCAGGCTGTGTTGCGCTCACGCAATATCTATGGGCCATACGAGCATCGCATTGTGCTTGCGCAAGGCGCAACGAACATCAACGGGCCGCACCAGGGAGCGTACGTTGAAACCCCCGATGGTGCAGGGTGGTTTGTACACTTCCAGTCCGACGGAGCGCACGGCCGTATTGTGCACCTCGAACCGGTTCGCTGGCGCGATGATTGGCCGATGATTGGGGACGATCCTGACGGCTCTCCGATCGGGCAACCGGCGCCTTCGGGCCCGATCCCCGGTCATCCGGAAGTTGAATCGCATCAGCACCCGCAAACCTCAGATGATTTTGATGAAGCGACGCTCGCTCCGCAATGGGAGTGGAACCATAATCCCGACGACGGGCATTGGTCGCTCAGTGCCCGGCCCGGCTATCTGCGGCTCATTCCCATGAGGGCAGACAGCCTGCTTTCAGCCCGCAACACGCTGACGCAATGCATGCAGGACAATTCGTTTGAGTTCACCGTACTGCTGGACGTGTCGAGAGCGAGAAACGGCGTTCATGCTGGCCTGGCGATGTTCGAGAGATCGGCAAGCGGCCTTGAGATTGTGCAATCGGGCAACGAACGCCGTCTCGATTTCTTTCACCCGCCGGATCGCATCGCCGGACCGGTCTTGTCGAAATCGGCGATTCAGTTGCGGGTGCGCGTAGATGGCGACCAGGCCAGCTACTTTTTCAGCCTCGATGACGGAAAGAGTTTTCAGCAATTGGGCTCTGCAACGCAGATTCACTTCAGTTGGTGGAAGGGGTCGCGGCCCGCGCTCTTCGCCTACACGACGGGTGATGGTGATCCAGGATTCGTCGATTTCGACTGGGTGCACTATCATCCCTTAGGCGCTAATCCCTGGTAAATGGGACGGCATCTGAAGGCGCAGTTGAGGAGATCAAGATCGATCATGTGGTCGCGGCGTAAATTGATTACTGAGGGAGTAAAAGCCGGAGCGGCGCTTGCCGCATCCACGGCAAGCGTTTCAATGCTCGGCGCCGAGGTGCCCGCGGTTTTGCCATCGTCATTCCGCGATGTCTCCGGCAGACGTTCGCTCAAGGCCCACGCGCATCGTCATGGCCTGGTCTTCGGTTCGGCCGTCATCATTCGCAACGTGCGTAACGATGCTGACTTCGCCGAACTGATCGCGGAACAGTGCGGCATTGTGGTTCCAACAAGCGAGCTGAAGTGGGTGGCGCTGCGGCCGTCGCCGGACAAGTTCGATTTTGACGGCCCCGATTTCCTTCTGGCATTTGCCAAGAGACACAAAATGCTGATGCGAGGCCACACGCTGTGCTGGCACGAATCAGTGCCGGGGTGGATCAGGCTACCGGAGAACAGCTCCAGAACGCGCGAGTTCTTTGTCGAACACATCACGACGGTGTGCCATCACTTTGCAGGCCGGCTTCAGTCGTGGGACGTAGTGAATGAAGCCATCCAACCCAGCGATGGCGAGCCGGGCGGGCTGCGAAAGTCGTTCTGGTACGAACAGATCGGGCCGGACTATATTGAGTTGGCATTTCGCACGGCACGTGCGGCTGATCCGCATGCCAGGCTCACCTATAACGATTACGGTGTTGAATTTGAGAATGACGGCGACGCGGAGAGACGGCGTCTTATTCTGGAAATGCTGCGGAATCTGAAGAAGCGCGATGTGCCGATTGATGCCGTTGGGATTCAGAGCCACGTGAAGGCGGCACAGCCTTTCGGGTTCGGCAAGGGACTCGCGGATTACATCGAAAGCATCCGGCAAATGGGCCTGGAGGTTTACTTGACTGAGCTTGACGTGAACGAGGACGACATTCAGACCGGCGACCCGGAGAAACGCGATGAAAGTGTTGCCCAGACTTACCGCGACTATCTGAAAGTGGCTCTCGCAAACTCTGCCGTGAAGATGGTGTTGACGTGGGATATTTCAGACCGCTTCACCTGGCTCAACGGCGGGCCGACTCATCATCGCAAACAGCCCAATCGTCCGCAGCGCTCGTTGCCGTTCGACAGGGACTACCGCCCCAAGCTGGCGTTCTTCGCAATAAGGGATAGCTTCGATCAGCGACAGGTGATCTGAATCGACACCACGCAAACTGAGACTGCCGGGAAAACACGGCAAAGATATCCTGCTGCCTGAAACAACGGCTGGGCCGCGAGTTACACCGGTTTCACAGTTACTGTAGTCGAAGCCGCCAAAGCTAAGTGGCTTTTTCCCTCAAGAAAAAGCCACCCTGACGGAAGCGATGACCGGCGACATCAACTGTGAAACCGGTCTAGACATGCGTGAATCAGCCTGTCCGCAGCGTGATAGTCTTCGACCAGCACGCCATCAACGCCTGAAAGGTTCCCATGAGAGGTCAATCGGTTGTTCTCATTGCCCTGAGTCTTCTTTTCTTTGTTCCGATAGTGACCCCGGCGCAGCAAACCGGAACAGATCGGCAAATCTCGTGCGGGGCAGCGCCCTGCCCCTATCTCAATCTTTCCTTGACTCCTGAGGCGCGCGCGCGGGATCTCGTGAGCCGCATGACGCTCGAAGAAAAAGTAAGCCAGATGATGAATGCCGCTCCGGCAATTCCCAGGCTTGGAGTTCCAGATTACGACTGGTGGAACGAGGCGCTGCACGGGGTCGCGCGTAATGGGTTTGCGACAGTGTTCCCGGAATCAATTGGGTTGGCTGCGACGTGGGATACGGCACTCATCCGCCAGGTCGGCACGACGATCGCTGTGGAGGGTCGCGCCAAATACAACGAAGCGATTCGCGATGGCGACCGTAGCCGTTTCACCGGCCTCACGTTCTGGTCGCCGAATATCAACATCTTTCGCGATCCGCGCTGGGGGCGCGGAATGGAGACGTACGGCGAGGATCCGTTCCTGACGGCCAGCATGGGCGTCGAATTCGTGAAGGGATTGCAGGGCAACGATCCGAAGTACCTGGAGCTGGTATCGACGCCGAAGCATTACGCGGTGCACAGCGGGCCGGAGCCACTCCGGCACGGATTCAATGTTCCGGTTTCAGATCACGATCTCGAAGACACCTACCTGCCCGCGTTCCGGGCGACGATTGTCGATGGTCATGCGGATTCGATCATGTGCGCCTACAACGCGATCGACGGCGAACCGGCGTGCGCGAACTCGATGCTGATGCAGAAACACCTGCGCGAAGACTGGGGATTCACGGGATACACGGTTTCCGATTGCGATGCAGTTGCCGACATCGAGCGGGGGCATCATTTCGCGGCCAGCCTGGAACAGGCGGACGCCGACGCCGTGAAGGCCGGAACCGATTTGGATTGCGGAGGCGCATATAAAGAACTGGTGAAGGCGGTGAACGATCATCTGCTGCCGGAGGCGGACATCGACGCCGCGGTTGTGCGGTTATTCACGGCGCGGATGCGTCTCGGTATGTTCGATCCGCCCGGTATGGTGCCGTTCAACGCGATCCCGTACTCCGAGGTGAATTCGCCGCCACACCGCGAGCTGGCAATCCAGGCAGCTCGTGAATCGATCGTTCTGCTTAAGAATCGCAACCAAACACTGCCGCTGAGAGCGTCGATCAGGAAGATCGCTGTCGTGGGACCGACTGCCGATTTGCTGGAGTCGATCGAAGGAAACTACAACGGCACGTCGCCGGACCCCGTCACGCCGCTTGTTGGCCTGCGCAAGGCGTTCGGCAGTGAGAACGTTTTGTACGCGCCCGGATCGATTCTCGCCGACGGCACACCTGTGCCGATTCCATCGGAGTACTTGCGGACTGACTCTTCGCTTAAAACGGCCGGGCTAAGAGGAGAGTACTTCGGCAACATTCGATTTGATGGCGCGCCAAAGCTTGTTCGAGTCGACGCGAAGGTCAACTTCGACTGGATTCGCGTAACGCCCGCGTCTGACTTCCCCGCAAAGACATTCGCCGTCCGGTGGACGGGCATGCTCGTGCCACCGCAGGCGGGCGATTACGTATTGAGTTTTCGCGGGCCGCGTTTTGTTGCTCCCTCTGTTGCAAGCAGATCGACAACAGCACCGCCGCAGTCGCCGCTCGATCGCATCCGGATCTACGTGGACGACAAACTCGTGATGAGCAGCCGCAGCAATCCGCCGAATGCACATTTGAGTTTTGCCGACACAAAGCCTCATGCAATTCGCGTGGAGTACGTACATTTACCCGACGACCGTTTTGTCGACCTCGAGTGGCAGCCACCGGCCAATAGTCTGCTTGCCCCGGCGCTTGCAGCGGCGAAGAACGCAGATGCGACCATCGCTTTCGTTGGGCTCTCGCCAAATCTCGAGGGTGAAGAGATGAACGTGCATGTGGATGGGTTCGACGGCGGCGACCGCACCAGCATTGAACTGCCTGCGGCGCAGGAGCATTTGCTCGAGGCACTCGGCGGCACGGGGAAACCTCTCATCGTGGTTCTGACCGCGGGAAGTGCGCTTGCCGTACCGTGGGCAAAGGATCATGCCGACGCGATTTTGTCAGCGTGGTACTCCGGCGAAGAAGGCGGCACGGCGATCGCAGACGTCTTGAAGGGAACCTATAACCCTGCTGGACGCCTGCCGGTCACGTTCTATCGTTCGACCGCCGATCTTCCGGCATTCACTGACTACTCGATGCAGAACAGAACGTATCGCTACTTCAAGGGAGATGTTCTGTATCGCTTCGGCTACGGGTTGAGCTATTCCAAATTCATCTACCGAATTCCGACTCTCAATGCCGGTGCTATTCAGGCCGGAGACTCGGTGACTGTCACGGCCGAGGTACGCAACCTGAGCCCGCGCGATGGAGATGAAGTTGCCGAGCTTTATGTCGTGCCGCCGCAGACCGCCAGCTCGCCCCTCGTGGAGCTCGAGGGATTCCAGCGAATTCATCTGCGCGCGGGCGAAATGCAACGCGTGCAGTTCACGCTGTCGCCCCGTGAGTTGAGCGATGTGGATGAAAAAGGCAATCGCGCCGTATTGCCGGGCGACTATGCCATTTACGTTGCGGGCGCGCAGCCTGAACCTGGAACGCCCGCAGCGAAGCTTCATATTTCAGGGATCGCGCCACTGCCGAAATAGAGCCGTTCACCGCGCATGCCAATCGGACTCGTTTACTTTGCCATCGCTTTGATCTGACCGGCGACGAAATCGTGAATGTACATGACGCTGGTTGGCGCGGAGACGGTCGCGGGGCTGTTCTGGCCAGGAGTATGAATCAGGAGCACAGGGCGCGGGTCCCATGCGCCGCCGTGCGAGACGCGCTCGTCTTCCGCGCTCCAGCCCGGAAGCGGCCGCCACATCTGCGTGCGCCAGGAGTGATCGCCCTGCACGAGCAGCGTTGTCGCCGCCCAGCGCGGCTGCGTCTCGAGCAGGTCGAGCATTTGGCCGAGTAGCCGGTCTGAATAATCCAGCGAGTCAAGGTACGACCCTCCGACTGCGAATGTACCGGTGCTGCGATTCCAGAATGATGGCGGATGCGGCGCCGGAAGATGCAGGTAGATCAGATCGGCCTGGCTGCTGGCGAGCGTGGAGAGCGCATGTTGGCTCACGTCTTTGACCGATGCAATGTGGCCCTCCGCGTTCCATTCCGCCTGGTCGGCCCAGGCCTTTCCTGGGTCAACAAACTGCTCGACGAGGACGCGAAGCGGGAACCAGACATTCTCGGCAAAGCTCGCGTCCAGCGAAGTCGGTCCGCGATCCTGCGCGTCGTTGTTGCTCCAGTAGCACTGCGTGGCCACGCCGGCGAAGATGGGGCAATAGGCAACATACCAGCCGACGATCGCCGTGGTCACGCCGAGTTGCTTTGCCTGGCCGAAAAGCGAAGCGTTGACGTCAAAGTCGGTCCACTGCGAAGAGTTGTCGATCTGCACCAGGTAGCGATTGCTTGATGTGTACTCGACGTCGCTGACAGTCTGGCCGAGCAATAAGCTGGGAACAACGCGCGTGGTGCGATAGGCGATCGGCGTCATGTCGGTGTAGAGCGTGCTCTCGCGCCGCAGGCGATCGAGGTTGGGAAGGTGAAGCGATGAGTCACGCGACTCGAACGTGGGCTGATAGGCAAGCTCGTCGAAGAGAACCCAGACCAGGCGCGGCCTGCTGGCTGGCTGCGCGGGAATCGTGGCAGCGAACGCCTGTGGTCCGGGCTTCCAAAGCGCTGCACGAATTAATTGCCCGGTGATGACCATTGCGAAGATGGCAAATCCTGCCAGCACCGCGCTGCCGGCGCGGCCGAGTTTGGTCGCAAGCGAGGGTACGCGAAGAATGAGCAGCACGACGCTTGCCATCCAGATCAAGCTGAGAACGGCAACGACAGCGTTCGGCACCTCGAAGGGAAACACGTTGAGATTGCGCACGAAAAGGAATGGCGGCAAAAGCGCCATCAGCGTCCAGCGTATCGCAGGCCATTTCTTGAGCTTGCGCAAGATCGCCATCAGTCCCGCGAAGACCAGAGCGGCGATCAACAAATCGACAAGCTGCGCCAGCGCGATTTTTGTGAGCGGCACGGGAAACCGCATGCGCGAATCGCCCGTTGAAGAGGTAAGGTCGATGTAATTGGGAAGAAGCAGAATGGCTGCGAAACCGCAGGCCTGAGCGATCCGTTTCATCATGCCGGGCTGGCCTCGATGCGTTCTCCGCCGGCCATTGTGGCACGATCTCCGCCAGGGATGCGCTCAAGAAGAAGCAGAATGCGGCCGTTTCCCAGCGCGCTGCGACGAACCACGGTAAAGAACTCAGAGAATGCGCACCCGAGATCTTCCTCTGATAGGTGCCCGTAGAGATCTTCGCGGCCACGCAGCCACTCCTGAAACATCGGGTCGGATGGTGGCACCCATTCGAGAATGAGCCAGCGCGTCGTAAGGCTCGCACAAAGTTCGGCGACATGGCCGAGCGGTATTTGCTCGCGCAGGATCAAATGATGGATCACGGCGAGCATCAGAACCAGATCGAATCTGCCGGTCAGCCGATCGAGTAACGACAGTTGCTCGCGATTCCTCCATCCCGCGGCGGGCGTTGGGCGGGCGATATTCGCCACCAGGGTCGTAATGGATTTGTTGTGCTGCGCGGCAGCGGTCAACAGAGTCTCGAGTGCCGCTGCGTCGGCGTCGATTGCGACGACTTGCGCGCCGGCGTCGGCCGCGATCAGCGAGTAGACGCCCGTGTTGGCGCCGATGTCGAGAACACGCGCAGGCCCGCAGCGCTGGATTACATCCCTGACGAACTCCTGTTTCGAGGCCGAATCGGCTGCGCCGTAGTGGGAAGCCGATTGCGTGTATTCGCTCCACTGGCTGCGGCGGTGGCAGTCAGCAACCCTCCTGATCTGTTTGCCCAGGCGTGCGATGCGCTTTTGCAGAATGTGCGTAGCCAGTTCCGGGTCATTTGCTGAAGGCCGCTTTTGTGACGTGCGCTTCTTTCCTTCAGACCGTTCCAGCATTGTGGCGAACGTGACGACATCAAGAAGCGTTGGCTTGATTCGCTGCCACGGGAGTAAGGCTTGGTAGATTTCGCCCGGTTCGTAACCGTCTCGCCAGAAAATCGTAGCTTGCAACGGCCAGCTTAGGTATTTCGCTGCAACCAGGGGAAGCAGGAATGTGCGCACAAACTGGCCATAAGCAAGCCAGACTGTGGAGCGCGGGTCGCGAAGCTCGAACGATAACACGTCGACAACGACGGGGCGCGGTCCTGCAAAGACAATATTGAGGGGCGTCGCGTCTTTCAGTGTCCAGCCTTCCTTGATGGCTTCGCTGGCAACGCGGAGCGTGAGCTCCGCGGCGGCACGCCATTGAGCCGGAGTCCACTCCCACGGATAGCTGATGGGATCAATGCGCGGGTGTTCGAGCCACAATTCACCGTGAGAAACGCAGGGATGAACGTCGCAGTTTGCAATCACCGTTGGAATCAGGTCGCCGCTTTTCTCAAGAGCGGCGCGCAATGGCGACGCGAGAAACGCCAGCGTCTCTTCAGCTGCCTCCGCGTCGATCCGGCGTAGAGCGTGATGGCCAGTGAGGCGAAGGCTGCCTGCCGGGTCACGAAAGGTTGGCTGGGGCCCGTGGCTGGCGACAGAAAGACCATCGAGGGTTGTCGGCGCAACCGGATCGTTCACGATTGGGTCGGGTCCTCGCTGTTTCCGGTGGGCGTTTGTTCCGGCTCGGTCTTCGGCCGATTGCGATGAAGGAGCGTATAGATCTTCCTGCGCAAGTACCATCCAGTCGCGACCAGCGCCGAGCCGGCAGCTTGAATGGCAAGCAGCCCTGTGCCGGGGTCCGCATACGCATACGCGGGTCGTTCGGCCAACATCACCGCGCCCAGGAGGATCAAGGCGATAGGGAAGATGCGCAGCAGAAATCTCATCATTGCAGTTGGAGACTCCAAAACGTGATGGATTTCGCGCTGGAGGCCCGCCGAGCTGGGATTCCTGATAGCGCGAAGCGATTCATCGTACTAGTTGTATGACGATGATCCGAGGACCGGGGTTTACAGCTTGGGAACCGAAGACCCTGGTCCGTTACACTTTCGGCAACGTTACAAGAAAAACGCGTTGCAAGGCATCCTTGAACGTATTTTTCTCGTCTTACACCTATATATAGGTGTCGGGTTCATCTGCCTTCCCAAGGCTTCAGCAGGCTGGATTCTTTCAGCCGGTGAGACCGCGCCAGGTGTCTCGAAAAGGGGTTTAAGGGAACACGACCGGAAGTTGGGATCGTGGGGATGCTGCATGAGTCTGACAACCGTTCCTCTGCCAGTCAGCGATGTAAAAGGCCGCTTGGCGGCCCATTTCGAGCTTTTGCGGCTCGATCACTCGGTCAAGCAGGTGTTTGTCCTTCCCGGCATCGTCATTGCTGCCAGCTTGACCGGGGAAAATGCGAATGCCGGGCTGCTTTGGCGTGCGCTTATCGGATTGTTGGCCGTGGTCGCGGCGGCCAGCAGCAATTACGTCTTGAATGAGCTGTTGGACGCGCCGTACGACCGGCTTCATCCCACCAAAAACATGCGTCCGGCCGCGCGGCGCAGCATCCACGTTCCGCTGGCTTATGCGCAATGGCTGGTGTGCGGCGTCATTGGATTCCTGCTTGCCCTTGTCGTGTCAAAGCAGCTCTTCATCAGCGTTCTCAGTCTCTGGGTCATGGGCTGTCTCTATAACATTCCTCCCATTCGCACCAAAGATGTTCCCTACCTCGATGTGCTTTCCGAGTCGATCAATAACCCGATCCGATTCTGCGTTGGTTGGTACATCGTGACCACAGCTGTCATTCCGCCCGCTTCAATGCTGATCGCTTACTGGATGCTTGGCGGATACTTCATGGCTCTCAAGCGGTTCAGCGAATACAGGCAGATCGGCTACGAGTCGGCAGCCAGGTATCGGCGGTCATTCATCCATTACACCGAGCAGTCGTTGCTGGTCTCCGTGCTGTTTTACGCGGCCACTTCCATGCTGTTCTTCGGGGCATTCATTATGCGCTACCGGATGGAGATGATCTTTGCCTTCCCCTTCATCGCGCTGCTGATGGCTGTCTATTTCAACCTCGCGTTTCAGCAGGAGAGCCCGGTTCAGAACCCCGAAAAGCTCTATCGCGAGCCGCGCGTGATCGCCTTGCTGGCAATTTGCTGTACGGTTCTCGCTGTCACTTCCTTTGTGCATTTCCCCTGGCTGGCGCAGGTCTTCCCCAAATCGGGCGTCCACTAAACCTGCCTCGCCGGCTTTGCCGCCTGACAGCTTCGCTTGGTCCGCTCCCACCCGCTATATTCCTAAACAGGAGACGTATGTCGATGCCGGAGCCGAAGATCGCACAAAGGGGCCCTTTTGCCGTCGATGTCGAGGCGTCAAAGACGTACTTCTGGTGCGCATGCGGGCGAAGCGCGAACCAGCCATTCTGCGACGGCAGCCACAGGGGCACCGGATTCACGCCGGTGAGGTACGATGCCGCCGAATCGACCACGGTATATTTTTGCGGCTGTAAACACACCAAAACGCCGTGCTTTTGCGACGGCACACACGAAACTCTTTAAAGCCTTGGGAATCGCGCTGAGCTCAAGGAACCTGCGCCGGCCTACGCCTGCGCGGCAGGTGCGGGCGCGGACCTGGCCTTCGGCGCGTTCTCTTTGCGGCCCGGCGCCAGAATGGCGTGCAGGATGGTGC
>Ga0335073_10010146_pt1 | contig 13224 bp, 15 predicted proteins | sample Lox_Sample_22_FD_207093 | JGI IMG/M metagenome (GOLD analysis project Ga0335073, IMG submission 207093) | Soil microbial communities from Loxahatchee National Wildlife Refuge, Florida, United States - Lox_Sample_2.2 | ecosystem: Environmental > Terrestrial > Soil > Wetlands | place: USA...
GGCTGTTTCCAAAGGTATCAATATCGGTTATGCTTCTTGGCTACTTGGTTTGATGAATGGGTTCTCTATCATTGGTCGTATTGGTATAGGTAGTCTTGCAGATCGTATTGGTCCAGTTAAGGCTTTGTCAACAAGTTTTATTCTTTGTGCAATTGGTCATTTTATCTTTTGGTTACCTGGAGTAGCTATCAGAGTAAACGATACGGGAACATCTACAGCATTATTTACGTTGTTTGTAGTATATACTGGTATATTTGGATCAGGTTTTATTAGTCTTTTTCTAGTTGTTGTTTCGTATCTATTTGGAAGAGAAGAATTGGCATCTAAGACTGGTTTACTTAATACGGCTGTAGGAATCAGTACACTTATTGGACCTACTGCCGTCTATGTAATCGTTAGTAATGGTAATCATAAGAAGTGGACTATAGGTGTAATTATAGCTGGTTTGTTCATGTTTGTTGGTGGATTTATACTTGGTATATCGTCAAGTATACTGAAGAAGGTAGAGAAGACACGCACATCACGAGAAGAGGAGGTGTAAGATAGTTGTTTCGCGCCAGAACTAGCTAGCCAAGAAGTAATCCCGCTCTTTTATACCATATGATAAGGTATACCCAGAATTACAAGTACATGAACCACCATAGTCGGTAGTAGCAAATCTGAACAAACCGCGTTGAAGATTTGACGACTTCCACATCAAATTCTTCTCGAATTGAAGCCATGAAAGATCATGACTAAGTCCAATTATTGTCTCGTATGGAACAATACTCTTCTATGTCTAAAAATTGCCTTGAGAGCTAAACAACCGTTCCCATTGCAACCATTCATTCGGATCCAAATCAAAAGATAGTAAATTTGAATAGTCATAAGCTTCATCCGGTCCGAAATCAGTGACAGGATGTTCAACTTGTCCAAATGGCTGGTCTTTAGCGTGGTTAATCGAATTTCCGGTGATGTTTCCAGCTTCTTTTCGACCATTTGACTTGAATGAAGACTCCATAGCCATCGTAGGTCTTCGACCTTGACGAAGCGATGTTATGTACTCAGGAGTTGGTTGTTCTAAGAGTCCTTGTGCTTTTCTTGCAGCTGAACAATCATCCCATACTTGAAGAGTCCATGTTCCAATTGCAGTTTCGAGAGCATCTGATGCTTCTGCAAAGATATTGGGATAGTTCGAAAACACACCATTGATGAGTTTCCAAACTCCATCAACTTCCGGTCCTATCTTTCGATGTCGAGTTTCAATGAGTACGTAAACCAAGGAATCCCATATAAATCCAGATCTGATCTGCCACATATATTTGCGTAGACATGGATTACTTTGCAGTAGATTTCCATATTCCAAGAACTTTGTACCGCTTGAAAAGATGATATCTCGATCTTTTTGAGGAACTTTAATACCACGACTAGAGAATTGACGTGGATTATGAGCAAGAAGTTTCATTTTACAAATTGATGATCTTGCAATAACAGATACAAAACAATGAAGTGAATTTGAAGGATCACAATATCGTAAGTATTTTCGTTCAAGAAGATCTTCCAATTTGGAAATGAGGTTGTCTTTTTCAACAATTGACATATCGGTATTGATAAGTTTGTCATATCGTAGACAATTTCGATCGTTCGATATTAGACCATCACGAAGTTCTGAATTATCGCATCGTAGTAAACAAAGAACCATAGGTGTAATACCAATTCGTTCTGAAGGAAGTTTTGTCATGTCTGGATGAAGATCTTCATCTTCGATGTTAAGAGGGAACTTAACATCACCAAAGAAAAGATCTTTTGATGCAATTGTACCAGAGATTTCCGAAGCTCGTAGATCAATATGAACAATTTGCCACCAAAGTCTTGTTCTCATTTCTGATTCAAATGGAGAAAGTCCAAGTGATATACCATTACGATGAAGACCCATTCTAAGAGCAAGTCGAACTGCAATTCCAGATAACATGAATAGAGTATCAAGTTGATAATGACCTTTTGCACCGACCTATTGAAGTTAGATATGATTAGAATTGAATTATTTCATTAAAGAACACTTACGAAAAACATAACGAATGCTTGAAGAGTCATGAGGTTTGTAGTTTTCAAAAATTCGGCATTGATTAGAGCTTGACGAGCAGCGTATTTGTATCTTGTTGATATTGTTGTTTGTCTTTCTCCCATTATTGTTTGACATTCATCATCACTAAAAGCACTAGTTGTAGTGTAGTAGAATGCAAATATGAGTGCTTCTAGACTCTTTGGGATTTCTTGTGGATTTTGAAGTGAGTTGACAACCATAGGCCAGAATGTAGGAAGATGTAAGATTTTTACAAGTGGATCAACTCTATCGATGTATATATCCCACATTTTTGTTAATGTTGGAAGAGTGGGATGTAGATTTGAAAGATCTTGATGTATGGAATCGATACTGAGTATAAGACTATGTTCATCTGTCGTATTGTGAGATGATATAGTTGCTTGACGATCTGATTCGATTATTGTTGTAACAAGATCATGTTCTTCTGGATGATTGAACTAATAAATGTTAGAAGAGAACTTCGGGGATAAAATGATGAGTGAAAGTTACTTCATCTTCCAAATTTGACCAAATACCGCTATAAGAGTTTAGCCACCAGACTAATAGATTTTCTTAAGAACTGTACGTACTTGTCAAAATATCTCGATGTACCATCTTTGGTTATAAGTCTTGAATGAGGAAATGTTTCATTGCTGTCATTGATATGAGGAGAAGTATCGTCGTTCATATTGATATCTTGTTCTGATATATCGTCTGAGATTTCGGTGTCATTTGTAGGTTCAATCTTGGCTCCATATGATCTGAGTAGTTCTTCATAACGTCGTAATTTTGCATGAAGGCCTTCTTTAGGTGGTTTTCTTCTACGTTTGCCTCGTACTGGAGGGACAAAGCTACATGGTTTCTCAAGTCGAACGCATTGTGAACAAGGATGATGTTTATCACATCGTACCTTTCGTTGTCGACAGGTCAAGCAAGAGAAATTGTAAATGTCAGATGTAGCTTGTTCGGATACCGGATTTTCAGACATTTCGGTACTGTACCGACGTGGAAAAGACTGAAAGAAATGAATTTATGGTTTGATGAGGACATAGGTCGGTCTGTTTCATATGAAGTATCTTTTCGGTGTACGAGCTCGGTCTTTAGTTTGAAAAAAGTTATGTTTCAACACCGACGTAAAGACCGAAGGCAACCATTATTCGGTAATTAGAGAGACTAATTTGTAACAACACCGAGCATCAGTTTACATAGAGATCAAATATAAAGAACAAGAGGGATAGTTCCTTCGTCTTCAATTTGAATCAATTTTACTCTTTGAGTCGTTCAAAATGTCTCAATCCGCTATCCAAGATACAGAGAAATCGTTGCAAGATACATCAATTCAAGAGAAAGAAGAAGAAGGTCCGATTGAGTTTCCTGGTATGAAGAAACGAATTCTGATCATGATTTGTCTTTACTTTTCTATCTTCTTGGTGACTCTGGTAAGCAATAATCTCTAGTATTCGAATTCAATTTGCTAATAAGCTTAGGATCAAAACATCATTTCTACGGCAATTCCTCGAATCACTGATGAATTTCATTCCTTGAACGACATTGGGTGGTATGGGAGTGCATATTTACTTACAATGTGTACATTTCAACTACTCACAGGCAAATTATACAAGTTCTATTCGGCAAAACCACTCTTTCTTGCGAGTATCACCATATTTGAACTTGGTTCGGCAATCTGTGGTTCAGCTTCATCATCGAAGGCATTTATTATTGGTCGTGCCATATCTGGATTGGGTTCTGCTGGAATGTTTTCTGGAATAATGGTCATTATGTTTCATACAATACCATTACAACAACGTCCAATATTCCAAGGTTTCTTCGGTGCTACCTTTGCTATTGGATCAGTTGTCGGTCCTTTAATCGGTGGAACCTTTACAGACAAAGTTACTTGGAGATGGTGTTTCTACATCAATCTACCTACCGGAGCAGTATCGATATTGATTGCAATTTTTATTCTGAAGATGTCAAACCAGAAGCTCGACAAACTGGAACCAGGATTCTTACCAAAGTTACGTCAATTCGACCCGATTGGTAACTTGGCGATCTTTCCAAGTGTTATTTGTTTGATATTGGCACTTCAATGGGGTGGAACGATCTATTCCTGGAAAAACATTCGAATCATACTGTTGTTTATCATCTTCGGTGTACTAGGCATTGTTTTCATAGCTATTCAAATATGGAAACAAGAGAACGCAACAGTACCACCTAGGATAGTAAAGCAACGAAGTATTGCTGCAAGTCTTTGGTTTGGATTCTTCAATGGTGCTGGTATGATGATTATATTATACTATGTTCCGATATGGTTTCAAGCCATCAAAGGTGTGGATGCAATTAAATCCGGATTAATGTTACTACCAACAATTATGGGATCCGTTATTGGTTCTATATCTTCTGGAATTATCATCACCAAGATCGGTTATTATACTCCTTTCTTCATGATTAGCACAATCATGATGTCTATCGGAGCAGGACTGTTCACAACTTTTACTCCAACGACGAACCACACACGATGGATTGCGTATCAAGTAATATTTGGACTTGGATTAGGTTTTGGTACTCAACAACCAATGAATGCAGCACAGACTATTCTTGACAGATCGGATATTCCAACTGGAACGGCAATTATCCTATTTACTCGATTTTTAGGATCATCTATTTTCTTACCGGTTGCTCAGAGTATCTTTGTACAAAGACTTCTATCGAAACTTACGAATCTTCCTGGTATTAATTCGAAAGTTGTTATTGATGGAGGTGCTACGGAACTTAGATTTCTTACTACTGGAAATGATTTGAACCTTCTTATTGAGGATTACAATTCTGCAATTGTAGATGTATTCTACATGAATGTTGTTACGGCAATTCTTACTGTTTTTGGTAGTTTATTGGTTGAATGGAGAAGTTTGAAAGATGCTGCTATCAAGCAAGCCGGTACTATTACTGAAGAGAAAGAAAACGTAGTTGTTGAAGGATCTGTTTAGGTTCGAAACATTTTCTACTTAGGGATATCTCCTAGAAAACCGTTTGAAAGCATTTATAAACTGCAAGTTGTAAGTTCTTTCGTAAGTAGAATACAATTTAATCAAGGTCTGTCTTTTTGAGTAAGGAAGTTTGAAATTTGCGTTTTCAGGTGAAATATATCAACAAATGATATGAATGAAAGATGAAATAGATTTCTTGAGTATCTCAGAGATATTTAAGTTTTGAAATATCGAATAGGTACATGTAGTGGATTGATTGATTTTGCTGTCAACGGCAGGAAGGTTGAAATTATCGTGAAATTGTCATGAGAATCGTGGCGTTCAAGATATATTCGGCCTCGAAAAGCATCTAGATACCTTGATATGATACTGATATACAAGTACGAGTATAGAAATCTTCTATTGCCTTAGTATTCCTTCTCTAAAACTGATATGTCAGACGTTTTGTTTCCGGCGTCGAAATAGCTTCGAATTGAGATGACTCCAAGCCAGACGACAATCGATTTGAGATTAACACTGCTAGAATCAGGCCATACAGAAGAGAAATGGGTTTCTAGTACGTCAAGAAGCCTCATTCGAAGATGATAGACCCAAGATTCTCCTATCAAACGCCATATCTCACAGCTTCAGCATCGTAGTAACGGTGCATTTCCGACCCCGCTTTTTTATATCCACACTTTTCATAGAAATTTTCGTTCTCTGGATTACAATCCAAAATGGTCTAGGTATAGGTAAATCTGTTAGCCCTAGTACGATCAAAAGTAGAGTAGAACGTACTTTGTAGCACCCAACCTTTACAGCGATATGATCAAGAGCTTTGATGAGAGAGAGTCCCAATCGTTTTCCTTGATGATCTTTGGAAATTGCAATATCTTCAATATGACCTTGAGTCCCTAATTTAAACAGACTGTAGCCAAATCTCAGTGTTTGTAGGTAAGCAATGCGTCGTACTTACAACTTCTTCTCAACTACCAGTGTACCAGTTCCGACTATTGAATCATCTTTTACAATCACTACTATGTAGTAAGTACCATTTCGAGCAGCCATATAATCAAATCTTTCAATCCATTGATCTTCCGTGATATCTCCAATATAGGCGAGATCATGAAGTGGATTCAAATGTCCATGTTTGTAATCTGATCGTTGAAGAGGTCGAATTGAGTATGGAAAACCGATATCGGAAGATATTAGATCAGCAGGAAACAGTATTTGTACTGAATTCATGTCCAAATACGAGGAATTGAGTTGAATTATGTTCCAATGAGCCTCTCACAGCATTTACTGCTATGTAAGTGGGTAATGATGCAATACGTAGGTAGAAACCAAGACTGCCGTTATATCCGGCACCAGTATCATTAGTAAGTGTCGCGGTAAGACCTGAATCCGAAGTATTCAAAACTTAAAAGCATTTCTACCGAGTTGAATAACCGAAATTTTGTGATATACGTTACAATATATTAGCCAGTCTGTCCTCATTTTCAAAGAATGTTATAGTGTACATCCTACAAAGCTTCATGAAGAGAAAAGCGAATAAAGTACATGAATTCCGAAGACTGAGTACACATGTCAGAAGCAACACCAAATGAAAACTCCACAGTCGATCATAAACAGACATCAACCTTGAACGAAATCAATCTACCTACACATCAAATTCAACAAGATCAAGATAATATTCCAGATGGTGGTTGGAAAGCTTGGTCTGTAGTCGTTGGAGGATGGTGTGCAATGTTTGTGAGTGTTGGTTGGAATCAATCTGTTGGAATATTCCAAACCATCTATGAGAATGGTCCGTTGAAAAGTTACTCTCCAAGTACCATTGGATGGATTGGTTCACTTCAGACATTCATTATGTTTGCTTGTGCTCCGATATGGGGAAAGATATTCGATTCTTATGGTCCACGATATACCTTGTTTGTTGGTACACTCATTCACGTATTTGGATTGATGATGATGTCTTTGTCAACACAATATTATCAGTTCATACTTTCTCAGTCTGTATGTACCGGTATTGGTGCAGGAGCAATCTTTTTCTCCTCATCAAATACAACTGTTACATGGTTCAAACGTAATAGAGCATTGGCTTTAGGTATAGCATCTTCAGGTTCAGCAGGAGGTGGAGCAGTTATTCCGTAAGTAACATCATTAAATCTATGGTCTATGTTAACAGAATATAGTATCATGGTCAATCATTTATATCATAGTGTTGGTTTTGGTTGGGCTCTTCGTTCTACTAGTTTTGTTTTACTGGTTCTTCTTACAATCACGAACCTTTTAGTAAAACCAAGATTGAAACCAATAGCAAAGAAACTACGTGTTATGGATTTTATTGATCCATTTAAAGAGCTAAGATATTTGTTTCTTTCTCTTGCTTGTTTCACCTTTGCAATGGCAGTCTATTTACCGAATACATTTATCATTTTGGATGCAACGAGTAGACATATGAATGTCAATATTGCTGGATATCTATTGGCAATCTTAAATGCTTCTAGGTATGTTTTAATATACATATATGACTGTAGCTTACGTTTTATTAGTGCTATAGGTCGTATTATAGCAGGTCGACTTGCAGATAAGATTGGTCGTTTCAATTGTATGATTCTAACAACATTTTTGTCTTCTGTCTTCGTTCTTTCAGTTTGGATTCCAGCAAAATCAACAGTTATACTTATATTGTTTGCGATTCTAATTGGATTTACAAATGGAGCATTCGTTTCACTAGTGAGTGCATTGGTAGCTCAGATTTCAGATCTCAAACAAATTGGTACAAGAAATGGTACAAATTGGTTGGTTTATGGTCTAGGAGCATTAATTGGTACACCAACTGCTGGTGCTCTTATACAACGGAATGAAGGTGGATATTTGTATATGCAAATCTTTGCAGGTATCGCCATGTTTACAAGTTCATGTTTCTTTCTTTCCTCGCGTGCTATACAGATTGGCTTAGCATGGCGGTGGATTTAGCTCACGAAAAACAGTATAAAATGACAGTATAGCATTTCTTGAGACCGTATAACTGAAAACTTAATTTCAGATGGAAATTACTTTCTATGTATGACTATGTCTGGTCTTGTCTGCCATGACATACCGCAGCCGAACAAAATCCTCAACCCATGCTAGTAGCTTTCCATCTGGTGAGAATTCGACTGATCTGACTGGACCGACTATCCCACGATGAAGGGGTGACATTAAACCATCAAAGGGATCATACAGCCGGAGCCAGTCAACTCCGCCCATTGCGAGCTCCTTGCTGTTTGGTGAGAATGCGAGTGAGTTACATGGACTTGCTTGCAAATTGATTGCATAATGGGAGATATTTACGGAGTCGATGAGATGAGGTAGAGAATTAAACGTGAGACGATAGATCTTGATAAATTCGTCGCCTTCACCCAAGGCTAGTAGATGGCCATCCGGTGAGAGTTCCATTAGAATGAAATTTGTGGAGCAAACAATCGAATATAACGATACACCCGTAGAAGGATGTAGAAGTTTCACCTCACCGGCACCTCCACTCAGCACCAATATTCTACCATCTCGTGAGAATATGGCCTTATGAACTGGTCTTAAGGAGCATATAAACGACCATGAGATCGTGTCAGTCACTGGATCCGAGAGCCGAATCTCAAGCTTTTCTTGTACAGAGGATAGTAGCTTGCTCTCTGGTGAGAATGTCAACATCGAGAATGGGTCATAGAAGGTTCGTAGAATTGAGCTTGTTGCTAAATCCCAAATGTTGACCATACTGCGTCCCCTTGATGCTAGTAGCTTGCCATTCGGTGAAAACATGCTTGAAGATCCCAGAGTATCTGGGCAAAACAAATGTCCGTACTAATGATCCGGTGCGAGTATCGACGAGTAAAATGGCATTCATTCGATCGGTCAACGCTAATAATTTACCGTCTGGGGAAAGCGGATTTGAGCGTAGGACAAGCTCCAGCATCAATGAGGATACTCTTTATCTCCATATGTCCGTTTGTGACTGCAAGATCAAGCGCTGTCATACCAGTAGCGGTTTTAGCTTCAATATCGACTTTGTGGAATTGCAGCAGTTGGCGTACTATTTTTTCGCGACCTTTCATTGATGATGTATGGAGGCATTTCTCATATACACCTTCATCTTTTGAAAACAATCTTAGTAATTGCAGCACGATTTTCCAATCATCAACTTCTATCGCTGCTTCTAAGGGAAGCATTGAACGGTTGCCACATTCGTCGAAGAGTGGAAGATTATAGGATGGATATTTGAGGTGTTTTTGCTCATCGATGGCGAGGGATAGAAGTTCGTAGTGACGATTGAGAATTGACTATTGATAAATATCGGTCAAATGTTTTGTTGAAGAACTTCGAGGCTGACTTTGAGTCCAAGGGTAAATCCACCAGAAGTCGTTGTTAAGGAGTGCCAGTATCCTGAACTTGCTAAAACTCGTGAAGGATGGATATGAGGCTATGCGTCGACTGAGAAGCAACCAGTTCTCCTTTGCATAGTAGAGGAATGTGTTGACACCAAACCCATTGATAATTCGATTAGATGGAGTAGGAAGCTTGATTGAGGGAAATGTACTCCGAATAGGTTGATTTACGAGAGGTCGAACAAATCGGCCAAACCTTGATAATCCTGCGATAGTGGATGCAATATTCGATTGTACAGGAATAGATATTCGGTTCTGCATGTTGGATGCCTGTGACTCGTTGTATTTCGTTAACTGGACACGAGGCATATGATAGAAGAGATGGGCAATGCAAAGTTCACCCAACTCCGAATCCGGTGCTTCTGAAATGATGATCGACATTAAAAATTGGCGAACGGAATGATGTGCCAGAAGAACCAAATCGTTTTCGCTGTCCGAGTCGTTTCGTTCTAAGTAGATGAAGCTGACAGAGCATGATAAGATTTCATCTCTATGTACTCGATTGCCTTTCAGCTCTCCAGTTTGTGGATCTATCATGAGCGCTTCTTGAAGTTGGCTAATTGTTAGCGGTTGTTGAGCACCATAGATGAATTGGAGAGTCTTGACAGCAAGAGATCGCTTTTGATCGTGTTGAGTCAACTTGGAGAAAGAACGTTGATATGTTTTCTTAAGATCGTCGGGAAGTTGTTGAATGGCTTGGAATATTTTTTCGTCTGATGCATCTATTCCAATGCATTCATCCCATAACCATTCTGTTTGAAGTTTGACCCAGAGAAACCTATAAGAATTAGACCATTGCATATACATATTGAAAGAGCAACTTACATCCGGTGAGCGTTCTTTCGAAGTTCTTGTTTGATGTATTCGAGTGTACTTTGATTATCAGAAATTGGACGTCCAGATTGCATATCTTCTATCAAATTGTCGATAAATCGTTCCATATCTTCCTTAGTGTCCTCAGGAGTGATTCTGATGTTGATTGCGCTTGGTATTCGTTGAGAAATATCGATTTCTTCTCGACATGATATGAAAATTTGACATGACGAAGTATCCAGAAGCTTCTTCAGGTGCTTGATGATGTCTTGTACTTCTTGTTCCTCACATTCTTCCACACCATCAACAAAGAGCGTAACTTCATCAACGACTTTCAAAAGAGGTATAAATACTTCGTTCAAAAGCTTTTGGAGATTAGGAGGACGTGATTTTGGTCTGTAGAAATCGAAAATCCGAGTGACAACCGTAGGAGGACATTCTTTTCCAATGCTTTCAAGGTGACAGAGTAATTGCTTCGTATAACTCTCAAACATAGCAATTGCAGTGAGATATGGTCGAAAAGAGTGATCGAATAAGTAATGAAGAACTGGAACTCCAAGAAGTTGGTATTTTGCGATTGTTGCATCAATAGCAGTGGTCCTAAAAGCGTATTAGCTTTGAATATGACATGACATCAAGGAGAATTACACTGTAACACTTTTGCCACAGCCAACTATTTGTAAGATAAGTCAGTTCTAAGCTAGCCATATGCGTTGCAAAACGTACTTATTCCAGAAAGCCACAAGCATCGTGGAGATTGATTTTGAAGCCAAGATTTGAAATCTGGATGATTTAGAATCCATTCCGTAGTATGTTGAAGCTTTTGTCCAGCATGTTGACGATATGCTCTTTGATAATCGAAATCAGAAAGGCGATCCAATATATCGAATCCAGAGATACCTAGATGAGTTAATCAAAGTACTAAAATCTCGAACATACAACATACTGCTCTGAGATAGAAGTATTTTCCATTCAGGTCGTTGAACCATTCTATTGAGCACCAATGACATTTCCGTAGAAGCAATTCGAGGTATATCAGCTTAAAGTGAATGTCAGAAGTGAATTTCATAGAGCTACCTTCGCTAAGATAGAGCCTGTTCGACTGAAGCCGTACCTGTTTTACGATCTGCAATGATTTTCGAACAAAGTCGAATCTGATTGTATGTGTTCTCGCCTTGAAGATAGACATTGGTCATATCTGCAATCAATCCTGCTTCAGATGATTCATCTAGACCAATTTCTCCAAGTCCTCGAGGAGTATCGAAACGAAAGTAACGTTGTTGTCCTTCATTCAACCCTGAATGCATTTGATTGAATGTATTGGCAGTTGATTCAGTTTCAGCAGCAGTACGAATGATTGACTGAACAACATCTTTTGCGTTTTCACCAAATTTCTTCAAACTTGGAACTCCTGTACCGATAGAAACAATACAGCGAAGATTCTTCTCAAGAGATCCATCACAGATGTCCGCAGCTTCTTTCCAAATTTCGTTGATTGGATTATTTGCTCCTGTTCCACCATCTCCGAATGTACGTGATGGAGATCCAATAGATATTGGTTTGAAGAATGTAGGAGCAGCAGAAGTTGCAAGAGCTGCTTCGTATATCTTGGTCTGATGATAGAGACCAGAATTGCCTCGTTTTGGATAGTAACTTCTGAATATTTCGGTGGTTGATGTATTTCCACTTGTAGCGCATACAAATCTAAAACATGTTAGAAATGCACTTCAAAAGTCGAAAAGTCATACACTTTGCAATTTCCTGAGTTCTTAAGAAGTGCGTCTTCAGAAATACGGAGATGCGGGCCAAAAGTATTGCCTTAGCATTTCATGCTCCTAACCCTAACCCTAACCCTAGACGCCCCCTAATTTTAGGGGGTACTTACTAATTCCTTAGACACTAGTTTGGTGCCTGACTTACGGCTCACGGTCCAACCACGCATCGTCTCCATCTGGTCTTTCTCTTTCAATTACGGCCACTCCTTGCCTTTTCTCGAGTTCCGAGGCCTTCTATATACTCATTACCCCCTTCGCATTTAATTAATTGCTCCACATACCAGCGAATTCGATCCACATAGCCCTGCAAGCGCTCCTGAGGGAAGTCCTCCCAGAACTTCTCCCGTGCCTCCTCCGCCTCCTTTTGATATTGAGAATCGATTTCTTTGTGGTTTGTCGCTTTCCTTGTAGCCAGGTAGGCTCAATTGCATTTAAATCAGGTGAATTGCCGCACCATTCCATCTTCTCAATGCGGAGAAGCTTGTACTCTCGTTGAATGAAGTGGTGAGAGTGACAAGGCGCTCCGTCTTCTACTACTACTCCGTTGATCCTTCTTGTAAATGGAAAGAACTTGCTAATGAGTACTTCTGACCAGTAGCGGTACCAGTCAATGCCTCCTTTCTTTGAGGGCTTCAATTGGCGATGTTTTTCGTCCCATTTCCATTTCGGCTTCGGTCCTTTCTTTCGTCTCAAACCAGCCACACATTCAGCCTTTTTTATCGGACCAAGCTCGTCATTCAATTGACTAATCACTTTCTCGCTCTCTCTTTTATCCGCTACTGTTTGACCGGGCGCGGTCAAAAGGCTGAGCTACTGGAACGGCTATGGAAGCGTTAGGGAACATATAGAAGCGATATGGGACCTATGGAAGCGGTATGGGACCTACGGAAGCGGTATGGAACCGCTATGGGACCTATGGAACCGCTAGGAAAGCAGTTAAAATAACCGCTAGGATAACCGGTAGGAGAACCGTTAGGGTAACTGGTAGGATAACCGCTAGGAGAACCGTTAGGGGAACCGCTAGGATAACCGCTGGGAAAACCGCTAAGAGAACCGGTGGGAGAACCGTTAGGATAACCGCTAGGGAACCGCTATGGTTAGTGGTTAGGGAAGTGATGACCGTTAGGGTTAGGGTTAGGGTTAGGGTTAGGGTTAGGGTTAGGGTTAGGGTTAGGGTTAGG
>Ga0335073_10010147_pt1 | contig 13222 bp, 15 predicted proteins | sample Lox_Sample_22_FD_207093 | JGI IMG/M metagenome (GOLD analysis project Ga0335073, IMG submission 207093) | Soil microbial communities from Loxahatchee National Wildlife Refuge, Florida, United States - Lox_Sample_2.2 | ecosystem: Environmental > Terrestrial > Soil > Wetlands | place: USA...
CCGCATAGATCGCTCGCGGGACCGATGTGCCGCGCCGGCGTGCTGCTGCGCCCCGGCGGCCGCGAGCGGTTCATCTGGCTGGTCAACCTGCTGTTGCTGCCGGCCCGGGCGGGCTGCCCCGCACCACGCCATCGCCCGGCTGGAGCGGATCAGGGCCGCGCGATCGGGGTCCGTTCCGACGGCTTCAACCTCGCCGATACCGGCAATCTGGTCCGGACCTGCGAGATCGAGGCGCTGCTGGCGGCCGTCGTGATCACGGTCGGTGCCGTCCGGCGGCGGCGGCGCCGCGTTCGGCGTACCGCCGCCGGGACGTGAGCCGGGCGGCCGCCCTAGCTGGCCGGCTGGAGCTGCATGTTGCCGCGGTGCTGCGGGCCGCGCGGGCCGTAGTCGAGTTCGGCCCCGTTGTTGCTGCTGTGGATGACCGGCGCGGGAGCGTCGTAGGGATCCATGACCGACTCGATGAAGACCAGGCTGTCGTTCGGCGCGCTGAGGGCGTCGTGCAGGTCGTCGACGGTCTTGACCACGAACGACCGCGCCGTGGTGTCCGGGCGGAACACCTTCGGCAGCTCGGCGTACGCCCACCGGGCGATGTCGTTGTAGTCCGCCGTCTTGCCCATGTAGCCGCGCTCGATCGTGTACCCGCCGTTGTTGATCAGGAAGATCACCGGCTTGCAGTCGCGGCGCAGCATGGTCGACAGTTCCTGGGCCGTCTCCTGGAACGAGCCGTCGCCGATGAACAGCAGGTGGCGGCGCTCTGGTGCCGCGGTCAGGGTGCCGAGCAGCGCCCCGACGCTGTAGCCGATCGAGCCCCAGATGACCGACGCGAGCACGGTGCACTTCGGCGGCAGCTTGAAGCCGAAGATGGCGTACGACGTGCCGTTATCGGTGAGCAGGACGTCGCCGGGCCGCAGGTAACCCTGGATCGTTTCCCAGTACGCGGCCTGGGTCAGCTTGGCCGAGCCGTCCGCCGCCGCCCCCATCGCTCCTGCCGCGGGCTGGCGCATGGCACGGCTGGTGACCTGCGGGGCGGTGTCGGTGACCGCGCGCAGGACGTCCTTGAGCGTCACCGCCTGGTAGTTGTCCTCGCCGATGTCCACCGAGTGCCCGCGGGCGCGGATCGTGTCGGCCGGCAGCGAGGCGGTGAAGTCGCCCGACGTGCCGTCGATCGGCCGGTAGCCGATGGACAGCAGGCAGTCGCTGTTCTCGATCGCCTCGCGGGTGGCCGGGGCGCTGGCCTTGCCGTTGTAGACGCCGGCGTAATAGGCGAACGTCTCGTCGATCACCCCCTTGGCCGGGCCGGTCACCGCCACCGGCAGCTGCATCTTCTGGGCCAGCCCCATGACCTCGCCCGCGGCGCCGTACTGGTCGACGTCGCGGTCCACCAGGATCGCCGGCGACTTGGCGTCGGCCAGGTGCCCCGCGATCGCGGCGGCGCACGACCGCAGCCGTTCGGGGTCGCTGGGCGGCTCGGCGAGCATCAGCGGCGCCGCCGGCACCTCGATGTCGAGGTAGGCGATGTCGGACGGCAGCTCCAGGTACACCGGGAGCTTCTCCCGCCAGGCGGTCAGGATCAGCCGGTCGATCTCGGTGGCCGCGTTCGCCGGGGTCAGCCTGGCCTGCGCGGCGGTCACGTGCGTGAACGCGCCAAGGAAACGGTCCCAGGTCCCGTCGGCCGTGGTGTGGTGCATCCCCAGGCCGCGCTCGATGGACCGCAGCGGTATCGACCCGGCGATCAGGATCACCGGGACATGCTCGGCATACGCGCCGGCGATCCCGTTGATCGCGCCCAGGGCACCCACGGCGTTCGTCACGGTCACCGCGCCGATGCCGTTCAGCCGCGCGTAGCCGTCCGCCGCGTAGGCAGCGTTCAGCTCATTACACGTGCCGACCCACTTCTGCGAGCCGGTGTCCTCCATCTGCTGGAGCAGCTCGAGGTTGAAGTCGCCGGGGACGCCGAACACGTGGCCGACGCCGGCCTCCCTGAGCCGGCGGAGCAGGAACTCGCCGATGGTCATCGTCGTGCTGTCAGATCCCGGTCCCATGCGCCCGGACGTCCCGGCCGCGCGCTCAGCTGTCGTTGTCATCTCGCGTCCCCCCGAAGTCGCTGGCCCGGCGCCGCCTCCCGAGCGCCGGGCTGCCGGTCATCACAGTCAGTTACCCGTACGGTTCCAGGCTCACACCGGGCCGCAGGCGGGCAGGGCACACGCATGGCCGGCCGCGGGCGAGGCGGCCGGCCATGCGACGGCCCGGGACTCAGAACAGCTGGTAGGAGCCGATGACCGTCATGTGCCCGACGGCCGGCGGCTCGGCGTACCAGTCCTTGAGCTGCTCCACGAGCTCCGCGTACGCGGGGAACGAGCGCAGGGGGTGCTCCCCGCCGGGCTCCATCTCCAGCAATGCGACAAACGTGACGCCGTCGTTGAGCACGCCCGCGGCGTACCTGACGTCTGCCGGGCGCGCCTGCTCCAGCGCCTTGATGACCTTCTCGGTGGCCGCGCGCGCCTCGGCGACGTTCTCTTCCTTCAGCCTGGCGCGCACCATCAGCAGGTTCATTTGACCGGTTTCCTTCCGTTCCGGGGTGGACTTTGCCGGGGCGGCCCAGCCGAGTCGGCGGTGCCCGGGACTGGCCTCTGCGCTGGGCCGCTCCTACTGAGGCGACGAACGAAGGGCCGCCCGGGGGACGACTCGGCTCAGGGCTGTTCCAGCCGCCGGGTCAGGTCTGCGGCCGGCTCAGCGACCACAGATCGGTGCGCTCGTCGCAGAGCACGGCGGGGGCCGGCCTGGCTCTGGCCGAGACCAGGCGGGCACAGGCCGCCATCTCGCCGCCCCGGTCCAGCTCGGGGTCACCGCCGCGGTCCAGGCCGGCCGCGGCCCGTACCACCCCGCCGGCCAGGTAGAAGCCGATGAGCTTGCGCTCGCGCAGGCTGCCGCGGACCACGAACTCGTCCCACGTGGCGGCGTGACCGACGTACTCGATCTTGTGCTCGTACTGGTCGGACCAGAAGCTGTGCAGGTAGTCGTAGGGATCGGTCGAGCCGAGCATGGACCTGGCCGCGGCGGCGCCCTGCTTCTCCGCGTTGTTGAAGTGCTCCACCCGGATCCGCCCGAACAGCGGGTGGAGCTGGTTGGCCACGTCGCCGGCCACGTAGACGTCGGGCGCGCTGGCCCGGCAGCGCTCGTCGGCCAGGATCCCGTTCTCGCGCTCGATCGCCGCCGCCGGGGCCTGCGGCTGAATGCCGATGCCCGCCACGGCGAAGTCGCACCGGATCCGGTGACCGGCGGCGGTCACGGCCGCCTCCACGCGCTCGGTGCCCTCGAACGCGGCGACCTGTTCCCCGGGCCGCAGCTCCACGCCGTTCTCGCGGTGGATGGCGCCGATCAGCGCGCTCACCTGGCTGCCCAGGACCGTCTCCAGCGGCGAGGTGCCCGGGAAGACCGCGATGACCTGGACGCCGAGCTGCGTCAGCGAGGCCGCCACCTCGCAGCCGATGAATCCCATGCCGACGACGACCGCGCGCCGGCCCGCCGCGGCCTCCCGCTTGATCGCGTCGCACTCGGCCACCGTGCGCAGGTAGTGCACCCCGGGCAGGCCGGCCCCCGGGAGGCCAAGCCGCCGGTTGCGGCCGCCGGTGGCTATCAGCACCTTCCCGTAGCGCAGGTGCGCGCCCGAGTCCAGGGTGACGGTGTGCCCGGCCGGATCGACGGACACGGCCGATCCGCCGCGAAGCTCGACGTCGTGATCGGCGTACCAGCCGGCGGGCCTGACGTACCAGGCGGCGAGATCCTCCTGCGACCGCAGGTAGGTCTTGGACAGCGGCGGCCGGCCGAACGGAACGCCCGGCTCCCCGCTGATCAGCGTCACCGGCCCGGAAAAGCCCTCTTCCCGCAGCGTCGCGGCGGCGTTGCCGCCCGCGACGCCACCGCCGATGATCACCATCGGGTCCCCGGAGGAGCGCAGGGTCACGTAGTGCGTTCTGCCCAGAACAAGTAAGTGGAACGATCAGTCTCGCGCCGATCTTTCGGCGGGCGGTCCTGCGGGTAGTCCATCGGTAGTCAAAACTCGCGAAAGAGGACGAGGCTGATGACCGTCCTGTGTGGCCGCCGCGAAACGTTCAACGCCGCCCACCAGCTGTGCGACCCGGACCTGTCCGATGAGGAGAACCGGCGCCTGTTCGGGAAGTGCGTCAACCTGCACGGGCACAACTACGTCCTCGAGGTGGTCGTGGGCGGCGAGATCGACCAGGCCAGCGGTTACGTCTTCGACCTGAAATCGTTGTCGGAGGTCATCTGCAGGCAGGTTATCCGCGACGTCGATCACCGCAACCTGAACACCGACGTCCCGTGGCTCAAGGGGCGCATCCCGACCGCCGAGAACCTGGCCCAGGCCTTCTGGGAGCGGCTGGCGCCGGAGCTTCCCGGCGGGCTGCTGCGGTCGGTCCGGGTGTGGGAGACCGACAAGAACTGGGCTGAGGTCGATGACCAGGCCTGAGGAGTTGCGCAGGCGGTACACGGCCGCGGACGTGCGCGTGTTCGCCCCCGACGAGGCGAGCCGGTTCGTCTCGCCGGAGAACGGCGATCCGCGCCGCGACGTGGTCCTGGCCTGGGAGCTGTTGTACCGGCTCGAGCCCGAGCTCTACGACCGGCTGGTCAGCGCCGAGCGGCTGCATCCCGGCGTCGTGGACTGGCTGCCGCGCGGGGTGGACCGGATCGCCGAGGTCGGCGCGGGCACCGGCCGGCTGACCATGGAGCTCATCGAGCGCGGGCGGCACATCGTGGCGGTCGAGCCCGCGCTGCCGTTGCACGCGATCCTGCGGCGTAAGCTCGCGGCGGCCGAGCACGGAGACCGGGTCCGGGTGGTCCGCGGGTTCTTCGACGACCTGCCGTTGCCCGACGACTTCGCCGGGCTGGTCGTCGCGTGCTCGGCGTTCACCCCGGCGCCCGGGCACGGCGGCGAGGCCGGCCTGGCCGAGATGGAGCGGGTGTGCGCGCCCGGTGGATGCCTGGCGATCATCTGGCCGAACCACGTTGACTGGCTCGCCGCCCGCGGCTACCGGTATGTGAGCTTCCCCGGGCCGATGGCGGTGGAGTTCGCCAGCCGTCGCGAGGCGGTGGAGCTGGCGGAGATCTTCTTCCCCGAGGCGGCCGGCGAGGTCAGGCGGCGCGGCTCACCGGCGGTTCCGTTTGATGTGCTGGGCATCAACCCGCCGCGCGACCTGGCCTTCAAAGTGCTCGCCGGATGAAGATCGCGCTGATGGCGCCGCTGGTGACGGCGATTCGTGAGCCGCAGGGCGGCGGCTCGCAGGCGTTCGTGTCCGACCTGGCCCGCGGACTGGCCGGCCGGGGGCACGAGGTGCACGTCTACGCCGCCTCGGGGTCTGCGATCCCCGGGGTCGAGGTGATCGACACCGGAGTCGATCCCCGGTCCCTGGCGGGCACGCTCTACCGGGCGCTCGGGCCGCGGGCGGGCGAACCGGGCGAGCCCGGGCCGGCCGCGGCCGCGGCGGCCGAGTCCGCGTTCGCGACCGCCTACGCGCTCATGCGGCGCACCCGGTACGACGTGATCCACAATCACGCCTTCGACGCGCCGGCCGTCCGGCTCGCGACCGCGCTGCGCGCACCGGTGGTGCACACCCTGCACCTGCCCCCGGACGAGGCGGTGTCGGCGGCGCTTCGTGACGTGGCCCGGCGCGGCAGGCCGCCGGCGGTGGCCGCCGTGTCGGGCTTCCAGGCGAGCGCCTGGCGGCGGGTCGCCGCCGTGGACGCGGTGCTGCCGCCATACCCGCCGGTCGGCATCATTCCCTGGTCCGCCGGGGACGGGCGGGGCGCGCTGTTCGCGGGCCGGCTGAGCCCGGAGAAGGGCCCGGCCGAGGCCATCGACATCGCCCGCGCGGCCGGAATGCCGGTCGACGTCTACGGCGACGTCTACGATCCTGGATACAGCCGGGAGCAGGTCGACCCGCGGCGAGGCTGGCCGGGGGTGTGCGTCCGGCCGGGAATTCCCCGGGTCCGGCTGTGGGAGGCCATGGCCCGCGCGGCCGTCGTGTTGTGTCCCTCCCGCTGGGACGAGCCCTTCGGGCTGGCCGCCGCCGAGGCGCAGGCGTGCGGGACCCCGGTGGTCGCGTTCCGGCGCGGCGGGCTCAGTGAGGTGATCATGGACGGGGCGACCGGGTTCCTGGTGCCGCCCGGCGACGTCGGGGCCGCCGCCGGCGCGGCGTCCAAGGCCTCCGGGCTTTCCCGGCAGGCCTGCCGCGAGCACGCCGCGGACCACCTTGACCTGGAACGGAGCCTGGACGCGCACGAGCGCCTGTACCGGCGAGTAGCCGGTGGGTGAGACGGCGGGCAGCCCGTGGCTGGCCGGACGGCTGGCCGTGGTCACCGGTGCCAGCCGCGGGATCGGGGCCGCCACCGCCGAGGCCATGGCGGGCGCAGGCGCTCACGTCGTGCTGGCCGCGCGGGACCGCAGCGCGCTCGGCGACGTGGCGGCCCGGATCGAGGACGCGGGCGGCCGTGCCACGCCCGTGCCCACGGACGTCGGCGACGAGGCCTCGGTCGGGCGCCTGTTCGCCACGGTCGCCGGGATCGGCCGGCTGGGCGCGCTGGTGTGCGCGGCCGGCGTGCTGACGCCCGCGCCGTTCCCGGAAACGACGCAGGCCCTGTGGGCCGAGACGCTCGGGGTCAACCTGACCGGCACGTTCCTGTGCTGCCGGGCGGCCTTCGCCGCGATGGCCCGGTCCGGAGGGGGCCGGATCGTTAACTTCGGCTCGCTGTCCGGCGTCTACGCCACCGAGAAGTTCGCCGGGCTGGCCGCCTACAACGTGTCCAAGTACGGGGTGATCGGCCTCACCGAGGCGATCGCGGTCGAGGGCAGGCCGCACGGTATCAGCGCGATCTGCCTGAGCCCGGGCGCCGTCGACACGCAGATGCTGCGCCGGGCCAATCCGGCGCTGCGGCCTGGCCTGACCCCGGACGACGTCGCGGACCTGATCGTCGCGCTGCTGGACAGCCGGCTTGCCCCGGCCAGCGGGGCGAACATCCCGCTGTTCTCGAACGCCTGAGCCGGCCGCGGCCGCCTCGGCCGGCCCGTGCGGGCGGTCAGGATGCTTCGGCGAGCGCCGCGAGCCGGACGAGCGAGGCCTGGAGCCTGTCGGCCGTGGTCGCCCGGGCTGCCCGGAAGCGGCCCTCGTCCGTCAGGTTGGTCCAGTCGTAGGTGTGCGTGACCCGCGTGCGTGACGCACCGGCCGGCTCGAGTTCCCACCGCCACAGGTGGCCGGGCCGCGCCTGCCCGACCTCGGCCGGCATCCAGGCAATCAGCCGGCCTTCCTCGAACTCCACCACGTGGTTCTCGCGGACGCCGCCGTGGGTGAGCGTCATCGTGAACACATCACCCACGCGGCGGACCCGCTGCCCGGGGCGGGCCTGCGCCAGGTTGTCGTTGCCGTCCCAGCGCGGCTGCTGAGCCGGATCGGCGATCAGGTCGAAGATCCGCCCCGGGTCGGCAGCGATCTCGTGGCTGGCGCTGACCACACGCGGTGCATCCTGCTGCGCTGTCATGGGTTTATCCAAGCACCGTTCCCGCCCCTAAGCGGGCGCCCGGCCAGCTATCAGTCCTTCAGGGTTAGCCAGGCGCGGCGCGCAGCGCCTGAAACAAAAGCACGCTAGCGTTTTAGCATGGGCACGACAGTGAAGCGGGCGTACCGGTACCGCTTCTACCCGACGCTCGTGCAGGAGCGGCGGCTAACGTTCGCCGAGACGTGCCGGATGCTCACGCAGTGGAAAGCCGAGCCGGACACGGCGTGGCTGTACGAGGTGTCCAACGTGCGACCATGCCGCTGAACATCCGCGAGTGGGAGTGCGCCTCATGCAGCGCGATCCACGATCGGGACGTGAACGCGGCGAAGGTGCTACTGGCCGCCGGGCTGGCGGTTGCTGCCTGCGGAGATGGCGTGAGACCGGCCCGCGCGTAGCGCTGGGAGGCGGCCGTCAGTGAACCAGGAAAACCGGCCCGCGAGGGAAGGAATCCCTGCCCTCCAGGGCGAGGAGGAAGTCAATATGCCGGCTGGTAGCGACCGCAGGCCCGACGACCCTGGCATCGGGCCGGTCGTGCTCGGCCCTGAGCAGCGCGAGGAGCGCGCCCGCCGCGCCGCCCCGGCGGCGGTGCAGCTTGGCGCCGAGGGCGTCACGCTGGTGGCGCTGACCTGGGTGGACAACACCGGCATCGCCCGGGTGAAGGCGGTGCCGCTTGGGCGGCTCGAGCGCGCGGCCGGCTGGGGCGTCGGGATGTCGCCGGTGTTCGACGTGTTCCTCGTGAACGACGACATCACCGCGAGCGAGCACATCGGCGGGCCCGGCGGCGACCTGCGGCTGGTCCCGGACACCGGCAGGCTGACCGCGCTCGCCGCGCAGCCCGGCTGGGCCTGGGCACCGGTCGACCGCTACACGCAGGAGGGCCGGGTTTACGCCGCGTGCCAGCGTTCCTTCGCGCGTCGCATGGCCGGCGAGGCCGCCGCGCGCGGCCTTGCGCTGCGGGCCAGCTTCGAGGTGGAGTGGGCCGTCGGCACCGAGGACGAGGGCGGCTTCGTCCCGGCCTGCTCCGGCCCGGCTTACGGCATGACCCGCGTGATCGAGCTGTCCGACTACGGCAGGGAGGTCGCGCTGGCGCTGGAGCGGCAGGGCATCACGGTCGAGCAGTTCCACCCGGAGTACGCCGCGGGCCAGTTCGAGGTCTCGGTCGCCCCGGCCGACCCGGTCGGCGCGGCCGACGACAGCGTGCTGGTCCGCCAGACAATCAGCGCCGTCTCGGCGGCCTTCGGCTTCCGGGCCTCGTTCGCTCCCGCGGTGGTCGCCGGGGCGGTGGGCAACGGCGGCCACGTTCACCTCAGCCTCTGGCGCGACGGGCAGAACCTGTTCGCGGGCGGGCCCGGGCCGCACGGCCTGACCGGCGACGGCGAGGCGTTCGCCGCCGGCATCCTGGCTGCGCTGCCCGCGCTCAGCGGGATCGGGGCGCCCAGCGTGGCCAGCTATCTTCGCCTGGTGCCGTCGCACTGGGCGGGCGTCTTCCAGTGCTGGGGCCGGGAGAACCGGGAGGCGGCGCTCCGGCTGGTCACCGGCTCGGCGGGCGAGCAGGATGACCGGGCCAATCTCGAGATCAAGTGCTTCGACCTGGCCGCCAACCCCTACCTCGTGGCCGGCGCGCTGATCGCGGCCGGGCTGGCCGGCCTGGACGCGCCGGGCAAGCTGCCTGCGGAACTGGCCGGAGACCCGGCCGGGCTCGCGCCCGATGATCTGGCGCGCCGCGGTGTGCGCCGGCTCCCGCAGTCGCTGGCCGAGTCGACCCGCTGCCTGGAGGAGAGCCCGGTCTTGCGCGAGGCGATGGGTGACCCGCTGTTCTCGGCGTTCCTCGCCGTCCGCCAGGCCGAGACCGAGCTGTTCGCCGGCGCCAGCGCCGAGGAGATCGTCGCGCAGACCCGCTGGCGGTGGTGACGACGGAGTGCAGCAAATCGCAGGCCCCGCGATGACCGCGCAACCACTGGCGCTGATCGATCACCACTGCCACGGCGTCGTGAACGTCGAGCTCGACCGGCCAGGGCTCGAGGCGCTGCTGACCGAGGCACCAGGCCCGCCGCCGCCGGGAACGTCCATGTTCGACAGCCAGCTCGGCACCGCGGTCCGCCGCTGGTGCGCACCGCTGCTCGACCTGGAGCCGTCCGCGCCCGCCGACCGCTACCTGCAGCGCCGCGCCGAGCTCGGCCCGGCCGAGGTCAACCGCCGGCTGCTGCGCGCGGCTCGGGTGGACGCGTGGCTGGTGGATACCGGCTACCAGACCGGCCAGGTCCTCACCCCGGCCGAACTCGAGCAGGTCAGCGGCACGCCCGCGCGCGAAATCGTCCGGCTCGAGGCGCTCGCAGAGCGGGTGGCCAGAGACGGGGCTGACGCGGCCGGCTTCGCGAGCCGGTTCGCCGAGGCGCTCGCGGCCGCCACGGCAGGCGCGGTCGGGCTGAAGTCGATCGCCGCCTACCGCTACGGCCTGGATTTCGACCCGGCCCGGCCGGGCGGGGCCGAGGTCGAGGCCGCGGCCGGACGCTGGCTGCGCGCGCTGGCCGGCGACCCGGGGGCGCGGCTGGACGACCCGGTGCTGCTGCGGCACCTGATCTGGACCGGGGTGGACACCGGCCTGCCGCTGCAGTTCCATGTGGGCTTCGGCGACCCCGATGCGAGGCTGCACCGGGCCGACCCGTCGCTGATGCACGACTTCCTGCTCGCCTCCGAGCCGGCCGGCACGCCGATCATGTTGCTGCACTGCTACCCGTACCACCGGCAGGCGGGCTACCTGGCCAACGTGTTCCCGCACGTGTACATGGACGTGGGCGAGGCGCTGAACCACGTCGGCGCCCGCTCGGCCGCGGTGCTGGCCGAGGCGATGGAGCTCACGCCGTTCCACAAGATGCTGTACTCCTCCGACGCCTTCGGCCTGCCGGAGCTGCACTACCTGGGCGCGACCGGGTTCCGCCGTGACCTGGACCGGGTGACCGGCGCGTTCGTCGCCGACGGCGCCTGGTCGGCGGCGGACGCCGCCCGAGTCGGGCACCTGGTCGGCGAGGCCAACGCCCGCCGCGTCTACCGGCTCGGCCCGGCGTGACCACCGCTGAGCTGGCGGCCGCGCTGCGCGCCGCCCTGGCGGGCGAGCTGGCCGAGGCGGTCGCGCTCCGCCACGACCTGCACGCGCATGCCGAGCCCTCCGGGGCCGAGCACCGCACGTCGGCCACGGTGGCGGCGGCGCTCGATGCCGCGGACGGGCCCGTGATCGGCGGCACCGGGCGGATCGTGCGGATCGGCCCGCAGGCCGGCCCGTGCGTCGCGGTCCGGGCCGAGCTTGACGCCCTGCCCGTGGCCCCCTGATGCTCTTCGTCGGCGTCGACGGCCCGTTCGGCCTGCACCACCCGCGCTTCCTTCCCGACAACGGGGCGGTGGGCCAGGTCGCGTCCGCGATGCTGGCCGGATACCTGGCCGCCGTGGACCCGGTCTAGATCCCGCCGCCGCGGCGGGAGCCATCGCCGCGGGCTTCCCGGTCGTCAGCCCGCGATTCCGGCAGGCCGCCCGGGATTGAGCACCGGCCGCCCGAAGGAATGGCGGGAACCCGGCCCGCCCGGCTTACGGACAGGACATAACCGGGTTTACGGATCGCCGAAACAAGCGGCCGCCAGAATCAGCCCGATCCCCGCCGCCCAGCCCCCTTCAGAACTGCGCATACGTAGCATACCGGGCCTCTCTCGAGCGAGTCCCGCCCTCAGGCAATGACGGCGATGGACCCTTGCTGCTGAAAGAGTGACCGTGATGGGACTTTCACGTCATTGAAACGAAGATCAACCGGGGCCCGCGGGCCGCCGGGCTAGACTACGCAGGCGCCGCGCCCTCCAGGTCGATGTCGCCGAGCCCGCGGCAGGTGGGGCACTGGCCCGCACGGGTGTTGAACGAGAAGTGCCCGGGCCGCCAGCGCCTGCGACGGGCGTACCCGGACTCGGCGAACACCCGGCGTATCTGGTCGAACGCGCCCGAGTACGTCGCGGGGGTCGACCGCGCGTTCTGGCCGATCGGCGACGCGTCGACCTGGACCACGTGCCGGATGCCGCTCAGGTCCAGGCGGCTGACGTGCCCGGGCAGCGCCGAGCCGCTCAGCAGCGCCCGCGCCGCCGGGATCAGGCTGTCCAGGGCCAGGGCGGTCTTCCCCGCCCCGGACGGCCCGGCCAGCGCGGTCAGCCGGTTCACCGGGAAGGCCGCGGTGACGGCGTGCAGGTTGTACAGGTCGCCGACCTCCACCGTGATCTGCCCGCCGGGGCCGGGCCGCGCGGGCCGGTCACGGGGCACGGCCGGGGCGCCGGCCAGGAACGGGCCGATGATCGAGCGCGGGTCGGTTGCCAGCTCCCCGGGCGGGCCCTGCGCGATGACCATGCCGCCCTTGGCCCCGGCCGCGGGGCCGAGCTCGATCACCCAGTCCGCGCTGCGGATGATTCGCGCTCGTGCTCCACCACGACCACCGACCGGTACGGGACATCCAGCCGGACCCCGAGCTCGCCGGCGGCGTACATCGACAGCCGTCGGCCGCCGGAGTTCCACGGCAGCGCCGCGCCTTCCTCGATCGTCTTGCGCGGATCGGGAACGAGAGAGGCGACGTCCACCTCGGACCGCACGCCGAGGCCCTGGCAGGCCGGGCAGGCGCCGTAGGAGTTGAACGAGAACGACTCGGCGCTGGGGTGCTCGACCCCTCGAGGAACCGGTGCATGCCCTCGGCGTACAGGGTGCTGATGGCCAGCGACGTCTTGCCCGATCCCGACACGCCCACGACCGCGACCATCCGCCAAAGCGGCACGTCGACGTCGACGTCCTGCAGGTTGTTCTGCCGGGCGCCGCGCACGCCGATGACCGCGGGCAGGGCTTCCGGCACTGCAGGAGCGTCGGTCCCCATACCAGGCAACCTACGACGACCGGCCGCCCGGCCCCGACGCCCGGGGGCCGGCGGGGCGCGATCCGCCGGGCGGTGCCCCCGTGACGTAGCAAGATCATCGGGGTGCGGCCCGGGGCGTTCGTGGCCTTATCGTTGGGTTCCATGGCCGCAGTTCTCGATCATCTCGCGATCGCCGCGCCGGCACCGGCCCTGGCCGACGGCTGGGAGCTGTTCGGCGGCGTCCTCGGCGGGCGCTTCGCCTACGGCGGGGACTCTCCCGGGTACTGGTGGGGCCAGCTGGAGTTCGCCGCCGGCCCGAAGATCGAGCTGCTGACGCCCACCGGGGGCCCGGACGCGGCGTTCCTCGAGCGCTTCCTGGCCGCCCGCGGGGCCGGCCCGCACCACTTCAACTTCACCGTCACCGACATCGGCGAGACGCTGGCCCGGGTCCGGGCGTTCGGCATCGAGCCGGTCGGCGTCAACCTGGCCAACCCGCTGTGGCGGGAGGCCTTCCTGCACCCGCGCGCCGCTCACGGCACCGTGATCCAGATCGCTCAGCCGGGCGGCCCGCCGCCGCGCTGCCCGCGGCCGCGGGAGATGCCCGAGCCGGGCCCGGCGGCGCGCGTCGACCTGATCGAGCATCACGTCGGCGACCTGGCCCGCGCGGCGGCGCTGCTGCGGGACGTGCTGGACGGCCGCGTCGAGGCGGCCGGCGCGGGGACCGCCGAGCTGACCTGGCCCGGCGGCAAGCGGATCAGGCTCGTGCGGGAGGCCGGCCTGCCA
>Ga0335073_10010148_pt1 | contig 13221 bp, 10 predicted proteins | sample Lox_Sample_22_FD_207093 | JGI IMG/M metagenome (GOLD analysis project Ga0335073, IMG submission 207093) | Soil microbial communities from Loxahatchee National Wildlife Refuge, Florida, United States - Lox_Sample_2.2 | ecosystem: Environmental > Terrestrial > Soil > Wetlands | place: USA...
TCGGACTTCGTACTGAGAACCCACAGTGAAAGAGGATATGACAAGAATCAGTTGGCGCGGCACATGTATGGCTATGACGAAAACGTGTTCTTCCCCGGCAATCAACCGCGATCCTCTGAGCGAAAATTGACGATGCTGTTTGTTGGTGTCTGTGCGGTGCGGAAAGGCCTGCACTTCGCGCTAGAGGCGTGGCTCAAATCTTCGGCTTCAAAAAGTGGAACCTTCCTGATAGCTGGTGAGTTCCTGCCGGCTTATCGCGAAAAACTAGCATCGATGCTTGCGCATCCGAGTGTCAGGGTCCTCGGACATCGCAAAGATGTGGCCGAGTTGATGAGAAATAGTGACTTCCTGGTTCTTCCCAGCATTGAAGAAGGTAGCGCGCTTGTGACTTCGGAGGCCAGAGCCAGCGGTTGCGTGCTTCTCGTGTCAGAGGCTTCGGGAGCAGTGTGCCAACACTTGGAGAATGCTCTCGTTCACCGCGTGGGCGACGTCGACGCACTAACCGAGCACATTACGATGCTGCAGGAAAACCGAACACTGCTCGAACGGCTGCGGGTTGAATCGTTGAGGACCGCTTCCGAGATTACTTGGTCTGCTGCGGGCCGCAGGCTCCTCGATGTGTACCGCGACACCATTGCGGCATACGCGGGAAATGGATTCCCGCAGAATTGCCATCCGATGAGTGAGCAGATTGAGTCGCAGGTTACTAGCGCCGGATGATCGCACCCGAAAACAAACCCAGTCTTTGGAAGCTATGAATTGTACAGCGCCAACAGTCGTTACACGGGCTGAAAGCAGCGTCGAGAAAATCGAACTGCCAATGACTCAACAGACCCAAACATCAAGTCCGTGTCGGATGCTGGTGCTTTTGTCTGCGCTCGCCATACTTCCGTTCTGGACTGTGCGCTATCCAGTTATCACCGATTACCCCAATCACCTCGCGAGGTGGTTTGTCCTGTTTCACATGAAGGACCCTGCCTATCATTTAGCGAGCATGTATGCCGCAGCGTGGGGTCCGCTGCCCTACATAACACCGGACGTTCTAGCTCTGGTACTACAGTCTTTCTTGCCAATCGACATTGTTGGAAGATGCGTTCTGAGCCTTTGCGTCATTTTAGTTGTGTGTGCACAGTATTGCTTTCTCCGCCAAGCTTGCCCGACAAACATTGCCTTGAGCAGCTTTGCCATATTCATAGCTCTGAACCCCAATTTTCAAATGGGATCGATTAGCAATCAATTCAGTATTGCTTTCTGCCTTCTTGCAGTTGCCCTTTGGGTTAGTTATTGCCGTACACCCCGGCTCATGACAGGCTTGGGTGTGACGGCAACTCTAATCCTTGCCTATTTCTCGCATTTGAGCGGGTTTATTGGCGCTGGTTTGGCCATGGGCGTGTATGCGCTGTTTGAGCAAGAACGATGGAAAAAACTCGCCACTCTGACCCTGCTCTCGCTGCCGTCACTATGGATCGTCCTTCATAACCCAAGTCACCCGGGCGGAAGCGCAGCTCGGATATATGCGAGTGCATTAGACAAGTTGACCCACGTGATTTTTCCTCTTCGCCTATACACCTCCAAGAAGCTGGATATTGGCGTGTTGAGCGGCTTGGTCCTTCTTCTCTTGATGCTTCTCTGGAAGAGACCAAAAGTCGCTCTTCAACCTGTTTGGCTAGCTGTATGTTGCGCTCTGCTTCTTGCATATGTGATCTCGCCAAGTAATTATGGTTTTGGTGGCTATGTAGATACGCGTTTTTTGCCGTTCTTCTACTTGTTTGCGCTGGCCGTGATCAGATTTGATCGCGTGCCGCGGTACCTGCCCATTGGCCTAACGCTGCTCGTGTTGTTCCGTATTGCGACATGGGAGCAGATGTTTGTTTCCCAACAACGTGAATTGAAACAATTGACTGCTGCTTTCGATGTGATCCCGCGAAATTCTAGAATTCTGCCGCTCACGCGTATACCCTACCCCGGCGTTATTGGGACTGCTGATCTTCATCATCTGGAGTATGGCGTAATTCAGCGTGGCTTCCTTGACCCGCAACTGTTTCACCTCGCAGGAGTCCAGCCAATAAGCCTCGTCGGTTTACCTTACTGTGTTAATCCGTTTTGCGATGTCGCGGGCGCGCCTCAGATAGATTGGCGACAGGTTGCGAATTCTTACGACTACCTCTGGGTTCACAACGACCCAGAAATGATGTCAGCAGTGTCTGGGATTGCCGATCTCATCTTCGCCGACGAGTTTGTATCTGTTTATCGTGTGCGACGGGCGCAGCCCGAACCGGGTGACCAGCTGATCGCTAATTGAGTTGGCATCCGATTGCCCGGTTGCAACGTTAAGTCTTTGAAATGAATCAAGTCACCGCGACAGCACCGACCGAGCCGATAAAGGCGCAACGCATGAACAACGCTGGCGTCGCGAATAGCCAGGCTTTTCGCGATAAGGGCGAACGTTCGGTTGTATCCAGATTCGTTCTGCCTGCGATCTTGTTACTCGTGTACTTGCTTCAATGCGCCTGGTTTATTCAATCCCAATCCCTCACCTTCGATGAGCCAATTAACATCGTGTCAGGACTTGAAGAGTGGCGGACCGGGCAGTACAGCGGGGGTATGGGGATGACAGATCATCCGCCGCTAGCGCGTCTGTTATGTACGCTTCCGGCGATAGAATCGCGATTTCAGATCGACGACAAGGTTGTTCCTACTCCCGAGTCTGTGGCCTGGCATAATTCAGATTTCGCTTCTTACGGTCGTGTGCTTCCGAGCCCGGAAGCGATCACCTGGCACACTCGTCCGGTCAACGCGATCCTGGGTACGGTTCTGGGTCTGCTGCTTTGGTTTGCTGCCCGTGGGCTCTATTCAACGCACGCTGCAAACTTTGTGCTGGCGCTCTTCGCTTTTTCGCCTTCTCTCATCGCTCATTTTTCTCTGGCGGCGACAAACGATGGAGCCATGACTCTAATGTTGTTCGCAACAGTGCTCCAGCTCGCTCGCTGGCGCCAGCATCAATCGTGGGCGCAAGCCTTACTCATGGGCTTCGCCTTAGGTGGGATGCTTCTCACGAAAGCCTCCTCCGTTCCCTTCTTTGTTATGGCGGTCGTTCTTATGCTTGTTCTCAAGCATGATTCCATTGCGATCCTCCCGTCACGATGGAACTGGCGACAAACGTTGACCGCCATTGTGATTTCGGGTCTAGTGGTTTGGGGGGCCTACCGTTTTCACATTTCGAAGCTTACGTTAACTGCTACCCAGGCGCATATGAGCATAGCGGTCCCGGACCGGCCAGATCAGATCACGCGGGATCTAGCAATGCCCATTCATGTTTCTCTTCCGATTCCGGCTTTTGAATATGCGCGGGCCATCGCTTTTCAGCTGTTTCATGACAAAGCAGGGCACCCTGCATTCCTGTTGGGTCGCAACTATATTGGTGGATCGAGATTATATTTTCCGGTGACGCTGGCCCTCAAATGGCCGATCGTCACCCTGCTTCTGCTAACTGTAGCGATAGGGCTAATTTGCTTCCGCCGAACCAAACTTCCGCGGAACTTTTGGCTGTGGAGCGCATTTCCAGTCATCTACTTGGCCCTCGCCGAGATTTCTAATCTCAATCTCGGTGAGCGCTACATCTTGCCTGCCTATCCATTTGCCCTTTTAGCTTGCGGCAGCGTTTGGCAATATACAAGGCGCCGGCCTGTAGTGGCGGCGGTGCTCCTATTGACTCTGGCGATCCACGTCGCAGATGTCATGCGGTATGCACCAGACTATCTCTCCTACTTCAATCCATTTGTACGGTCAGACCGAAGCTACCGACTGCTTAGCGATAGTAACGTCGATTGGGGCCAGGGTCTGGTCGCATTGCGCAAGTATCAAGACTTACACCCGAATGTTCCGATTCACCTCGCCTATTTCGGAAGTGTCGACCCCGCCGTATATGGGATCCGGGCCATCCCGCTCATGCCGAATGAGAGAGTCTCGGGAACGGTCGTGGTCAGTGCAACTTATCTCACTGGACAGACCCTCCCCGATCCAAATGGCTATCATTGGGTATTACAATATCCAGTAGAAAGCGTCGTGAATCATAGTTTGTACATTTTTTCTACATCTGGTAGGGGCAAGTGATCCATTCGCGAGAAATAATACACAAACGCGTTACCAGCGAGTATCTAACAAAGGTATAGGTGGGGTGCAGACCGTGAAAGTTACAATAGTCTCTCCGACGTACAATGAAGCCGAAAATGTGCCGCGTCTTGCTCGTGAGGTGGACAAAGCCCTTTCAGGAATCGACTACGAACTGCTCATCGCCGACGATGATTCGCCGGACGGGACCTGGGCGGTTGCTCAAGAATTAGCGGATACGAATCCGCGCCTTCGAGTTCTTCGGCGAACCCAGAACCGCGGGTTAAGTGCCGCAGTGATCGAAGCATTCTCGTCTTGTTCCTCAGATTATGTTGGAGTCATCGATGCCGACCTGCAACATGACCCATCGATTCTGGCACAGATGATTGCCGCTCTCGATCGAGGTGCCGACGTTGCTGTCGGCAGTCGTTATGTGCAGGGCGGTGGAACTGGCAAGTGGAATGCTTTTCGCAGGTTTCAATCCTGGGTGGCGACGAAGTTGGCTCGAACATTCCTTGGAGTGGAACTAACGGATCCGATGTCCGGATATTTCATTCTGCGAAGAGCGGACTTCAACCGACTTCAGAAGCAACTTGATTTGCGTGGCTTCAAAATCTTGCTTGAGCTCATTGCGAGGTTGGCCCCATCCCGACTTGAAGAAATACCGTTTACGTTTCGGACGCGTGTCGCCGGGGAGTCCAAGCTATCCTCCAGGATCGTGCTGCAATATCTCGGACAGCTTTGGAGACTCTCGTCCGTCAGCCGATACATGTCTGTTCGTTTTATCAAATTCGCATTGGTTGGTGCATCGGGGACATTAGTCAATCTCGGGGCCTTTTTGATTCTCGCCCGGATGTTGGGAGTACACGATTGGCGAATTTCTGCGTTCGCCAGCCTCATTGCCAACCTCACCAATTACATTTTCAACAATGCCTGGACCTTTGTGGATCGAGGCCACCGGGGCTGGTCTCTACTGCGAGGCTACCTCTCTTATCTGGGATTCTCGGCGGTCGGGTTGTCAGCTTCAACCTTGACTTTCGCGGGACTCTCTCAGGCTTATCTGCACTTACGGCCAAACCATTTATCGAAAGGGCCGACCATTGCCGCATTGCTCTTTCAATTGGCTGCGATTTTGGTGGGCACAGTCTTCAATTATGAACTCAACAAGAGATTCACCTGGCGAGACAAGAGTGTGAGCCGGGAAAACGCTTTCGGCCTTAAGCTCTACAGTGATGCCGTCGAAAGGGCGCCAGCGCAGGCCGAGACCAGGCATGCTCGACAGAGTGTCTCGGTTGAACTCTGAGGGCGGTCAAGATTGCCTATCTTGACTATGACCAAATCGCCTCAGGCCCATTGTGCATGAGTCCTAAGATATCGGTCGTGATCCCGACCTACAATCGCGCTGGAAAGGTTCAAAAGAGCATTGAGAGCGTATTGGCCCAGACGCTTCCCGATCTGGAGGTCATTGTCGCTGATGACGGATCTTCAGACGGGACGGAAAAAGCACTTTCGCAAAGCTATGGCAATCGGATCCGCTATTTCTTCCAGCCCAATCAAGGTGTAAGTGCGGCAAGAAACCTGGGAATTCAGATGGCGCAGGGCAACTGGATCGCGTTTCTTGATTCAGACGACTTATGGGAGAAGGACAAGCTCGAATGGCAGTTTAAAGCATTGGAACGGTTTAGCCCACACTGTGGCGCTTGTTACACGGATACTCGATTGTTTAATAACTCAGAAACGCGAACCCTGTTTCAGATGGCCGAGGGGGATTATCGTCACGAAGAACCGATGGGCGTTAACACTGACGTGTTGAGGTTACTGGTCAGACCTGGTGGCGCAGGGATGGTCATCCACCTTTCTTCTTTGGTAGTCCGCGCGGACGTGTTGAAAAAAACAGGAGGATTCAATCGCGAACTTGGGTATGGCGAAGATAGTGAGTTGATGTTTCGATTGGGAATGCAGACAAACTTTTGTTATGTTAACCAACCATTGGTTCAGTTTGATCGCTCACCAGTGGAATCGCGGCATGTCGGCGTGAGTTCGGACTGGAACAGGACAGATTTCCTGCTTCAGGCCAGTCAACGGCGGTTGGAGGGACTTTTGGCTTTCGGTGACAAGCTGCCCACTAGAATCCGTGAAGTTATTCGAGAGCGGTTGAGTACTGTCTATAGTGGCTGGGCCAACTGGTACTTGGAGAATGGGAAGTACAAAGAAGCCCGATCGGCGGCCTCGAAGGCGGCAAAACTGAATCCAACTCTCAATTTTGCGACCAAGTTGCTACTCACATGGATTAGCCCACGATTGGCGCTCCAGACGGTTCGATATCGTCAACAAAGAATAAAGGACTCGTTCACGGTATGAGCATGATAACTCAAACGTCCGACCTCACGTCGGAGAGCGGCGGTAATGTTCATTCAGATTGTCCCGGCCCGGAGCCATGCCCTGTTTGTGGGCACTCCGGCTCGAAGAAATGGTTGGAAACACCGGATCGTCTTCATGGCAGGCGGGAAATCTATACGTTAGTGCGTTGTCAAAGGTGTTCACTGGTGTGGCTGATCCATCCGCCACGGCCCTCGGAGATGGATCTGCATTACACGTCTGCCTATCACACTCTGATCTCCGCGGGAGGGAAGAATTCTCCAGAACGATGGAGATTTCGTAAGGCTACTCTGACGCAATATAAGAAGTCGGGAACTTTGCTCGACGTTGGTTGTAGCTCTGGAGCATTCCTGGAGTCCATAAGGGGTAGCGACTGGAAGACTTACGGAATCGAGATGTCCCCCGAAACCGCGAACATGGCGGAAGAGAAAAGTGGCGCGACCGTTTTTGCTGGAAGCATTGTGGACGCTCCCTTCCCCCCGGAGTCCTTTGACGTGATCACATGTTTCGACGTGCTCGAGCATCTCTATGATCCTCGGCAAGTGTTGACACGCATCAGCGAATGGTTGAAACCCGGCGGAATCTTTTATGTTTTGGTGCCAAATGTGGATTCTGCCGAAGGCCGCATTTTCGGAAGCTACTGGCACGGATTGGAGTTACCCCGTCATCTGTTTCATTATTGTCCAGCATCTCTTAAATACCTTGCTGGATCAGTTGGCCTCGAAGAGGTATCCCTCGAAACCCGGCGGAATCCCGCGGTGGGGACGAGTTTACGTTATGTCTTCGACGATGGGTTGGGGGCACTCGGAATTAGTCGAACACCGGTAGCATACAGAACCGAGGCGGGACTGGCCTGGAGAGTAGGCCGAAAATTGGTGCGCATGACTCTTTTACGTGCGCTACTCGCGATCGCGCCGCTCGTCGGTGGCGGCGAGTCGATACATGCCGTCTTCCGCAAGCAAAACACTGCGATCTAAGAATTGCCGGCGACTAACATGGGCGTCCCAAGAAGCTACGAACGCATCAAGGCAGGCCTCTCTGAGTTCATGCGAGGCGACGCGCTTCGCGCGAAAGCTACACGCGGCGGCGCCTGGCTGGGATCCGGGAGTGTAGCGGAGCAAGCAGCGCGTTTTGGCCGCAATATCGTGTTAACACGGTTACTCGCGCCGCAAGCGTTCGGCGTTATGGCGATTGTGATGTCCTGTTCGGCAATCATCAATACCTTGACCGACGTGGGGCACTCGGCCGCTGTAATTCAGAATCCCCGGGGACGAGAACAGGCTTACTTAAATGCCGGCTGGTGGATGGGGATGTGCCGGGCAATCTTTATCTATGCGGTCATTTTCACGATGGGTCCATGGGTTGCCAGGTTCTATGGGAATCCCGACCTTACAGGGCTGCTTCGAGTAGCGCTTCTAAGCACTTTGTTTGAAGGTGCAATGAGCCCGCGGTCAATCCTGCCGCAGAAGGACATGAGGTTCGGACGATGGACGGCCATCAGCAATGGCGGCGCAATCTGTGGCGTTATTCTGACGATAGCCCTGAGTTTCTGGCTCCGCAATGTGTGGGCGCTGGCTATTGGTGCCTGTAGCGAAAACGCATTTCGCTGCCTCTTGTCTTACATTCTATGTCCTGGCCTACCCTCACTTGGTTGGGACAGCCGGGCCATACGGGACCTCTACAGGTTTTCGAAGTCAATCGCCGGATTATCTCTACTGAATCTTATTTTCACGCGCACAGACATCTTCGTGTTAGGTAAGCTATATTCCACGACAACGCTCGGCATCTATACTATGGGGATTCTGCTGGTTCAGACTCCTTCAGGATTTCTCACGAACATAATGGGACAGACTCTGTTTCCCAGCTTCTCCCATGTGCAAAATGATACGCATCGTATCAATCGCATTCTTGCCGAGGCCACCTCGTGGCTGATACTCCTGGGCCTTCCGGCCGTTGCGGCGATCTGGCTGTGCGGACGGTCTCTCCTTACCGTTATTTATGGAGCCCGATATGCTCCAGCATTCGGTCCTCTTTCAATTGCGGCAGCGGTGGTGCTTTTAACTGTGTTGAACGCAGCAATCACCTGCCTCTTAATCGGGGTTGGACGTCCGGCACTGCATCGCCGCGCCGTCGCCGTCTCTGCGGTGGCCATGCTGATCGCGATCTATCCCGCCTGCAAGTTATTTGGAGTGATTGGAGCCCAGGTGGCCGCTTTACTGGCGATCATTCTCGGCTATCTCATGCAAGTTGCACAAGTGCGTGGTATTACGGGTTTGAGTCTCACTCGATATGCAAAGCCGTTTGCGACTGGAGCTCTCGTATCAGCGGGCATCCTTATTGTGGGCGCCGCTGCTCGCTTTTTTGACTTAGCGACTAAACCGGTGAACAACATTGCACTCGGCGCAGTTACCTGCCTGATTGCGTATGCCCTGAGCGTACCAGCTTTCGTGAGACGTAGGCAAATGGCGGAGTCGGCGTAGAAATGTTAAGTAGGTGTGACTGAACCGTAGTTAGACCAATTCGATACAGAATCGTTACAGACCCGTACACCATATTCTCACGACGTGGCATTGACTCAACCTCTTATTGCAAAGGAGTAAGGAGTGCATCACACGAAACGCCGCCCGATGCCAGATCCGTTGCAACTCCTCCCAAGGATATTCAGTAAACTTAATAGTCTCTGGGTTAGTTGGACCTATCCATTCGCATCCAAAGGCACCGGCCTCTCCTTCCACTTTTCGAGCGCCGTTGACCGACAAAGAGCGGTTAGGATTAGTCTTGGCAATTCTGTGAGCCTGCGAAAGGATGCCTGGCTCAATGTCGCCACCGAGGATCCAACAGGTGAACCCGTCATTGTGATTGATGACAATTGCCACATAGGCTATGGGAGCATCATTTCTGCCAAGAACCGAATCCACATAGAGCGCAATGTCATCGTTGCCCAGTCGGTGCTGATCATCGATCATAATCATGCGTATGAAGACATTTCCGTCCCGGTCATCAGTCAAGGCCTTAACGACGGGGGAAGAATCCGAATCGGCGAGGGCTCTTGGATCGGTCATGGAGCTGCTGTTGTCTGCCCAAGGGGCGAGCTTTCAATCGGCCGGGGTTGCGTGGTCGCGGCCAACTCGGTGGTGATGCGAAGCATCCCCGACTACTCCGTGGTCTTCGGTTCACCCGCCACGGTAATTAAACAGTACGATCCGGAGATGGAAGGTTGGCGTATTGGCCAAGCGCCGCGCAAGGTAACGCAAAAACCTGAAGGCGCCATCGACTCGGACTCTATGGTTCGTCCAGAGTCGCTGCAGAAGTCATAGAAGTTGGATATCCCAACTTACTCGTGAATTCTCATCCAAAAAGACCTCGTGCGATTCGTGGTCTCGAGCGCATTATGAGTGAGCCTTTCATATCGGTAATTATTCCAACATTCAACCGGGACCAGCAGGTGCGGGCAGCTATCGAGAGTGTCCTGGCCCAAACTTACCCGGCATTTGAGGTAATCGTTGTCGACGATGGATCAACGGATGCAACAGAAGAGGTCGTTCAGAGTCTCCAAACGATTCAGAATTGCAACGGCCACGAGATCCGTTACTTCTTTCAGCACAATCAAGGCTCGAGCGCGGCGCGAAACAGAGGTATCCGCGAAGCGCGCGGGGAATGGATTGCCTTTTTGGACTCAGATGACCTTTGGTTCCCAATGAAATTGCAATTGCAGATGCAGGCTATTCGTGAGTTCAACAGTGAGTGCGGCGCCTGCTTCACGGATGCCAAATTGGTTAATGATCGAGGCATGGAGGGCACATCTTTCGAGTGCTTTGGTATTCGTTACAATCAAGAACTTGAAATCGCGTCAGATGCTCTGACGCATGTTGCGAAGGGCTTCTGTGGTTTTTGGCTCTCGACTCTGTTGGTCCGGGCGGATCTGGCACGCGAGGTCGACGGGTTCGATCTCCAAATTCAAGGACCAGAGGACCGTGACTTTTACTTTCGCATCGCACTAAGTGCGCCGTTGCTTTGCCTTAACAAGCCCGTGGTACAAACCGATCGTAGCCCATCTCCTCCCGGTTCAAACTGCCGACCATGGGATAAATGGGAGGTACGGCTACGCAGCCATGAGCGCATGTACGAGAAGTGGCTGGCGTTCGGTGCGGCGCTCTCACCGCAAAGCCGTCATATTATTGAGCTGAATCTGCAAGGAATCCATTCTCATTGGGCTAACTGGTATTTGGCGCGACAACGGTACCCCGAAGCGCGTCAAGCAGTTTCAAATGCGCTAAGTTACGGATTTACTTATGGCTTAGCGGCCAAATGGATGATGACGCGATGTGCACCGGCAATAGCTCGCAGGCTCACGCTCATTAAAGGCAGTGACGATGCTGTCTACAGTCGCTGAACAAAATCGTTCTAGAGATTTGGTCGCATTTCGTCATGGGGATTTAGCTTGACAGTTGTCCGGGAAAGCGTTACGGTTCTAACCGCTTTTTTGTGCCTCTAACGCATTTTCTTGTTCCTGGGGTTGCGCAAGACGTGCACAGAGACGCCCCCTTCTCCTAAAACTTTCTGGATGTAAAACGTGCGTGGTCTCAGGCTTCGTTCGGGTCCATACATCTTGCGGTCCATAAGCTGTATTGAATCTGCATTGTGTTCGCTTCACCGAAGATAACTGCCGAAGGAGCGCTAAATGAGCATATCTCGCGTGTTCAGCAATCTGACGACATTCTTGATCATAGCTGTGGCAAGTACGTGCATTCTATCCGTCATGGGTTCGGCTCAAGCAGGCGACCAACGCGGCTCTCAAGCCAGCTATGTAGATGTCCAAGGCACATGGTCTGGCACGTTTTTTTCAAAGCATTCGAACGTTGCCCCCTTCTCCATGACAATTGTTATTAGTAAGGATGATACCGGAGCTTTAGTTGGAGATTCTAGCTTGAGTTCTGATTGCTTGAAAGATGTGAAGCTCAAAGTGACAACCAGTGGCTCGAAAATCGTTCTCGCCGGTAGCAATCAACAAGGCGACAATATTACGGTTAGGGGAATGGTTGATAGCACTAGGACGTTACTCAAAGCTACTTACATCCTGAACGGAAGTGCTTCAGGCCGGTGCGAAACGGATGATGGTTCGGCAACATTGGCGAAGCGCTGATGAAAAGTGTTATTTCGGACGTCAGACGTGGATAGATGGAGCGATATAGGATGAACGGCAACGAATGCGTGTTTGTTAAGTCTCTATCTCTTACTGTATTGGCTTTACTATTGCTTATTGGCGTTCTCGTACCCACAGCGATTGGCCAGCCCAATGTCACTGGCCAATGGACCACCGCGTCCTACACAATGCCTATTAATCCTATTCACACGGCCTTATTGGCTAACGGCAATATCCTGATTGTCGCTGGTTCAGGAAACTGCCCTCCCTCTCTGGCTGGGTGCCCTTCAGGTCCTCCCTACGGCCCCTCGAATGGTTCTGGAGCTTTGTTGCTCAATCCTACGACTGGCAGCACTTATCCCTTCTCGGTGTCCTGGGATATGTTTTGCAACGGAATGATCCTGTTGCCGGACGGGCGCGCGCTCATTAATGGCGGCACGATTCAGTACGATCCGTTCTATGGTGCACCTAACACATCGATATTCGATCCTTCAACTAATACTTTCACTGATGTGCAAAGCACAGCGCATGGGCGCTGGTATCCAACTTTGTTAACGCTAGGTGACGGCACCGTGGTGACGATGTCAGGCTTGACTGAAACGGGAGGAACGAACAACGCTGTCGAAGTCTATACCAATAATGTGGGTTGGAGCACACAATATATCGAGCCGTGGACGCCGCCCTTGTACCCGCGCCTTCACCTCCTGCCCGACGGACAGGTCTTCTACTCTGGCTCGACGACTAGTTCGGCACTGTTCAACCCGGCGAACCAGACCTGGACTCTCGGTGTCGCAAATACGAATTACTGCTGCACCCGAACCTATGGTTCCTCGGTATTACTGCCACTGACACCCGCTAACAACTACGATCCTAAGGTCATGATCATGGGCGGGAACAGTCCTGCGACTAACACTACAGAGATCATCGATCTTGGAGCGACAAACCCTGCGTGGGTCTATGGCCCGAACATGTCGGAAGCCCGTATCGAGATGAATGCGGTGATTCTGCCGAACGGGAATGTGTTGGCTGTGGGAGGATCGGTCAACGATGAGGATACCAGCAGCCTGAGTTTGAACGCGGACTTGTACAACCCTTCGACGAATACCTTCTCGTCGGCTGGCGCGAACGCCTCGCAGCGTCTCTATCATTCGGTCGCATTGCTGCTTCCGGACGCGACGGTTTGGCTGGCTGGAGGTAATCCGAACCGAGGCGAGTATAACAACACGGTGGAAATTTACCAGCCTGCGTACCTTTTCAACGCGTCTGGTTCGTTGGCGACCCGGCCAGCAATCACGGCCGCACCGACTTCGATCACGTATGGAAATAGCTTCAATGTGACAACTCCGGATGCGGCTAGCATTTCGGCCGTAGTTCTAGTGCGTAATCCTACGGTGACGCACGCATTCGGAATGGATCAGCGGGAAGTGGGCCTTTCATTCACCGCGGGAAACGGAAGTCTGACTGTTACGGCGCCTCCGAATGGAAATATTGCGCCTCCCGGTTATTACATGCTGTTCCTCCTCAACAGTTCTGGAGTCCCTTCCGTTGCTAGTTTTGTGCTGGTCGCAAATCAGGTGCCCCCTGCGCCC
>Ga0335073_10010149_pt1 | contig 13221 bp, 7 predicted proteins | sample Lox_Sample_22_FD_207093 | JGI IMG/M metagenome (GOLD analysis project Ga0335073, IMG submission 207093) | Soil microbial communities from Loxahatchee National Wildlife Refuge, Florida, United States - Lox_Sample_2.2 | ecosystem: Environmental > Terrestrial > Soil > Wetlands | place: USA: Florida...
AAACGGACTGCCAGATCGCTCTCGAGCGCAGGCAGGCGAATCACGGCGCTCTTAAGCAAGCGCGAGGCGGCATCTCTCAGTTCCGGACCGTCGGAGTAAGGATCGTAGTCGCTGAGCACCTTCTCCGCCAGCCAGCGAGCCTCATCCGGGGTCCAGCCTGCAGGGTCGCCGTGCATCAGCAGACTGCTATCGAGTGCCAGCCTCTTGCCGTGTGTCCTGTATGCCGAGGCCTGCAGAGAACAGAGACCAAGCCTGCGTGCCATCCCTGGCGGCAGGCTCGATCCCCACTGCGCGAGGGCTTCTTCGAGGGCAATCCGTTGCTTGTTGTCGCGGTAAGCGGCATAGCTGAGATAGGGCGGCGTTTTGCCGTCGCAAAGCTTTGCCGCGTTGCTGAACTCAATCGATTGCAGGGCCGAGGGATAGTCGGCAAGAAAAGTCCGCACGGCAACGGATTTATTCGCCGCCACAGCCCGTGAAAACGATTCTTCTGCGGCCGAAATCTGATCCGCCTGGAGAGCGCGAATGCCCGTGCTGATCAGCCCTGCAACAGGCGGCGCCGAGGCGGGCGCTTGAACCCGCATCAGACGGGCATGCTGCGTATTTCTCAGATCGCTGGCCATCCTGGCGGAATCGAGCGGATCGTCTACGTGTGACCAGAAAAGCAGCGACCGAAGCAGCCAGTCCGTATGCCAGAGTGTGTCTTCCGGCGGTGGTGCTCCAGTAGGCTCGCCGCCCACCACCGCCCGCATCAGCTGTTTCTGGCTGGTCAACGAGTATTTTGCCGCAAGCCACTTTTGCATCCCGGGAGTCGTACCCTGCCGTTGCAGATTTGCATCGTCGGCGAGAACCCACTCGGTCATCGAGGCGATCACGCACTTCTGCAACGTGTCCACGAACTGATCTAACTTCGCGTCCGCAACAGCCGGAATGTCGCATTCTCTGAGGCTCTGGTTGATCGCTGTGATGCGATAGGACTCCGACCCCAGCGGATTCTCAACACTGGTTGAGAAGACCAGCGGTCCACGCAACTCGACGCCGTATTGCACGATCAATCGGTCGTGAAGATCGTTAAGCCGCTGGGTGAGAACCGCTCCCTTTCCGGTGAACCAGTTCTGGTCGAGGTCTCTGCCGAGATACACCTTGACAGGACGCTCCAGGCTGGGCATCCACGCCTCGACCTGCTCATAAGTGCGGCCCAGCGCCGGTTTACTGGTTGGCAGTCCCCCATCGTCTTTCCACGGACCGCTTAAGCGGGACGGAATCTTTGATTTTCCGCTGTGGAGCTCGGTATACACGTGCTCGGCTACAGCCTGTGAGGTATTTTCCGGATCGGCCGCGGGGTAGGCAGCAAGGGCGTCGAGAACCGCCGGAAGATCAGTAAGAGACTGTCCCCGCGCCACCAGCTCTGCAAAATCAGTCGATAGCCGGTTGTATCCGCGCGCGGACACGGCTTCTTTCACCGTATCCGGACAAATCTGCATTGCGTTATTCACCAACATCGCCACTGCTTCGGGACCAAAGAGGGACGCAGGATTTTTCGTCAGGTACGCGGCCAGATAAACGGCGGCCATGCCGCGTCCGTCGGTCGCAGGCGTGCCGGCGACTTTCCAGACAGGGCGTGACCAGGGTGGCACTACAGTAAGAGGTCCGAATGGGGCGGGAATTTCGGAAGTGGGAACCTCGATCCAGTCGGGATCATGACGGTAGCGATCGAGAAAATCCTTCGCCGGCCCTCGTATGCTGTCCGGCGCGATGAAAACTTCGTCTTCATGAGCTGGAACAGGTATCGTTGCGATTGTCCTGAGGCTTTTGTCGCTTTGGCTGCCGCTGATAATGTCGATGCGCTTAACTGCGAAAGCCGGCATTTTGACCAGTGTGAGCTCCAGCGGAACAGGAATACCGCGCTTTGCGAAGTATGAGGTAGCCAGGTATCGCCACTCCTGGTTGAAGTAGCTCTCATCAAGTTGCCTGCGGCTGGAGTAATACACGCACATCGGAGAACAAACCAGGTTCTCCGGTGGCTGATTTATTCCACTCGTCTGGCTCTTGTCGACGCTGGCCGTATCCTGTGTGCCTTGAGGCGGCGCATTGATGACACCGTAGCCATCCGGAATATAGTCCTTGTTCCTTTCCAGAAGAATTTTCAGCAGCGCGAGTCTCTTCCACCTAAAAAGAAGGTCCGTAGTGGCCGAGTCGAAACGCGATTCCGCGACCTTGTGTCGTTCTTCCGCTGGCTGATCCTTCAGAGTGGTGACCAGCCGGGTCGCCTTCCTGAGCTCGAGATAATCGGTGAACAGGTAGTATCCGACAAGCGCGAGAATGACGCCTGCCGCTATGGCTACGGCTCCGAAACGCCGCCTGACCTTTTCGCGACGCAGTATTTCATCACGCCACGGGCTGATGAAACGAACGAACGCATCATGCTGGAGCTCATACAGCTTCTGGCCGTGATATTCCCGAGATCGCAGAATGCGCTGCCCGCTCAATCTCTCTAACTCGGCGCAAACGCGGCCCTGGTTGAGGTCGTCGTTTTCGGCCAGCTCTTTGCCGCTGTACGGCTTTTTCAGTCCGCTCGCCGGAGCCAGCAGCCGCATAAGCTTTGCGGTGAGCAACTGCTCGGACCAGCGCTTCGGCATTACCTGGCGCACGTAGGTTTCGAGTATCTTGTCCGCGCCGCCCAATTCCTTGTAGAGCGCCAGCGTCAGCGTAGTCTGTGTGCGATTGAGAGTTTCCTGCCACAGGCGTCCACAGACGATCTGCATCATTGGCAGATCCACCGGCGCTCTGCTGGTTGCGACCGCTTCTCTGTCCTCGGTGGCGCGCAGATCGGAAACGAGCTGATTGGTCAATTCCCGTTCATATTCCCCACCGAACATTTCGACCGGTTTCTCGATCGCGTCGCGCAGGCCCTGATCGTCGAGGCTGTCCAGCAGGTAGGTGGACTGGAAGAGGTTGAGTATCTCGTTGCGGAAGGGCTCCAGTGCGGCCAGGAATTCCTGACGCAACGAGAGGACCACGCGCACATCGAGTCCCGACGCGCGGACCAGCGCAGCCAGCTCTTTGCGTAGCGGGTCGAGCTGCTTGCCGTGCGTAACCAGAAACTCCTCAAACTGGTCGAGGATCAGGATCGCGGTACGGTCATCAGCCTTGGCGATGCGGGAAACCACCTCCGTTAACGTCGGCGTATCTTTGCCCGCGTCCGGGATACCCAGCTCCGAGGCGAATTTCACCAGCCGAGTCTTGAGCGCAGCGCACGGATCGTCAGCTGTCCAGTTGTCGACGTATTTGACCCAGGCATGCTGCTCTTCAAGTGCCGGAGTCACGAGCGTCCGCAGGATCGAAGATTTGCCCACGCCGGAAGGCGCATAAAGCAGGGTCAAACGCGCAGAGAAGATCTTATCCTTGAGAAACCCGGCATCCATCGCGCGCCCGAAGAAGATCGCCTGTTCGGTGCGTTCGAACGGCCGCAGCCCGACATAAGGACCGTCGAGGTGCGCGATTGCCTGGTCGATCCGCAGATCGCTAGCCAGCATTGGATGCAACATCCTTTCCGGGGGAGAGCGCTGCAAGCACACGATGCGCAAACTCGTCCGGCGACACGCGAAGAACGTCCGCACCCAGCCGCCGCCAGGCCATCTCTTCCATCGGCGAAGCCGGCTGGCGCACCACCACTGGCGTGGGCCGCGATCCCTGCGCCTGGATAAGCTGAAAGACTTGCATCACCAGCCGGTAGTGCCACACGTCTAGACCGTAGCCGGCGAAAAGCAGGGGCCGCCGCTGCAGCAACCGGCAGAATGCCGTTGGAATCTGCGTCAGTTCATGCTCCAGACGTCCGAGCAGCAGAAGGTGATCGCTCTCAGTGATAACCACGGTGTCGATCTCAAGATCCGGATCGAGTCTTTCATGCAGCATGGGCGAGCCCAGCGGCTTGTAGATGATGTACTTGTCCGTCTCCAGCGGAATCTTGTCGGCTACGCAGAACTCGTGCTGGTCTCCGTGAAACACCAGGATCTTGCCGTCATTCTCGTTATCGCGCGAGCGCACAACGTGGCAAACGAGGACGTAATCTTTGCCTTGGCTCTCCAGGTACCGCTCCAGCACGAGATCGCACGTGGAGGAGACAATCAAGGGCGGACGCTTCGCGCTCACCAGCATTTCGTACATCGCGGGCGGGCCCGCCAATTGCGCCATCCGTTCTTCCAGCAGACGGTGCAGTTCCTCAAGGAAGTCCAGTCGCGAGCCGAGATAGCGCTCGCGATACTCCGCAGCCGTAGCCAGGCACGACTCATCGGCCCCTGCGTCTATTCCGAGCGCTTTCGACAGCGCAGGTGCGCTGAGGCCGCCCTCGCCATACACGCCTGATCCAAGGAAAGGGATACTTGTTCCGTCAATAATCCCCTTACAGGCGCGGCCGAAATAGTCAGGGCCTTCCGCGGAGGCGGCCGCCTTCTCCTCTTCTTTGGCGATGAGTTCCTGCTGGTAGTTGAGCAATACGCCGCCAACTTTTGCGCGGAACTGAGGAAGCTGATCGGTCTCCTTGGCTGTGGGATTAGGCTGCTCCGGATCAAAAAACTCCGCCGGAAGATTCAGCTCCGCACGAAACTTCTTCACCCAGTCGCGCGCGCTCTGCTGGTCCTCGAACAAGCCGCCCGGCCATGTGTTTGGGTTGGCGAGCAGGCCCAGCACAGGAATTTTGTTCTTGCGCGCGTAGTCCACCTCGAGAGCGGTAATCGAGTCGACGCCGTTGCCTTCCTGCTCCACCGTGGGAACAAAGCCCTGCCGAAACGCCATGATGAGCAGCACAAGGTCGGCGCTCTTGATTTTTTCGCAGCATGCACTCACCACCGGGTTCGCCATCGCTCCCCAGTACTCATTCATGATCGGATACCACCCGCGCGCAAGGATCACCTGCTGCGCCACCTGGCGATACGTGTGGAGGTCTTCCGATGTAGACGAGACAAAAACCGAAAGCCTTCTATTGAGAGCCATGCCATCCCTTGGAAAACGGCAAAGTCGCGGGCAGGATCGCCATGCCGAGAGCCTGCAAAATCCAGCGTTCGTCCGCGCCCGCCTGAATAGTGCATTGCCTGCGCACAACGTTATCACCGCCATTATGCGGATTCCTAGAAGAAGCATTTGCCTGTAAGTGATGTGTGCCTGAGTTACTAACCACGCGGGACCAAATCTGTAACGATTGCGGCCGGTATTGCACTAACTGGTTGTGCAAAGCCGCCGCCAGGCGGTGCCGGACGACGAAGGTTATCTGCTCGAATCGTCCTCACTCACCCACGCAATGTAAGGAGTAATCCATGGACATCACACAAAAGCCTCCGGAAGAGATCTTTCAAGCCGAGCGAGTTCAGTTCCTTCCGCGCCTGCTCGTCAATCCGAATTACTATGGCAACCTGCAGGACAGCCCATTCAAGCCGGTTCAAAAGATCATCTCCAATACCTCCTACGAGGAGTTGAAGTGTGTTGGCTTCAACCCTCAGCTTAGCCGTCTGGAAGCCGTCGTCTGGATCAAGCAGCAGGCAGGCTACCAGGGCGGTATCTGCACAAATGGTTCTCTCGAATATGTGACCTTCTATCTCTCGTACGACAACGGCATCACCTGGCTGCCGCAGGGCACCGCGAGCTTTCAGGTATTCGACATCTCTGGTCCGCATCCACTGGAGTACGCCGTGGATTTGGCTATTCAGCCGAGCCGGACCTTCTGTCGCCGTCCGAACCTGCCGCTGGTCAGAGCCGTGCTGTCGTGGTCGGTGCCCCCGTCTGGTCCCACTACACCTCCGGTCTGGGGCAATGCACTCGACGCGAGAATCCAGATTCCGACCTTTACCCTGAAGATTCCATTTCTGGACTTCGTCAAAGAGGCCGACATAAATTTGCAGGCCGATTTCTCAGGACTGGTGTCCGACTCGGCAACCATCGATCTGGCGGCGCCGAAGGCGTTGAGTGCCGTCGAGTTGAAGAACCTGTACGCCAATGCCAAGGTTCCCGCGCATCGTTATCTGCAGGGCACGATTCAGAAAGCGATCAAGGATCCCGCCCATCTGACAGCGTCGAGCTCCTTCTTCTCCGAACTGGGCATCGACATCAACTCGATCATCGGTATTCTGCAAAACCCCAACGGCAATACCGACTACGAACAGCTCACTTGTATCGGACTCGATGAGGAAAGCGGCGCGTCTTCCGATGCGCTGGTGGGCACCGTGCATATCAAGCAGCCGGCCGGCTACCTGGGAAATCTTTGCACAACAGGCAGCGAAGAGTATGTCGCATTCTGGATCGACTGGGGAAGCGGCTGGGAGTGGGCAGGCACTGCGGCCGTCAACGTCCATGACATCGCAGCCATTCCGCCCGATGGTCTGGCCTATGCGGTGTATCTGCCCGTGAACCTGAACGCCCATCGCAAGCCATGCACGGAAGGCCCGGTGATTGCCAGGATGCGCGCCATTCTTTCGTGGAATTCAGCGCCATCTCCCGCAAATCCAGACTATGTTCCGCCGTGGGGCAACCGTCTGGAGACTCTCATCTTCGTCAATCCCGGCACAACAACGCAGACGGGTGATTACACGCCTTATCTGCAGTCGGTCTGCGGAGTGGCAGTATGCAGCATCGATCAGACATCTGGATGGGCCCCTGGCGACAGCCCGTTCGGAGGGTCGGTTTCCATCTACGGTTACCTGCCCGGTGCGCCGACCGTCGACGTAATTCTGGCCGGCAATGCGCCGCGTTATCAGATCACCGTGCAGCAGATCGATACCAGCACGAGCACGCTGATCGGAGTACCGCAGATACTGGGCGATCCCTTCGGCATCACCATTACGCAGCAACTCGGTGGCGGGCCTGTGACCAGTACTCCGTTCACGCAGACTACCACCGGCGGCTTCTTCACTTATCAGAATGCGACGCCCGACCCGACTCAGGGTTGGCGGAACATTTCACCCGATGGGTTGCTGGCAGTGTGGAATTCCGGTGGATCAACCGGCACGTGGTTGATTTCGATCACCGCTGTTGACCCGGTGACTCACACGAACTATCCCGCGGGCTCGATCATCTGTACCGTGGACGGGACGACGCGGCAGGGCGTGGTGATCGATCTCGATCAGCAGGCTCCGGTCACGGATCTCGAAATCACCGGCTACATGCCCGGTGGTGTGGGTCCGTGTCAGCCGGCAGCCAACTGTGCCACGTTCACCGTGGGCGACATCATCTGCGGCACGTACAGCGTCAGCGATGAGCACCTCGGCAGCTTCAGTCTGAGCGAGGAGCCGTTCCCAGCCCCCGCAGCATTCACTGTGGACGGCGCGGCGGTTAACGGATTGTCGTATCCCAATCCGGCGCTGCCGCTCTCGGGCACGAAGTCGGGCACATGGACCTTTAACACCGCGGGCCTGCCGGCATGCGGTTATACGATCCAGCTGCTCTCCGGTGACCGGACCATCGTGAGCTGCTACACCAACTGGGAAAACAACAACGCGTTCAAGGGCTTCTGCCTGAAGGCGCCGGCCGCTGGCGGAGGCGGAGACTAACGAACCGCAATGAACGACCTCTATCGTCTGCTGCTCGGCGTACTCTGCGTGTGGCGTATCACGCATCTCTTCCAGGCCGAGGATGGGCCCTGGGACGTGATCGTCCACATTCGCCGGGCGGCAGGCGATGGCTTTTTCGGAAAATTGCTCGATTGCTTCTATTGCCTGAGCTTGTGGTTTTCGTTGCCCCTGGCCTGGGTGATCGGGAAAACAATGACCGAGCGGGCCTTGATGTGGTTGGCGTTTTCAGGCGGAGCCATCCTGCTGGAGCGATCCACGCCCAGGGCGCAGCCGGATCAGGCCAGCTATCTGGAAGATTACGAGGCAGAGAAGGAGAAATAACCGTATGTGTTGCGGTCAGGGGCGAGGACTAGTTGCGGCGGGTGGAAAGACAGCAGTCACGGCGCGGAAACCCGCGCCAGTCTCAAGCGCTGCGCTCTATGAATATACCGGCGCGACCGGAATGACAGTGTTGGGGCCAATCAGCGGAGCACGGTACCGGTTCGACCGCCCTGGCGCCAAGGTCCAGATCGACGGCCGCGATGTGTCATCGCTGGCTGGCCTGCCGCATTTGCGCCGGGTGAGTTGACGCTAGTGGCCGGTTGCATGCCAGGCGTCGTAGCCGCCAGTAAGGTCGGCAACATCGCGGAATCCGGATCGCCGCAGAATGCTGGTGGCGATGGCGCTCCGGTAGCCACCCTTGCAGTGCACGATGAGAAGTTTCGATGGATCAAGTTCTGCGGTGCGTCCGGCAAGCTGCCCCAGCGGGATGCGAATCGAGTCCTTGATAGCGCCGCCTTCCACTTCGCCGGGCTCCCGAACATCGAGTACCGCAATGTGTCCCTTTTCACTCTCCAGCAACTCGGCGAATTCCTGTGCCGAGACTTGCGGGATGTAGTCGAGTTCGTAGCCCTGGTCAATCCACCCCGCGATTCCGCCTTCTAGATATGCATCGACGTGTTCGATCCCTACGCGCGCGAGACGCAGCTGCGACTCGCGGATATGATCGGCGTCCTCGCCGACGAGAATGATGCGCTGGTCCAGACCCAGAATGCGCGCCGCCCACGAGGCATACTGCCCCGAGAGCCCGATATGTATCGACCCGGGCACATGTGCCACAGCGAACTGCATTGGCGGGCGCGTGTCGAGCACGATTGCTCCCTCGGATTGCAGTCTCAGAACCTCAGCAGCCGGGAGCGGTGCGGGCGGCGCAAGCTTGTCGAGCGCCGCAGCGCCCTGGCGGTTCAGCTCCACGTCGCGGCCGAAGTATTCCGGGCGCGGTGGCAGGCTATCCGTAAGCAGGCTGACGAATTCCTCAGGCGTGCGCGCCTGCAGCGCGTAATTGAAGCGGCGCTCTTTGCCGATGGTCGATGAGCGCTCGCTGCCCATCTGCCGCCCGCAGAGCGATCCTGCTCCGTGCGCCGGGAATATCTCGGTGTCGTCGGGAAGTTTCAGCAGCTTCTCATGCAGGCTTTTGTAGAGCAGAGCGGCAAGCTCTTGCGGAGTGTGCTCGGCGGAAAGGTCCGGCCGGCCCACGTCGCCGACAAAGAGCGTGTCACCGGTGAAGACAGCGCGCGGTGTGGATGGTTCCGCCAGATCGGTCAGCACCGCGCAAATGCTTTCCAGCGTATGTCCCGGCGTCTCGAGAAAATCGAAGCGGCAATTTCCGAACTCCAGACGATCGCCCTCCTTTATCGGGGTATGCGGAAACGTCGCGCCCGACGCTGCTCCCATATAAATGCGTGCGCCCGTGCGTTGGGCAAGCTCGTGGTGTCCGGAAACAAAATCCGCGTGCAGATGTGTTTCGATGATGTGCTCGATCCTCAGGCCCTTTTCGGCAGCGAGGTCGATATAGAGATCTACGTCGCGTTGGGGATCGATGACCGCAGCCACCCCTCCTGACGAAACCAGGTAAGAGGCATGGGCGAGGCAGCCGAGGAAGAATTGTTCGATCGATACACGTTCTGTCTGCATGTGGGTTTGTCCTGCTTATATTATCTGCCAGCCTGGCCGCTGGCCAGTGCGCAACATTCCAACTTTAAGAGCCTGCGTAGAGTTGAAACGCCGCCCAGTACAGGGGTTTCCGATAGACGCCATCCGAGTGAATCAGGGAGAGCTTGGCAGCGCGCAGAGCGGTCTCGGGATCGTCGCCGTCGTTAAGCCCGGTGTACAACTTGTCCATGAGCAGCGGGGTTGACGCATCGTTTGCCTCCCAAAGTGCAGCAATAACGTTGTGCGATCCCGCACGCAGAAAGGCCCACGACAGCCCGACCAGCCCTTCACCGGCATAGGCGCGCTGTCCCGAACCGTAGCAAGTCGAGATGGTTACCAGCTTCGCGTGCAGGCGGTGGCGGATGATGTCGCGTGCGTAAAGCTTGAAGCGGTCGGGATGCTGCGGCTCGGCCGAGAGCACTACGGCAGAGTCGAGAGGGCTAAGTCGGCTGGCAGTTCCATGGGCGACAAAGTGGATGTAGTCGAACTGATCCGGTTTGAAAGCGGCATAAGCGTCGGGCACGGCCTTGGCTTTGGTCAACACCGTCCGATGGTCTGGCGGAAAGTGTCTGGCGATATCGCCAATTTCGGCTGACGCGTTGGGGAGGCTCTCATATTCGGGAGCCGGAGAAATCGGATCCCCGATAAGCAACAGGCTTTTGATCCCCGGTCTCGTTGCGTTCCCATCAACATGCGAGAGCATGCGGATTGAATTTGCATTCGTAATGGTTACGTTTTCAATCCAGTAGTGAGGACCAGTGGTTCCAGGAACAAGCAGCGTTTCGAAGTTCAAGCTGTTAAGGCTGCCATCGGGAATGATGAAGACGCGCGAGCCCGGGGGAATCAGAGACGCTGCCGGTGCAACAAGAAGATCGTAAAGAGAGCGGCCATCTTCGTTACTTTCGCGTAGCGGATCGCCCGATCTCAGAATTGCCTTCTGATAACGCTGGACCCGCTCATCGATGTCTGACTGTTTCGGAAGGGGGTAGAGGTGCGTGCTCTTGCTGTTAACCGCCCACAGAGAAGACTTGTCCGGGCCAAGCGAATAGAAGAGGATCACTGCATGGAGTCGGCGAGCGACCGCCTGCGGATCGACCGAGGATGAATCCACCGAGTCGCTTGATGCGCGACCCGAATCTGTCTGCGTGCCCAGCCCCTCGGCAAGTGTTCTTGCGCGACCCAGATCCAACAGTTGCAGTGCCTGCGTGGGCTTCTGCGCTGCGACCAGCGAATCCGCGTAGTCGCGATAAAGCGAATCTCCGTTGGCGAAGAAGGGCAGTTTCAGCTCCTCATCTTTGACTGAAGAGCGCTGCGTCTCGAAGGTCTGGATCGATTTGCGATACCAGGCTTCCGCCTTTTGCAGCTGGTGCTGCCGAACATAGAAATCGCCGATTGAATTTTCGATCCCCCACTGCAGTGACGGCATACCGGCCGCCTCCTGGTGGACCCGCAGCAACATCTGCTCTGAATCCGGCGCGTTGGTCTGCGCGGTCAGCAGGGCCTGCAGAAAAAGCGGATCGAGTTCCACAGTTTTGTCCTGTAGCAGCCGCGCAGCTTTGAGTGCTTCATCGGTTTCCAGGCGTGCTGAGTCGAGTTGTCCCTGCTGCAGAAAGAGAAGTGCAATCGAGGCGCGAGTGTTTGCAATCAGCTCCTTGCTGTCGATAGCTTCGGCAGCAGCCAGGGCTTTCTGGTAATAGTTCTCAGCGCCCTTGAGATCATCAAGCTGGTAGAGGGACAAACCGGCCGCATTGAGCCAGGTGATCTGGTAGGCGGGAGCGCCTAGATTCCTGGCCTGCTCCTCCGCCTGCTGGAAGTTTGCCAGGGCCTTCTCGTAGTCGCCGAGCTTGTAGTACGCCCAGCCGATGTTGCCGAGGTCGGTTTCAAGTATCACTCGCGCCTGGATGTCGCGCGCGATCTGCGAAGACGCCTTGGACCAATCCAGGGCTTCGTCGTAGTGCTCAGCGTGCAAGGCCAGCCAGCCCAGGTTCAACAGATCGCTTGCTTCCAGAAGCTGGTCGTTCTGCTTCCGGGCAATTCCCAGGCTTTCGTTGAAAAACCTGTGCGCATCGTCAAAGTGGCTTCGATGCGTCTCAAGGATGCCCTGCGTTTGAAGCAGCTCTCCCATCAGCAAGGAGTGACTGGATTCAGCCAGACGCCGCGCCTGCTCTAACTCCTCATCCGACACCTGCGCCTTGCCCATGTGCGAGTGGGCGAGGCTGCAGAGCATCAATCTCTTGATGGCTGCGTCTCCGACCTTAGGAAGCTGCGCGTCATTCTGGCAGAGTGAGGCGATCACATCCTCGCTTCGGCCCTCGAGAGTCAGTATCTCCCCGTCAAGGAGACGAAACTTCATCTCCCATTCCGCACTGCGACCCGAGTAATACGTGCGCTCCTGCTCTGCTTTGTTGTGAGCGACGGCCAGATCACCGTGTCGTATGTCCGCACGGATCTCGCGCATGGCGAGATTCGGATCATCCTCAAATCGCTTCGAATGGCATCCGGCCAACCCGGAAACTGCCATCAGCGCCGTGATTGCTATGGCGGATACGAGGCCCCATTGGATCTTGCCGTAGCCGCGCTGGCCATGCCCTGCGTCTTGCAGCCAAGTTCCGCTCGAATCATCGTGAGCTGGATCGACTGCGGCATGATCATCGCTTCGCCAAGAAAGAACCTGCCGATGTCCGGGACCTCCAGGAAGTGGCCGAATGACTGGGCGGTGCCAGCAGTCTCCACCTTGTCGACCAGCGAGCAGATCGCGTAGCCATCGTCTCCGGGGGTTTGCTTCGCGGCCAGCCATCCGAACCTGTCAATCGCCCAGCGGGGCACGCCCGAGGTATCGCGCAGCACGGCGGACTGGGTTTTGGCGACACCCCACACCGCCTGCCATTCGATTTCGGGCGTAAAGGATTCGTCCTCATTGTAAGCATCTCCACCGCGATGGTGGGCTGGCAGCAGCGTCGAATTCAGGGTTGGTTCGACATCTTTGCCAAGAACGCGCAGTTTGTGGAAGTGAGAGCCGGCAAACGAAACCTTCGGAGGACCACCGTCCTCGGGATGCTCGACGAAGAGCCGAGCCACTGCCCGCTCCAGCGACAGCACGCCGAGAACCTCCAGGCCTTCGACCACGGCGGTCACCCGCGCCGTCCACGGACCGTTCGTCTTGCTGGGACGGCCCGCGACATGCGTATATGTCGAGCGGCAGGTGACGATCTCTTCAAATTTGTAATCGCTCAGACGCGTCGAAGCATAGCCTCCGGCCGACGGCAGTGAGACCGAAGCCTGCGATGGTATGAACCGAAACGGATTCTCGATATAGCCGCCGAGCGAATTGGCATCGGCGTGAAAGTAAAAGACCTTCTTCACATCTGTTTGCATGGCTGCCTTCCTGATGCGGGTATCTTACTTCTGGCTGTTTAACGTGAAGTGGTAATGCGCGAGGTCCACTCCGTTTTCGGCCGGAGTTGATCCCGTGTTCCCCTGCACAACCAGCGTGTAGCTGCCCGCGGCTCTCTGGCCAACGGGTACGCGGATGGATACGGTATCTCTTGCTGCCTCGGCAGAAACCTGGACGCGCCAGGCAAGTGATTCGGAAGGAGAATACAGCAGACAGGTGTAACTCGAAAAGCGATCCTGGGTCGGAATATCCACGAGCACTAGGAACGGCTGTCCATTCTGGGCGGCGATCGATGGCCCC
>Ga0335073_10010150_pt1 | contig 13221 bp, 12 predicted proteins | sample Lox_Sample_22_FD_207093 | JGI IMG/M metagenome (GOLD analysis project Ga0335073, IMG submission 207093) | Soil microbial communities from Loxahatchee National Wildlife Refuge, Florida, United States - Lox_Sample_2.2 | ecosystem: Environmental > Terrestrial > Soil > Wetlands | place: USA...
ACCGAAGTCACCAAAATATCCGGAGCCGCCAGAACCGATTCGAGTGATTGCCATGGCGCAGCCTCGCCGCCCACTCTTCCCGCAAGCTCTGCGGCTTTTTCAAACGTGCGGTTCACGACCTTCAGATTGCCGATGCCTCTGCTTCGGAGGTGGTCCACCACTTGGTCGGCCACCGCCCCCGCGCCCAGGCACAATGCCGACCTTCCTTTCAAGCTGCCAAACACGCGCTCGGCCAGCTTGACTCCCGCAAGCGCAACCGACATGGGCCGCGCACCCACTTCTGTTTCCGCTCGGACACGCTTCCCCACTTCCAGTGCACCCTGAAACATCCGATTCAGAATTGGACCGGTCGCGCCGTGATCGAGCGCCTGGTTATACGCAGTTTTCAACTGCCCGAGAATCTCCGCTTCACCGAGAAGCATCGAGTCGATCCCCGCGGCCACGCGAAATAGGTGCCGCACCGCGTCGGTCCCCATCCAACGATACAATCGTCCATCGAGTTCCCAGTTGGATAGTCCGTGAAACGACAGAAAGAAATCCTGCATGGCCTCCGGTGCCGCAAGGCTCGTCTCTCCCGGCACGCCATATAGCTCGCTGCGGTTGCACGTCGAAAGCACGACCGCTTCATCGAGGATTCCCTGCCGGCGCAATTCGTCTGCGGCAGTCAAGGCCTGTTGCGGCGTGAAGGCGATACGCTCGCGCAATTCGACCGGAGCAGTCACATGGTTGCACCCGATCAGCGCGATGCGAACGCGAACGGCGCCTGCGCGGCTTGTCTGGATAATTCCAGCCATTAGTGAAAGTGATGAAATTTCGTCAAATAGAGATTCACAAACGTGTAGCTGAACAGGACCACAGCGAAATTCAGCGCGCACAAAAGAGCCGCACGCGGACCTCTCCAGCTTGAACTCCTCGACAGCCTCAGATACACAACATAGACCACCAAAATGAAAACGGTCACCACCACTTTCGGGTCATACAACACGGCAGCGCCCGTCTCTCGCCAGGCGTAGTCAAGGCCCATCGCGACGCCCAACGCTAGTGCAATCAGGCCGATATATACGCTGCTCCGCGCCATGCGGTCGAGCACGTCAAGAGCAGGAAAACGCCACGAAGGAGTGGCCATGCGCCTCGACCGCAGCATATGGTCTTGTATCAAATAGATCACGCTTAAGATGAAAGATAACGCGAAGGCGGCATACGACCATGTGTTCAGCGTCACATGGAAGGCAAAAAGCGATCCGCGAGGCAGCTCCGCGTTGGGGAGCTCGGGCGTGGCGAAAAAACGAAGCACCGTCATCCAAACAACCAAGCCCAAAGTGACAAACGCGCCCACCGAGCGCTCCCGGTGAAAGAGTTCCAACCCGAGGTAAGTGACCCCTAGAAGCCATGCAAACAGAGACATGGATCCGTAGAGGTCGTCATAGGGAATCGAATGCGCTGCCTTGGCCCGCGCCATAAGCTCCAGGTACTGCACGATGATTCCCAGGCAGAGCAGCACAGAGGCGAGCCTTCCCAATGCTACTTGCGGCGAGTAGAGAATCCTCGCGTAGCACACAAAGCTCAGGGCATAGAGCGCCACGGCCGTCAAATACAGAAAAAGCATCATGACCTGCCACACCCCTTCGTGAATCTCTCATTATATCCTCGATTCGCTTGCCTGTATGGGCCGGGACTTGAAGGCCCAGGCAGGGCGTCGAAGGAATCCACGCCAGCGCTCTGATATGATAGATATAGCCAGATGGCTTCGATGGAACTCACTTGCTCGACTTCGAAGGAACGCTTCCTGCGTGCCTGCCGCGTTGAGCCCGTCGACCGTGTACCCGTATGGATGATGCGCCAGGCCGGGCGGTATCTTCCCGAATACCAAACCGTTCGCGCGGAGCATTCGTTCCTTGCTATTTGCAAGACGCCCGACCTTGCGGCCGAAGTTTCGATTCAGCCTTACCGGTCCGTCGGCGTCGACGCCATCATCGTCTTCTCCGATATTCTGATTGTTGCGGAAGCGATGGGCATGCCGCTGAACGTACCTGATTCGGGTCCCGTTCTCTCAAATCCGATACGCACTCTGGCTGATGTTCGTCGCCTGCGAGCCTTCGACCCGGAAGTCACGACTCGCTTTGTCGGCGACGCGATTCGCGCGATTTGCAGAGAAACCGGGCCGGATGTTCCTGTCATTGGATTTGCGGCTGCTCCCTGGACGCTCGCTTGCTACATGATCGAGGGCAAGACGCGTGGCGATGTTTCGCGCTCAAAGGCCGCGCTACGCGATGAGCCCGCGATGATTCACGAGTTGCTCGACAAGATTGCACAAGCCACAGCCGAATATCTCCGCGCGCAGATCATCGCAGGTTCGTCTGCGGTCCAGCTTTTCGATACCTGGGCGAGCGAACTCTCCCGCAAGGAATATCGCGATTTCGATCTTCCGGCCACGCAAGCGATCTTCGAATCCGTCGGCAGCACGCAGGTGCCAAAGATTCTTTTTGCAAAGGGGTCGAACACACATCTCGAGAGTATGGCGGAGTCTGGGGCGGATGTTCTGAGCGTGGATTGGAATACGGATTTGGCGCAAGCGCGGCAGCGGCTTGGCCAGCGGCTGGCGCTTCAGGGAAATGTGGACCCCGCCGTTCTTCTCCAGGATGAATCGAGCGTTCGCCGCGCGGCGCAGTCGGCTGTTGAAAAAACAGGCGGCTTCGGACACATCCTCAACCTCGGCCATGGGATTTTGCCGACGACTCCGGTGGTCAATGCCCGGGCGTTCGTGCAAGCGGGGCAGACAGCCCCGATAGCCGATGTCGTTCAGCGCGGCGGAGCAGTTTGAATAGCAAACGCCATGGAAACAACACCTGAGAAACTCGAAATTGCGCAAGTCGACGACGAAATACTCGAACGCTACAACCGCCCCGGCCCGCGTTACACGAGTTATCCTACCGCTCCCGTGTGGAAGGACGATTTCGGTCCGGAAGACTTGGAGCAATCCTTCGCGCGCGCGAACGAAGCTGCTACGCCGCTGTCGCTTTACATGCATCTGCCTTTCTGCGAAAGCCTGTGCCTGTTTTGCGCGTGTACTGTCTCGATTCAGAAAAATAAGCGCGTTGCAATCCCTTATCTCGAAGCGCTGAAGCACGAAATCGATCACGTCGGACAGCGCGTCTCGCGCTCGCGCCCCGTGATTCAATTTCACTGGGGCGGCGGAACACCGACTTATCTGAGCAGTCCCCAAATGGAGGACCTGTTCGGCCACACCCGGGAGAAGTTTTCCTTCGCTCCCGATGCCGAGATCGGCATTGAAGTCGATCCCCGCGTGACGACGCGCGAGCATCTTGAGACGCTTCGCCGGCTCGGTTTCAACCGCTTGAGCATGGGCGTGCAGGATTTTCATCCGCTGGTGCAAGAGACAATTCACCGCGTGCAACCCTATGAAATGACGCGCGATCTGATCGCCGCCGCGCGCGAGCTCGGCTTCAACAGCTTGAACATCGATTTGATTTACGGCCTGCCATACCAGACTGCCGACACGTTTCGCGCCACCATCGATCGAGCCCTGACACTGGCACCCGATCGCGTCGCCATGTTCAGCTACGCACACGTTCCGTGGCTCAAAAAACAGCAGGGCTCGTTTGCGGTGCATTTGCCAGAAGGAAGAGAAAAATTCCGAATTTTCCGCGCCGGACTCGAACAGTTTCTCGCCGCCGGGTACGTCTACATCGGCATGGACCACTTCGCGCGCCCCGGCGATGAACTCGCCGTCGCGCAGCGCAATCGCACGCTGCATCGCAATTTTCAAGGCTATACCACGAAGGCGGGCGCCGACCTCTACGGCATGGGCGTGAGCGCGATCAGTTCCATCGGCGCCTCGTACGCGCAAAATAGGCGCGACGTTCCCCCCTATCAGGAGGCCGCTCTCCAGCGTGGCATCGCAACGATGCGCGGCTACCGCCTCTCGAAGGACGATGTGATCCGCCGCGCCCTTATCAGCCGAATACTTTGCCATACGGTCGTCATCAAAAAAGAACTTGAGGACGAGTTCGGCATCTCCTTCGATGAATACTTCGAGCCCGAGCTACGGCAACTCGAACAATTTCGCGACGAAGGGCTTGTAACGCTGCCACTCGGCGAAATTCGAGTGACCCCGCTCGGCCGTATTTTCATTCGCAACGTGGCAATGACGTTCGACCGTTACCTGCGGGAACAGCAGTTGGATCAGAAGCCGCTCTTTTCGAAGACTCTCTGAGATCCTCACCGCGATGCCAGAGCAGCCACAAGTTGTCGTCATCGGGGCCGGAATTTCCGGCCTTTCCTGCGCCTACCGCCTGCGCCAATTGAAAATTCCCGCTCTGCTGCTCGAAAGCTTGGGACATCCCGGCGGCCTTTTGGGCAGCATCGAACGCGACGGTTTCCTCTTTGAAAGCGGGCCGCAAAGTTTTCAAGGCACGGAAACTCTCTCCAATTTGATCGAAGAACTTGGCATCTCCGGCGAGCTGCTGAAAGCCGATCCGCACGCGCCACGATACATCCTGCAAAAGGGGCGGTTGAGAGAAATCCCGATGTCCCCGCAATCTTTGATTACCTCCTCGCTTCTAAGCGCCGGCTCCCGATGGAAGCTTGCCAGCGAACCCTTCCGCAGGACACACCCTCCCGGCCATGACGAGTCCGTCGCCGATTTCGTCCGCCGCAAATTCGGCCACGAAATTCTCGAATACCTCGTCTCTCCGTTCGTTTCCGGCGTTTACGCGGGCGATCCAGAAAGTCTCAGCTTGAAAGCCGCGTTCCCTTCTCTCGAACAATGGGAGCGCGAGTACGGAAGCGTGCTGCGCGGCGCGATGAAATCGCGCGGAGGGAAGACCGAGCGTAAGGGTGCTCCTCCGCTCTGCTCCTTCCGCCGAGGGGTGGCAACGCTTCCTCGCGCCATCGCCAAGTCGCTCGGCGAGAGTTTGCAGACCGGCAGTGCGGTTCGCACCGTGCGCAGAGCTTCGGCTCCTGGCGACGGCGCCTACGAAATCCACACGGAAAATCTCGGTCAGGAAGCCTCCATGCGCGCCTCCGCCGTTGTCCTTTGCACTCCCGCCTATATCTCCGCGCAGCTTCTTGGCTCCATTTCTTCTCGGCTCGGTATGACGCTCTCGGGAATCGCCTACGCCCCCGTGGCCGTCGTAGCCGCCGCCTACGGACGCTCCCAAGTCGCAAACATGTTGAACGGATTCGGATTCTTGGTTCCGCGCAAAGAAAAGAAGTACATTTTGGGCACTATCTGGAACAGTTCTCTCTTTCCTGCGCGCGCGCCCCAAGACAAGGTGGTATTGACCTCCTTCCTGGGCGGCGCCACCGATCTCGAGATGGTCTCGAAGTCGAGGGCCGAAATTGCCGCCGCCGCGCACGAAGACAATTCCAGGATTCTCGGCATTGCGGGAAATCCCATCGCATTCGAAGTCTGGACTTACTCTCGGGCCCTGCCGCAATACAATCTGGGGCATCACCACGCAATCGAAGAGATTCGCAACGACGAACGCGAAGCTCCGGGAGTATTTCTGGGAGGAAATTACTTGGAGGGTCCGGCGATCGGCAAATGCGTCGAGCAGGGATTCCAGACAGCCGAAGCCGTGCGGGACTTCTTGTCGCAGGGCAAGCCTGCCTAACTGCGCGAAGACTCTCTTACTCCTTCAGCGTCTCTTTATAGCGGACTTCCAGCCGGTGTTGGCGTCTTTCTCCCGCCTCGCGGAAGCGCCGCTTCTCTTCCTCGGTCTCCACAATCAACGGAGTCACGGGGCACGGCTTCTGATTCATGTCCACCGCGACATAGGTAACGTAGGCAGTGCTCGTGTGCCGCCGCTCGCCCGTCATCGTGTTTTCCGCAAATACCTTCACACCCACTTCCATCGAAGAATGAAACACGCGGTTGACGCTCGATTTCAAGACAATCCATTCGCCAACGCGTATCGGAAAGCGGAAGTCGAGATAGTCCACCGAGGCCGTCACCACGGGGCAATTGGAATGACGCGACGCTGCCAGAGCCCCCGCGATATCGATCAGGTGCATCACGCGCCCACCGAGCATATTCCCCAGCAAATTCGCGTCGTTGGGCAGGACAATCTCGACAATTTCGGAAATCGACGCGCTCACCGGCTTTCCCTGAAGTTCTTTGCCTGCGCTCCCTCCGGCTCTTTCTTGTGCCGCCTGCGCCGCGTTCTCTTTCGAGCGACTCTTGGAATTGTTTGGCATGGTCTGAATCGATCTCCTGTGCGTCCGCGCCGCTCTTGGCCAGCGTCGCGCCGCCCGATATAATACCGCTCGTCGAACCGATGCCCCAAACGCAGAAATCCCGCCGGGAAATGCTCGAGGCGTTCATCACGCAGAAGCCCGACGACGCCTTTGCGCGCTATGGCCTCGCTCTCGAATGTGTGAAATTGGGCGACAACGAAGCCGCCGCGGAGCATTTCACTAAGCTATTGGCTTCTCATCCCGGCTACGTGGCCGGATATTTTCAGTACGGCCAATTTCTGGCGCGCATCGGTCGCGAAGACGAAGCGCGAAAGCTGCTCTCCGACGGGATCGTGATGGCCTCGCAGGCCGGAGACATGCACGCGCGCGACGAAATGCAGGCGGCCCTGACACTTCTGCGCTGAAGGGCTCAGTCGAAATCGAGATTCATGGAACAGCCCGACCGCATTCCCATCTTCCCCTTGAGTCTGGTTCTGTTTCCGGGCATGTCTCTGCCCCTGCACATCTTCGAGCCCCGCTACAAGTTGATGACGCAGCGGTGCCTGGCCGGGCATCTCCGCTTCGGCATCATCCTCGCAACGGAGAAAGGCGTCGCAACTGTCGGCACAACTGCGGAAATCATCCAGAAAGTGCGCGACTACCCGGACGGCCGTATGGACGTCCTCACGTTGGGACAATCAATTTTCAGTTTGCAGGAACTTTTCGATTCAGAAGAGTATTACGAAGCGAGAGTCGACTATCCTCAGGACTCGCCGCAGACTGAAGACTCAATCCAACGCGAAGCACTAATCGAACAATTCAACCAGTGTCATATTCTGCTTTTTGGCCAGCCTTGGTCTGCTTCGCCAGAGGGAGAATTGTTCCCACTCAGCTACCGAATGTCGGCGATTCTCCCTCTCGATCTCGTCGAGAAACAGCAGCTTCTTGAAACGCGGAGCGAGCGCGACCGTCGCGCCTTTCTACAGGAGCGCCTCACGCGCCTAATCCCTCAACTGGCCGAGCGCCAGAGGATTCGCCGAGCCGCCGGCGGCAATGGCCACCCGCTCAATTGACTCCCGTCTCCACTCCGTTTCGAAAAACGCCCAAACGCGGACACTCTTCGAAGCATCCAACTCTGGCATGAGCGAGCATGCCGCCCTGCGCTAACACTTTCTGCCAGCGGGCGCTGCTTAAAGTCATTTCCGGAGTTTGTTTCGCCCGCTCCCGCATTCTTCTATAATGAATTCGCGCCGCGCGTTTCCGCGCGCCGCTCTGGGGAAGCTCCTCCCGGAAACTGGGGGTCCGATGAGTTCTTTGCCGAAGACTCTCGGCGAACTTCGCCGAAGCCGCTGGTCGGAAGAGGCAATCGCTGAGCGCAGCGTGCGGCAGGAGCTGCGCGAGAATCTTCTCGCCAAAATGGAGCGCGACGAACCGCTCTTCCCCGGGGTGCACGGTTATGACGACACGGTCGTGCCGCAGATCGTCAACGCGCTCCTTTCTCGCCACCATTTCATTCTGCTCGGGCTTCGCGGGCAGGCCAAATCCCGCATCATTCGCGCGCTCGCTAATTTTCTCGACCCAGAAGTACCCTACGTCGAGGGCTGTGAAATCCACGACAACCCCTATCGCCCGCTTTGCCGCTCCTGCCGCGAGCGCATCGCCGCCGAGGGCGACGCCACGCCCATCGCCTGGCTTAAGCGCGGCCAGCGCTACGTCGAAAAACTTGCCACGCCCGATGTAACCATCGCCGACATGATCGGCGACGTCGACCCGATCAAGGCCGCTCGCGGAGGCCGTAACCTCTCCGACGAGTTGACCATTCACTACGGGCTCCTTCCCCGCGCCAATCGCGGCATCTTCGCCATTAACGAATTGCCGGACCTCGCCGGAAAAATTCAGGTGGGCCTGTTCAACATCATGCAGGAAGGCGACGTGCAGATTAAGGGCTATCCCGTGCGCCTGGCGCTCGACGTTTTGCTTGTCTTCACTGCCAACCCGGAGGACTACACGGCGCGCGGCAAAATTATCACTCCGCTTAAAGACCGCATTGGCTCCGAAATTCGCACGCACTATCCGGCCACTCTTGCCGAGGGAATGTCCATCACCCGACAGGAAGCGTGGGTACGCCGGGACGGCAAGCGCCGCGTGGAAATGCCTCAATATATTCACGAAGTTGTCGAGGAAATCGCGTTCCAGGCTCGTGACGACAAGCGCGTCGACAAACGCTCGGGCGTCAGCCAGCGTCTTCCGATCAGCGCGCTTGAAAATGTTCTCAGCAGCGCCGAGCAGCGCTCGGTCCGCACACGCGATTCCGCCGTGGTGGCGCGCGTTTCCGACGTCTATTCCGCCATTCCCGCCATGACCGGAAAATTCGAGCTCGAATACGAAGGCGAACTTCGCGGCGCCGAAAATATCGCCCGCGAACTGATTCGTGCCTCGGTGGGCCGCACGTTCTCGCGCTATTTCGCCGACGTCAATTTTCAGCCCGTGGTCCAATGGTTCGAGTTGGGCGGCGAACTGAAGCTTTCCGCAGGCGCTTCGAGCGCGGAAATCGTCGCGCAGTTCAAGAAGATTCAGGGACTCTTTGAGAACCTCGGCGGCATCGGCGTCAGTCCTAAAGACGACGCCGCCATTGTTGCCAGCGCGGCCGAATTCATTCTCGAAGGGCTCTGGGCGCACAAGCGGATCAGCCGCAGCGAAGAGCGCGGCTTTTACGCGGAAGCTCGCAAAGCGCCCGAGCCTCGCGACCCGCGCGAAGGCCAGGGCCGTCCTCCCCGCCGCCAGTTCAATTAAAACGTCTGGTCCGGCCCGGCCGGGCAGCGTGTCTACACTGGGCCCAGTCCCGGGAACTATTTCCATACCTGCTTGGAATATAAGACAAGCGCGGACTCACCCCGCGGCAACGAGCCGGCTACCGATACTTCTCGATAAGCGAGCCCTCGTTATGGAGAGACACGCCATGCACACACAACGCAAAATTGCTTTAGCTCTTTTGTCGTTTGCCCTCGCTTTGCCGGCCTTGCAGGCCAAACCCAGGCCGCAGGGCGATCCGGCCACTCCTAACCCAGGCGTTACACAGCAAGGCCCACCTGACGGCCCCGGTCCAGGAAGATGGCAAGGTTCGCGCCGCGGCGGGAATTGGGGGGGAGATGGTGGAGACGGTTGGAGCCGTGGCGACCGTCGTGACGGCTGGGGCGGCGGGAGAATGGGCATGCACGGCTATGGAATGTTTGGCCGCGACCTAATGCTGGCGCGCATGGTAGATAATCCTTCGATCCGCGAAAAACTCGGAATCACACCCGACCAAGCCGCGAAAATCCGCCAGCAAACCACCGACTTTCGCAAATCCGAAATTCTCGGACGCGCCGATCTCGAAGTGAAACGGCTCGAACTTCGTAATCTACTCGATGCCGATAGTCCGGACCGTGCCGCCATTGACCAGAAGCTTCAGGACATCAGTTCCGCGCGCCTAGCGCAGGAGAAGTCCGCCGTTGATTTTCACCTCACGATGCGCAACGCGCTAACGCCTGAACAAAAACAGAAGCTCCAGCAAATGCGGGAAAGCTTTCGCCGTGGCGGTCCCGAAGGCCGACGCCAGGGGCCGAGAGGACAGAGACCTGGTCAATCGCAATCACCTCCTGCTCCACCTGCCGGACCTTCTGACGGAAACTGAAGCGCTGCAGTTGCTAGATGCCTTTTGCTGCCCCGCGAGGCCCTGCATCCAGGATCGCATCCTGGGTGCGGGGCTTTCGTGCCTCTGGCTTTCGGGCTCCAGTTCGGCCAGCCGGCCGCGTTCGTTCCTGCTACAATTAAAATTGATTGGCAGATGCAATCGCTTTTGCCTAGCGGCAGAAAGGGCCGGACCGCCGCCACCGTATGAAGTACGTCCGCTATTCCCGCTACGCTCCCGAGGCCGCCGAAGATATCGACCTTCAGGAGCTGATGAACCGGCTCTCCGATTTCTTCCTTCAGAGCGGCTTTGAATCCCAATATGGCATCTTCGAGATGGACCCTGCCTCATCGCGCGAACGCATGATGGAGCAGCTTCGCGACGCCATCCTTCGCGCCCTCGAAGAGGGCGAACTTGTCCCGCCGGAATTGATGGAAAAGCTTCTTGAGAATCCCGACCCGTCGCAGAACCGGGAACTCCGCGAGATGATCGATCAGATCATCCAGCGCATGCAGGAGGAAGGCTACATTTCTCAGCAGCAGAACGCGCAGGTCACGCCGCCGCCTTCGGAAACTCCTGGTGGCCAGGTAGGCCAGGCGCAGCCGAACGTCGAAGCGCGCTTTGAAATTACTGACAAAGCTCTCGATTTTCTCGGCTTCAAGACACTGAAAGATCTTCTCGCGTCACTCGGCAAGAGCAGCTTCGGCCGTCACGACACGCGCGATCTCGCCACGGGCGTCGAATCCGGCGGTTCCTCCAAGCCCTACGAATTCGGCGACACGCTGAATCTCGACATCAGCTCCACGCTTTTCAACGCCGTGCAACGCAACGGCTTCGGCATTCCCATCGAGCTCGATTATCCGGACCTGATGGTCCATCAGTGCGAATACCAGTCCTCCTGCGCCACCGTGATGCTGCTCGATTGCAGCCACAGCATGATTCTCTACGGCGAGGACCGCTTCACGCCGGCAAAGCGTGTCGCTCTCGCGCTCTCGCATCTGATTCGCACGCAGTATCCTGGCGACTCGCTGCACTGCGTTCTCTTTCACGACAGCGCTGAAGAAATTCCACTCGGAAAACTGGCGCGCGTGCAAGTCGGGCCCTATTACACGAACACCCGCGAGGGTCTCCGCGTCGCTCAGCGCATTCTGTCCCGCCAGAAAAAAGACATGCGGCAGATCGTCATGATCACCGACGGAAAGCCTTCCGCGCTGACTCTCGAAGACGGCCGCATTTATAAGAACGCCTTCGGTCTTGACCCGCTCGTCGTCACGCAGACTCTCGAGGAAGTCGCCAAGTGCAAGCGTGCCGGAATCCTGATTAACACCTTCATGCTTGCCAGTGACTACAGCCTCGTGCACTTCGTGCAAAAGGTTACCGAGCTTTGCCGCGGCAAGGCCTACTTCACCACTCCTTACACCCTCGGCCAGTACCTGCTGATGGATTACGTCGGCCGCAAGACGCGAAATATCCACTGATGCCTCATGAGCGCCTCGTAATCATCGGCGGTGTCGCCGCCGGAATGAGCGCCGCTACGCGAGCGCGCCGCCTCCGCCCGGATCTTGAAATCACCGTTCTTGAAAAGGGCGCTGACGTTTCCTATGGCGCCTGCGGCCTGCCCTTTTATATTTCCGGAGAAGTTGCCTCAGCGGACGAACTCGTCGTCTACACCCCCGAATACTTCCGCGAGAAGAGGGACATTCAAGTCCTTCTCCACCACGAAGTTGTTGAAATCGAGCCCGGCCGCAAACTGGTCCACGCTCTGCGCGAAAAATCGCAGCCGGTCGCGATTCCCTATGACAAGCTAATCATCGCTACGGGTGGTGCTCCTGCCTTGTCGATTCCCGGCGTAGATCTTCGCGGCGTTTTTACTTGCAGTGACCTTGCCGGCGCCATTCGCCTTCGCAAGTTTCTCGACGAAAGGCATACCCGCCGCGCCGTCGTCGTCGGCTCGGGCTACATCGGCCTTGAAGTTGCCGACGCCTTTGCCAAGCGCGGCCTGGAAGTCTTGCTCCTTGGCCGTTCGCCGCATCTCCTCGAAGGCTTTGCGCCCGAAATCTGCGTCAAGGCAGAAGAAGCTCTCACCGCTCATTCGGTCCGCGTCGCCAAAAGCTCCACTGTCCAATCCATCTCCGCGTCACAAAAATCCGGGGAATTGCACGTTCACCACTCGGCCGGAACTGAGACAGCCGAAGTCATCGTTCTGGCCACAGGCATCCAGCCGCAAGTCGCCCTTGCCGAGTCCGCCGGCGTGCGGCTTGGTCCTACGGGCGCCATTGCTGTCGACAATCGCATGCAGACTAGCGCGAACAGCATCTACGCTGCCGGCGACTGCGTCGAGACGCGCCATCTGGTCACCGGCAAGCCTGTCTATTTCCCTCTCGGTACGACGGCGAACAAGCAGGGCCGCACGGCCGGTGAAAATGCCGCCGGGGGCCATGCGACGTTCGACGGAATCGTCGGAACTCTCGCGACAGAAATCTTTGGCCTCGAAATCGCCCGGACCGGCCTCAACGCAGACGAAGCTCGCACAGCCGGTTTTCAGGCCGCTTCGGTCACGATCGAAACGCGCTCGCATGCAAAATATCTCGGCGGCCATCCCTTGACTGCCGTCCTCATCTGGGATCGCTCTTCCGGCCGCCTTCTAGGCTTCCAAGTTGCGTCTCAAGAGGGCGCGGCCAAGCGCGTCGATGCCGCCGCCGTCGCTCTTCATGCGGGCATGAAGGTCGCAGACCTGCCCAACCTCGATCTCTCCTACGCCCCGCCGTTTGCCGGCGTCTGGGAAGCTCTGCTGATAGCCGCCAAGGAAGCGTTGAACAAATCGCGACATTGACCCGCAGTCACGCATCCGGTGACTCGAATCACTGCATCTAAACCTGCATGTAGGCTATTTCTGCGGGTGTGACAATCCTTGCGAGATTACTTCTGAGGAGGAATGGCATGGGGGCGCTTGCGCCGGGAAAGAAAGCTCCGGCACTTTTCTTGAATACGATCGACGGTCAGAGGATGGGTTTGGAAGCGGCGTTACGCTCCGGCCCCGTCCTGATTGCTTTCTTCAAGGTGAGCTGCCCCACCTGCCAGTTCACGTTTCCCTTCCTGCAGAGAATCTTCGAGGCCTACAAGAAGGGTCCTATTTCCATCTGGGGCATTTCGCAAAACGACCGCGAGGACACCGTCGATTTCTGCCAACAGTTCGGGGTCACCTTCCCCGTGCTTCTCGACGACGCGCGCTATACCGTCTCAAACGCTTACAACATTACCAACGTTCCTACCCTTTTCCTCATTCGGACCGACGGAACGATCGAACTCACATCGGTCGGCTTCGCCAAATCCGACGTCGAGACCATCGCGCA
>Ga0335073_10010152_pt1 | contig 13221 bp, 15 predicted proteins | sample Lox_Sample_22_FD_207093 | JGI IMG/M metagenome (GOLD analysis project Ga0335073, IMG submission 207093) | Soil microbial communities from Loxahatchee National Wildlife Refuge, Florida, United States - Lox_Sample_2.2 | ecosystem: Environmental > Terrestrial > Soil > Wetlands | place: USA...
GTCTGGCAGGTCGTCGGCATGTGGAACGCGCGCTGCAGCTCACCGTTCGCGTACGGGTTGATCGCGTTGGGGAGCCCGTCGGACGCCAGCGTGAACCCGTCCCCGCGAGGCGTCTGGCCGGCGCCGCGACCGAGCATCCCCAGGAAGTTGTCGTACGAGTGGTTTTCCATCATCAGCACCACGACGTGCTCGATCTGCGGAAGGGTGTCGGTCGCGGGGGAGATGGCGAGGTTGGGGAGGGAGTCCGGCAGGCGTATGCTGGACCGGCCAAGCACACGCAGCGCCCCGACCTGCGACGCCGTCGGCTCGGTGAGATCGGCGGCGCGCGCCCAGGTCCGCCGCGACGTGAGCAGACCTCCCGCGAGCGAGCCGGCCGCGAGCGCGCCGGCCCCGTCGATCAGAAACGAACGACGGGTACTCCCGCGCAGGGCATCGTTGACAGGGTCGGTCGTCTTGAAAGGATCAGTCGGCCGCAACAAATGGCGCCTCCACGCGCGGCCGCGACGCTATCACGGTCGGGGTCGGGCCCAAGCCACCAACTCGTGAACCGAGCGTCGTTCCGCTGAATGAAGTCGTGAACCGAGCGTCGTCGGACCGGACGCGTGAGCATTTCGCCCGATCGCCGGGAACGGTAGCCTTGCCGCTACGCTGAATCAGGCCGTTTGTGGCAGATCGCGCCGCCCGGATTACCGGACGCGGGCGAGAGGCGCGAACAGGCCGCGTTTAGGTCCGACTCTCGCCGCTATCGTCTAGGGGACTAGGACGCCGCCCTCTCACGGCGGAAACCCGGGTTCGAATCCCGGTAGCGGTACTGCAGAACCCCTGTGTCGGCGGGGGTTTCGTCGTTGATGGGGGCGTGCGCCATAGTCTGCGCGACAGTCGGAGTCGGCTGGGTGGACGTGAGGAAGGCGTCGAGGTGCTGTCGACAGCACGCCGGGCGAACCGCGTCCAGCACGACCTGAAGCAACCACGACGGATGCTGACTCCGCGATCGCGCTCTACCAGATCGCTGGCGACTCCTTCGAGGCGGCTTGGGCGGCGAGTGCGTCCGCACCGCCGAGTCCGGGCTATGTCGAACAGACGCGCCGCTTCGCCGACGCCTGTGAGCACCTGGCGTCAACGATGGCAAACGCGTCGAAGGTGGCGGGCGTGCAATGGCTCGGCCGATCCGGCCTTCGGGTCGACTCGTTGCCGTACGAGCTACGGCCGGGTGGCAATCGGCCGGGCTCCAACGAGCTATGGCAACACGCCGACGCGGCGATGGAGCGCCTGGCGATGGCCGCGTCCGGCACCGACCTCGTCGCCGTGGCCAACGCGTTCCGCGACGTCGGCGAGGCCTTGCTCGCTGTCGCCGACGAGCTCGAGCAGGACGACACGTGGCGGGCCGGATCGAGGGCCGGATGACCGCTTTGAGGTCCTGCGCTAGGTCCAGCGCTATGTGTTTCGTCGAGCGATACACCGGACCCGCCTCCGCCCCTGCAGCCACAGGGTTCTGGGCTCGCTGGGGCGCATGACTACCCGCCCTCCACATAGTTGGAGAAAGGAAGAGTGCGGGTAGTCATGCGCCCTTCGAGTAGTGGTGGGCAGCAGGGGCGGCGGCGTGCTGATTGCTGGCACGAGCTGGCTGTCGGACGGTGGCGATGACTCGGGTTCTACGGCCTGGTTGGGCGACGATGGCAGGCTTGACGTGGCTGGCCAGAGTGGGACCAGCGCCGCTGGATGCGTGGCGGTGTGCGATGGGCTGGAGCGAGGTGGCGGCCAGGAGCCATGCGAGGCGACTCGAGCGAGAGGGCTGGCTTGGGCGGTATTCAATGCGGCGTGGGAACGGCTGCCTGTTCGTTCCGACGCGGGTCGGCGTGGCGGTCTCGGGCGTCTCGGTCCGCGCGCCGGGTGAGCCCGCTCCAACCTGGTGGGCGCACCATTGCGGGGTCGCGTGGAGTGCGGCTTGGCTGACCGTCCGCGGCCGCGAGTTCAAGGGCAGCCGCGAGCTTCTGGAATTCGACACGTGGTCGGACGAGATCTCGTGGCAGGGCCACAGGGGCTTCCATGACTCCAAGCACCGCCCCGACCTAGTCGGATTCCGCCGCGACCGCAGGCCGATCGCAGTCGAGGTCGAGCTGGCGCCGAAGTCGATCGAGCGGCTCAGGGGGATCCTGTTCCGGCACGCGGTGTGGCGCCACGCCGGCAAGAGCAACGGCGTCTACTACATCTGCGGGGACGGGCACGCACTCGAGCGGATCAACACTGCCGCCAAGACGGGACGATCCTTCAGGTACGACGACCTCGGGCTCACGTTGTTGTTGCTCGACACGATCAAGGCTGAGGCGATCGAGATGCGGGAGGCGGATCCGCGCGCAGTTGGATTCCGCCGCCCCGCCGCCTGAAACGGCTCGCGGTCGACGGATACGTGCGCCGACTGCTCAGCCGAGCCGCCCGATCAGCTGCCGAGGCGTCAGGACCTCGACGCCAGCGCGCTCGGGCTCGACAGCGAGCAAATCGTCATCCCCCCTGACGAGCAGCTCGGCGCTGGTCCTCACCGTCAGCGCAACCAAGTAGTCGTCGTCGGGATCGCGGCAGACGCTCGGAGGGTTGGCAGGGTCGGCGAACATCACAGCCTGAGCCACGACGTCGCCGAGGAACAGCTGAGCATCTTCGGCGGATATGCGCTTCCGGATCCGCGGCCTCGACAGCACGTCGGCGATCTCCGCCAACAGAGCCGGTGACATCACGAGCTCGACCCGGCCATCGAGGGCCGCGTTGATGATCCGGACCGACGGCGCCTGAGGCGAGCGACCCAACGCCGCCGACACAAACACGTTCGCGTCGGCAACGACGCGCATCAACCGACGGCGCGACGGGCCGTGCGGGCGGCCTTCAGCTCCTCGCGTGCGAGCGCCATCGCCTGATCCTCGTCGAGGTCGCTCTTTGCCTGGAGGCGGGCGAGCAGTGCTCGGAGGTCGTATGCGCGAACCGCACGGTCGAGGATCTCGCCCTCGCTAACGTGCGCCTCGGCGGCATGCTTGCGCAGAATCGCTGCAACCTCGGCATCGAGGTCGACGTTGACACTTTCGCGCGTTGCCATGCCTAGAGCGTACCTGCCGCGCGCCAGGGCCGCTGTCGGATCTAGCCCGACGCGGCATTCTCTCCGGGGCTCGGAGTACGGGCGGATTGCACGGTGACTCCGGGGCCCGCCGGGCGCGGGATCACCCGATGTGGGTGATGATGAGCCGCCCCGTGCACCGTTCGATCCGAGGTCGACGTCGATCAACGGAGGAGGTCCCCGATGTCCACGCAGGCGCTGACCCTGGCCAAGGCATACGAGTTCGACGGTGGGTTCCCGACGCAGGAAACCGTGCAGCGGGCCTACGACGATGCGGACCTGGTGCGGGCGATCACGGCGTACCGGTTCTTCTATCCGTCGGTGTCGGCGATGTGCGTCTACAACGGCAATATCGGTTCGGGGATGGTCGCCAACCGGGTGTACTGCGTGGTCCGTGACGCGGTCGGAATGAGCGGGTTCACAATGAACTCCGACACTCCCTATATCGGGATGGTGCTCGACGTGTCAGCTGGGCCTGTGGTGATCGAGCTGCCTCCGGGGGCGTTGATGGGCGCGGTCAACGATCTGCATCAGCGGTGGGTGATGGACATCGGATTGCCGGGGCCTGACCGTGGGCAGGGCGGAAAGCATCTGCTACTACCGCCGAGCTATGCGGGGGAGGTGCCGGCCGACTACCACGCAGCGGCGCCGACGACGAACCGAGTGATCGTGTTGGTCCGCGCGTTGCCGCCGCACGGTGATCTCGACGCCGGGATTGAGCTGATGAAGACGGTCAAGGTCTATCCGCTTGACGGGTCCGGTGACCGGGCCGAACCCGAGTGGATCGAGTTGTCGCTCTCCCTGGACTACTCGCCGGGTGCGTTTGAGACCGAGCTGCGCTACTGGGAGGTGGCGCACGAGTTGATCGACACCGAACCCGCATACGACGGATACCGCAACGAATACGGCAATCTCGCCGCCCTGGGGATCGCCAAGGGCAAGCCGTTCGAGCCCGACGAGCGGATGACCCGGATCCTGGTGCAGGCGGCACAGATCGCGAGTGCCCAGATGCGCGTTCAGTCGCTCGCCGACCGCCGTCCCGACCGGGTGGTGTGGGAAGGCAGCTGCTGGGAGTGGGCAGTGCTCCGCCCCGAGAACGGGACCTTCGACGCCGACACCTACGTCGACCTTGAAGCGCGCGAGAAGTGGTTCTACCAGGCCCAGATCGAATCACCGGCGATGTTCGCACGCGCCCCCGGAGCCGGCTCCTTGTACTGGCTCTGCGCCCGCGACTCCACCGGCGCTTACCTAGACGGCGGCCGGACCTACAAGCTGAGCGTGCCACTGCCAGTGCCCGACAAGCTGTTCTGGTCGATCACCGTCTACGACGCCGAGACCCGAACCGAAATCGTCACCGACCAGCATCAGGCTGCGCTTCGGTCCCTGATCGAACTCACCCCCGAAGTCCTCGGAGACGCAGGGCACGCCGAGCTGTACTTCAGTCCGGAGCAGCCCCCCGACACACAGGGCAGGTGGATCAAGACCATCCCCGGCCGGGGCTGGTTTGTCTACTTCCGCATCTACGGCCCCGACGCCCCCGCCTTCAACGGTTCCTGGCAGCTACCCGACTTTGAGCTCACGAACTGACCCCGGGTCGCTGCCGGCTTCGATGCCAAAGCGCGACCACGCCAGCGTGACTGCTCGAAGCAATAACCTGGCAGTGCTGTTCGAAGCGCATCCCATCCGGAAGCGGCCCGCGGGGGCCTCGACCATCTCCGCGCCGTCCATCCTCGGGGATCCTAGGCCGATGAGTGCCCGTCGGGCGAGACGAGGCGACGGGCCTCGGGCCCAACGAGCGGCTGCAGTGTTCACTAGGATCTAGCTTGCGAGTGCGCTGATCGCGTCGCCGATCAGTTTTGCGCCGATGATCAGGCAGATGACGGCCATGATCGTGGCGTTTTCTCTGGCCATCCAGTCGTGCAGCCCGGCGAGGATTCTGGACGCGCGGTCGCCCATCAGGTAGTAGATCGCGACCGGGGCGCCGACGCCGAGCGTGGCGATCACGATGAACACGGTGAGCGCGACCGCCTGGTTCACGGTGCTGGCTCCGGTTTGCGCGATCGCGGCGGCGGCGCCGACGGTGAGGAGCAGGTTCTTGGGGTTGACCGCCGAGAGCGCTACACCCATCGCGACCGACCGGCCCGGAGTGAACCTGTCGATCGTCTTCATCCACTTGGGAAGCTCGGGTGCGGCGTCCCCCCGTGGCCGGCCTCGCCACTGCTTGACGGCCAGCAGCACGAGGAGCACGCCGAGGACGATCTTGAGGATGCTGACCCAGGTCGCCGGGGTTCCGTGCTTGCTGGCGCTGGCGCCGCTGGCGGCCAGCAGCACGATCGTGCCCAGGACGGCGATCCCGACGATCCAGCCTGCGAGGAACGCCGGGCCGTTGATCCGGCCCTTGGGTGTGGCGAGCATCAGCACCACTGCGATGATCGGCACCGGGCTGAGCGCGACACCGACACCGAACGAGAGGACCTGGCCGATCGCCTGGCCCATCAGCGAACCTGGCAGGTTCGGACACGTTTGCTCATCGTCACGCTGGTTCTCGCGATCGCCGAAGTCTTTGTGCCCTCAGGGAGCGTGCATCACCCGATTGGGGTGACCCGTTTTCGGGTTCTCGAGGGCATTCTGTGCGGCCGAAACTACGAGGGAGGGATGCTCGGATGACGAAGCCGTTCGGTGGGACGATCAACGTTGACGTTCGGGACTCTGAGCCGGATTGGGGTCCGTTCGAGCCTCCGAAGGCGCCTGATGGGGCGCCGAATGTGCTCTACATCGTGCTTGATGATGTCGGGTATTCGGCGATGGATTGTTATGGCGGGCCGATCGAGACTCCGAACATCGACCGGATCGTCGCGGCGGGTGTGCGCTACACGCAGTTTCATACGACGGCGTTGTGCTCGCCGACCCGCTCGTGCTTGCTGACCGGGCGCAACCATACGCGCAACAGCATGGCGTGCATCACCGAGGCGGCGATCGGCTTCCCGAACGCGAGCGGCACGATCCCGCCGGAGAACGGGATGCTGTCAGAGATCCTCGGCGAGGCGGGGTGGAACACGTACATGGTCGGGAAGTGGCACCTCTGTCCGACCGATGAGATGAATCTCGCGTCGACGCGCCGTAACTGGCCGACCGGCCGCGGGTTCGAGCGGTGGTACGGGTTCCTCGGAGCCGAGACCAACCAGTGGTATCCCGACCTGGTCTATGACAACCACACGGTCGATCAGCCGCGCTCCCCCGAGGAGGGCTATCACCTCACCGACGACATCACCGACCAGGCGCTCGAGTTCATCCGCGACGCGAAGGCGATCGCGCCGGACAAGCCGTTCTTTCTGTACTACTCGCCGGGTGCGTGCCACGCGCCGCACCACGCTCCCGAGGAGTGGATCGAGAAGTTCAAGGGCCGTTTCGATATGGGGTATGAGGCGATCCGCGAGCAGACCCTGGCGCGCCAGAAGGAGATCGGGCTCGTGCCGGCCGATACCGAGCTGCCGCCGATCAACCCGATCGGGACGCCCGAGACGCGCACCGGCCCCGACGGGAAGTCGTTCCCCGAGCTCGATTACACGCGGCCGTGGGATTCGCTGAACGACGACGAGAAGCGGCTGTTCGCGCGGATGGCCGAGGTGTACGCGGGGTTCCTCGCGCACGCCGACCATCACATCGGTCGCGTGCTCGATTATCTGGAGCACACCAACCAGCTCGAGAACACGATGATCGTGGTCGTCTCGGACAACGGCGCGAGCGGCGAGGGCGGGCCCAACGGCTCGGTCAACGAGATGAAGTTCGCCAACGGCATCCCCGATGACCTGGAGCAGAATCTCGCGCAGATCGACGAGCTTGGCGGCCCGCTGACTTACAACCACTACCCGACGGGTTGGGCGATGGCGTTCAACACGCCGTTCAAGATGTGGAAGCGCTACGAGTTCAACGGCGGCACCTGCGACCCGTGCATCATCTCCTGGCCCGCGGGTACCAAGGCGCGCGGTGAGATCCGCGAGCAGTACTACCACGCGATCGACCTGGTCCCAACGATCCTTGATGTCCTCGGAGTGGACGGTCCGGAGACGATCAAGGGCCATACGCAGAGCCACTTCGACGGCGTCAGCATGCGCGACTGCATCGACGACCCGTCCGCCCCGTCGAGGCGCAAGACGCAGTTCTACGCGATGCTCGGCTCGCGGTCGATCTGGCACGAGGGCTGGAAGGCCGTGACCACCCATCCGTGCATCGCGGGCTGGGGGAACTTCAACGACGACGAGTGGGAGCTATACCACACCGACGTCGACCGGGCCGAGGTGAACAACCTCGCCGCCGAGCACCCCGAGAAGGTCAGGGAGCTGGTCAACATCTGGTTCTCGGAGGCCGGCGCCAACGGTGCGTTCCCGCTCGATGACCGGACGGTGATCGAGATCGCCAGCGAGCCGCGGCCGCAGGTCAGCGCGCCGCGGGACCGCTACGTGTACTTCCCCGGCGATGCGCCGGTCGGGGAGTGGCAGGCGGTCAACACCCGCAACCGATCGTTCGTGATCGAAGCGCTCGCCGACATCGACAACGGCTCCGCTGAAGGGGTCCTGTTCGCGATGGGCACGCGCTTCGGCGGCCACGCCGTGTACGTCAAGAACAACCGGCTGCACTACGTCAACAGCTTCGTCGGCGCCGAGGAGCAGATGATCGTCGGCGCCGAGGAGATCCCGGCCGGGGAGAACGTGTTCCTGTCGGCCTCGTTTGAGAAAGAGGGGCTTGAACCGACGTACGCGCACGGGACGCTGTCGCTGTATCACGGCGACAAGAAGGTCGGCGAGGGGAAGATCAAGACCCAGCTTGGCTTCTACGCGGTCGCCGGCTCCTCGCTGCACGTCGGCCGCCAGCCCGGCGAGCCCGTCACCGACGACTACCCCGGCGAGTCTCCGCACGAGTTCACCGGCGGGACACTGAGGCTGGTGGCCGTCAACGTCAGCGGCGAACCGTTCACCGATCTCGAGCATCACGCCGTGATGCTGCTCAAACACCAATGATCCGACGAGTGCTCCGCCACCGAACCGACACGAAAGGGCGACGATGAGCGACGCGCTGCAGTCGTGGAACGACACGCCTGCGCGCCAGGCGATCGTCGAGTTCGTCGAGCGGACGACTCGCGAGGGCGGAGCCGATTACGTCCCGCCCGCCGAGCGGGTTGCGGTGTTCGACAACGACGGCACGCTCTGGTGCGAGAAGCCAATGCCGATCGAGCTCGGGTTCATCCTGCACCGGCTCGCCGACATGTGCGAGGCCGACGCCTCGCTGCGCAACCGCCAGCCGTGGAAGGCGGCCTATGAGCGCGACTACGCCTGGCTGGGCGAGGTGATCACCAAGCACTACCACGGTGATGACACCGACGTGAAGGTTCTGATGGGCGGCATCCTGCGCGCGTTCGGTGGGATGACCGTCGAGGCCTACGAGCAGATCGCGTCCGAGTTCCTGAGCGGCCCGCACCCGACGCTCAGCCGCAGCTACCGCGAGTGCGGGTACCTCCCGATGATCGAACTGCTCGGCTACCTCGAGGCCAACGGGTTCACGTCGTTCATCGCCTCGGGCGGTGACCGGGACTTCATGCGCCCGGTCACCGAAGAGATCTACGGGATTCCCGCCGAGCGCGTGATCGGCAGCTCCAACGCCCTGACCTATCAGGAGGACGAACACGGGGGCACGCTCGTGTACCTGGAGAAGCCCGACGTGTTCGACGACGGCCCGACCAAGCCGGTGCGAATATGGAGCCGCGTCGGGCGGCGTCCGATCGTCGCGGGGGGCAACTCCAATGGCGATATCCCGATGCTCCACTACTCGCGCGGTCCGACCGGACAAGGCCTACGGCTGCTGTTGCTTCACGACGATCCCGAGCGCGAGTTCGACTACACCGCGGGCGCCGAGCAGTCGCTGGAGCGCGCGAAGACCGACGGCTGGACCGTGGTCAGCATCAAGAACGATTGGGGCGCCGTCTTCCCGGAGCCGTACAGAACAGACTGAACCGTCCTGGGGTGGTTGGAGACTCCTGGCCTTGGAGAATCAAGGACGGAGTTCATGCCATCAGAACGCACAGGTCGTGCGCAAGCATCACGATCTCCAGCCAGACCTGGTTGAGCGCGAACGCTTTGAACGGGAGCTTCGCCAGGCCGGTGTCTTTGTCGTCGCGGATACGGTCCTCGACCCGGGCGCGTTGGCGGTGGCGGCGTTCGAGCACGGCGATGTCCTGGTCGGGTTGGTCGGTGAGGATCGTTTGGAAGCGGAGGCCGTCGTGGTCGGTGAACGAGAGTTGCGCGCCGGGGTGGGGGCGCTCCCGCCGGACGATCAGCCGCGACCCGTCCGGCCAGGAGCTGAGATCGACGCGGTCGGTGATCTCCACGACCTCGCCGTTCTCCCGTTCTGATTCATCCTGATCGAGCGCGGGGATCCAGGCGCCATCGGGGGTTCGGAGGATCGCAGCGCGGACGGTCTCGGTCAGCTCGTAGCCGAAGGAGAACCGCAGGTTGGCGTCATGGCAGTGATCGGCCGTGTCGTGTGTCGCGCCGGCCGAGTCGGCTCGGATCAGGATCTCGATGGGCTCGATCAATTCGCCGGGGATCTGCGCGAGCGCGAGGTCGATCACCGTCACATGATCGGCGGCGGTGTTCGAGCCGGCGTTTCCGGGGCGCAACAGCATCGACAGCGCCTCCCGCGTTTCGTCCGCGTAGGCGCCCAGCGGATGGAACCCGTACCCATGCTTGTAGTTCCCCGCGGCCTTCTCCTTCTCGGAGTGGGCGGTGATCAGCGTCGCGTCGACGTCGATCGTCAGCCGCTCCGGCGCACCGCCAAGCTCCCAGAACCGCGCACGCGCGCTCGCGTGCGCGGCGCGGAGCGCATCGAGCAGCCCGGGTGTCGTCGCGATCTTCTCGACCGTCCGGAACGCCGTCGAGTCGGACGCCACCGACCCGAACAGCGCCTCCTGCTCACGGACCCCACCCAAGTCAGACACGCACTCGCCGCCGTCGGCGAGCATCACCGCGAGATAGCGGATCACCCGCCCCGGGTCATGGCCCCGACGCCGCTGCTTCAGACCGGCCAACCGCGTCGACAACGCGCGCGTGAGCCCCAGCTTGTCCGCGACCTGCCCGAGCAGCACCGTCCCAGCGTGCGACACCAACCCCGCTCCGTTCGCCGTGACTTCTACGGTTACCCGGCGTCCATCACGCATCACCCTCAAGGTGAAACCTCCAAGCTCGGGATTCGCGACCTTCAGCAAGCCGAAGAATCCCTTGCCAGCCGGACGTTCCGCGCCCTCCGATCACCCGGGGGGCGCGGTCGTTACCGAACCACTACTGCCAGATCCGGGCTAGGCTGCGCACGAGGCCGACAACATCACAAAACGCCAGAGCGTCCACTAAACCCAGAGCGATTCAGTTCTGTTCGTGGTGGTTGGTCTTGTGCGCGCACTTTCCTGACGCCGGAGAATCATGGCGCCACCGCCCGACAGCTGAATCGGGGCACACGCGAGACTGTGGCAAGGGCTAAACGGAGAAGGCGCGGCGGCGCAGCGACAGTCCGCCTGGCGCCGGCAGGGCCAGGTCTCCTTTCCACATGGAGGGCAAGTAGACAATGCAACCGGTCTCCGGCGTGACCCTTTCTCGGAAATAAGCGGCCACCACCACTGCGACGCGCGCCACAGTCGCGCCACGGCCGACCCCGATCGAGCGCGGTTCTGAGCCCCTCAGCAGCGGTTCCCGCCGAACCAGGAACCTGCCGATTTGCATGCAGATCAAGCCAATCTCACTCATCGGAGGCTGGCGTCGAACTCCGGTAGCGGTACTTGAGAGAACCCGTGCTTTTCGGGGTTTCGTCGTTTCGTGGTCGTCCGCCACGGTGGGCGCGACAGTCGGAGGCGACAAGAACGCGTCTAAACGCTCCGCCGCGGTGTTCGCCACCCGGGACGAGGTGCCGGTAGCGGCTCGACGTCTGCCAGACACCGCTGCGGCCGGCCCAGGTCAAGCTCGCGCGGCAGATGTCTGACGAAGCCGGCGACGACGGGACGCGCCAACAGACGGTCGCCCAATAGCCCGGTCTCGTGTCAGTTTGGCTTGACAAGACGGCCACTGTCAGCCTAGACTGACAGGATGGACGTCGATGAGATCACCGAAGCGATCGGGTCTGAGGATCCGGCCCAGGGACTGCGTGCCGCCTTGGCGCTGCACCGGATCGCGGAGCGCGTCGAGGCACACCAGGTTGCGGTGGCCCGCGGCCAGGGGTGGTCCTGGCAGCAGATCGGCGACGCGCTGGGGATCACGCGGCAATCGGTGCACGCCAAGTACGGAAAGTGGGTTCCATGATGATTGCGATCGCGAGTAAGGCCGGCGGGTATGACCCGTGGGCGACGTACGTGTATGCGCGCGAAGAGGCGCGTCGGCGGGGTGACCGGCGGGTCGGTACCGAGCACGTCGTGCTTGGGCTGTTGCGCGAGCCCGAGATCGCGCAGGTGTTGGGCTCCGATCTGGGCGCGGCGCGTGAGACGCTGGATGCGATGGATCGCGATGCGCTTGTGGCGATCGGAATCGCCAGGACGCTCGACGCGCCGCCGGTGCCAACCCGCGAACCGGCACTCGGCGGCCGGCGGACCAGCCTAAAGACGGTCATGGCGGACCACCTGCCGATGACGCCGGTGGCCAAGCGGGCGTTAGAGCAGTCCGGGAAGCACGGGCGCCACCGTCGTCCGGTTGATCGGTGGTCCCGCGAGCGAGTGCTGATGGCCTTGCTGTCGCTCGCGCCGCCCGACCCAGCCGCGGCGCTGCTTGACGCCCTAGATGTCGACCGAGCTGCGGTCGGCCCGCGCCTGAGCGAAGCCATCGGCGACCCAAAGGCGCGGGACGGTCGATGAGGCTCAAGAGCGTCACGTTCGACGCGGGCCGGGTGCTGGGGACGAACTGCCGCTCGGCGTCCGACCCCGAGGTCGCGCAGGAGATCCACGGTGACTTTGCGGTCCCGATTATTGGTTGGTCGCGCGGATGATGGTGGTGGTGGAGGTTGAGTCGTTGAGTAAGCGGTTTGGTGGGGTGGTGGCGGTCGCGGATTTGTCGTTTGGGTTGGAGGCGGGGACGATTACGGGGTTTCTGGGTCCGAATGGGGCTGGGAAGACGACGACGTTGCGGATGGTTCTGGGGTTGGCGGCGCCGACGAGTGGGCGGGCGTTGGTGTTCGGTCGTCCGTATGGGGAGTTGTCGCGGGCGGCGTTGCGGATTGGTGCGGTGCTCGAGGCGACCGATTTCCATCCTGGCCGCTCGGGTCGGGATCATTTGCGGATGCTCGCGCGGGCGGTGGAGGTTCCTGATCGGCGGGTGGATGAGGTGTTGGGTTTGGTGGAGTTGGGTGACGTCGCGCGGCGGCGGGTGAAGGGGTATTCGTTGGGGATGCGTCAGCGGCTTGGGCTTGCGGCGGCGTTGCTGGGCGATCCGGAGTTGTTGATTCTGGATGAGCCGGCCAATGGGCTTGATCCGGAGGGTGTTCGGTGGCTGCGGGAGTTTTTGCGGGGGTTGGCGTCGGAGGGTCGTACGGTGCTGGTTTCGAGTCATGTGCTCGCGGAGGTCGCGCAGACGGTTGATCGGGTGCTGATCATCAATCGCGGGCGGCTGGTGCTTTCGTCCTCGCTGGCGGAGTTGACCGCGCGTGCCGGCGGCGCGGTTCGTGTCCGCGCTGGCGATCCGGAGCGGCTGGCTGCGGCGTTGCGTGATGAGGGGCTGCGGGTGACGGCGGGTAGCGATCACGCGCTGCTTGTCGGGGGGGCGTCGAGTGAGCGGGTTGGTGAGATCGCGTTCGCGGCCGGGGTTCCGGTTCGCGAGTTGGTCAGCGATGGGGGCGTGTTGGAGGACATCTTCCTCGAACTGACCTCGCGGGCGCCGGCATGATCGCGCAGGTCAGGGCCGAGGTGTTGAAGGTTCGCTCGACCCGGACCACGATCGGGCTGATCCTCGGGATGGTCGCGCTGATCCTGCTGTTCACGCTGCTTACCGGGCTGCTCACCCACCCGAGCGGGCTGGCCGGCAGAGAGGACCAGCGTGACCTGCTCAGCCTGAGCAGTCTCGCGGGGGTGTTCTCCGCGCTGGCCGGGGTGTTGCTCA
>Ga0335073_10010154_pt1 | contig 13220 bp, 7 predicted proteins | sample Lox_Sample_22_FD_207093 | JGI IMG/M metagenome (GOLD analysis project Ga0335073, IMG submission 207093) | Soil microbial communities from Loxahatchee National Wildlife Refuge, Florida, United States - Lox_Sample_2.2 | ecosystem: Environmental > Terrestrial > Soil > Wetlands | place: USA: Florida...
ACGTCCGCGAGCATTTCCGCCGACATCAGAGCCCAAGCGGTACCTTGAGCGGCGAGCGGATCAACGTCGAGCCCCGCATCCCCCAACAGCACGAGCCCGTCGCAGATCGGATCCCGGTACGTATTGTCCAGATTCCCCCGGCCCCAAATGCGGCTGATGGGCTTCGAGCTGTCGATGATTTCGCGAACTTCTTCCCGGGAGCGGATCCACTGGTCGTAGTTATTTTCAAGATCGCTGACGAACTCGTCGAACTTCGACATGTGCGGCGCGACCATCGCCAAAAATTTGCCCTCTCCGATCGGACCGACGCAAACAATGTCCGGGTTCTCGTCCCAACACAGAATGATCGGCTCAATCGGCTTCGTGGGCTCGAAGTAGCGGTAGTAGTAGAAGCGGTAGCACGGCCAATGTTTCGTGAAGGATGACTCAGATCCGAAATTTGACTTTCGTCCATCGGCAGCTACCACGAGCCGAGCCGTGATTTCTTCCGGCCTCCCGGCTGAATCGTGCCCGCGAAAGCCGACGACGCGCGTGCCCTCGCGCAGCAACTCGCGGACGATGAACGATTCCTGAATTTCGGCGCCGGCTTGTCGCGCGTGCTGCACGACAATGTTGTCGGTAATGAATCTGCGCAGTTGCAGACCGGGAGTCGGAACTCCATTCGTTCGAATTTCGCCGTAGGTCCTGCCTTCGGGATAAACGAAATGCACTCCCCTGACCGGGTCCGCCCCGGCTTTGATGAAGTCGTCGTATAAACCAAGACGCCGCAGCGTGTCCTCGGCCCCTGCTGGAATTGTGTGCGTGCATGGGACTTTGTTGCTCGGGAAAGTGGCCTTGTCGACAGCAATCACTTTGAGGCCTTGCTTCGCCAACTGCAGGGCCAGCGCCCCTCCCGCCAATCGACTTCCTACGATCGCGACGTCGTATTTAGGTGCCATGCACTGTCTCCTTAACGGTGTGTGCGATGTCTTTTCCGGTTCAAATCGCGGCAGACGCGATCTCAGAAATTGAGCTTCAACAGGAACTGAATTTGCCGCTCGCTGTCGGGAAGCGTGTTCTCGATAATTCCGAAGGTTTGCGGAGCCGTGATGTTATTACCGGGCTGCTCGAAATTCGGATGGTTGAACAAATCGAAGAATTCGGTTCTGAACTCAAGATTGAGGCTTTCCCTGAGGGGAATCAGTTTGACGATGGAAAAGTCGGTGTTGCTCAACCCCGGCCCACGAACGATGTTGCGACCCGCGTCGCCGTACCCATCGTGATTGGCCCCGCCCAGCGGACCCAGCGCGACGAAACAGCTCGTGTTGAACCACTCATTTACCGAATGCGGACCGTTATTGGGGTTACAGATGACATCCGGGCGGTCAGACAGTTCGCCCGTGAGCGACGTATCGGAGGTATCGATGACAGTGAGCGGAAGGCCTGTGTTCCATTGCACGATCCCGGTGAGCGCCCAATTCGCGAGCGCCTTGTTGGTCCATCCTGATTCGCCCTTGAAGAACGGCATGTTCCAGATGCCGCTGAAAACGATCCGGTGCCGGATGTCGAACGCCGCGTTCCCCTTCTCTGCCGCGATGTCCCGGCCATTCTGAGGGAACACGGGCTGGCCGCTTCCCTGCTGGAACGTCTCAGCCAGAGATCCAAAATCGATGGTGTGCGACCACGTGTAGGCCGCGCGGAAATTGAATCCGTGGGCCATCGTCTTATCCATCGTGAGCTGAAGGCCGTTGTAAGAGGAATTCAAGCCGCCGAATTGATAATTGATCACGCCCCACGGCTGATACGGACGGCGCTCTTGCTCGTTAGTGGCAGTGGCGTCCGCCGTCAGGAGCGGTTGGTTCAGGTCAATCGTGCCGACGAGTTTCCGTGCCGCGTTTCCGAAATACGCCACTTTGAAAACATAGGTCGGCGCAATCTGGCGCTCGACCGAAAGCGACCATTGCTGAACGTACGCGGGATGAAGGTCGACGTTCGTCTCATTGAGCTGGCTGCCGGGCGGAGGATTAAGTAGCGTTTGGTTCAGGGCGGGCCCGGGCACGAAAGGACCTTGCGGCGAATATCCGAAAGCGGGGTACGGATTCGAGAGATTTGCGCCGAATAGATCCAGGTAGGCAAAGCCATTCGGGCCCGGACTGACGAGATTTTGAAAGCGCTCGGAGTTGAAGTCGCCCGCGTCATAGTAGATTCCGTAACCGGTGCGAACGCTGGTTTTCCCATCGCCGAAAGGATCCCATGCGATTCCGATCCGGGGCGCGAAATCCGTCTTCACGGTGATGCTACCCCGTCGTGGAACTCCCGGATCGCCGTAGAACAAAACCCCAGGCGGCATCTGCGGCTGGACGATCGATTGCTGTCCGGGAGAAAAGGCCGTGAAGAGCGCATTCGCTTCGGACCAGGGTTGAAGCAGCTCGTAGCGAATTCCGAGGTCCAGCGTCAGCTTGTTCGAGACGCGGTAGCTGTCCTCGAAATACACGTTGTAACGATTGGAGGTGTAGTGACGCTCCGAGTTGCCGCCCCCTGCGACCATCACGCTCGAGTCGCCCAGAAGAAAATCGCCGAACGCATTGCCGGTAAAGGTGGGCAGAAACGTGAAGAACGGCTGGTTGATGGGAGCCGAGTTGTTCAACCGGGCTCGCAGGAACTCAAAGCCGGGTTTCATCGTATGCCGTCCCTTCACGATCACCACGTTGTCCTGAAAGTCGTACACGTTGTTGAAGCGGTTCACGTTGTCGAAATCGGAGGTGCCGATGACCGAGAAACCCGAGACGCCAATGTTGGGAAAATACTTGGGATCGTTCGGGTAGAACTGGAAACCGAAATCGGACGGAAGCCGTGTCGCCTCGTTCTGGCCCGCGATCAAGTGCGCCCGGTTGTATGAAGCGCGAAACTCGTTGATCAAAGATTGCGAGAAAACGTGAGTTTCTTCGACGACCAAATTCTGCATCCGGAAATAATCCTGCGCGGGAAATCCGGGCACTTGCACGGGTCCGTTGAACGTCGGCTGAAAGAGCACGTCGGAGCTTCCCTGCTGGATGAAGTAGCGTCCCCACAGGTGATCCTTGTCGCTGAACTCGTGATCCAATCGAATCGAGCCTTGATCGGAGTTGTCCGGAAGGACGGGTTGGCTGACAAAACCATTGACCCCGACATTCGGCTCAGGCCACAAAGGCAGCAGCAGTTTGGCTGCCGGGTCCCACCTGTATGAAGGGATCCGGTTGTTGGGGAACGGAAGTCCGGTCGTGGGATCGCACACCGCGCCCGGGTCGCTGCAGCTCACTGGGTTCGGGTTCAGGCTCGAGAAGTCTCCGGACCTCTCTGCGAGCGACGGCACCGTGGTCGCCTGCGTCTGGCCTTCCTTTTGTCTGAATCCCTCATAGCTCGCGAAGAAAAAGGTCTTGTCCTTCTCGACGGGTCCGCCCAAAATGGCGCCAAACTGATTCCTCTTGAAGGGGCTGACGGTGGGTGCGAAATAGTTCCTGGCGTTGACCGCGTCATTTCTAAGGTAGTCCCAGGCCGCGCCGTGGAAGTCGTTGGTCCCCGATTTCGTGATGATGTTGACGACGGATCCACCGGACCTCCCGTACTCCGCTGGGTAGAGGCCTGTGATGATATTGAGCTCTTGAATGGATTCCACCGACGGGATCACCGCCGCCACGCCGAGGAATGGTTCGTTGTCGTCTGAACCATCCAGCAGGTAGTTGTTCGCGTTGTAACGCAGCCCGTTGACGTTGGGCGAAACCCCGATGCCGCCTGGCAGGTTCCTCGGCGTTTCAGCCGAGGTCATCACGATAGGCGAAGTAACACCGGGCTGTAACTCGGCCAACTGAAGAATGTTGCCGGCAATGAGCGGCAGCTTGACAGCGCGTTCAGCAACTTCGGTTTCGCCGAGTTGCGCATCGGTCGTATTCACCTGCGGTGTGGTGGCCGCAACCGTCACGGTCTGCTGCACGGCTCCGACGACCAAAGCGACCTTGAGTTCCACCACCTGGCCGACGATCAAATCGACTTGGGAATTGACGTACCGATCGAACCCTGGCGACTCCACCGAGACCTCGTAGGACCCCGGCTTGAGAAGCGAGAAGATAAATGCGCCGCCGGCGTCCGTTTTCGCGGATTCGGTCTCATCGGTCGCTTTGTTTGTGATCGTCACCATCGCGCCGGGCATCAGAGCGCCGGTCGGATTGACGACCAGGCCGCCGATCGAACCAGTGGTTTCGGTCGCCAAGGCGTTCGAACATAAGCTTGCGCAGAGCACCCACAACATCAAGAACCAGCGAAAGAATGGAGATCGCCGTGAGGGTCTGCGCCCTCCCGATGGATGCTTGCTAAGGCAACTCTGCATGTTAGGCCTCCGCCCCGTGAACCAAGAGTTCGCGAGCACGAATAGCACCTGTCCCGGACAATCCGAGGTGCCGTTATCGGTTTTTGCTGTCTTTCTTTAAAGACAGTGCTGGCTTATTTACATGACAGTTGTCACGGTGTCAAAATCAAATTTCCTTCGGCCCCCATCCAAGATTTGTTGACATCAGTTTGGGCCTGCCGTAGCATCTCGTTTCTGTCTGGGCTAGATGACAGACGGCGCACCTGGTCTACACACGGATCGCGGATTTCGAATCCTGATGGAACAACCCGGTATGAAATTCCAGGTAAACAGCCACTCAAAATATTCCGTGGACGAGCAGATCAAGGAACAGGTCCGCCTGGCCATTTCTCTCGGTCAGATCGGACCTGGCTATGCCCTGCCCTCGATTCGCGACGTCCAACGTCAGTCCGGAATTGGACGGGCGATCATTCACAAGGCATATCGGGAACTGCAGGACAGCGGGATTCTGACGCTGCATCCGAGAAAAGGCGTCGTTGTCGCCGAGAAGATCGTGTTGCCGATCACCAATCACCGTGCCAAGAAGTGCGAGTTCCTTTCGAGGAAGGTTTTCCAGGAAGTGGAGCGCCTCGGGGTGCTTCAAAGCACGTTCGCCGCGTGGCTTTATCATCGCGCGATCGCCCACGAGCAACTCAACCCGCCAATCGCTTTCGTCGGGAACGTACGGACCGAAACAATTGAATGCGCGGAGCAAGTCAGCACGGCATGGTCCACCAAAGTGGTTCCGGTGACGTTCGAAGAGTTCAAGAAACTGAAGCGCTCCGAGATGCCCTTCTCTCGAATCCTGACACCGTTTTATGAATTCGAGCGAGTGGCGCGCAGGGCCGCACGGCTCAAAATCGAGATTGCTCCCGTAGTGTTCACGTACAGCGCCGCATTCGTTCGCGAGCTTAAGACCGCGTTGGACTCGGGCAATGTTCTCATCCTACTTCAGTCGGACGATTTCGAGCGCCACGGCGATCAGTTGATCGGCGACCTGCGGCAAAAGATCGGGCAAAAGCGCTCGGAGCGGTTGACCGCGTTGCCTCTGACGCGCTCGGCCGACCTTCCCAAAATGTTGGCGAGTCGCAAGTACCGCTGCGTCTACGTCGGCAATCGAATCTGGGATTCTCTTGATGAGAAGACGAGGCAACTGCCCAACATCTCTCACCCCGGAGTCGAAGTCGATAGCGGTTCTCTCCAGCAGGCCAAGGTGAAGTTGGGGCTCCTTGTCTAATTCTCGCCATACGAATTTGTAAACATTGAGAAAGAGAAAAAGACCAAGGAGGTTCGGGCCAAGTGAGACTCAATGTATTTGACGTCGACGGCGCAGCTCTCAAGGAACTCGTTCGCGGCAATCTGAATCGTCTTGACACCCTGATGGCCCGCGACGGAATCGATGCCGTGTTCGCGATCACCTTCGATAACTGGAGATACCTGACCGGCTTGCCGGTTCATCACAGCCTCTCTTACGCGAATGTCAACGCCGCGATTTACCGCAAAGGCGATGCATTGCCTGCCTTGCTGCCTCTCGACTTTTTCGCGAACGGAATCCGGCCCACCACCCCGTGGTATCCCATTCGGAAGGAATTGCCCTTTCTAGGAACGCCCGAAGCTTGCCAGCCGACGGGCATCGGCAAATGGCCTCGATTGATGGCGGACGCCTTCGCCGAATTGGGGTTGACCGGAGCCACGATTGCGCTCGACCCTGGAACTCCCTGGGTGATGGAGCGCGAACTGCAATCATTGTTGCCCTCGGCAAAATTTCTGGATGCTTCTCCGTTGCTGACGGAAGCCCGAATCATCAAGACGCCCGACGAGATCGAAGCGATTCGCCAAGCTTGCCGCATCGCCGACCTGGCGATCGAGGGTGCACTCGCTCAGGCGCGGGAGGGAGCATCGGAATCGGAGCTGGCCGGTATCTGCGAAGCTCTCTTTCGAGCGAACGGCGCCGAATACGCGAGCATGATGCCGAATGTATTCTCAGGGGATCATCCGCGGCTGGGCTACATTTCGTCGTCGGATCGGAAGATCCGATCGGGCGAGCTCATCAGGCTCGATATCGGTTGCGTTGTCGACGGATACTGTTGCTGCATCGCAAGAACGGGCTTCGTGGGACCGGATGATCCCGAGGTCTCCGAGGCTTACGCGCTTCTCCATGCGACCCTTAACGCAGGCATCGAGTCAGTTCGCCCGGGCGCTACGAATGTGGACGTTCACACCGTGATGCAGGAAACGCTGAAGACGAAATCCAAGGGCAGGTACGCACTGGATTCCTATGGCGGACACGGAATCGGGTTGGGCCTTCACGAACAGCCCACGATTGGCAGCGCTTCCGCCGTCACCAAATATATCCTGCAGCCGGGAATGGTGTTCGCGATCGAGCCCTCTTTCCGAATTCAAGGGAAAGGGTGGCTCGGCCTCGAAGATAACGTTGCAGTGACAGCAACCGGCGTCGACCTGCTCAATCACGCAAAATTTGCGCTGCGATATTAGGACTCCGACGCGATAGGGCTGCGCGACGCGGCACGCACGGAAATGGGAGCGTGGGGCCTAGTCATGCGAACCTCCGAGGGCTGCAATGTTTTGGTGGTAGGCGGCGGCGTGATTGGAGTTTGTGTCGCGTACTATTGCGCGACGGCGGGCGCGAACGTTGTCGTTGTCGAGCAAGACGCGATCTGCAGCGGATGCTCCTATGGAAATGCAGGACTCATTGTCCCCAGCTACAGCACTCCCCTTTCCGCGCCGGGAGTTTTTGGCAAGGCCCTCTTGTGGCTTTTTGATCCCGAAAGTCCCTTCTACATCAAGCCGCGCTTCGACGCTGACCTGCTCCGATGGCTCGCACTCTTTGCGGCTCGCTGCAACCAGAGCGCGATGCGCAACGCGATACCTCGCCTTCGGGACCTGGCCCGGGCCAGCATCGCGCTCTATCGCGAGCTGCTATCGGCGTCGGAATTTGACTGCGGCTACGATCAACGAGGATTGCTGATTCTTTGCTCGACAGCTAGAGGGCTTCAGGAAGGGCGTGCTCAGTCGAGTTTGTTGCGCGAATTCGGCATCGCATCCGAGGAAATGAATGCAGACGCCACGCGGGAAATTGTTCCGGCTTCGAAACAAGACGTCGCCGGCGGATTTTACTACCCGGAGGACTCGCACCTCGTTCCGAGCGACTTTGTTCGGGGGCTGGCAAAGCGAGCGGAAAGCCTAGGCGTCAAATTTTGTTCGTCTACACGCGTGGATTCGTTCGAACTTTCCGAAGGCGCGATATCGGCCGTGCTGACGTCGTCGGGCACATTCCAAGCGTCGGAGATCGTAATCGCGTCCGGAGCTTGGTCAGCGGCGCTTTTGCGAGGCCTCAAGGTCCGTCTGCCGGTGGAACCGGCCAAAGGATATAGCGTGACGGTGGCCGAACCGTCGCACATGAAATTGCAGGTGCCATTGCTTCTTCACGAAACGAAAGTGGCCGTCACGCCGATGGCCGGACTCATTCGATTCGCGGGAACATTGGAACTGGCCGGGTTCGACACGTCGATCAATCAGCGACGCCTCGAAAGCCTGCTCCGAAACTCCCAGCGCTATCTGTCGGGAATTGAGAATGTGGGCCACGTTGAATCATGGTCCGGACTGCGGCCATGTACTCCGGACGGACTTCCCGTCCTCGGCCGGCTCGGGCAGCTCAAGAACGTCGTTGTCGCCACCGGGCACGGAATGCTGGGCATGACGCTGGGCCCCATTACGGGGAAGCTTGTCTCCGAAATAATCTCGCACGGCACCGCGACCCTGGACCTCGCGCCGTTCGCACCGGAACGGTTCGCGTAGTCTCAGCGCCCGGCAAACAAGCTTCCCCGAAACGCTACTTCACAGGGGCGTTCATCACAGCTTGTCCCGTTTCAAAAACGATGGGCACGGAGCCGTGGTCGTGGACGACGGTCCACTTTCCATTCTCGCGCTTAAAGATGGCTGTGTCCCGGAAGGTCATGTCCAATGGCTTGCCGTCTTGAAGCGTCCCTACGATATGAACGACCGCTCGCATCCAACCCAGGTCGCCGGCGGCCTCGATGTGCATGTCGTTCCAATCGTAGACGGAGATTTCCTTAAAACCGTCGAAGAAGCCCTCCCAATCTTTTTGAAACGAATTCCAGCCAACATAGCTCAGCGGGGGAACCACATCGAACACCACAAGATCCTCGGTGTTCGAGTAGTATCGCGCGACACCTTTCATGTCCTTGTGAAGAACGGCCTGCCGAAATCGCTGAATCTCGCTTCGAATCTCAGTCGTGGAAGGTGAATCTGCGACGGCGTTAGAAGGCTCGGCGGATTTATGAGAAGCCGCGTAGACTGTCGTGTGAGATTCCAGCGTAGCTGCCGCGATCACCAACACAACAAAAGCACCGATCACTTTCGATTTCAGCATGGGGTCCCCTTTTTCGATCCGGCAGCGCCGTTTCAGTTGAATGCGCCGGACAAAAGGGCCCTCAGCTGATCGCGCGCTCCCTGGGGCCTAAATATAGCCCAACGGAAGGCGCAGCGACCAGCTCGAAGCGATGCTTGTGGCGCAGTTTGTAGGTAGCTTGTTCAATTTCGCATGCACGAGATTCAACTCGGCCGTGAAGCAATTCGTTTCGTTGGTCAGCACTTCGACGTAGCTCGCCGTCCCACACCCCGGCGGCAGGCCGAGGCAAGGCATTCTCTCGAATTAATCTGAGGCGCGATCCTTGGAGGACCACGATCCTCAGTCCCGTTCAAGAGATGGTCACTGTGTCAACGTCACGGAATCTCTCGCCCACAAAGCGGAGTGCAGATACGTATCGTTCTATCCACGAGCCTTTCAGGGCTAGCCTCGACTCCCGATTTTGTGAGCACGCGAATTTCGAAGCTTAAGTTCAGTTCCTGTCGTCCTTTGCGACTGGAAATGCATTGGTTTTCAGCGTTCGGTCGCCGGACCGAATGCTCTTTCGAGTTTCTGGGGCAGCTCCAAGTCTATGTGCTTGAGAATCAGTCTGAGAAAGTGACTTCCCACTCTGCGCGAAATCGAAAAATAGGGTGTTGGACCCATGTTGCCCCCTCCACTGAACTGGCTTGATTTCGCCTACTGTATTAAGATCAAAAGACAGTGCTTGCGCGGGTCCCCGGTAGCTCAACGGCAGAGCATTGGGCTGTTAATTTCACGACTATCGTTGATTCGACACCGTTTAACCTCGTTTTTTGCCTCCAGAGAACGGGCAAGTTGGACCCTAAGTTGGACCCAAACTTCGGCAGGAATCTTCTGACTGAATTGGCGTGGATCTCTTCTCAGCTAACCTGAGGAATTCACGGCAACGAAGAAGATCAGTCATGTATCGGCAAAGGCGGTCATGGAACTCGTTGAAGACGTTTATAACCTCCGTTTCCGGAGGGGAGATCACTTCGGACGGCGGAGCTCCTGCCACCACCGCCAGAGATTCAGATGCGAGGTTCGGAGTTCGGGCTGACATACGCTCTCTGCCTACAAATTCTCGGTGCGCCCATTTTGTTCAATGGATTTTGGAGTTAGCACCCAAGACGGGGATAGGGGCGGAGTCAAGAACCGTGGTGTTGAGACGGGGTTGAACCGTCCTTCTTTCAACACGATCGTGGATAACACGGAAATCTTCTTCCTGGCTCCTCGCCGATTAATCTCACGGGCTTCCCGCAGGCAAAATCTCGAAAAAATAATGAACAAAGTGACCAGTCGCGGAATTTTATGTATGTGACGCTTGTGGGGTTGTTGACCCTCCGTTGTGAAATGAACTGCTAGACGAAGTGGAGCTGTTGCAGCGCGCGTTCGTAGTCGCCCTGCGAGCGCCCGCTTTTGCGTCGGTACTTCAACGTTTGAGGGGCGGATCCGAACGCTGCACTATTCGGCAAGATGGCGAGCAAATTGACCGGCCTGAGGTCCGAGCCGTGAATCGCCGTCACGCGCGACTTCGAGCGATATTTCGATTCGTTCATGGAGCGCACATGACAAGCAGAGAAGGTTTGTTGCGATTCGCACATGTCGTGCTGCTTGCCGCCCTGTTGCTCGGAGTCTTCAGTGGCCGATATGCGCAAGGGCAAACGGCACAGGCGACGTTGAACGGGCAAGTGATGGATCCGCAGCAAGCCATGGTCGCGGACGCGTCCGTCACGATCACGGATGTCGCGACGTCTGCCCAACGGCAGACGCAGACGAACGGCGAAGGAGCGTTCCATTTCGACGCGTTGCCCCCTGGCACTTATTCCCTCCGCGTCGAGCACGCCGCATTCGCGGAAGCGGATATGATTGGCGTTGTTTTGCATACCGCCGACAACGTCTCTATCTCAGTGAAGTTGAGAATTGGGGCGTCGACCGAGACGGTGACGGTAAATGCAAACGCTCTGACGAACGACTCTCCAGCCGTAAGCCTCACGGTGACCCGGGAATTCGTCGAAAACATGCCGCTGAACGGCAGGAGCTTGCAGGATTTGATCCAGCTGGCTCCCGGCGCCGTGAGCACCGGGTTTGGCTATTACTCGATCGACGGACAGCGGATGGACTCAAACAACTTTACCGTCGACGGCGTGTCCGCAAACCTGGGCGGGCTCAATAACAACGGGGACGTACGGGGAGTCGGCCCTGGCCTTAGCGCCAGCACTCCGGCACAGACAGTTTCCGGCACCACCCAGAGCCTGGTCCCGGTGGATGACTTGCAGGAGTTCACGGTACAGACGTCCGGCTACACTGCGGAATACGGGCGTAACCCGGGCGGCCAGCTTCAGTTCACGACTCGCTCCGGAACGAATGAATATCACGGCTCCCTGTTCGAGTATTTTCGGAATACCGCGCTCGATGCAAAAAGCTACCTCGAGGACTTTTATCAGGAGGCGAAGGCTCCGGAGAGACAAAACGATTTCGGCGGCACTCTCGGGGGGCCCGTAATCATTCCCAAGCTATACGACGGCAAGGACAAGACGTTCTTTTTCTTCTCTTACGAAGGTTTGAGGCTCATGCTCCCTACTCAGGAGAGCAAGGATGTCCCAACCCAACAGATGCGAGACGCCGCTTCGCCGCAGGTTGCGCCGTTTCTAAATAGCCTTCCGCTGCCGAACGGGCCAACCAACACGACCGGATGCAACCTGGGCACCGACTCCTCCGGCAACCTTATACCGTGCGACGGACAGTTCAACCTGGCTTTCTCGCAACCATACACGATCGATAGCATCACCGCGCGCATCGATCATGATTTTGGTGAACGAAATCGCGCTTTCGTGCGTTACTCGGACACACCGAGTCACGGTTTCATTGGAGCGTCGGAAGAGGAGGGCTTTGACCATACGGCCCACGTGCGGACGTGGACCGCGGGACTCACCTCAAACATCAGACCGAACCTGCTCAACGACCTCCGTTTCAATTACAGCTACGATGGCGAGGGCAATGTCACGGTGCAGAGATCGGTGAACGGATCGGTTCCGTTCGATCCAAGCCTTTTCATACCGTCTCAGTACGCTAGCATTGCCGCGAGCGGGGAATTCGTATTCAGAGTTCCCGGAAGCGGTTTGATCGGAGAGCCCAGTATAGGAGGTGCGATTACGACGGTGCAGCCCTTGCAAATCGTCGACGGCCTAACTTGGACAAAAGGGACGCATAGTTCGAAGTTCGGCGTGGATTGGCGGCGCGTGTCGTCCACGTATGGCAGTGGCACGTACGATGTGCTTCTGGAATCCGAGTCGCTCAGCGCCATCGAAAACGGAATCGCCACCTACGCGAACGTCTCGGCCCTGACGCCGGGCAAACCTGCCTTTCTCAACCTCTCGCTTTATGCGGCCGATCACTGGAAGCTCACCCCGCGCCTGACTTTCGACTACGGCCTGCGCTGGGAATTCAATCCGCCTCCCGGACCCGTGAACGGGTTCTATCCGGTCGCTCTGACGTCTACTGACATCGACACGACGTCACTCAAAGGGCTTGGATCCTCGCCGTATCCGACTTCGTACCGACACTTCGCACCTCGAGTCGGGTTCGCCTGGAACGCCATACCGTCCGCGGTTCATCCTGTGACGGTACGCGGGGGCTTTGGAATCTTTTATGACACCGGGCAGCAGATCACGGGCGCCGGCTACGGCTACCACTTCGCCTATCCGTTCGAGTCCACCGGCCCGCAATTGACGAACGTGCCGCTTCCGCTCACCACAGAGCAGGCTGCGGCTCCGCCTCCGGTCACTTCGTTGTTCCCCGTTCCGGATTTTTCGATCTTCGATGTGACAGCTCCGAATCTGACCATGCCTTACACTGAACAGTGGAATCTCAGCGTTGACTACGCGTTGAGTGCGAAGAACACCTTTACTGCCTCCTACACGGGAAACAACGGAAAGAAGCTGCTTTTCACAGAAGAGTTCTATCCGATCGATAATCCGAACCTTGGATTGGATCCGACGATTGACCTTAACAGCAACGCGGCCAAATCGACCTACCACGCCCTGCAGCTTCAAGATCGGGGAAGGATCATTGACGGGTTGGATGTAGTGACGTCGTTCACCTGGGCTCACGCGGAGGACAATTCATCGACGGACTACGATATCTTCAGCCAGCCGATATGGGGGAATTCCGATTACGACATCCGGCGAAGCCTGGATGTGGCGTTGAACTATCAGACTCGAGCCGTCGGGGACAGCAAATGGGTGAAAGCCCTAACACGCGGCTGGTTGCTCGCGAATCGCCTCTCAGTGGAGAGCGCTTTGCCCATTAACGTCCTTCAGACCCAGGATGCCAGCGGCGAAGAAGAGATTAACTACTATCCTGACTTGGTCAAGGGAGTGCCGATCTATCTTCACGGCGCCGCCGCGAACGCTGCCTATGCAACTGCCGGATTTCCCAACGGAGGTA
>Ga0335073_10010155_pt1 | contig 13220 bp, 6 predicted proteins | sample Lox_Sample_22_FD_207093 | JGI IMG/M metagenome (GOLD analysis project Ga0335073, IMG submission 207093) | Soil microbial communities from Loxahatchee National Wildlife Refuge, Florida, United States - Lox_Sample_2.2 | ecosystem: Environmental > Terrestrial > Soil > Wetlands | place: USA: Florida...
GTATTACTTGTCTCGTGGAATTGTGAGCGTTTAAATAACGCAATTACGAATTCACGAGTGACCGAATATTAGGTCCAACGGTGAGAGAATCCACATATTAAGTCTAATACAACCATATCATGGGAGCAGACGTTCCAAAGCTTGGCCTCCAATCATGTCAATCAGTCAACAATAGCGCGGATGAATATAAAAGTTTGGAAGCGTAACGATCGAACGAGCAAAGCTCTTCGTTAGACGAATACTCAAGTGTCAGTACTTCAATCAAGTCCTACGATTCGTTTCACTCACCCTTACGGTCACCGCAATGCAGCTATTATACCAAGAGAGTCCTGGGAACCGGAACCAGCAATGATTATAGTTCCTACCACGTTCTCCAACAGCGATAAGTTCACTTTGACGCCCACGTACTAGGTAACCTCGAAGAAAGAGCAACTTCGGCTCCTCGACCTGCCTAAGTAGTCACAACATAACTGCGTTGCCGCCTTTGCCACACAGCAAGCTCCCAAATATCTTAGCGCGGCCTCAGCCTACGTCTTCTTTTGTCCTACGAATCCAATCGCAATGAGGACTGCGGCAGACGTTCATGGAACGCATATGCGACTGCGGTGACCTATTCGACTTGCTTGCCAACGACCTACTACTTTCCGGGAGACGAGCTTGAAGCGAGGGCGGGTAATGTGAGAGTTTACGCGGCACAAGGACGTTGGGATATTCTGGTTCTTAGACTTCGGGTTTGGATACTGGAGGAATTGCTCTTCAGAGTACTCCCTAACCGGAAGGTTCTAAGATTTATCCAAAGAAATACAATCCAAACGGCGATATCAATATTGAATCTCTTAAAATTAACCTCGAAGATGCACAGTGCATGTGCAAGCGAGCCTGTTCCTCTCAGACGTTATTGTTGAGCTGAGTCAGGTTTCCGGCTACCCCGAATTCGTGAATGATTCGTGCCGCAGCTTAACCTACAGCCTCGGTCCGTCCGCGAGAGGGGATATTCTAACAACCACAAAAACCTCACAGGTACTCACGCAGCATGCTTCAATTACCCATGAAGCTGCTCTGTTACCATCACAATGGCATCAATTAAGAATAATTCAGCCGATCTGAGAGCAAATCCCCCAGATTTAGCTCCATGGTGTGTCTTATGGACGTTCCCTTGATCACAAGATGCTAACAAAAACCAGGTCTGAACCGTCTTGGAACTACATCTCATCGCCGTACTACAATGCCTCTCATAGGAAATTGCGGGACGCGTTGCGTGCCTACATCGACGAGAACATCATGCCATACGCTCTGGAATGGTCAGAAGCAGGCGGCGCACCGCGCGAAGAAGCGATGAAGTACACGCGAAGCGGCTTCGCCCACTCCGACATCCCTCCTCCATACCGACCAGCCAACTTTCCCACACCCGCCGGAATCCCACTGGAAGAACTGGACGTGTTCCACCTGCTCGTCTCCACGGACGAGGGATCGCGCGTTAACGGCGGCGTCATGACGTCCTTCTCCGGCGCGTCGGTCATTGGCGCGCCACCCATCCTCCACCACGGCACCGACGAGCAGAAGCGCAAGTGGTTACCGGGCCTCTTTGACTGGTCCACGTCCTTCTCGCTGGGCATCACCGAGCCTGGCGCCGGCAGCGACGTCGCCAACATCCAGACCACCGCCACCAAGACCCCCGACGGCAAGTTCTACATCGTCAACGGCTACAAGAAGTGGATCACGGGCATTCCGTGGGCGACGCACATGACGACGGCGGTGCGGACGGGCCCGGAAGGCTCAGGCATGGCAGGCATCTCGGTGATTGTGATACCGACGAACGCAGCGGGATTCAGCTGGCGGCGGATCGAGAACTCGGGGCAGCGGGGAGGCGGCGCGTCATTCGTGGAGCTGGACGAGGTGAAGGTGCCGGTGGAGAACCTGCTGGGGCGCGAGAACGAGGGCTTCAAGATCATCATGACCAACTTCAACCGCGAGCGCTTCATCATGGCCGTCGGCTGCAACCGCCACGCCCGCGACTGCCTGTCAGTCGCTCTCAAGTACGCCCACACCCGCCACACCTTCGGCAGGCCCCTCGTTAGCAACCAGATCATTCGCCACAAGCTCGCCACCATCGCGCGCAAGGTCGAGGCCCATTGGGCGTGGCTGGAGCAGATCGCCTTCCACGTGCAGAACTCGCCGAATGGTTTCAACTCGCAAGAGGTGGCTGGAAGGATCGCACTGGCCAAAGTCACGGGTGGACGGCTTATTGAGAAAGCGGCGCGCGAGGCACAGCAGGTACTTGGCGGCGCCGGCTACCAGAGAGGCGAAGGCGTGGGAGGTCAGGTTGAGCAGATCAGCCGCGATTTGAGGATGATGGTCGTCGGAGGCGGGAGCGAGGAGATTATTGCAGACCTGGCCGTTCGGCAGGAGGTCATGAACGCGAGAAAGAGAGGGTGGAAGTTGTAGCCAAACTCGGCAAGTTATAGAAGTAAATTATCAGTGTACTCTCCAACATATTGGACACTGCTAGAAATCTGAGAGAATTTCATTGCCATGTCGGTCGGAATCAGCCTTGATTCTATGGACTGGTTACTTGTTCACTCGAAAGCATTCATTGCGTTCTATACGTCTCTATTTGCCTATAGCTCAAGAATGTTTGTAGTTCTAAGTCCACTTTAGCGCCTTGTAAACGTTTCCGCACCACCTACTCCGTGCTCTAAGGTACTCGGCTCGCCGAGCAGGTGCAACCTAAGCTTCATCCTTTGAGCCTAGAACGCATATCCTTCCTTCCCATGGCCAATGAGGCGTAAGAGCTCTGTCAGACAAGCGACTGTCTTTTCGTCCCGACAAGGCCTCTCATTCATGATTGACGACTCAATGATTTCCGAAGACAAGCGTCCGTAAATTTCTGGCTGTCATTACCTCCAGCAGGCTCCATATACGCTAGACGGACATGGCCAAGGGACGTAGTGGTATATTAATCACTTTGGCCAAACGCAGAAGAGCTGAAGGAAACCTCTTGAAAGTCCTCTGAAGGAAGAAGCATGGTTTCGTTTTTCTCACCGGCGGTAATCTCCATTTAAAGCATAGCATTTCGACTTAACTATCGTACCAGGTACGGATGAGGAATCATAGCAGACTTTTAACATCAGCAAACTAACGTCCTTCAGTATATTGCGAAGCGAACTCCTCCAATGTCTCCCTGGCACCTGTATGACCATTTTCCTTCGCAAATTGAATTGCTCTTGCATACTGGCTCTCCCCGGGCCCATTGATCATGGCTCCGGCATTGAGGAGCAGCTTCACCATGTCAGTACGACCATGTTCTGCAGCACCCTCAAGTGCGGTACGACCACCCACCTTTGCAGCTGGAGCGTTGACATCTGCTCCCCGTTGCAGAAGTAGAGTAGCTATACCGATATGTCCGCTGATTGCCGCGAATTGAAGAGCAGTTGCCCCTGCTTGACGCGCCGGAGGTGCATTTATGTGTGCACCACGGCTTAAAAGAAGCCGGATTGCTTCTAGGTTTGCTTTCTCGCAAGCAGCTTGCAATGGAGTTCTTAGAATCCGACCTCTCGCTGGCTCATTGACATTGGCACCAAATTCTAAGAGCAATTCGATTAGTGCAATCTCCTCATAGCTGAGGGCTAAAAGGAGCGCAGTTCGATCCCGGAAATTTTTGCCTCTATAGTCCCACGTCTCCACGATGATGTTGGGGCTGGCACCAGCTCCGAGGAGCTTTCTGACCGTGTCTAGCATGCTGTACCATTTGGCATTGCGAATGGCTACCCCAAGGGCTGTTCGGCAACGATAACGCACGTTTGGATCAACGCCCCAAGATAGAAGCAGATCTGTCAGCTCCGTATACCTTTCCTCGATGGCAATATGCAATGCTTTGCAACCGAATCCTCTTCGACAAACTGGATGTTGCCAAGAGCGTGCATTTAGAAGCCGTGTTGTCATTTCGGTGTCGTCTTTTGACACGGCAGACGCCAGTGCCCCAGAATCGTCTGGATCTGCTGCATTGGCCAGGAGGAAATTTACCATGTTGATATCACCTTCTTCGATTGCCAGTGCAAGAGCTGATTCATCACGTAGCTTTGCTGCAGGATCATTAATGTCGGCTCCAGCACTGAGCAGAATCTGAACAAGATCGAGTCTTCGTTGCTTGATTGCTATATGCAGTGGAGGCAATTCCGATCCATTGGTAGTCCCGTTAACGTCTGCTCCGCGGTATAGAAGCTCTTCGACTATGCAAGCCTCTCCGCTTCTCACTGCTGCTTGCAATGGGGTCTCGTGAATACTACGTCGATCGACATTGACCCTGCTCCCAGCATCAAGAAGCATAGTGACCAGTGATAAATCATTATGGCGGATGACATACCTCAGTGCTCTTGAGCGATTAGTTAAGGCACCTTGTTGAAGAATGCGTTGCAGCACTGCACGATCTCCCGACCGCGCTGCCTCTTCCAATGGAGTTTGTTCATGATCGAACTTACTGTCGTTTTCGGAAAAGTCTGATTCGCTGCCTTCTTCTGACCAGCCACAGTAGCTAGAGTCTACGTCCGGGAGACGCATTGTTAGGTCTTGTTCCAAATTAACCTCAGCCCCGGCATCAAGAAGCAGAGAGACTACTGACGAGGCATTGGATTGAATGGCTTCGGCGAGTGCCTCAGTGTCAGCGCTAGCACCAGCATCCAGTAGCGCCTTGACCAGAGCAACGTTCTTCACTGCTGAGGCACTTCTTAGTAATAGGCTCAACTTGTTTTTGATGCCTTTATAACGCTCTCTTGCTGAGAACAGATGCCACAATACCTCGTCCATTTAGTACTTTGCTGCTTCTTTGATAGATTGAATAAATACTGATTCATGGCGACAAGCGGCATTAGAGTCAAAAAGAAGCTGGAAAAGCCTATGGTCTCGTTCTTGAATCGCGATGATTATACAATGGTCCTCCCAACTTCGTGCTGGGCAGCTTTCCACTGCTCCGATTTCAATCGCAAGTCGCACCATATCCTGGTTTTGACTCGAGGTTGCATGTCTTAGAGTGTCGCTGGTAGGTCGCGCGCCGGATCGGTACAGAAACTCAAAAATCTCCGAATGCCCGGCTCTCGCGGCTTCGTCAAGCGGCGTTTCCAAATACCGTGTCGATCGAGGTTGAATATTTGCACCAGCTTGAACTAAGCGCTTGATTATCCGCAAACACCTGTCTGATCCGAGCTTGGTAACATTGAATAGCGCTACACTGAGTGGTGAAGATTCGCCCGTAATACCACCATTCAGATCAGCTCCTTCATCAAGAAGGTAATATACCAGCTCTTCGTAGCCCTCAGCCACAGCTTGAACGACTAATGAACTCTTGATGTCGGCGCCAGATCTCACCAGAATCTTCACTAGTTGGAGCACTAGGGTTTCTCCTACCTCAGGTTTGGCCTCGTAAGAGTAATATGACGGAGATTTCCCCGAGATGGCCAGAGAGAGCGACGAAAGCCCTTCATAAATCTGAAAACCATCTTCTTGTAACTTGTTGACGTCAGCTCCCGCTGCAAGCAGCAGCTCAACTAGCCTGAAGTTCCTGCTTTCACATGCAATTCCAAGAGCAGTCCGCCGTTTATCGAATATGGGAGTATCCGGGTGAACGCCGCTATTGAGTATAGCTCTGATAAGGTTCGAATCCCCGTTGCTCACGGCCATGCCAAACAATTTCCCCTTGAGCACATTGGACGTTGTTCCGCCCCCTGAAAGCAAACGTATGAACAGAGTCAAGTTCGGTTGCGCCTGAAGCCACAACATCATAATATCCCTCGCGACGTGAGATACATCTAGGTTGTTAGACAAAAAGAATGTCATGAGAATCAAAAATATCCCAATCTCGGTTTGCTGCTTAGAAATCAATTCCAAATAATGCTGTGGAAGATAACTTTCGAATCGCATCCTTCTTTCTCGGGAATTCCTGGTTTCGGTTTGTCCTTCGGAAATGGATGGTAGTTGCTGCGCGTGGGTGGTGTTTTCGAATGAGATTGCTCTCACTCCGGTTGCATACCGTGTACAGTCTCCGTCCATCACAGCGGGTTTGAGATCACCATATTGGATAGATCAATGACTGCTTTGAAACGTCGATCGACATCGCCCGGCATAGTTGGATGTCCAGAGGTCGAAATCTTGACCACATACGGCGTGAGGAACGATCCCGCTATAATAAATCAGTCAAATAATTTCACACCATTAGAAAATGTCAAAGCAGTGACATGTCGTTGTGACTCAATTGCCCCTGAGAACAAGAGCTTGTTTGATATAGGCGGTAGTCGTAACGTACCTACTGAGTCAAATTGCTTGTAAAATTGAATGGAAGGAAGGTCAAAGGCGACATCCATTTCACTCTCCATCGCCCATGGAGTGCATATCATAATACCTTCCGGTGTACACGGTTGCGCAACTGCTGAAAGATGCAATTAGTGCCGGTATCCGTACTTTCGATGCAAAAGTTTACTTGACTCATGGGGCTCAAAGGAACATTCAGCACCAGCACCGTAGCGCTGAAGTGCTTTCTTGAGCTTTTTGGGGGGGACAAGTTGGCCACCAATAAACGTCACTGTCCTTGCCATCTTGCTTTCTTTTGTTGACTTTTCTCGCAACGATTTCCCAAGTTTTCTTTGGACGGTTTTTGATAAGACCCCAGGTTCTTATGTGCTTCTCATACTGGGCTTTCCTGTCAGTCTTTGGTCAGTTTCGCAGCACAGATAGATCCTCTCCATCAGGCAACTCACGTTTGGTTAAAGTTATATCTTTCCTTCATCTCCTGCTGCACGCTTCCATCTCCTAGGAGCTTTTTGCCAAGATACAGTTCCTGGATGATATCTTTGAAACGGTCCCAGTCCGCTTCGGTCACCTTCCCAATGACAGGAGCGAGATCCATGATGCACGACCAGCGGGAAGCTTTGAAAGATGGATAGGCTGTGGGAAATATACCACCTCAAGGCTAAAACGTCGGAAATCCGGGCGATCGTGTAAACACGCACATCACTGGCTGCTGCCAAAGTCTTTCCGCGCTATCGGGTGGCCTGCTCACGGCGGAAGTCGTCATTGGCGGGTTTCGAGGTCCGGAGCCTTGACGTTCGCCTTGGTTATTTGCAACACCGAAATCTTTTGTCTAGACATCAAATTATCATGCGAGAATTCTCAACTTTGTTAACTCACCGACACGGGATCTTGGTTCCACATACCGCCACGTCTCTCGCCAAACCCAGCTTGCATCCAAAAGTCCCACTCTTTGCCCTTGTTGAGCTCCTGATACGCCAGAATCCATCGTCATGCTGAGACCTAGGGTCGTGCCAAAATCTCGTACTTGATCAAGGCTTCACAGTGATGGTCGCCATACCACATTAACTATTCCCTACATCTTCTGGTAGCGGAAATATGCGTTTAGAGCCGGCATCGCCCAAGCATGTCAGGCTGAATGTAAAGTACCTCTTGACATTTCTTGCCGAACCTTCAACTCTTTCGTTCAAGGCGAATTCAAAATGAGCCTGTCTTCCGAAGCAATCGTTGCTATAGTTGCACTACTAGTGACTCTTCCGCCGGCAATTTTAGCCGTATGGAAGATCTGCCGCCGACGAGTCCCGCAGCCCATGGCACCTAGTCAGTAAAGCCTTCGAGAATTATCCTGAAAAAAGCTGAAATCATCTTCAAGTACACATCACCAGTGGCATTCATACAGAGACATCAGCTTCGTGCCACTTGCTTTGGAAATCCATGTATTCTTTCTACACTGAGAGAAGTATGGCCACTGGCTCTGTTCTTGTTCGCACTCCACGTGGTACGTAGGCTTACAACAAAGACCGGTCTAAGCAAGATGTAGCTCGTCGTAACTATGGAGGCATGACAAATCGACTTGCATACCCAAATGGTATAACCGTCTTCGTCGGATATTGATGTGGCGTGGATCTATTGAGATATTATATTAGTTGATGTGCCAGCACAGGACACCTAGGATAAAGTTTCGATTCCAAAGTCTCCATCAACTTAAAATCTTTATTTCGACAGGCTGTAGCTGCCTCGTTCCCCTCGAAGAGATGAGTTCTACCGGCCAAGCACTGTTTTGTTCACATTGGCTTCGTAAAAGCCCCAATTATTTGTCCCATCGCCCACTGTCGCAGAAATGTGAAGGCACCAAGCACCACTGCACTTACTATGCTTAGTTGCTTATACGCTGCTCACCTACTGCTCACCCGCTACTCATTCGCTACTAAGCCACCTCTCTCTCACCGACCACCTCTCTTTACTGTTAGACTGACTGGTGAATTACTAGTTGGAATCGAGTGGGTGTCGGCAAGTAGGGGAATTAGGTAAAGGGATGGGATAGTACGAACCGCCAACCTCTCTTTGGGCCAGGACCGTTCGTCCTTTATCATTATGATCTACCGTGCCCTATCAAATATTCTATCATTAGCGTGAGAGGCTCCGTGGACGGCACATCTGGTCATTTCCTGCTTCTTTGCAGATCACTGTATAATGGACCATAATAAGGAGTCACGGGGTAGATCCGACATTAGAGCCATAAGGCGGCGAATAGCAGGGCATGAGTAGAGCCCGAGTAGACTTGAAGAGAGCGTGAGTGGGTCTAAGCAGAGCGTGAGCAGACCTGAGTTGAAATTGAATTCCGTCTGAGCCAGCCTGAACAAATGCGGCGGTAGGTTACGTGATGTGGAGGAGGCAAAAGTGTCGAGATTTGAGTGGTATTTATAATGGCATCACAAACGGCCAAAAACAGGGGTCAATCTGCCATCAGGTTGATTAAGTCGGGAAACTCGAAGCATATAATGGATGATATCGAGCTCCTAGGTGAAGTGACTGGCTTATTTTATCGATTTCAGCCAGCTGGGGGTTGAAATTTGGAGGATGGGAGAGCTTTTCGTCTTCGGCGCGCTTGCCCTGGACGTAGCAGCGGAAGGGAGGCGTCTAATGTTGCTTCGACTCCCTTAATTAGAGTACCTTAAAGTTAGTGGGCGGATTGAGCTTTGGGGAGGTGCAAGGCGGTGTGGCAGGGGACGTCTGCCGCTAAACCCAGCGGGACGGGCCGCAACACTAGCTGAGATTATTCAGATCGATTCAAACAACATCGATCTCTCCTTTACAAGAGCGATGGATAACTTCCCTTACCCCAATCACTTGAACATCCCGCCAGTTGAAGTGCCACATCTAACGGGCTTCGAATTCGATCATCTTGATTTCTCGACGTTCCCCGATCGATTAGGATTTACAAGAGATGGAGTACTGGATGTTGGACGTCCATGTGGGCAGCTGGCTGCTATGGCACAGTCGTGGCTCTACTTTGGGCTGATTGACATATTCACCGGTCAGCGACATGACAAGTCTACCTTTATTCGTCAAGAGGGTACCACTGGTTCAATTCGCAGTGTATTAGACAGTAAGGCCTTGGATGACATACTTGAGGTCAGCAAAATTCGACTACGAAAGAACCGCAAGCGCTCGAACATCCTATCCAATATCCGAACCCAGTTGCTAGTCGCTGCGAAAGCCAGTTCTGAGCTTGATATGGCGCAAGGGTATGACCACTCTAGCGCCTCGGTATTACTGTCCATCAAAGTCCTGATACTCTACCTTTCTGATTATTTTGATACCGCGTTTTGGCTTGATCTAGGTGCGGCGATCCCACGACTGTCGCTGCAAAAACTTTTTCGAGTTTTGAAACCTGAGCAGGAAAATGAGAGACCTATGGCTGCACGGTTGCTTATAGAACGCATGCATCAAGCCGGTTGGTGCATCCACCAAACACTAGAATTGTGTCGTTCTCAGGATTATTGCACCGTCTATTATCTATCGTCAATTCGCCGCCACGAGCTCAGGGATATCACTCACAAAAGTTGCTCAGAAACGAAGTGTTCAGCCTACAACACCAATGATGCGACATACAGAATCAGGCACACGGACGAACAGTGTCAGTGTGAACTCATCGAAGCGCCTTTCCAGCAAGTTGCAAGCATTGTAAAAGATGGCGGCATACCTCTCATCAGTTTACGGCCTGAGTCAAGCCAAAATGTCGCACTAGAAGTTGTTCGCTGCACGCCTCATACGAAATACACTGCAATATCCCATATCTGGATCGACGGATTGGGCAATCCGACGGCAAATGCTCTCCCAAAGTGTCAACTGCGGAAATTAGCTACTGAACTCTCTGATCTGGCAGAATCCCAGCGGTCTTGGTACTCAAAAGCCTTAAAATATTTCGTCGGGCCATTAAAAGTGCCGCACATGTGGATGGACACACTATGTATTCCAGTTCGTCCTGAGCATGCAGATCTTCGAATGAAAGCGATCAACAGAATGGCTCTGATCTACACCGGTGCCAAACAGGTTTTGGTTCTCGATACAGAACTTAGACAACTCGACCGTAAGCCAGAGCCACGAGAACTGATTGATGCAAAGATTCTCTCTTCAAAATGGAATCAGAGATGTTGGACTCTGCAGGAGGGTGCGCTAGCCAGGAAGTGTCTCTTTCAGTTCCGCGACTCGGCAATTGCGGCATCATATTATGAGGAGCCAGTCCTACAATTGTTTCGCAGAGGCCTGAAGTCTCCTGTAAAGTCGCTGAAGTTGGTGTGGCGCCTCTTCATAGACGACCTTTCCATGAAACGCGTAGACTATGATTTTCCTCCTCCGAGAGTCTCGAACGATTTCGGCCAAGAGTACATCAGAAAGAAACTCTCCATGGCGACTGTACAGTCCGCCATGGCTGATATGGACATAGTGTCTAATGCCAGAGATCGACAGAAACCTGGTAAAGACGTGCGACTGGCCAAGTTCGTTCGGTCTTGGAACGACGTAGGTCGACGTTCGACCACCAAAGACGCCGATATACACGTTATTCTGGCAAATCTCACCGATTTCAGTGCGGCCCAAATAATGTCACTTAGCACCCAACAGGAACGGACGCTAATGATGTTGCAATGCATAGGCCGATTTCCATTGGATATGCTGTACAATGACTATCCACGACCTGAAGCAGGTGGAAACCATGCTGATCGGTGGGTCCCATCTGCGCCGGCTTCGCAGCCGCTATCTGCAAAAGTTTTGTTGCGATGTGTCAAAGAAGGGCTCATATTGGAGGCTGAGCACCCTGATGAACTTCCCGATATATTCTATATCGATTCCGCCGCTATGCCTTCACGATTTTGCTTCCGCGTTGAAAATAAGGCGGCGGATCTTTGGTATTGGGTTAACTGCATTCAGCCCACTGATGATAAGCTTCCTCGAGAAGCATATGCAGCATCGTGTTTGGTCATGAGGCGAATGTCCGGTCAAGTCAATACCAGTGCCTTGCTCAGCACTCGGGCAGCGAGGTTACTCGTATCTCGGGGAATGACCAAATCGAAAATGATATATGCGCGTTTCGATTGTCCGATTGTCTACGTGGTCAAATCATTCCCACCAGGCGGCCGTGAACTGACCTCCGTACCAATCTTGGTCGCTACCAAGCTCCCTGGCAATCAAAAACTGGTTATTGAACATAGTAAGTGCAGAACTGGTCATAGCCATGCAAATATTTATGCATCGTTTGAAACTGGCTATCATCATTAACTTTATTCCCAGCTATCGATCAGAAAAAGCTTGAAAAGTTCGCCATGAGAAGCAAGGACTTCTACTACGGTCCCATCAGATCCTACTTGACCAATATGTTTATCATAATGGTCGGCGGCGGTGTGCCTTTTACGGCCATCATCATCGGTGCTATTTTCATATCTAATAATTTGAACAGTGACACTGGAGTGGCTCTTTCTACATTGGGTCTAATTGCTGTAGCAACAGCGATAGGGCTGATTTTTTCACTTCTTTTCGCACGCTGGCAGATTGAGCAGGCGTACAATGCTTGGAAGGTGACGTTCGAAGAGGATTGGAAGCCGAAGCCGCGCTACTTTGAGAAAATGATACAAGCACTCACGATTCAGAGAGACTCATCCCCGGCGAAACAGAGCGCAGAGGTGTAAGTTAATACTATCCACATATTCTGAATCTAGGCTTCAGTCGGGACTTCTTCCATAAGAAAGCTTCAAAATACGCTGGGTTGCATCACGACTTCAAATTACGCGGGCCGGAGGTTCTCCGTAGAGTACTCCATTGACTCCATCTTCATCCAGCTTTTCCTATCCCAACGCGTTATGTCGCACGGCAGCGGCGGCATTAGCTTGCACTCTTCCATTTCTTATAGGTAGGACAGATTTACCGCCGAAAAGAGCGTCACAAACCGCCCAAAACGAAGGTCAACCTGCTATGAGGTCGTTTAAACTTTAAACTAGTATTCCTCAAGCATTGCTGATATCCTCAACACCAGCCCCTGAATATATTATCGCTGCCTCCTCAGCGCCTCAACGGAGATACTTTTCTCTCAGATATATCGTCCCAGCCTCTTGATGCATCTTCTTGACGGTAAATTCCCGCGATTCGAGCGAATCTATGCGATGACATTTGTAGCGCATTGAGTCGAGAGGCGCAGGTTGACAGATAACGGACGATCATCAAAACTCCGGACTCATTCTTCGAAACCGGTACTCTTACGATATTCTAGCCCTGTAGGTAACGAGTGAAGCATCTCAGGAACTGCGGAACTCGTCACCATGGTCGAGTTCCGTTCTTCAAGCTTACTAGTACTTGAGAATACCTCGCACTTTCCACGACTTACGGCTGTACCACAACGTCCGAATGACTCGCATCTTCTCCCATTGCTGCTCTGTTGTTGGCCCAATGACCTGCTGAAGCTTACAGAAATCGAATTTATCTCATAATTACCCCTATTCACCAACTATTTGCAATCACACTTGGTTTATATAGCGCAATGGCCTGGTTGCTGTATTCAGACAATAACAGTACAACCTATCTTCTCTGGCCGCCTTGCACACGCTCCTGATCTATTGCCATTAAATGAACTCGTCGACATGTACAGAGTGGAGTCGTGTCCCATCGTGAGGGAGGTTCCCAAGCTCCAAACGCCGCAAAGCACAGAGGTATCAAACTAGCCCTTTACGCATGTGGTCAGCAACAAACCCAATCCACAGCCAACCACGCATTCACACCAGCCCAACCTCTCCAAGCGGCACTCCCAACGCTCCCATCCAACCCAGACGCTCAAAACTCGCCCCCCCCCCCCCCCCCCCCCCCCCCCCCCCCCCCCCCCCCCCCCCCCCCGGCCCCCCACCCCCCCCCCCCCCCCCCCCCCCCCCCCCCCC
>Ga0335073_10010156_pt1 | contig 13219 bp, 11 predicted proteins | sample Lox_Sample_22_FD_207093 | JGI IMG/M metagenome (GOLD analysis project Ga0335073, IMG submission 207093) | Soil microbial communities from Loxahatchee National Wildlife Refuge, Florida, United States - Lox_Sample_2.2 | ecosystem: Environmental > Terrestrial > Soil > Wetlands | place: USA...
CAGACGGAAGTCCGACCCGGCCGGTGATCTCAAGGCCGAACCCACCTAGGCCGTCGACCTTCGCCGGGTTGTTCGTCAGCAGCCGAAGCGACTGGACGCCAAGGTCGGTCAGCATCTGCGCGCCAGTTGAGTACTCACGTGCGTCGACTGGCAGTCCGAGCTCGGTGTTGGCGTCGACCGTGTCTGCCCCGCCGTCCTGGAGCTGATAGGCGCGCAGCTTCGATAGCAGCCCGATCCCGCGGCCCTCATGGCCGCGCAGGTAGAGGACCACCCCACGGCCCTGGGCGGCAATCGCCGCCATCGCCGCGTCCAGCTGGGTGCCGCAATCACAGCGATGCGAGCCGAATACGTCGCCGGTCAGGCACTCGGAGTGCATCCGGACGAGCACGTCCGGATCCGGCGCGGTCAGGTCGCCGAGCACCAGCGCCAGGTGCTCGGTGCCGTCGACCGAGTTCAGGTAGCCGATGGCGCGCCAGTCGCCGAACTGATTGGGCAGCCTGGTCTCGACTACCCTCCGCACGAAGCGCTCGTGCTGGCGGCGGTAGGAGATCAGCTGCTCGATCGAGATAAGCGCCAGGCCGTGCTCGTCGGCGAACTTGCGCAGTTCGGGCAGCCGGGCCATGGTGCCGTCGTCGTTGACGATCTCCGCGAGCACGCCCGCCGGGGTCAGTCCGGCCAGTCGCGCCAGGTCCACGGCCGCCTCGGTGTGCCCACGCCGCCTCAGCACGCCACCCGGCGAGTACCGGAGCGGGAACACGTGACCGGGCCGCACGATCTCGTACGGCTCTGTGGCGGAGTCGGCGAGCGTCCGGATGGTCTTAGCCCGGTCGGCGGCGGAGATCCCGGTGGTGACACCATCGCGGGCGTCCACGCTGATCGTGTAGGCAGTGCGCATCCGTTCTGCGTTCTGGCTGGTCATCAGCGGCAGCTGGAGGCGATCCAGCATCTCCCCCGGCATCGGGACACAGATCACGCCGCTGGTGTACCGGATCATGAAGGTGAGCAGCTCCGGCGTGGCCTTGCTCGCCGCGAAGATGATGTCGCCCTCGTTCTCCCGATCGGCATCGTCCACCACCACGACGGGCCGCCCGGATGCGACGTCGGCCACCGCCCGAGCCACGTCGTCCAGCCGGGGGTCAGCCGCCGGCGATGAGCCGACCTCGCCGGTCACTGGATCCTCCCGGCGAGCAGGCGCTCCACGTACTTGGCGATCATGTCGACCTCCAGGTTCACGACGTCACCGGGCTGCTTGCGGCCGAGCGTGGTCCGCGCCAGGGTCTCCGGGATCAGACTTACCTCGAACCAGGCCTCCTCGCCGGAGTCGGCGAGCGCGGAGACCGTCAGGCTGATGCCGTCTACGGCCACTGAACCCTTCTCCACCAGGTAACGCGCGAGCTGCGGCGGGATCGAGATCCGCACCACCTCCCAGCCGGTGGCTGGCCGACGGGCCAGGATTATGCCGGTGCCGTCGACGTGACCCTGCACGATATGGCCGCCGAGGCGACCGTCCGGCCGAAGCGGCCGCTCCAGGTTCACTGGGGCACCCGGCGTCAGTACGCCAAGGCTGGACCTGCCGAGCGTCTCCCCCATTACGTCCGCGCTGAACTCGCCGTCCTGCGTCCCGGTCACCGTCAGGCACACGCCGTTGATCGCGATGGAGTCACCGCGAGACGCGTCGCCGGTCACGAGCGGGCCCCGGACTCTGAGCCGGGCCGAGTCGCCGCTCACCTCGATGCCGACGACCTCGCCGAGCTCTTCCACTATCCCGGTAAACACCGTGTCCTCCTCCGGAGCCCCGCACCGACTGGGGCGCTGCCCTGCCTCGGGCTCCGGGGGACGCGCTAACCGCGCAAACGCGGATCTGGCGTCGGATCGGGCCCGCAAAACCGGGCCTGGCCGTCACCGCGCACGTGCTGCCTCCCATCCGGACTTTAACCGTCGGTCCCGGAATTTCACCGGATCAGCCAGCCGATGGTTTCGGCCGGGTCGCGGACTGTCACCGCCGGTTCGGAGTTTCACCGACCCCGGAGCACGCTTGCTTGCGAGAACTAGTGTGCCACGCCAGGTATTCCGCTGTCGCATGGCGAGGGTGTGGCCTGCGCCACCCGCGTGGCACCACTCATGCCCCAGCACCGCCAAAACGGCTGCTGCCGCTCCCGATCGCGTCGGGAGCGCGCAGCAGCCGGATGGCCCTGCCTGGCTTACCTGGGGACAGTGCCCCGGCGTGCCAGCGCGTCCAGGGTGACCGCCGCGAGAAGCACCAGCGCGGTCCAGATGTACTGGCCGGCCGCACCGAGCCCGAGCAGGTCGACGCCGTTGTAGATGACCGCAACGATGAAGCCGCCGAGCACCGCGCCGAACATCCGGCCCCGGCCACCGAACAGGCTGATCCCGCCGATGACGCCGCCCGCCACCGAGTACAGCACGTACTGGCCACCAGGGAAGTTCTCCGACATCGACCCGAGATAGGAGGAGTACAGGATGCCGCTAATGCCGGCCATCAGGCCGGCGAGCGTGAAGCACAGCACCCGGATCCGGTTCAGGTTGACGCCAGCCCGCCGGGCCGCTTCGGCGTTGCCGCCGACAGCGTAGACGTAGCGGCCGAACTTGGTCCGCATCAGCAGGACAGTGGTTAGGAGCAACAGCGCCAGCACAACCACGACCACCCACGGAACGCCCTCGAGCGTGCCGAACGCGGCCCGGTTGATGTTGAGCACGTACACGAGCGCCGCGCCAATCACGGTCATCACCGCAAGCTTGAGCAGCGTTACGCTGAGCGGCGCCGCCTCGAGGCCGTTGGCGACCCTCCGCCGGTCCCGCGCGATCATGAAGATGCCGCCAAGCACGACGGCCGCTATCAGCACGATCCAGCCTGCGCTAGCGCTCAGGTTGCCGTCGACCATGTCGTTGATGAAGTTGTTGTGGTTGGAGATCGTGCCGCCGACGCTGACCGTATGAGATGCATCGAACAGCCAGATCAGCACGCCGTTGAGGCCGAGCAGCCCGGCCAGCGTTACCACGAACGACGGGATCTTGAGCCAGACGATGATCAGGCCCTCGATGGTCGCTATGGCGGCGCAGACGACGAGGCCCGCGAGGATTGCTAGCCACGTCGGCCATGGGTGGGCGATCGACACCAGCCATAGCGTGATGGTGCCGCCGATGGCCATGTTGAATCCCACCGAGAGGTCGATTTCGCCGAGCAGCAAGATGAACGCCTGCGCCATGGCAATCGTGATGATCCAGCCGGCCTGGCCCATCAGGTTGGCGATGTTGTCCGCCGACAGGAATGAGCTCTGGGAGACCTGGAAGTAGATCACCAGCGCGATCAGGCCGATGATGACCGGCAGCGCGCCACTTTCACCACTGCGCACCCGCCGCAGCCAGAGCCTGGTGTACTCGCTCAGCGAGTTAACCAGCAGGTCCGGCGAAGTCACCGGGCCAGCGACCACGACGGCCTGGTCGGACTCACCGGCCACCGCGATGGGCGCCGCCTCCCGCTCCCTGGTCGGCTCTTGGTTCTCGGTACTTGTCATATCTCTCAGCCTTCCGAGCCGCTGCTGGTCCCAGCCGACACGGTGCCGCTTCCGTTGCTGTGGCGGCTAGCCGACCCGGTAGTCATGTACTCGACGACCGACTGTGAGTCAAACTCGGAGGCCGGGCCTACCGTGACCAGCCTGCCAAGGTACAGCACGGCGATCCGGTCAGCGACCCGGAACACGTCCGTCAGGTTGTGCGAGATGACGATGACGCCGTGGCCGCGGCTGGCCAGCGTGGTGATCAGGTTCAGCACCATCTCGGTCTGGCTCACGCCCAGGGCCGCGGTCGGCTCGTCCATGATGACGAGCCTGGCGTCCTGCATGACGGCCTTGGCGACCGCGACTGCCTGCCGCTGCCCGCCGGACAGCGAGCCGACCGGCTGCCTGATCGACTTGACCGTGGTCACCGACAGATCCTTGAGCGTCTGCTTGGCGGTGAGCTCCATCGAGATCTCGTCGAGGATGCCGAGGTGCGTCTTCTCGTGGCCGAGGAGCATGTTTTGCACGATATCCAGGTTGTCAGCTAGGGCCAGATCCTGGTAGACCGCGGCGATGCCGAGATTGGACGCGTCTTTGGGCGAGTGCAGGTGCACTGGCCGGCCATTCCACAGCATCTGCCCGCTGCTGGGCGCGTGAATGCCCGCGATGCACTTGATCAGCGTTGTCTTGCCGGCCCCGTTGTCGCCCACCAGGGCAGTGACCTGCCCTGCCGGTACGTCGAGATCGATACCGGTGAGGGCCTGCACCGGGCCGAATGCCTTGCCGATGTCCCGCAGCCGAAGCAGCGGCGCACCGTCCATCGCCGTGCCGGGGACGGACGGTGCCACGCCCGCTACTGCGGGCGTGGCACCGTCCCCGGCGCTGTTGGCTACCACCGTGCCGTCCAGGCCCGGTCGTCAGCGCTTAGTTTCATTACGAGATCCCGTACTTCGTGCAGTCCTTGGCGAAGGTGCCAGCGCAGATCTGCGAGGCCGGCACGAAACCGTCCTTCACGATCGTCGACTGCACGGTCTGCGCGGTGACCCATTCTGGCGTCTCCAGGATGGATGGCACCGGGAAGTTGTGCTCGTCGATGTCCTTCACCGTACCGTTGACCAGCGACGACGGCGGTGTTATGCCGGCCCGCAGGTACATGGCCAGCGCGACGGCGGCCTGCGCCTCGAGGTAGATCGGCTTGTACACGGTGCCGCACTGGTAACCGGAGATGATGTTCTGGATGCCGGTGAGCGTAGCGTCCTGGCCGGTGACCGGGAAGGTGTCCGGCTTGATGCCCTTGGTCTGCAGGTAGTGGATGATCGGCGCGCCGTTCTCGTCGTTCGGCATGAGCACGGCGTTGGCGCTCGGGTTCTTCGTGTAGGCGGCCTGGAACTCGCTCAGGGCGGTTGTCGGCGTCCAGGTGCCAGCCGGGTTGGCGACGTCCTTCCAGCTGCCGTTGCTGAAGTACGGCGCCATCACTGCGTCGTAGCCATCGGCAAACAGGGTGGCGTTGTTGTCCGTCGGGTCGCCGCGCATGACGATGACCTTCGGGCTCTTGACGCCCCAGTTCTTGATGCAGCTAACCAGACCCTGGCCGAGCAGGGTGCCGACGTACACGTTGTTGAAGCTGACGTAGTACTTGCGGCTGCCGCCCAGGGTGATCCGGTCGTAGTCAATGACCGGCACGCCCTGCTTCTTGGCATAGGCCTCGATCTTCTCGCCGGTGCCCGGGTCGAGCGGGTCCATGATCAGGACCTTTGCGCCCTTGGTGATGTCGGCCTGCGCATCGGCATACTCGGTCGCGTCGCTGCCTTGCGCGTTCTGGATGATCTGGTCGGACTTCGGCACACCAGCGTCTGTCATCGCCTTGGCCAGGTACGGTGCGTCGAACTCGACGTACCGGGTCGAGGAAACGGTGTCGGGGAGGATGGCAGCGACCTTGCCGGACCCATGCGTGGCAAGGATCTTGAGCTTGGCCATGGCCGAGAAGCTCAGGTTGAAGTCGGTGTAGCTGAGCTTCGGCACCTGCGACGAGCTGAGCTTGCTCGAGCTTGATGAAGGGGATGAACTGCCGCAGGCGGCGATGAACAGCGCCGCGCTGCTGGCGATGGCCACGGCGGCCACTGCCTTGGAGACTGAGCGCAAGAAAACCACCTCGTCTGTCAGCGGGCGGCCGTGGTACTCCCGGGCTCTCCACGAACCCACCAGACCGTCCCGCGTGGGGGTCAAATCGTCTTCCGTCGCAAACACTAAGGCGCGATCGATGAACGACTCCGTTAACGTCCGCGTAACCTCATAAAAATTCCGTGAACGAAATACCAGCAGGTCACAGGCAGATCACAGGCAGGTCACAGGGTCCCGCCTCACTCCGGACGTTTGCAGTTTTAGCGGCGGCGGCAACAGCCCGCACGCGCAGCGGGTGCCGAGTGTTGATGTGCAGCATCGCCATCAGTCCGCCAGGATCCGGTAGCCCGCCCGCGGCTGGGTGACGATCAGCGGCGTAGTGCCGGTCTCGAGCTTTGCCCGCAGCCGCCGGATGTAGACGCGGACGTACTCGGTCTCAGTCTCGTAGCCGTGGCCCCAGACCCGTCGTAGCAGGTGCGCATGGCTCAGCAGCTTGCCCCGGTTGATCGCGAGCTCGCGCAACAGCGCGAACTCCGTCGGTGTGAGATGCACCGCCACTCCGCCGCGGGTGACTTGCTGGCTTGCCAGGTCAATCACCAGGTCGGAGACCGCGATGACTGCTGGTGCTGACTCTGTCGCCAGCCCGGCGGGCCGGGTACGGCGCAGGGTAGCGTTGATCCGCGCGAGTAGCTCCTCGATGCTGAACGGCTTGGTCATGTAGTCATCCGCGCCCACGTTCAGCGCGCTGACCTTATCGCGCTCACCGCCCCTGGCGGACACGACGATGATCGCCACAGAAGACCGCTCCCGGATCTGACGGCACAGCTCGAAGCCGTCGATCTCGGGCAGCATCAGGTCGAGCAGCACGATGTCGGGTGACTCGGTCTCCAGCAGGCGCAGCGCGCGCAGTCCGTCCGCGGACACGACTGTGTCAAACCCGCGGACGGCGAGATTAGACCTGATCAGGTCCACGATGTTCGGGTCATCCTCGACCACCAGCGCGCGCGTCGCTGCCTCAGTCGCCACTCGCACCCACCCCCATCTGGGCCGCCACGGCGCCGATCGCCAGTGCCGCCTTGTCGGGCGCGACCGGTAGCGGCCGGCCTGCCCCGGACGGCACTGCCTCGGGCTGCACTGCCTCGGACTGCACAGCCTCGGGCTGGCCGGCCAGCCTGGTCTCCGCTTCGATCGGCAGGTAAATCCGGAAGCAAGTACCGCGCGGCTGGGCGACCAGCTCAATCCGGCCGCCATGCGCCGCCACGATTCCCCTGGCGATCGACAGCCCGAGCCCCGCGCCCGCAGTCGAGCCGCGGCGGCGCCTGGCGGGCTCGAACGGCGCCCTGGCCATATCTGGGCTGAGGCCGGCTCCGTCGTCGGCGACCGAAACCTCGACGTGCTCTGCGCCAGCCGTCGCGGTCACCTGCACGTTGGTCCCGGCTGGGTTGTGGCCAACCGCGTTGGCAAGCAGGTTCACGAACACCTGCTCCAGCCGGTCGTGGTCCGCCCAGATCACCGGCAAGTCCGGCGCGCAGGTCATCTTGACCGGCGGTGAGCTATCCGGCGGCAGGCACGCGATGGCAGCCTCGAGCACGAGCGGCAAGTCGCACCAGTCACGCTGCAGCCGCAGGATGCCAGATTCGATGGCGGAGAAATCAAGCAGGTCGTCAACCAGTCGGCCGAGCCGCGCCGACTCCACCGCGATCCGCCGCAGGAACCGGTGCTGGGAGTCGCTATCCCAGATCACGTCCGGCTGCAGCAAGCTCGACGCGTAGCCCCTGATCGCTGTCAGGGGGGTGCGAAGCTCATGACTCAACCGCGACAGGAAACCGCGCTGGAGCTCCTGCGACCGGCGCAGGGTGAGCGCCTCCTGATGCGCGACGGACGCCTCTTCCCGCTCCAGCGCTAGCTGCAGCGAGCGAGCCGCGTCCTCCGCGAGCGCGGCCGCATCGGCTGGCTGCGGCGCGGTGCGCCAGCAAACCACCAGAACGGCGCCGCCGCCCGGGGCTGCGAATGGTACTGCCACGATCGGACCGCGAGTACCGAGGGCATGGACGGCAACATCGTCCTCGCGCGCTCGGCCAAGCACACCTACCGCGCTAGCGATCAGGTCATCGCTTGCATCTACGGCCTGCAGGCCGAGCCGGCCGGCCGCAGCCCGTAGTTCGGGCTCCTGCCCGGCCCGGCGGATGACCAGGGCTGCCTCGTCTGCTTGCAGGCCCCGGCAGAGCGCCTGCAGCGCGACGCCAAGGCTCTGGCTGACCGGCAACGGCCCGGCCAGCGTCTCCAGCATCTCGCGGATCGTCTCCAGCACCCGGTTTCGCGCGGTGACCTCGTCAAGCAGGCGGTCCCGCTCGATGGCGCTGGCGGCGTATCCGGCGTACAGGGTGACCAGGTCGAGGTCATCCCGCTTCGGCTTGCCTGGCATCGACCGGAACACGGTGATCACGCCGGCCAGGCCACGGGGACCGGGCACAGGCACCGACAGGGAGCTGGCCACCCGCGCCGACGCTGCCACGCTCGCGAACGGGGCCCACGGGCCGCCGCTGCGCACGTCCTCGGCAATGACCGCCTCACCATCCGCGGCAGCGATCCCGACCGGTCCGCCAAGCGGGCCGAACGACAGCCTGGACCAGGCCGACAGCAGCGGGTCGGGCACGCCGAGCGAGGCTGCGCACTGCAGTTCGTCGCCCGTCACCAGGTGGATGCACAACCGCTCGCTGCCCAGCGCCGCGCCGAGCGCGGACAGGATCAGCGACAGGCTGGACGACGGATCCGCGCTGACAAGCCGGCCGGTGAGGCCATGCAGCCTGGTCAGCTGGCTTCGCGCCGATGAGTCCGCGTCCTGCCCCGACAACAGGGCGATCACGTCGTCTGGGTGCACCTCGGACGGCCTTACCTCGGCCACCACCCGGCCGTGCCGCAGCACGACGATCCGGTCTGCGAGCCGGAACATCATGTCGATGTCGTGGCAGGCCAGCAGAACTGAGGTGCCCTGCTGGCGCACCCCCGAGATCAGCTCCTCGACCTGCTTCGACATGGCCACGCCGAGGGCCGCTGTCGGCTCGTCAAGCAGCAGCAGCCGGGGCCGATGAGAGATCGCCCGGCCAACTGCTACCAGCTGGCGCTGGCCACCGGACAGCGACTTGATGTCGCGAGTCGTGGCGGGCAGGCTGATGCCGAGGTCGGCCAGCAGCCGGCCAGCCTCAGCGTGGAGCTTGACCTCGGACATCATGTGCCTGCGCCGCTCCCGGCCCAGCATGAGGTTCGCCGCGATGTCGAGATTGTCACACAAGGCGAGGTCCTGCCAGAGCACGCTAACGCCGAGGCGGGCCAGCGCGCCGGGGTCCCTCTGCACCGGCACGCCGCCGATCCGGATCTCGCCGCTATTCGGCGAGATATCGCCGCCGATGCAGCGGACCAGCGTCGTCTTGCCGGCCCCGTTCTCGCCGGCCAGCGCGACGACCTCGCCCGGGCCGACCGCCAGGCTCACGCCGCTCAGCGCCTGCACCGGGCCAAAGCTGACGGCGAGGTCACGGATCTCGAGCACGGGCCGCAGAGAGGCAAGCTCTGGCGCGCGCGCAGCGGCGGTGCGACTCTCTGCGTCTGTCGTGGTCGCGGCCGTCATAAGCACATTGTGTGCCCTGCGCATCATCTGTCACCAGCCGCTTTGCCTGGCGCGCAACCAGCACCAGGCCGGACCAGAGTCCCGCGAGGTGGCAGGAAAGGTGCGATAGGGGTCATTGCTGCCACCGACGTTAGCCGCCAGATTGTGCGGGTGCAAACGCGGCTGCTGATGCTGTCCGGCAGCAGCGGAGGTGGCTGCGCAGCTGCGAGCTAGGCCGGATCGGCTCGCCGGGCCCTGGCGCGGCGCTTGCCCTCGTGCATCGCCGCGACCCTGGCCACCGGGATGGCGTGGCCCTCGGCGACCAGCGCGACCGGCAGCTGCTGCGGCGCCGGCAGCTGCTGGGCCCACGCATCGTGGCCAGCCAGCAGGCCCGCGGCGTTCCGCACAGTGAAATCCGTCGGGCGCACGCTGCCAAGGTCATCCCAGCCCACCGGGAAGGACACCGGCGTCGACGTCCTGACGCGCGGGCTGTACGCGGCCACCACAGTCGCCCCGCCCGCCCTGGTGGCGTCGATGAACACCTTTCCGCCCCGGTCTTCCTTGAGGAACGCCGTCGTCGCCAGTTCCGGCCCGAGCCGCTCGGCCCGTGCCGCAACCGCCCGCGTCGCTGCGGCGGCGTCCTCGCTCGTCGTTCCGGCCGCCAGCGGCACCATGATGTGCACGCCCTTCGAGCCGCTGGTTTTGACAGCCCCGGCAAGCCCGGCAGAGCTGAGCGCCTCGCGTACCAGTAGGGCGGCGCGGACCGCCAGCCCGAATCCTGCGCCAGCGGGCGGGTCGATATCGAGCACCAGGAAGTCCGGGCTGTCCCACCGTCCGACTCGCATCAGGGTCGGGTGGTACTCAACGGCTCGCTGGTTGGCAAACCACAGCAGCGTCTGGCGGTCGTTGCAGAGGGCGTAGTCGACCTCGCGGCGGGAGCTCTCTGCCCACACCGTCACTGTGCGGATGAAGTCTGGCGCGTATTTCGGCACGTTCTTCTGCATGAACGGCGCGGTGCCGGGGCGCACCCGGATGACCGACAGCGGCCGGTCGGCAAGCTGGCCGATGATCAGGTCGCTGACCGCGTCCAGGTAATCAACCAGATCCCGCTTCGTGGCGTCTGCCCCGGCAAAGAGCTCGGAATCGAGGTGAGTGAGCGCAACGCCAGCCCGTTCCCCGCCGTTGTCGCCCTTGTTGCTCATCGCGGCCGGCCGGTCAGGCTTCCGGTCCGATGCCGCCTGCCGGCCGGTGCGCACTCGCGGCCACGGCCAGATCACGAAGCACCTTGACCGCCCCAGCCGGATCCTCCGTGCCGAAGACTGCCGACCCGGCCACGAACATGTCGGCCCCGGCCTCGGCGCAGCGCCCGATGGTGTCCTCGCTGACGCCGCCGTCGACCTGCAGCCAGATCTCGCCGCCGTGCAAGCCGATCAGCTCGCGCGCTCGGCGGATCTTCGGCAGTACCAGCTCCAGGAACTTCTGGCCGCCGAAGCCGGGCTCCACCGTCATCAGCAGCAGCATGTCGACCTCCGACAGCAGGTCCGCCTGGGATAGCACCGGCGTTGCCGGGTTGAACGCCAGCCCAGCGCGTGCCCCGGCGGCCCGGATCTCGCGCAGCGTCCGCACAGGCGCGCTAGCCGCCTCGATGTGAATCGTCACGCTGCGCGCTCCGGCCTCGGCGTAGCCGGGCGCCCAGCGATCAGGGTCGGAGATCATCAGGTGACAATCGAGCGGCAGCCTGGCGTGCCGTTGCAGCGCTTCTACCACTGGCAGGCCAATCGTGAGATTAGGCACGAAATGCCCGTCCATGACGTCTACATGCAGCCAGTCGGCCGCGCCGGACACCGTATCCGCCTCGTCGGCGAGCCTGGCGAAGTCCGCGGCGAGCAGACTCGGCGCTATCTGGACGCTCATTACCGCCGATTGTAGGCCCCGGCGGGCGGAGCGCTCCGGGGTCTGCCGCGCGAGCAGACCGGGCGTGACACGCCGTTGTAGGTGTTTGGAGTCCGGGCACGTCACTGGATAGTCTGGTTGTGAATTAAACATCCAGAGGTATCCTGGGGTGGTGGACGTGCAGCTGCTGGCCGAGCTGGAGGCCCGCCGGGCGCGGTTGTTCGAGCGGCTGGCCGCGACCGGGGACTTCCGCCGGGGCAGCGTCAGCGAGAACTGGCGGCGGTGCGGCAAGCAGTCATGCCGGCGGTGCGCCGAGCCGGGCAGCCGGGGCCACGGGCCGCGGTGGCTGTGGACGCGGACGGTGCCGGGCCGGGGCACGATCGGGCGTCAGCTGCGGGCGGAGGAACTGGGCAAGGTGCGGGCCGAGCTGGAGAACTACCAGAGGTTCGCGGCGCTGGCTGAGGAGATCGCGGAAGTGAGCGAGGCGATCTGCGAGGCGCGGCCGGCTTTAAGCGAGCCCGCCCCGCGCGCCCCTGACCCGGAGGGGCAAAAAGGGGGCTCTGTGACCAGCTCGCGGCGGAGGCGTCCGCGGAGGTAGGACGGCTGGCCGCGGCGGCGGCCGCGTCGCTGGCGGGCGGGACGGGCCTTCAGGCAGTCGAGCTGGCGGTCCGCGCCGCGGTTCTGGATCTGGGCCGGGCCGTGCTGGAGCCGCTGCTGGCCGCTGACACCGGCTACGCCGGCCCGCGCGCGCAGTGCCAGGCCGGTCACCAGGCAGGGTTCGTGTCTTACCGGGACAAGACCGTGGACACGGTGGTGGGCCCGGTGACACTGCCGCGCGCGTGGTATCACTGCAAGGCGTGCGGGCACGGGTTCGCGCCCCGCGATGCCCGGCTGCGCATCGCCGGGACGACGATGTCGCCGGGGCTGGCGAAGATGACTGACCGGGCCGCCGCGGCACTGCCGTTCGCCGCCGCTGCCCGCCTGACCGGCGAGCTGGCCGGGATCGCTATGACCGGCGAGCGGGCCCGCCGCCGCGCCGAGGCCGACGGCGCCGCGGCCGCCGCCGTCATCGAGGCCGAGGCCGCCGCCGGCAACGTCGTCCCGTTGCCGCCGCACGGCCCGGCCCCGGACATGCTCTATATCTGCGTTGACGGCACCGGCGTGCCGATGGTGCCGGCCGAGACCGAAGGCCGGGACGGCAAAGGCGGGGACGGCACGGCCACTACCCGGGAGGTCAAGCTGTGCTGCTGCTTCACCCAGACCACCACAGATGACAAGGGCCGGGCGGTGCGTGACCCGCGGTCGTCGTCGTACCTGGTCACCTTCGCCCCCGCCGCGCAGTTCGGCGTGCTGATGGCCACCGAAGCCCGCCGCCGCGACGCGGGCCGCATCCGCCAGCTGGTGTTCCTGGGCGACGGCGCCGCCTGGATCTGGAACCTGGCCGCGAAACACTTCCCCGAGGCCACCGCGATCGTGGACCTCTACCACGCCCGAGAGCACCTGCACGACCTGGCCCGGCTGCTGGAATTCATGCTTGGCGACGGCAGGCAGGCCTGGCTGGAACAGCGGCTCGCCGACCTGGACGACGGCGACATCCCCGCGATCTGCGCCGCCGCCCGCGCCTTCCCCCTGGCCGGCAAGAAAGCCCGCGACCTGGACACCGCGCTGGGCTACTTCGAGCACAACGCCCACCGGATGCGCTACTCCGACTTCAGGAACCTGGGCATGTTCATCGGCTCGGGAGCGGTCGAGGCCGGCTGCAAATCGATCGTCGCCCAGCGCTGCAAGCTGTCCGGGATGAGATGGACCACCCCCGGCGCCGCCGGTGTCCTGACCCTGCGCTGCCTGGAAGCCAGCGACCGCTGGGAACACATTCCCGTCGGCCAGCCCGCGGCCTGAGCCGGGCTGGACCCGGCCAGCACAAACAGAAACAAAAGATCTAGCTCAGGTTACTGACCAGTCACCTACATTGACGTGGCACACCCGAGCAGACCGAACCTGGCGCAGACTGTCGGAGCCCGCCGCTAAGTTCAGTGGCATCCCACCCCGATCCTCAGGAGGCAGCAGATGACGACGCCGATCA
>Ga0335073_10010157_pt1 | contig 13219 bp, 15 predicted proteins | sample Lox_Sample_22_FD_207093 | JGI IMG/M metagenome (GOLD analysis project Ga0335073, IMG submission 207093) | Soil microbial communities from Loxahatchee National Wildlife Refuge, Florida, United States - Lox_Sample_2.2 | ecosystem: Environmental > Terrestrial > Soil > Wetlands | place: USA...
GGGACGACCTGCGGCTCGTAGGCGCGGATCAGGCTGGCTGACTCCTCCAGGCCGACCGCGACCTTGAACCAGGACGGCAGCACGTCGTCGTAGCTGTGCCACCAGCCAGGCTTGCTGGCATCGCGGGCCAGGGCGAGGAAGGCGTCGATCTCGCGGACGTCGGTGATGCCGTAGGCCATCAGCAGGCTCTTGACCGTCAGCGGCTTGAGGCCGCCCTCGGCGCGCTCCATCCGGCGGACGGTGTAGGGCGAAGAGTAGATCGCCTCGGCGGCCTGGTCGTAGCTCAGCCCGGCCTTCTCCCGCAACGCCTGGAGCTGCCGGCCCAGGATCATCCGCAGAACGGTTGGCCCGCCTCCCGGCTGGGTCTCTGCCATATCCGCGCTGCCTCCTGCGGTTTTCCCAGGCACAGGATGTCATGACCGTGACGGTACCGCAATGGCCGGTATTGCACGCTGTCACTAGCTGGCCCGGTCTGGACATCCATTGTCACTACCATTTTGCAATGTGCATGCATGAAAGTAGAGGAACCCGGCAGGTAAGCAGCCCGCGACGGTACGTGACCCACCCGGAATGCGCCGAACGGACGGTCGACCTGGGCTCTCGGTCAGGTCGCGGCTTTGGGCAGGTCGCGGAGCTTGTGCCTGCGCCGATCTGGCCGTCGTCGCCGGCGGCCCGACGAACGGAAAGGATGCCTTGCCGTGAACATGGCCTGTGGCAGTGCCGCTGACCGCGCTGACCGCACCAAGCCGGGCGAGCTGATGCGCCTGGTAGCCGGAGGGCTGACCGCCAGCGGACTCGATGTCCGCCCGCCCGAGCATGACGGCGGATGCCGTCTGCGCATCGGCTGTCCGGGGGCGCGGTGCGAGCTGTCGGTGACCGACTGGGGGGACATCGAGTGGGAGTGCTGGCCGCAGGCCAGCAGCGCGGCAGATCCCGGGCAGATAGCCGATGTGGCGACCGTGCTGCTCACCGGCCAGACACGGGATTATCCGCGCCAGGGCAACGGGTACGGCCACGACAGCATCACGTTCAAGGGCATCGTCGGGCTGGAACTGAAGGCCAGGGGCCTTGCCGTCGACCTCGAAGTCTACGAAGACAAGGACTATTTCGACGCGCAAGCCGAGATCGTGGTCACCAACCCCGCTTCAGCAGAAGACGCGACCGTCCATGTCACCGACTATGGCAGCATCACCTGGAGCCGTGACTACTGGGCCGAGGCCGCCACCGTCATCTGGGAGCCGGACTTCTGCGGGTGGATCGCTGATCCGGAGAAAGTCGCCGACGCCGTCGTGGCGACGATCACCCGCGCCATGTCCCAGCTTGTTATGGCAGCCGTCCGGTGAGCGGCATGGCACAGGCGCAGCGGGTTCCCATGGCAGGCCAGGCGGTGGCGGGAATGAACGGGACCGTGCCGCGCCTTTCGGTGGCCGCCGGACGGAAGGGGTTCAAGGCCGAGCTGGAGGACTTGCGGGAGCGGATGCGTGGCCTGGGCCTAGGGCACGAGGAGATCGCGGGTGAGATAGCGCGCCGCTACCGGGTCCGGCCCTGTGAGGCATACCGGCTTGCGCACGGGTGGACGCTGGGACAGGCAGCGGCCCAGTTCAATGCCTGCGCGGCCGACCTGGGCATTGACCGGGACGGCCTGGCGGGCCTGGCCGGGAACCGCTTGTGCGAGTACGAGAAGTGGCCCTGCAGCGAGCGCAGGCCCTCGGTCTATGTGCTGGTGATGCTGGCCCGGCTGTACCAGACCGGTGTGCTGAGCCTGCTGGACCTGGCCGACCACGAGCACCTGCCACCAGCCGACCGGCTCACCCTTCTCCAGCCCAGCCCGGCAGCGGGACATGGGCTGGGCCCGAGCACACCCGCCGGGGCAGCACACGACGCCAGCGAGCCCGGCATGGCCCCGCCTGGTCTGGTTCCTGGCCCGCCGCTGGCTAATGCCCTGGGCATGTCTCTGTCGCTGCTCTACGTGCCTGCGCGGCTGGTGATCGAGGTTAGCGAACTCGCCCGGAGCACCGGACAGCGCGGCGATGAGGGAGATCACCCGGCCCAGGCAAAAGCGCCCTGATGGCACGAACGCCCGCGTCGGCAGCCATCGCGCCAGCCCGAGTGAGCTACGGCGGGCGCGCCTAGAAACCCAGACTTGCCATTTCCCGTCGTGCAGCGGAAGGAATCGTTCATGACCGGCAAGACGAGTACAGGCTCAGCCCCGCGGTCACGTGGTGGCGGTGCTCGCCTTGCCCCGGGCGGAACCGGCGCCGTCTCCGGGGCTGCGGCCCCCGGATTTGCGCGCAGCCCTGGGCAGAGCAGGGCTCCGGTGCCGGTTCCGCCCGCCCCGGATCGAGGCACCGACATGACGGGCCACTGGCCGATAAGAGACTTCCTGGAACTGGGCGCACTGCACGGCGCGGTTCCTTCCGCGCGGCTGCACGCGCGGTCCATCGTCTGGGAATGGGGACTGATCTCGCTCACCGAGGCGGTCGAGCAGGTGGTCTCCGAGCTGGTGACCAATTCAGTGGCCGCTGCCCGCGCCATGCCGCAGATCGGCCCCGTCCGCCTGTGGCTGCTGTCGGACACCAGAAACGTCCTGATCATGGCCTGGGATGCCAACCCGCAGCTACCCGCCTTAACTAACGCCGGAGACTTTGCCGAAAACGGCCGGGGATTGCTCCTGGTTCAGGCGTTCAGCGAACGCTGGGGATCGTACCCAACACCGCAGGCAGGCGGAAAGGTTGTCTGGGCGCTTATGTTAGGTGCGGGCCTTTCTGCGCGGGGCGTGTGATGGGCAGGAGTCCGAGGGCTTTGACGCCGGAGGCGTCTGCACGGGACCGGTTCGGTGCCGAGCTGCGCTACTGGCGGACGGCGCGCGGCCTGACGCAGCGGGAGCTGGCGGCGATGATCTGGCTTAGCCAGGAGCTAGTGGCCAAGGTGGAGAAAGGGCAGCGGTGGGCATCGTGGTATGTAGCGACTCGATGTGACGCTGCGCTGCGAACAGGTGGTGCGCTCGCCGGGCTGTGGCCTGCGGCGGAACGGCAGCGCCTAGCGTCCGACCGTCGCCGTAGGCACATGTCTGGCCGACGGAGCATGCCCTGATCCTGGCGGCTCGCCTGCCGCCCAGCCTGGCTAAGTGGCCGTCGGCGTGCTGCCCGCTGCAGCGGCGAGGGCGGCTCCGGGGTCTTCATCGAGCCAGTGCCGCAGGCGGCTGGTGAGGTCGCTGATGTGGCTGGTGCCCATCTTCCATTGGATGGCGGTGCCGCCTTGGCCGGTGAACGCGGCGCAGTTGTCCGCGCGGTCATCGATGAGGACGGCGTCGGTGAAGCCAACTCCGTGCATGGCGAGCCACGGGCCGAAGAATGACTGAGGGTCCTCGCTTTTCAGCGTTCCGGCCTGGCTGGAGCAGATGATGTCATCGCAGATGACAGCCCAGTCCGCCAGGGTCTCTCTTGCCCGGCCGGGGCGGTGCCTGCGGCTGCGGGCGCGGGTGAAGGCACGGGCAAAGCAGTCCATGTTGTCGGTGGCGATCACGACCATGGCCTCGGCCCGGATTACGCGCAGGACCTCGAACAAGGTCACGTTGACCTTCATCCGCGCGCAGTCCAGGTCCAGACGGCGGGCCAGGAAGTCGCCCGTGAACCGGCCGCGGAGCTGGATGCCCATCTGGGCGATGACCTGGTCGGAGGAGAGCAGGCCCTTCATCCACTCGTTGGCGATGTTGCGGGCGGGATCGAAGACCCCGGCCATGCCCGCTTCGAGCTGATCGTGCAGCGGGTGGGTGGCGCTGTTGCGGATCGAGGTCCAGAAGGGATCGCGGGACAGCACGCCGTGCCAGTCGGAGAAGATCACCCGTCCCGACAGCGGCATCTGGTCCATAAGGCTCCCCTGATAAGCTCTTGTCCCATTTCGTGCCGGACGCGCGCTGCTGCAAGCCGCGCCAGTTCCGGTAGCTCCAGCGTGGCATCAAGCCACTCGACGTGAGGGTTTTTCCGGTCGGCGAGCCGCCGGAAATACGCGCGGACGGCGACGTTGAAGTCCGGGTCGGTGTAGATGCTGCCGGGCGGGAACTTGCCCGGGTTCCGGCCCTGGACGGCGTCTTGCGGCAGGTCGAGGTAGAGGACCAGGTCCGGCCACGCGGGGACGGGCGAGCTGCGCAGCAGCCGGGCAGAGGGAGCCAGGAGGCTGGTACCGGTCTTGCGCTGAAGGGCGTAGGAGTTCGCGAGCAGGGTGTGCATGCTGCGGTCCTCCAGGATGACGTCGCACCCGTGCGGTACCTGCGCGAGCCTCCCGGCCTCGACAAGCAGGAGCTGGCGCAGCGCCTGCTCCCGCTCGGCGACCGAGCCCGCTTCCTGGCGCGGCAGGAACCGGCCGCCGCCGGCATGGTCGGCGTAGCAGGGCACGAAGGCAACGGCCAGGTCGCGCAGTTCCCGGACCAGCAGAGGGCTTAGGGTGGTCTTGCCCGCGCAGCACGGGCCTTCGAGGGCCACGATCAGCGGCTGCGACGTCATGCGCCCGGTCCGCGCTCGGTTTTCCCGGCACCGGATACGCCGCCAAGCAGCCGTGCCCATCCCAGGATGCCGCCTGTCCCGTGCACCCCGAGCGCCAGCGGGAAGGCCGCGACCCGGGCCAGGCGGGCACCGGGCGTCCCTGGCGCGCCGAGCCAGGTTTCGGTCAGCACGATCTGCACGGCGCAGACTGCCGCGTAGCTGGTCGCCATGACCCGTACCGGCGGGGTTCCGGCCGCGATCAGGACGCAGACCAGGGCGGGGACGACGGCGCAGCCGGCCCATTCGGCTGCCGACCCGAACGCTGAGGCCGCCATGATCGTCGTCGGCCAGCCGGGGCGCGTCGCCGGGTCCTTCAGGTAGCGGGTGAACCCGGCCGGGCCGAAGGACCAGCGGGCCGCCTGCTGCACCTGGCCGGTCACGCTGGCGGGCACCTCGGCGGAATCCAGGCTGGGCACGGGGATCATGGGCAGGCCGCGGGAGCAGAGGATGAAGCTGTAGTGCATGTCCTCCAGTGGCGAGCGGGCTGGGAGCGGCAGCGTCTGCAGCAGTGACAGGCGCACGCACAGCCCGTGTCCGGTCACGTGCGCGTAGACGCCCGAGCACAAGGCCCGCTTGACGGCGCTGGCCTGGCCCGAGCGGTTGAGGAGCCGGGGAAGCTCGAAGCCCAGGACGAACCGATTGGCTCGTAGCGCCCCGGCATCGCAGGCCGCCGCGCGGACGCGGCGCAGCGGCCCGGCGTCGGGCCGCTGGCGGGACTCGAAGCGAGAAGACTGGTGGAAGACATCGGCCCCGGGATGGCCCTCGATGGCGCGGGCGAAGCGCGCGAGTGAGTCCAGCGGCGGGCGGGAGTCCGCGTCATAGCAGGCCAGGAACGCCTGCGAGGGCGGCACGCTGTCAGGGAGCATCGCCGTGCAGTGTTCCGCCGCGTAGTTGATCTGGTCGGCCTTGAGGCCGAATGGGTCGGGGTAATGCAGGTGGACGCACTTGCCGTCGCGGGCCAGCTCCCGGGCTGCCGCGACCGTGTCGCCGGCGGCAGGATGCCGGGGTGCCTCGGCGGCCTCGCGGGCGGTGGTGACGATGACCACCGTGGCCGCGTGCCCGCAGGCCAAGGCATGGAAGTGGGCGACGGCCGACGGCAAGATCGCGGCCTCGCGCAGGACCGGCACCACGATGAAGAACCTCGTCCGCGGCCCGGGGCCTGGAGGCAGGGGGTGGGGGTTCTTGTCCTGGCACAGGAACCGCCTGGAGCGCACGATGCCGGACAAGACGAACGCCTGACGCGTCACCCCGGCTGCCATCACTGCCGTGGTGATCCGCCAGAGCGCGCTCATCGCCCCGCCAGAAGTGTGCGGCGTGCGTCTGCGCCGCCGCTAGCGGCCAGGCTGAGCGGCCCGGCCAGGTCCGCTCCTGGCGATCCGGTCTGGTCAGGGCCGGAGTGTGGATCTGCGGGGTACTGGTACTTGTCCTGGTACTGGATGAAGTGGCGCGGATCGGTGACCAGCGGCCCGGGATACGGGACGGCTTCGCCGCCGCCCCAGCGGGCGGCGTACTGGGCGTGGAAGCCGTCGCAGACATCGCGCAGCGCGCACCCGGCGCAGGCCGGAGCCTGCTGGTAATCGTGGCGTTCCCGCTGCCGCAGGGATGCCTGGCGGTACCAGCCCTCACCTGGCTGCCCAGGGTGTCCGGAGTCGTACCACGAGTTGTAGTCCCACTCATGAGGGTCGTAGGGAAGCTGGAAACCCGTGTAGACGTGCTGCTCGTAGCCGGGAAGCTGGCAGGGTGGCATGTACCGGACGTTGGCCTCGACCCCTGCCGAGGTGCAGGTGTCGATGGCCCGCATCAGGTAAGGGGCGATCTCGGAGTGCCGTGCCTGGAAGCTGATCTTGATGTCGCGCTCCCACTCGAAATAGGGGTTGAAGGTCAGGAAGTTGACCACCCTCGCGCCCTTGTCCGCGGCCAGGGCGGCGATGGCCTCCAGTTCGGTGAGGTTGTCGCGGATCATCGTGACGTTGAACCGGAACGGGACGCCGAGCGCGCGGAGGTTGTCCAGTGCCCGCAGCTGCCGGGCGGCGTTGTCCCGGCCCCGGCCGTGGATCGCCCTGGCGGTCTCGCCAGTGCCGTGGACGGAGACCAGGAAATCGTGGATGCCCGCCTGCGCGAACGCGGCGGCCCGCTCAGGTTTGGCGAGGTGCATGCCGTGCGTGATCACGGTCGGCCGCAGCCCGATGCTCGCGGCGTGCGCGGTGATGTCCAGGATCGCCGGGTGCAGGGTCGGCTCGCCGCCCATGAAGTCGACGAACTCGTTGCCGTAGTAGGAGCGGAACTTATCCAGCGCCCGGACCGCGCCGGCCAGGGGCAGCCAGCCCTTCCGCGCGGCGGGGACGTGCTCGTCGTAGCAGAACTTGCACCGGACGTCGCAGCGCAGGCCCAGCCAGAGCACGCCGCGGCGCGTCAGGTGCCGTTCACAGGACTTTACGGGGGACAGGCGCTCCGGCAGGCTCACGGCCGACTCCTTTCGGGTGGAGATGGATGCGTCACAGGTAGGGCTGGCGGAACCGGACCGCGCCGCTGATGTCGCCGCACAGCACCCCGGCCGCCTCGATGAGCTGGAGCACAGCGACTGAGGCCGAGCCCGGATCGCCGCACAGCAGCGCCACCGCGCAGCCCGGCGCGCTGGCGCCGGCCTGGAGGACGCGGCGCAGCGGGTAGGCGTCCAGCACATACCTCTTGCGCGAGACGTGCTTGTACTTGGCGTACAGCAGCACCTGGTAGACCGCGTACCGGTAGAAACGGCAGAAGTGCGCGGTGACGCTGGCCCGGTCGTCGTGCTCGATCACCGCGTCCGGGGCCAGGCCAACCCGGTAACCGCGCAGCCCGAGCCGGTAGCAGGCATCCACGTCGTTGCCTGACGGCAGCTCCGGGTCGAAGCCTCCTGCCTCGCGCAGCGCGCTGGCCACGAACCCGGCGTTGGCCCCGGCGACGTACGGCAGGTGCAGGGCAGGAAGGTAGCTGAGGCTGCGCTGCCCGTCGACCACGGTGATGGCGTGGCGCTGCGCCCACGTTCCCGGCTGGTGCTTGACGATCCTCCCGCCGGCGGCGGCGACATCGCCGGCGGCCAGACGGGCGGTCAGGTGCTCGATCCAGCCGGGCCGGGCCACGCAGTCGGCGTCGGTCAGCAGCAGGAACCGGCCCCGGGCCAGGCCCAGCCCGGCGTTGCGCGCGGCACCGCTGCTGGCCCGCTCCAGGTGCGCGTACCGGGCGACCCCGTAGGCGCCGTCCGTGTCGGCCAGGACTGCGCTGCCGTTTTCCACAACGATGACCTCGTACGACTCCCGCGGGACGGTCTGGGAGGCCAGCGAGGCGAGCAGCCGCCGGACGCGGTCATCACCCCGGACGGCGACGACCACCGAGGCGAGCAGGTCAGTCACGGAACTGGCGGCACATGTGCGGGACCAAGCCGAGCGTCCGGTTACGCGGCGCGGAGCAACGCAGGCAGAACGGGATGCGGTCACGGCGGAACCGCTCGAACTCCCCGCCCGACCAGACCTCGGCCAGCGGCGTGCCGGCCACGTTGCCCACCTCGCCCTGGTGGGAGATCTCGACCTGGCAGCACGGCAGGACACGGCCGTCCGGCTCGATCAGCGAGTAGTAGTCCGGGATGCGGCACGCCTTGCGGGCGGCCTCTTCGTCGGGCCAGTAGATCCCCTGGGCATAGCTGGCGTCGGGGGTTTCCGGGGAGAAGAAGCTGCCCAGCACCTCGGCCGCGTTGGACTGCACGACCGGCGCGGTGTCCTTGTCCTTCAGCACCGCCAGCATCTGCGGGACGACCTGGTCGCGGAACTCGCCGATCTCCGCCTCGCTCAGCAGCGACTGCCCGGTGGTGTCGCCGTAGACGTTCATCAGGTAGACCGAGGCCGCCCCGGCGTCCACGCAGTGCGCCAGCAGTTCCGGCAGGCCGCGGAAGTTATGCCGGGTGATCACGGTCATGTAGTTGAACCGGAAATCCGGGAAGGCCGCCCCGGCCTCGCGGACGACGGCGATCGCGTTCATGATCGTCGGCAGCGCCCCCCGTACGCCGCGCAGCCGCTCGTACAGAACGGGGTCCAGGGTGTCGACGGAGAAATTCCACGCCCCCAGGCCGGCCTCGATGATCTCGCGTGCCTTGCCGGCCGTGACCCCGGTGCCGACCGAGTTCATCAGCACGAACACGCCCGGGTGCTTCCTCGCGGCGCGGATCACCTCGACCAGGTGCGGGTACAGCAGCGGGTCGCCCCCGCTGAGCTGCAGCTCCTCCATGCCCAGCGCGGCGGCCTCGTTGATCGTCCGCAGCGCCATGTCCAGGGGCATGTGGCCGGGATTCGGCCGCCGCGTGCCAGGCCCGTCGGCGAGCGGCAGCGTCTTCTTCCGGTCGGCGACCATGTCGCGGTAGTAATCCTGGCGCGGGTCGCAGTAGGGGCAGCGGTGGAAGCAGAACACCGTCGGCTTGAGGACGAACTGCTTGAGCTTGCGGGGTATGGCTGGCGCGTCCATTGCGGTAATCCACCGGGCTTCCGGGTGATCGCGGCCTGTATTGCCCTCTCATCGTCCCTCCCGCCCGCTACTCTCTGTCAACTAACGTATGCATTTGTACGAAAACCCGCCGCACAAGCTGGCGTCGCCGGCGTCATGCCGCGCGTGCGGGCGTCGGCAGAGATCATGCGGCGCGTGAGGCTGCAGGCGGGTGGCCTTCGGCTGCGCGGAGCTGGCGCAGCAGTTCGGAGGCAGCCCGGTTGGAGACGCCGAGGCGGGCGCGCAGCACGTCGCGGGTGATCGGCTGCCCGTGCTGGTCCTGATGCTCGGCGACGGCACGACGCGCCAGCGCTAGCAGGGCCTCTCCGCGTCGTCCCGCACCGGGGACGGCAGCCGTCCCGGCGGGGACGGGTCACCGGCACCGCCGTCCTGGCCGGCGGCCGGCCGGGAGCGGCGGGCGGCGCGGCGCTCGATCATGGAGACCGCGACGAGGAACGCGGCGGATGGGACGGCGGCCACGATGCGGCCCCAGGCGGTGGGCTGGGCCTGGGCAAGGTTGGCCGCCAGGCTCAGCAGTACCCCGCCCGCGAGCACGCACGTGGGCCACGACAGCCGCCTCGTGGGGATGCCGAGCTGCTTGTCGTGCTACGGCGGCCATCACGCCCGTCCCGGCCAGCTATGGCGGGCATGCGTCGAACCAGCCCTGACCTGCTATACCCCGCCGTTCAGCGGAAGGAGTCCTGTGATGACTGGCAAGGCGTGCGCGACCTCAGCCCCGCGATCACGCGGCGGTGCTCGCCTTGCCCCGGGCGGGACCGGCGCTGTCTCCCGGGCCGCGGCCCCCGCACCCATGCGCGGTCCTGGGCAGAGCGATGCTCCGGTGCCGGTTCCGCCCGCCCACGATCGAGGCGGCGACATGACCGGCCGCTGGCCGCTACGCGATTTCCTGGAGCTGGGCGCGCTGCCCGGCGCGGTCCCCCGTGGGCTGTCCGACCGGGGGCAGCACCTGGAAGCGTTCTACGCCTGCCTGTACTACGCCGCGCTGCGGCCGTCCGAGGCGGTGATGCTCCGCGAGGTTGACCTGTATCTGCCGGCGAAGGGGTGGGGGAGGATTGTCCTGGCGGCCTCGGCTTCCCGTGAGGGGCGGAGCTGGACTGATCACGGCACGGCGCGACAGGAGCGCGGCCTGAAGCACCGCGCCGCCCACGAGACCCGCACCATTCCGATCCCGCCTGACCTGGTGCGACTGCTGCTCGCCCACATCAAGAAGTACGGGACGACGCCGGACGGGCGATCTTCCAGACTGCGAGGGGCGGGCTCATTCAGGACTCGGCCTACAGCGCCGTGTGGGCCGAGGCCCGGAAGGACGCCCTGACCGACGCGCAGTGCCGGTCGCCGCTGGGCCGTCGGCCGTATGACCTGCGGCACGCGGCGGTCTCGCTGTGGCTGAACTCCGGGGTACCCGCCACCGAGGTCACCCGCCGCGCCGGGCACGGCGTCGCGGTCTTGCTGAAGATCTACGCCCACTGCATCGACAGCCAGGCCGACGCCGCCAACCAGCGCATCACCGACGCCCTCGACGCTCAGGACGCAGAGCCCGGACCCGGCGACAAGGAAGACGGCGACAGCGAGCAGGCAGCCTGAAAAGTGGCAGGTCACAGGCTAGAGGGGCCGGGCCGAGGCGTGAAGGCGCAGCCGCCTTCGCCCCCCGTCCGTGCCCGTCCGTGCGTCACCCAGTCCCCGGCCCGACCGCACGGACGCATAGCGGACGGCGGAGGCCCGCAATCGCGCCTCGGACGGCGTACACGCTGGTCAGCGGCGTCCGCCTCGGCCTGGAGCGACGGGCTGTAAACCGCCGGCTGGTACCGGCGGCGCCTAGTTCGCCCGGTAGGTTGCTGAGGTGAGCGCGGACCTGTGGCTTCGTTACCTGTCCGGCCCGGACATCGATTCGCTCGGCCTAGCCAACGCCGACATCCTCACCGCGGTGGAAGAGGCCGTGCGCGCGCACGGCGACGGGCGCACTGTAGTTGAGCCGCGGGTGCACCTCGTTCCGGATAACGGTGGAGCCGGCCACTTCAACGTGCTCCGCGGTCACCTGGGGGCACCCGGCGTGAGCGGCGTCAAGGTGGTCGGCGATTTCGTGGCGAACTATGCCGCCGGGCTGCCGAGCGAGCTCGGGCTGCTCACGCTGTACGACCCCACAACGGGGGTCCCGCTGGTAGTCATGGACGCCACCCTGATCACGGCCTGCCGGACAGGCGCCATGACCGCCGTGGGTGCCCGCTACCTGGCCCGGCGGGATGCCCGGGTGCTCGGCCACGTCGGGGCCCGCGGGACCGCGTTCTGGAACGTGGTGCTGCTGGACGAGCTGTTCGACCTCGAGGAGATCCGGGTCACCAGCCGCAGGCGTGACTCTCGTGAGGCTTTCGCGCGGGAGCTTGCTGCGGTCACCGGCACCCCCGTCCGGGTAGCCGCCTCGGCCGAGGAGGTCTTCGATGACGCCGACATCCTGGTCGAGGCGTCACGGCTCACCGCACCCGAGCCGCTGCTGCGCACTGCCTGGGTCAAGCCCGGTGCGTTCGTCGTGCCCTACGGAACGATCAGCGCCGTGGAACTCGACCTGCTGGACGTGATGGACAAGGTGGTGGTGGACGACTGGCGGGAAGCCCAGTCGGGACGGTTCGGCGCTCTGCGCCCCCATGTGGACACCGGCCGTCTCTCGGCCGCCTCGCTGCACGCCGAGCTGGGCCAGATCGTCACCGGCGCGCGGCCCGGCCGGGAACGTGACGACGAGCGGATCCTGTTCTGGCACCGCGGCCTGGCCATCCTCGACATCGCCGTTGGCCTGGCCATTCTGCGCCGGGCCGAGCAGGAAGGCGTCGGGACGATGCTGCGGTACCGCTAGCGGCCCCACCGGCGCGGGCGAGCGGTCCCCGGAAAATATCCGGGAGCCGCCCGCCATAGGGATCGGTGTCAGGTCAGGTTATGGACAGGAACGGGCCCGAGCCCTGTTCGACGTAGCTGCCGTTGAAGTCCACTACGTCGCCCTTGTTTATGACGCCCAGGCAGCTGGCGGACGTGACCGTCAGCAGGTTGCCGTCGGGCGACACGGCGAGGGTGTGAGTGCTGTTGGTGTACGTGCCGTCCACGGTTCCCGAAACGGTGGCCGTGCAGAATGTTCCGGACAGGCTCGCCGAGACGGCCATGGTGCCGTCGGTCACGCCACCGGAAGAGCTGGTGGCGTCCAGCTTGTAAGGCAGGCCCGTCGGGGTAACCGTGAAGCTGATGTTGAGCGGGCCGGTGCAGGAGCTGAACGACAGGGCCGTCACGGTGCCGAGCGGGGCGCCGTTGTTGGAGCCGGACGGGATGTCGGCCGTCGAGCTGCTGGAGGTGCAGGTCAGCGTGTTGTTTGAGGTGGTGTCCTTCAGCGTGGTGGTGCCGGCCTTGAATGACAGCGCGGTGCCGCCGTTGGTAATCGTGTAGGTGGTCGCTAACGCGGACGTGGCACTGATCAGTGAGATTGCACCGACGGCCGCCACGATGCCTACTAAGGATGCGATTTTGCGCATGGGGCAGTACCCTTTCTTTGCTGGTTCCGATCGCCGGACCTGCGCTTATGGCAAATCCGCGCGGCAACGGTCGGCCGATCCGTCGTTACTATCGGGTAACGTAACCTGCCGGTAGCCTCTGTGCAATACCCGGGGAACTCAATTTTTTGGCAATAGCTGACGCGAACGTTTTCTGCACGTGCACCTGCAAATGATGGCCATTCTGCCAGGCGGTCAGCGGCATCGGCACAACGGACGTGAATGGTCAGGCCATTGGGGCAGGTGTACCGGGCGGCGACGGCGTTGCCGCTGGTCCGGCCGGGGCAGGAGTAATGGGTGACAATGGATGATCCGGAAGGTAACTAGTTCGGTGAAGGGTGCCGCCACCCCCTTGACATTCGGGCCGGACGCGGCATGAAAGCGGGAAAGCGGGACACCTGACTACACCAGATTTACTTTCATCGGCTTGCCGGGCGGAGTTATTGCGGATTTTGCGGTCGGTTGAGGGCCCGCCCGGTCTCGGTAAAGTCTGCCGAATGCTGGGGGAGTTCACGGGTAAGTGGCCGTGGCGGTCTGGGAAAGTACCCCGCTAAGCGGCGTCTCGCTGCCTGTTGCCCATAGCGCGTCCGTGTTGGCCAGGCCCTTGAAGCCGAGTGAGTA
>Ga0335073_10010158_pt1 | contig 13218 bp, 9 predicted proteins | sample Lox_Sample_22_FD_207093 | JGI IMG/M metagenome (GOLD analysis project Ga0335073, IMG submission 207093) | Soil microbial communities from Loxahatchee National Wildlife Refuge, Florida, United States - Lox_Sample_2.2 | ecosystem: Environmental > Terrestrial > Soil > Wetlands | place: USA: Florida...
GAAGATTGTCGCGCTCAGCGAAGTTAAGCCGCCGTTCCTCGGCCCTGGCGACGTCTCGCATCCATAATCGATTGCTGATGTTCGCCAGCGCTATTTCTGTGAGCAATGCCTGTTCGTTAGCGAACGCCTCTCATTAGCGGAGCATCCAACACCATAACGAGCAGGTGTTAGTCGGGGCTGGTTTCGGCTCCGGCTTTGCGCACACCCATAAGGTAGGCCTCGATAAATGGATCGATCGCGCCGTCGAGAACCGCCGCAGTGTTGCCAATCTCAACACCGGTGCGATGGTCCTTAACCATCTGATACGGATGCAGGACGTATGAGCGAATCTGGCTCCCCCAAGCGATATCCTTCTTTTCCTTGCTGAACTTCTCAAGTTCCTCGCGTTTTTTCCGCTCTTCCAGCTCGAACAAACGAGCGCGAAGGATCTTCATCGCCATCGTACGGTTCTTATGCTGTGAACGCTCGTTCTGGCAACTCACGACGATCCCCGTCGGGATATGCGTCATTCGGACTGCGGAGTCAGTTTTGTTGACGTGTTGGCCGCCGGCTCCGCTAGCGCGGAAGGTATCGACTCTGAGATCGGCGGGATTGATCACGACCTCGACCTTATCGTCGATGGCCGGAAAGACGAACATTGAGGCGAACGAGGTGTGCCTCCGCGCGTTCGAATCAAATGGTGAGATTCGCACTAGCCGATGGATCCCCGCTTCCGCGCGCAAATAGCCGTAGGCGTAGTCGCCATCGACCGTGAAAGTAGCGCTTTTGATACCACCGCCATCGCCGGGCTGTAAGTCAGCAATTTCGCTTTTGAAACCACGCCGTTCTGCCCATCGCAGATATAGCCGCAGCAGCATCTCCGCCCAATCCTGCGCCTCGGTGCCTCCCGCGCCGGGATGAATCGAGACTATGGCACCTAGGCGGTCGTACTCGCCACCGAGCATAACCTGCAATTCCTGGCGCTCAAGCTCTTCGCGGGCAAGCGCCAAAGCAGAGTCGGTCTCCCTAGCAGCGTCGGAATCATCTGTGCCTTCCTCGTCCGCCATCGTTAGATAGAGGCGCGCCTCGTCAAGGGATTTGCGCAGCTTTTCGTAGCCGCTGAGCTGTTCCTTCAGCCGCTCCTGTTCACGGAGCAGGTTTTGTGCGGCTCCTGGCCGGTCCCAGAGATCGGGTTTGGACGATTCTTCGAGAAGCTCTTGTTGGCGCGCGGTTAGTTTGGGGACGTCAAAGACGCCTCCGGAGTCCGTCGGCTCGTGTTTCGAGATCGTCGAGTTGAAGATGCATATCGCTCAACATTTTGAGTAACTCCGTCACGCCGGAAGCAGTGATCCGCTCCGGCGAAGACCATCATTGTGCCACAAATGAGCGGTGTATTTAACGTTCGACTCCTGCGTCAGCGTGCTGCGGTTCCGTTCGTGTGGAAAAGCGGCTCAGCCTCCTCTGGCGCGGTTTGACGAGGTCGCGGATAGAAAAAGGCTGCGAGCAATCCAATCAGCACGAGGATAAGGCAGCTGATCGCGAAAACATCGCCTACCAAGACATAAACCGTAGAGACTGGTCGAAAAGGGACGGTCTCGATTTCGGTCCCGCGCTTAAACAGCGGTGTGCGATCGTCAATTTCGCCGGTTGGTTCGATTACCGCGCTGATACCAGTATTCGCCACCCGGACCATCGGCGCTTTAGTCTCAACTGAGCGCATCGCGGCCATCGCAAGTAGCTGGTAAGGAGCCGAACTGTCGCCGTACCAGGCATCGTTTGTAATGTTCACCAAAATATCGGCGCCGCTTTTAACGGCGCGCCGCGCCAGGTCGGGAAAGACGCTCTCGTAGCAGATCAAGATACCTAACCGTGCGCCTTTGAAGTCAAAGATCGTCTGCACGCGGCCGGGAAACATATCGCCGAAACCTTTGACCACCCGGTTAACCAATCCGCCGAGGAGGCCGCGCAACGGCACGTATTCGCCGAATGGCACGAGGTTGATCTTGTCATACCAGGCCGCGACCCGCCCGTCGCCGGTCACCAGATAGGCGCGGTTGTAGAAGCCGACGTGATCGTCCTCCACGCCAAGCGCCGGCGCGCCGAAGAGAAACGCGTCATGGGTCTGCGCGGCCATCGTGAGCAGTTTGGCGCGATAGGTCTCGTCTTTGGCAAAGACTGCCGGATAGCGATCCTCGGGCTGGAAGAAGAAGGCCGCAGCAGCCTCTGGCCAGACGATCAAATCTGCGCCCATCTGCGCCGCTCGCTCGCTCTGCTCAGCATAGATGTCGAAGCTCGACGAAAGGAAATTCGGATCCCATTTGATTGATTGGGGGATGTCGCCCTGAACCATCGCGATCTTGAGCGAGCCGGCGGGCGCCGCCTGCTCAAGGCTCTTCACCCGAATCGTGCCAAATACCCACGCAACGACCAGCAAACCGCTCAGAACGCCCAATCCCATTAGTTGGATGCGGGTACTCTCACGCCGAAACAGCACCACGTAGATGACGGTGTTGAAAAGAACGATCAGAGCGGAAATACCGTAGACGCCAGTGAACTCAGCGAATTGGATCAGATTCAGGTTCTGATAGGCCGCATAACCGAGCAAGTTCCACGGAAAGCCGATTGGAAAGTAAGTGCGAATCCATTCCACCGCGGCCCATGCGAGCGGCAGGGTGAACAGGATGGGGAGGTCTAGACGCCTCGTGATGAACTCGGCCGTATAGAAGGCCGCACCGGTGTAAAGCGCCATCACAGCCGCTAGCAGAAGCATCGGGAGCACGGCAAGGGCTAACGGCACGCCCGCAAAGTTGTGGAGTGTGATAACAACCCAATAGATCGAGGCGACGTAGCACGCGAACCCTTGAATCCAGGCATAGGTGAAGACACGGCGCGTGGATTGGCCTTCTATCGCGTGCAGAAGCGGAACAAAGGCAATCCACGCCGCAAAGCCGAGATCGAATTTGGGGAAACTTAACGCGAGCATCAGGCCGCTGGCGACGGCCAGCGCGGTGCGCGTTGAGGCATTACCGGGCATCAGGGGGAACCGAACAGCTCGCTAAGGGGGATTACGCCTGCACAGGGCGGGTCGCCATTGAAGTGATCATATAGCTCGTCAGCGTCCTTCCAATTCTCGACCAACGCAACGGCTCCGTTGGGTGGCAGGGGTAAGTCGCCAGCCAGGCGCCACTCGCGCTCGAAAGTCCAATCGATCGTTGGGTCTCGATCGAGGTCGAATACGACGACTCGCCACATTTCCTCGGTGTCGACAATGCGCTCGGCCTCCAGAGCGGGCATGTAAAGTGCCGGTCGCGCTCCATAGCTGAAAGCATAGCTGCGCTCGACAGCGACGCCGCACGGTTCATAGCGCCGACGATTGGCACGCACAAGTAGCCTCTGCAATTCATTAAGTGGCGCGTCGCAAAGGCAGACGACTGGCTGCCCGCCCCGCACCATCCGCGAGCCGCCGAAAATCCGGCCATCGGTCAAAATCGCGACGAGGTTGTCGAAGGCACTTGCAGTTGCCGAGGCACGCGTGAAATGGGTCAGCATCGAGCCGCCAACGCCGAGATTAGGCAAAACTCGTGTCATCGGGTTTTGCGGCGCGGCTTTACCGCCGCGGGAATGATGCTATGGGCCTGTCGGGTACGGCGGACGCGCTTACGCGCGTCCGCCGTACCCGACAAGATAGGGGGCGCCGTCGGCAACACTCGTCGCTTAGGCGTCGGTGGATTCAGCCCATCCAGCACCGCCGCAAGTTCGCGCTCCCGCGCGAACATCCGGCGCGCTTCGGCAGGCGAGCGCTCATGGTCATAACCAATCAGGTGGAGGATACCGTGAATGAGTAACGTGCGCAGGCGCTCGCGCAGGCTTTGCCCGAGGGCGAGCGCCTGCCAGGAGGCGGTATCCAGTGAGATTACGACGTCGCCGAGGAGCTGCGGTGCCGCTTCTGGCGGCATCATTGCCCCCCCTGCCTGCTCAAACGACAGGACGTCGGTCGGCTTGTCCTTATCGCGGAAGTCGCGATTCAGCTGCCGGATCATGCCGTCATCGCATAATACAACTGATAGCTCGTGTTCTTGGAGGCCGAGCAGATGAAGAACCTTAGCCGCTTCACGTTTGAGACTTTGCAGATATGGCCGCCCTTCCGCCGCCGCACGCGCCTCCACGGCCATCTCAGGATGGCGCGCTAGCGCTTGGAGGTAACCGGCGCGCCGAAGGGCAACGGCTCGGTGCGATCGCCGTTGAACGATTCGTAGGCGGTGATTATCGCCTGGACCAGCCGATGACGCACAACGTCACGTTCGTTGAAATGAATGAAACGAATTCCGGGGGTCTCTGCTAGGACCGTTCGCGCTTCTTTGAGGCCGGAGAGCTTGCCGCTCGGCAGATCAATTTGCGTGATATCGCCGGTAATCACCGCTTTCGAGCCATAGCCCAACCTCGTCAGGAACATCTTCATCTGCTCTGACGTGGTGTTCTGGGCCTCGTCGAGGATGATGAACGACTCATTCAGCGTACGTCCGCGCATGAACGCCAATGGCGCCACTTCTATAGTTCCGCGTTCGAGCATGCGTCGGGCGCGATCAAAGTCGACCATATCGTGCAGCGCGTCGTAGAGCGGGCGCAGATACGGGTTGACCTTTTCGTTGAGATCGCCTGGCAGAAAGCCGAGCTTTTCGCCCGCCTCGACAGCCGGCCGGCACAGCACCATCCGCGTAACCTGATTCTTCATCAAAGCCGCGAGCGCCATCGCCATCGCGAGGTAAGTCTTACCAGTTCCCGCAGGTCCGACACCGAAAACGATATCGTGTGTGCGGATCGCCTCGACGTACAACTTCTGATTGACGCTCTTAGGCGAGATGATCCGTTTGTGCGCCGAGATATAGACCTGATCGAGGAAGATGTCTTTCAGGTCGGCGTTGCGATCGGCGCGGACGATTCGCGTCGCGTATTCGACATCGCCCGCATAGATCGGATAACCGCGCTTCAGCAAATCATATAACTCGCTGAGCAACTTGCCGGTCAGCGCCTGCTCGGCATGTCCGCCCGCTATCTTGAGCGTGCTGCCGTTGACGCCGATTTTGACGTCGAGCGCTTGCTCTATAGTGCGGATATGCTGGTCGTGCTGACCCAGGAGTTCGGTGAAGAAGCGATGGTCGTCGAAATGGAGTTCCAGCGAATCGCCGGACCGGTCGGTAACTGGTTCGCTTGAACTCGTCAAACCACCATCAACGGTGCCGTTAGGGATACCAATTTGGGCCATCTAGAAAAACGATGGTATCCCTTTTCGTTCTGCGTGTTAAATCCCCTGAAGCCTTAAGGTTCAATTAAGTCAGAGTTAAATCTACTTACATCCACTGGTTTAATTAGACCAAGGTGGCAACCCGATCCAGCGCCTCATCAAGTTTTGACGGGTCGTGGCCGCCAGCTTGCGCGAAATCCGGGCGTCCTCCGCCCGTGCCGCCGACGATCGGCGCGATCTGCTTAATAATGTCTCCCGCTTTGATATTTCGAGCCAGATCGGCTGTCACCGCGACAAGCAATGCCGCCTTGTTCTCGCCAAGATCGGATCCCAGAGCGACCACCGCCGAGCCGTACTTTTGCCTCATGCGATCGGCCATCTCGCGAAGTGCGCGCGCCTCGACCCCGTCGACCTTGCGCGTGACGACTTTCACTCCGTGTACGTCGCGCACGCGCTCGTCTGTAGCAGCCGCGCCCACGCCGTTCACCAGCTTTTGTTCGAGTGCACGCAGCTTCTTTTCGAGTTCTTTTTCGCGAGCGAGCAAACGTTGCAGGCGATCTAGAGCGGCGGCGTCTCGCGCTCCCAGATGACCGCCGATCTTTTCTAAAATTTGCTCGCGGCGGCGAATCGCGTCGAGGGCGCCCTGCCCGGTGTAGGCTTCAATGCGCCGCACACCAGCCGCCACACCAGCTTCCGTTTCGAGCTTGAACAAGCCGACGTCACCGGTGCGATTCACATGCGTGCCGCCGCATAGTTCGACCGAAAAGTCGCCCATCCGCACGACACGGACAACATCGCCGTATTTATCGCCGAAGAATGCGAGTGCTCCAGCCTTGAGGGCATCGTCGTAGGGCATCTCCTCGACCGTGACCTCGGCATTCTCGCGGATGCGGGCGTTGATCTCTTCCTCGATCGTGCGCAGGTCGCCTTCCCCTATCGCTCCCTGATGGTTGAAATCGAAGCGCAGCCGCTCGGGCGCGACCATCGAGCCCGCCTGATGAACTTCATTGCCGAGAATCTCGCGCAGAGCGTAATGGAGAATATGAGTCGCCGAATGGTTGAGCATCGCGGCGTCACGACGCTCGCGATCGATTTGCAGCTTTACCAGCTGTCCCGGCTGAAAGTCACCCGGCTCACCACGCAGGATGCGCCCGACGTGGAGAATCGCGCCGTTGTGCTTCCGCGTGTCGACGATCTCCGCGAGCGCGCCGGATTCAGTCTCGATTATGCCGCGGTCACCGGTTTGACCGCCGCCCTCGGGATAGAAAGGAGTTTCCGCGGTGATGATTCTAATTGGGCGTTCTGGCAGAAGGTCAACTACAGATGCCGAGATTTCAGACTCGTAACGGTAGGTGTGAGCTCCTACAAATTTAGATGATGCGTGCTGGAGGTCGCCCGAAGGTACGCTCGCATATGCATTTGCTTCTTCACCCAAGAGTCCAATATCTCCGGACTTTACTCGAGCGGCGCGTCCACGCTCGCGCTGTTCCTCCATCAGACGATCGAACCCCGCCGTATCGACGACGAAATCGCGATTACGCAGAACGTCTTCTGTCAGGTCGAGCGGAAAGCCATAAGTATCGTAAAGTTTGAACGCAACTTCGCCCGGCAAAACGTTCTTGCTCGTGCCTTCCAGCCTGCCAATTTCTGTATCGATCAGTTCGAGGCCACGATCCAGCGTCTCGCCGAAACGGGTTTCTTCGTCGGTCACAACCTTGCGAATTTTCGAAGCCTTACTGAGCAGTTCAGGATAGGCCTTACCCATCGCATCGCCGACCGCATTTGCGACTCCTGCGAGAAAGGGTTGCTCGATGCCTAACTGCCGGCCATGCCGTGCCGAACGGCGTATCAGGCGCCGCAACACATATTCCCGGTCGGTATTACCCGGCAAGATGCCGTCCGCAATTAGAAAGCTGATCGTGCGCGCATGGTCGGCGATCGCCCGATACGAGACGTCATCTTCTGAACCGCTGTCGTTGTACTTCTCTCTGTTGCCGATGCTCAAGACGCTCTTTTGAATAGCAGCGATAATCGTCTGGAATAAGTCGATGTTATAGTTGCCGAGCAGTCTACCACTCTCAAGGCTCTGCATCACCGACGTTACCCGTTCGAGGCCGGTGCCAGTGTCCACGTGGCGCATCGGCAGCGGCGTCAGCTTGCCGCTAGCATCGCGGTTGTACTGGATGAAAACGAGATTGCCGAGCTCGATGAAGCGGGCGCAGCCGTCGATGTTGACGCCGCAAGGTTTCTCAGGATGATCGCAGAACTTTGCGGCCTCCTCACCGCGGTCGATATGAATCTCCGAGCAAGGCCCGCATGGACCAGTCTCGCCCATCTCCCAGAAATTATCCTTTTCGCCAAAGCGCAGGATCCGTCCGCGCGGCAGGTCCGGAATCTTCTCCCAAATGCCAAATGCTTCGTCGTCGTCTTTATATACCGTCGCCCACAGCTTCTCGGATGGTATATCCCAGACCTTGGTGACTAGTTCCCAGTGCCATGGAATCGCCTCGGCCTTGTAATAGTCGCCGAAGGACCAGTTCCCAAGCATCTCGAAGAAAGTATGGTGATAGCTATCGCGGCCGACTGCTTCGAGGTCGTTATGCTTCCCAGAGATGCGCAGGCATTTCTGGCAATCGGCCACACGACGCGAAGCTGGAGTCCGAATGCCCAGGAAGTAGTCCTTGAACGGGACCATCCCGGCGTTAGTGAAAAGGAGGGTCGGGTCACCCTTTGGTATCAACGGGGCGGAGGGCACGATCGAATGACCGCGCGCCTCGAAAAAATCGAGAAATGATTGGCGAATCCTGTCGGTAGTCCACTTCATGCCGACTTCAGTCTAGCTTAATTGATGCTGTTTCGGCACTCCTGTTGTGTTTGACGAATCGGCTGAGCTCTAAAGAGAACCGAAACGACGGCCGCACGCCCCGCTGCTGGGAGCTAAGCGGGGCAGCTTAAACATATCTTGCGGATTCCGTATCATCTTTGGCGATGGCTGCGAGACGGAGATTGATCAAAGCGGAGGCCCGGAACGCGGCGGGCATTACCCTGAAAATCCCTGACACCAAATCACTGCGCGTGCTGGTGGCCGGCGAAGTGATTCTCGACCGTTATCTATGGGGTGATGTTGAACGGATATCGCCCGAAGCGCCGATCCCCGTCCTCAAGGTAAATCGCCGTGAGGAAAAACCAGGCAATGCCGGCTTCGTGATGGCTAATCTGCGAGCGCTCGGAGCGCAGCCACGAGCCTTGAGTGTGGTCGGCGACGATCGCCATGGACGACTTCTGCGGGAGATGTTCCGCGACTTGGGAATCGTCACCAAGTCGCTGATGGTTGATCCTGATCGGCCAACCATCGTCAAAGAACGGATGCTAGGCTCGGTCCAATCGGCGAATCGGGGCACGCAGCAATTGTTACGCGTGGATGAGGAGGATTCGTCGCCGCTGAATGGGTCGCTCGAACGGAATCTCAAGGCACGGCTGAAAGACGAACTCGAGCAGGTCGACGGCGTGCTGGTCTCCGATATCAACAAAGGCTTGCTGACGCGGGGACTGCTGCGCGCGCTGATCGAGGGAGCGAATCGGCGTAAGATTCCAGTGATCGTCGATCCCCGCCGAACCGAAGATTTTTCAATTTATGAGGGCGCGACCGCGCTAACGCCGAATCGCTACGAGACCGAAGTCGCGACCGGAATGAGGCTCGGCGATCGTGGTGAATGGCGGGCGGCAGCGGAGAAACTTACGCAGAGGCTGGCACTCAAGGCCTGCTTAATCACACTCGATCGCGAAGGGATGTATCTCGCCGAGGCCGACGGCACCGATACCTATGTTCCGACAGCGCCTAAGGATGTTTATGACGTAACGGCGGCGGGCGATGTGGTCCTCACGTTTTTTGGCTTCCTGATCATCGCGGGCTTGAGCTTCGCGTCAGCGGCGACGGTTGCGAACCTGGCGGCAGGAATCGAAGTTGGACGGGTCGGCGCCGAGATCATCTCGCGCGAGGATATCGCACTGGCGCTGCGCTCACCGGATAATTCTTACGAGCGCAAGATTTTATCGGCCGGCGAAATCAGTGGCGTACTCGAGCGTGCGCGGCGTGAGGGGCGCCGGATCGTTTTCACCAATGGATGCTTTGACCTGCTGCACGCGGGACATCTTCAACTACTTGGATATGCGCGGCGGCAAGGTGACTTGCTGGTCGTGGGATTGAACAGCGACCGCAGCGTCCGCGAACTCAAGGGACCCGGGCGGCCCGTCAATGGCGCGGTTGATAGGTCGCGGATGCTCGCGGCGCTCGAACTGGTCGATTATGTGGTGGTGTTCGACGACGCCCGTGCCGAGAAAATTATCCGGACGGTGCGCCCCGACATTTTGATCAAGGGCGAGGATTACGCCGGCCAAGTCGTTGACGGCCAACGCTTCGTTGAATCCTATGGTGGGAGAGTAACGCTGGCGCCGATCCTGGAGGGACACAGCACAACCGCGAAAATCGCGCAGGTGCGAGATGACGGGAAGGCATCGGCTTCAAATCGGCCAGCCAGCAATCAGAAGAGACGCGCTAAGTCGAAGGTTTGAGATACTGGCGCTACGGACCAACTGCTGGCCCAAACCTGCGTCGAGTGGATTCTCGAATGCTCACGCACGAAGGCGGCCGCGAGCATAGCCGATGAGGCGATCAAGTTCGGGAATCTCCATCCAGTAGGCCATCCCCAAATAGACCGCGCCGTAGACGGGAATTGCCGCCAGGGCGGTCAGTCGCGGACCGGCGTGAATCGAGAATTTGACGGCGAGGGCAGCCGCAGAAGCGATCAGCGCCATCAGCCACAGACGCGCAAGATAGGGCCGTGGCAACCCCGTCCATCCCAATCGACGATTAAGGCTGGCACGCAACAGACTGAATTCAACCCACGCGGCGAGCCCGGCTGAAGTCGTGAGTCCGGCGACGCCCCATTTGGAAGCGATGCCGAGAAGCGGTGGCAACTGAATCGCGAAGAGGTAGCCCAGAATCAGCGTCAGGGTCACGCGAATGAGTGCGAATTTGAGCGGCGTGCGCGTGTCGGAGAGGGCGTAGAAGGAAGAGTTGTAGAGGCGGCCCATCGTGGCGGCAAGGAGGCCGACGGCGGAGCCGGCTAGTACGCCCCATACGTAGCGGGCGTCGGCGTGGCTGAATCTGCCGGACTGGAAGATCAGGCCGACGATGACGTCCCCTATGAAGAGAAAGGCGGCGGCCGACGGCACGACCATGAAGGAGATTTGGCGCAGGCCGGAGTTGAGGCGGACGCGGAGAGCGTCGGTGGTGCGTTCTTTGCCGGCGGCAGTCGCGCGGGACATCATCGGAAGTTCGGCGGCAGCGACCGACATCCCGAAGAGGCTGATCGGCAGCAGATAGAGGATTTGGGCGTAGTTGATCGCGGCGACGGCGCCGGTCGGGAGAAGGCTGGCCAGCAGATTGTCGATATAGCCGCTGACCTGGCCGACGCCGCGTCCAGCGACTACCGGCAGGAGGTTATTAAAGACGACGCGCAGCGAATCGCTTACGCGGGCGAAGTGAAATCGCATACGTCCAAGGAGGGGAAGGGTTTGTGGGAGCTGCACGAGAATTTGCAAGAAAGCGCCGGCAACAGCGCCGCATGCAACCATCGCGGCAAGATGATCCTGCGAACTGCGCGGCCCAAACCATACGAGGGTTGCGATAATCGCTAAGTTCCAGGCGACCGGAGCAGCATAGGCGGCGAAAAAGCGGTGGTGGCTGTTGAGGACGCCGAGACACCAGGCAGAAATCACTAGAAGTCCAGCGCCGGGGAAGAGAATCCGTACGAGACGGATCGTGAGCTCACGTTTGTCGCCATGGAAACCGGGGGCGATCGCGTCGATCATGTAGGGTGCAGCGAGTACACCAACGGCAACGAGGATCGAAACGGCAAGGGCCAGCATCGCGCCGACAGCCCACGCGACAAGGTCGGCGGTCTCTTCGTCACCCTCGCTCAGAAGACGGCTGTAAACCGGGATAAAAGAGGCGGAGAGGACGCCCTCGCCGAAGAGGTTTTGCAGGATGTTCGGGATGCGGAAGCTGGCTTTGAAGGCGTCGGCGGCGGCTGAGTTGCCGAGGTAATGGGCAAAGATGCTCTCGCGAATCAGGCCAGCGATCCGGCTGAGAAGGATCCCGGCGGCGACCAGCCCAGCCATGTTCGGCAGGTGGGGCGTGATGCTGCTCGCGCTTTTGGGCGGCGCGCTCGCGGTCTGCGTGGCTGGGATTGGATTGGTTGAAGTTGCGACGGTGGAATCCCCTTTTTGCGGCTCGTCAAAAGTATAACGGCGCGCGCGCAAAGGCGAAATAATGGTATGCTCGGATTACGCCCAGGTATGATCTGATGAGTTTCTCACTCTATATTCATATTCCTTATTGTCAGTCGAAGTGCCCATACTGCGATTTCAATTCGCATGCAGCGGCGAGTTGGCCTGAGGAGGAATATGCGAGGGCGCTGTGCGCCGAGATGGTGAGTCGCGCGGGGGATTCGCAGTGGAGTGGTGAGAAGATAAGAACGATATTTTTCGGTGGCGGAACGCCATCGCTCTTCAGTCCTGGCTCGATCGGAAAAATTCTGAACGCAGCCGTCGATCGATTCGGAATAGAGGCCGAGGCGGAGATAACACTGGAAGCGAATCCGGGTACGGTCGATCTCGCGAAGCTCAGTGGGTTCCGCGCGGTGGGGGTGAATCGGCTGAGTTTTGGAGCGCAGTCATTCAAACCTGAGACGTTGAAATTTCTCGGGCGGATACATAGTGCGGAGGAGACGCGAATCGCAGCGCAGCTCGCGCATCGGGCGGGATTCGAGCGGCTGAATCTCGACCTCATTTTTGCAGTGCCGGGGCAGACGGTCGACGATGTAATGCACGATATCGAAGAAGTCGCCGCGCTCAAACCGGATCACGTGTCGGCATACAACCTGACCTTCGAGGAAGGGACGGTCTTGTATACGGAATTGAGGCGCGGAAAAATCAAGCCCTTACCGAATGACGACCAAGCTACGATGTACGCCGCGGTACGAGAAGAATTGCCTCGGCGCGGCTTCGAGATGTACGAGATTTCCAACTACGCGAAGCCAGGGCGCGAGTGCGAGCATAACCTGACTTATTGGCATGCGGAGAGTTATCTCGGAATCGGTGCCGGGGCGCATAGTTTTGCACGCGATGGGGCGGGTGGCCGCCGATGGTGGAATGAACGGTCGCCAGCACGCTATATCGCTGCTGCCATCAACGGAAACGCCGAGGCGGGCAACGAAACGATCGACACGACGATTGCGGCGGGGGAGTTTGTGTTCTTGAATCTGCGACTAATCGACGGCTTTCGGCTTGCGGAATTTGAGCAGCGCTTCATGCGTAGCTTTGACGAGATTTTCGGCGGTCGTGCAGCGCGACTCGTCGATGGCGGCCTGCTGGTTCGCGACGACGAGCGAATTAGACTGAGCGAGCGCGGATTGGAACTCGGCGATTCGGTTTTCGCAGAGTTCCTTTAGGTTACCGCCTCGCGATAGCGGGCTTCAAATTCTTCGGCGCGATTCGAAAGTCCGAGGTGCGCTCTGGTGAACCCGCCGGCGCTCGGCTCGTAACGCGGGCCCTACGCGACGCCGAGCTCTGACGCCCATTTCAACAGATCTTGAGCGACTTTGACGTGAGCCGTATCGACCATCATGCCGTTGAAGGTCACGACCGATTGGCCCTTTCGCTCGCATTCCTCCACCGCAGCGATCAATTCCTTCCAATGCGCGATTTGCTCTTTGGTCGGAGTGAAAACCTCGTTGACAATGGCGACGTGCGACGGGTGTATGAGAAGCATCCCCGTGTAGCCGAAGTTGCGCGTGCGGACGGCTTCTTCGCGGAGGCCACCGAGATCGGTGATGTCCCACCATCCGCGGCCGCCGATCGGATAGGGGACATTTGCAGCGCGGGCGTCGAGCAGCACCTTCGATAGGTAGAAGAAAGCTTCGTGGCCTTCGGGA